>Ga0256835_1000568_pt1 | contig 26620 bp, 26 predicted proteins | sample PIR30metaG_FD_185972 | JGI IMG/M metagenome (GOLD analysis project Ga0256835, IMG submission 185972) | Hydrothermal vent microbial communities from East Pacific Rise, Pacific Ocean - PIR-30 | ecosystem: Environmental > Aquatic > Marine > Hydrothermal vents | place: Pacific Ocean: East Pacific...
CCACATGGAGCGTTCTCCTTCCATTCTGCCGGATGGGGTTTTAAGCCTTACCTTGCTTTTTTCCTGAAGGACTTTAACAACTTCAGCATCATGTCCTGTGGCGTCTATCATGTATTTTGAATATACGGTAAGGGGATCCACGTGAAGACCGGCTACGTCCACCGCAGACCAGTTTATAACTGCTCCTGAAACCCTGCCTTCCTTGAGGACAACATCTTCTACAAAGATACCATTGAAAATCTTTGCACCTGCGAGGATTGCCTTTGAAGCGAGAGTGGTGGTGGCAAGCACAGCGTCTGCCACGTAGTAACCATCGGAGAATTCCCTGTGGGGTACCTGGAATTCTTCAAGTATTTCCTTTCCTTCCTTCTGTACCACTATTGTGTTAAACATCATGCCTCCGCCCCACATTCCTCCCCCGATGCTGAGTTTTCTTTCGAATATTGCTACCTTCAGTCCAGACCTTGCCATGTAATAGGCTGCTACCATCCCTGAAGGACCGCTTCCTGCTATTACCACGTCAGTGTCAATATAATTCAGGAGTTCTTCCATATAGGTTTTGACTATGGCCTGAGTTATAGTTCTCTCGTCTAACATTTCATCCTCCATATCCCAAATTATCCTATGAAAAAAATCTCTTGACAAGAAAAACTCTTTAAAAACTCCAGGCTTTTAGATAAAATTTACATAAAAATAAGGAGGTGAACCATGGCTGTAAAAGTGGGAATAAATGGGTTCGGAAGAATAGGGAGGAATTTCTTCAGGGTAGCCTTCGGAAATATGGATTTTGAAATAGTTGCTATAAATGACATAACAGATTCAAAAACACTTGCGCATTTGCTTAAATATGATTCCGTCATGGGAAAGTACGAAAAGGAAGTGTCCCATGACGATGATGGAATTATTGTGGATGGAAAGAAGATCAAGGTTTTCGCAATAAAGGACCCTGCCCAGATTCCCTGGGAGGATTACGGTGTGGACATTGTGATAGAGTCCACCGGAAGGTTCAGAGACCGGGAGAACGCATCCAAACATCTGAGGGGAACGGTTAAAAAGGTCATTATTTCGGCTCCAGCCAAGGGTCCGGATGTGACTGTTGTGCTCGGGGTGAATGAAAATGAATATGACCCTGAAAAACATCATATAATTTCCAACGCCTCATGTACCACAAACTGTTTTGCTCCTGTCACCAGGGTACTCGATGAGAACTTCGGAATAGTATATGGCCAGATGACAACGGTTCACTCCTATACCAATGACCAGAGGATACTCGATTTGCCGCATAAAGATCTGAGGAGGGCAAGGGCAGCTGCCCTTTCCATGATACCCACCACCACAGGAGCAGCCAAGGCTATAATGGAGGTTCTTCCCCATCTCAAGGGAAAACTCCACGCTATTTCCATCAGGGTGCCCACTCCGGACGCATCACTTATTGATTTTGTGGTTCAGGTTGAGAAGGAGGTAACAGTTGAAGAAGTTAATGAGGCATTCAAAAAGGCTGCCGATGGCGAACTTAAAGGAATCCTCGCTGTTTCCGAAGAGCCTCTTGTTTCCACAGACTATATAAAGAATCCCTACTCCGCAACCGTTGACCTGCTATTCACCAGTGTGGTAGGAGGGAATCTTGTTAAAGTTCTTGCCTGGTATGACAACGAATGGGGTTATTCCAACAGGCTTGCAGAGCTGGCTGAGCTTGTTGGGAGGAAACTATGAAATTTGTAGACCAGCTTCCCGTTGATAAGAAGTTGGTTTTTTTAAGGGTGGATTTTAATGTTCCCCTGAAGGATGGTCGGGTGGTGGATGATACCAGGATAAGAGCATCCCTTCCGACGATAAAATATTTGCTTGAAAGACAGGCAAGGATAGTTGCAGCTTCTCATCTTGGAAGGCCCGGAGGTAAGGTGGTACCTGAACTTTCTACCAGGCCAGTAGCTGAGAGATTGGCTGAAATTCTGGGAAGGGAGGTAAAGTTTTTACCTGAGATAATCGGAGAAGAAGTGGATAGAGAAAAGAGTTCCCTCAATCCCGGGGAAATTCTTTTTCTGGAAAATCTCAGATTTCATCCCGGAGAAACGAAGGATGACCCTGAGTTTGCTTCCCGGCTTGCGAAGGGAATAGAAGTATATATAAATGATGCCTTTGGAACCTGTCACAGAGCTAACGCTTCCGTGCATGCCCTTGCAGAAATAATCAGGATAAAGGGGGCAGGGTTTCTGATAAAGAAGGAGATAGAGCATCTGAGTAAGGCTCTTAAAGAACCCCGTCATCCCTTCATCCTTATAACCGGTGGAGCCAAGGTGTCCAGTAAAATTCCTATTCTGCGTTACATGATGAGACATGCCGATAGAATCATTGTGGGTGGTGCTATGGCTTACACCTTCCTGAAGGTTACGGGGAAGTCCATCGGTGCTTCCCTTCTCGAAGAGGAAATGCTTGGAGAGGCGGAGTCAATACTCAGGGAAGCGGAGGACCGGGGAGTAGAATTTGTGCTTCCTGTTGACCACAGGTGTGTCCGGGAAATAAAGGAGGATTCAGAGATCAGAGTTATGGAGAACATAGAAGATGGATGGATTGGAGTGGACATAGGGCCGGGTACAGAAAAACTATTTGCAGAGAAAATAAAGGATTCTGCCATGATCGTCTGGAATGGACCTATGGGGATCTTTGAGATGGAACCTTTTTCCCATGGGACAAAGGCCGTGGCAGAGGCAGTTGCATCGTCAGGGGCGTACTCCATAGTTGGAGGAGGGGATTCTATAGCTGCCATTAGAAAAGCAGGGGTGGAAGATAAAATAACCCATATTTCAACAGGTGGAGGGGCTTCGCTTGAATATCTTTCAGGTAAAACCCTTCCTGGCCTTGCTGTGCTGGAGGAAGAATGAGGCCGCTGGTTGCTGGAAACTGGAAAATGAACCATACCCCCACCTCAGGGGAAACCTTTATTAAAGAGTTGGATGGGAGAATGGACAAAGTTGATGCGGATGTTGTTGTATTTCCCCCATTTGTTACCATCCCCCGGGTGGTGGAAGCTGCCCGTAAAACCCGGATAAAGGTGGGAGCCCAGAACATGTTCTGGAAAGATAAGGGAGCCTTTACCGGAGAAGTTTCAGCAGAGATGCTTCTGGATGCCGGAGTGGAATATGTTATCATCGGACACTCCGAGAGAAGGAACATTTTTGGAGAAAGCGATGAACTGATAAACCTCAAACTCAAATCGGCTCTCAAAGCAGGATTAAAACCGGTTCTATGTATAGGAGAAAAGCTGGAAGAAAGAGAGTCAGGAATGACCATGGACAGGATAAAGTTTCAGCTCAATGCGGACCTTTCAGGGGTGGATGTGGAAAATATTGTTATAGCCTATGAGCCAATATGGGCCATTGGTACAGGCAGAACAGCAACTCCAGAACAGGCGGAAGAGGTGCATGGGTTCATAAGTGAATTTCTTGGAGGTGGTGTAAAGATTCTTTATGGAGGTTCTGTAAAGCCCACAAATGCTTATCAGTTAATGGTTCAGCCCCATATAGATGGGGTGCTTGTGGGGGGGGCTTCCTTGAAACCCGACACCTTTTATGATATAATCCTTGCTGGACTTAAGGCATTTGAGGAGAAGAGATAATGTATAGTGTAATCCTTATTTTTCACGTGATCATTTCGATCCTGCTCATCATCGTGATTCTGATGCAGAGCGGGCAGAAGGCAGATATAGCCGCGGTTTTTGGTGGCTCCAGCAGTTCCACTGTTTTCGGTCCAAGAGGAGCCACAACTGTGCTTGTAAAGGTGACAGCTGTGCTTGCTGCACTTTTCATAATTACCTCTGTATCTCTTTACGTTCTCTCCTCAAAGGCCCATCCAACTTCTATTTTTCAGAAATCTGTTGTGAGCGAGAAGGCGGATACAAAGAAATAGATTGAGGTGCCGAGGTGGCGGAATTGGCAGACGCGCCAGCTTGAGGTGTTGGTGGGTTAGGCCCGTGCGGGTTCGAGTCCCGCCCTCGGCACCATCTTTTTTTATTTTTCTTTTTATAGTATTAAACTGAAGAGCCGACAAATTTTCTGAAGTGCTATTTTATGGATGCTGTGGCTATCCCGCTTTTTAATGTTTTCTGAGTTTCGTTGATAAGGTTTATTCGGATTGATTATTGTCTTTCTTTTCTTCCTCTGATACTTCCTTTTCATCCAGAGCTTTTAAATATTCCATGGCCTGGTTTGCCCATACGAAATCCACCACTTTGATATCTATTTCCTTTACTCCTTCCACTTTTTTCAGAGCCTGCTTGACCATTAAAGCCAGCTGTATTCCTATGGGGCAGAAATAGGTGGTGGGTCTGAATGTCAGGGATACCCTTCCTGTTTTTTCATCCACCTCTATATCCCTTACGATCTGAAGCTTTACCACATCCTGGCGAAGTTCAGGATCTATAACTGTCATAAGTGCTTCTATAACCTTGCTCTTAAGACTCATTCACAACCTCCAGAATCTTTTTGAACACCCCTTCCAGGCTTTCCTGGACATCCCTGCAGGCTGAAGCTGCTATCTTTTTTTCCACCAGTGCATCTATAACACACCTGGTAAAGGGAACCTTTCCAAGAAACGGGATTCCCTGTTTCCTTGCAAATTCCTCTATGCTTTTTTCGTTTGTAGGGTTAAGGCCGGCTTTGTTTATTACAATTCCATGGGGCACCCTGAAATGAGCCGCGGTCTGGGCAGCCCGTTCCATATCGTGAATGGCTGAAAAGGAGGGTTCTCCCACTATGACAACAAAGTTTGCCCCTGATATGGAGGATGTGACAGGACATCCTATCCCGGGGGGTCCATCCACCACAATATAAGGAATATCATCCCTTTCAGCAAGGAGATGGGCCTGATGCTTTACCATGGTGACCAGGTTTCCAGAGTTTTCCGCTCCGGGAAAGAGTTTTGCGTGTACCATTGGACCAAATTCCGTTTCAGAAATGAACCATTTTCCAACGGTCTGGGGTATCATTTCTATCGCGTTTACTGGACAGGCTATCTGGCAGAGAGTACATCCATCGCATTTCATGGGATTTACTTTGTAAATGAGGTCATCTATAACGTCTATGGCATCGAAACGACAGAGCTGACGGCAGATATCACACGAGGTGCATTGGGCTTCGTCGATTTCTGCAACTGATTTTCCTGTAAAATTTTCCTCCTTCTTTATATCAGGCTCCAGAAGAATATGCATATCTGCAGCGTCAACATCGGCGTCTGCTATTATGAATCTTTCACCCTTTCGGGAAAGCCACCACACAAAAGATGTGGTTATGGTGGTTTTTCCGGTTCCACCCTTTCCGCTTATTATTACTATTTCCTTTGCCTTCATCCTGCTATCTCCTTAATTCTGGCATGGAGTTTTCTGAGTCCCTCTTCGAATCTTTCAAAGGGAAGTTCGCCTCTGGAATACATCCTTGCGATGTCCTCTGAGAATGGAAGTCTGAAGAGGATTTCTATTCCCCTGGAGTTGGCGAATTCCTCCACAAGAGTGTTTCCTTCCTGTGCCTTATTTATCACTATACCATAGGGGACTTTAAGCTCTTCCACCATTTCCACCACAAGGGAGAGGTCGTGAACTCCAAAGGGGGTGGGTTCTGCGACAAGGATTACATAATCGGCATCTTCCACAGCCTGGACTACCGGACATGAAGTGCCCGGAGGAGCGTCTATTATAACGTCACCTTTATAGTTCTTAACCCTTTTCTTAAGGTCGGTGATTAGAGGAACTGCAGTGGGTTCTCCGATGTTGAGTATACCTTCCATGAAGTCGAGATTTCCTGCCCTTCCGATTCGAACCACACCTTTTTTCCTTGGAACTTCTATGAGCGCACCCTTTTCAGGACAGACATAGGCACATACTCCACAGGAATGGCACAGTTCAGGAAAAAACAGATCCTTCTTTGCAGGAGGAGGTATTATTACCAGTGCTTTATAAGGGCAGGCCCTGGCACATTCTCCGCAATAGGTGCATTTTTCGGGGATTATTTTTGGAACGGGCTCTGTAAAGTCTTCTACCTTCTCTATCGTGGGTTTGAGAAAAATTCCCCCGTTGGGCTCTTCAACATCAGCATCCACGTAAAGAGCCGGGGCTATGGCCCTTGCGAAGAGAACTGAGAATGTGGTTTTCCCGGTGCCCCCCTTTCCGCTCGCTACTGTGATTTTCATTTCAGCTCTTTCTCGAGTTTTTCAGCTATTTCCCTTGGAGTGGCTTCTTTGAACTCTTCCAGCTCGCCTTTAAGAAGTGCATTCACTGCTTCCTCGACGGTCTGGTCGTCTCTGGCTCTGTACATTTTAATTCCTGCAGCCCTGAGAACTTCAAAGGCATTTGGCCCGAAGTTTCCGGATATGGCGGCATTCACTCCTGCTTCTATTGCTATCTGAGCGAAGGAAATTCCTACAGCCATTCTTCCCTGTTTGTGCGGATTTTCTCTGGATATTATTTCTCCGGTATCTGTATCATATATGATGTAGTACTCAGCTCTTCCGAACCTTGGATCCACCATTGAATCCATCGAGTTGCCCTTTGATGTTATAAATATTTTCATTTCCTACCTCCGAAATAGTATTTTATCACCAATATCAAGAACCTGCCCCGAATTACTGGTATGTTAGAAGGCTCTTAAAGGTTTATCATTGAAAAAATATGACTTTTGTGTTAAAAAAGAGGTATGAAGGATGTTACACATATAACTGCATATTTTAAGGAAGAAGAAATTGAAACCAAGGATAAACTCCTTGAAAATTTTCTGAAGGAAGCAGAGGAAAGAGCCCTTTTACCTTTTCTTTTTGAATGGGAGATGTTAATAAGGGCAACCCAGCTTTTTCCTGTTACCAATTTTCATCTTCTTTCTGAGGATATTAAAAATTCCATAATTAGAAAGAACTTTAATCCAGAACTCAGTTCTCTGGAAGATCTTATAAATAGACTGGCAGTTCTTTCAATAAGACTTGAAAATCGAAATTCTGAATTTTACACCGAATTTGAGGACTTTATAGAAGAATACTTCATGAGAAAGTACGGAATAATGACGCTGGAGCTCAAGAAGAAAAAGCGTGAAGATTACTGGACAATGATGTCCTATGCCACAGAGCTCTTTCTCGATTGGAGAAACGTTCTTTCACATTTAAAGGAAAAGAGCCCGATCCAGTACCAGGTATTCTTTTCTGCCACCAGGAGAATTGTAAGGGAAGTTAAAAGAATTCCTCTTCTCGAAAACTTTCTTCTCAAGCGCTTCAAACGTCCCATGGATAGGATTTCTGTGAAGGAAATAACGGACCTTATTTCTTCCATCGAGGAAAAGAACGAGAGGAGAAGGATAGCTCTGGTGTTCCTGCTCGTTTCAAAACTGATAAAGTACCTGGACCATCTTGAGGCTCTGGTGAGGACAGACCCTCTTCCAATGAGGTATTATCCCATTCTCATTCTTATAAAATACGAGATTTCCCTTCTTCTGAAGGTTATGGATACTAACAGAAAGACCATCCCCAAACTGAAGCCCCTTATGGACAAACTCCTTGTTTCCACAACCGAGGAGCACAAGAAGGTATTTTTCGGGGAACTTCTTAACATCTCGCTTATCACAGTTCCATCCAATATAAGGGAAAAGGTTGGTAAATCCGTTTTTCTTCTGAAGGGGATACTTCAGGAAATCGTCTATGAGATAATAAAGTTCTTCAACAAGGAGGTAAGAAAGGAAGCTCTTTTCCCATCTCATATTGGTAGAAGAGAACAGGCAGAGCAGGCTCTGAAGAATATTGATGCAGTTATTTCTAAAATTGATATGCTTCTTTCAAGCGGTAGCGTGGAGAGATATGAAGCTGAGGAAATAATAACGTTTCTTGAAAAGAGCGTGATGCACCTTCTTCTTTACAAGGATTGGGAAACCCTTGAAAGGATTTTTTCTGATATAAGAAAGGCTTCTACCAAGAGGGAGATTTTCACAAAGGTAGCCAATCTTAAAAACCTGCTTCTTTACCTGATGGAAGAAATAAAGAAACGCAGGGTGTTTAATATAAAACTCGAAGAAGAAAAAGTCCCTGGGGCGGGGCGGTAGGTCCGGCCAGAGTTCTGTCCTTTGCTTCTATAATATTCTGAAATTCCTCAGGGGAAATTTTGCCTCTTCCAACTTCCAGGAGAGTTCCAACCATTATCCTTACCATATATTTAAGGAATCCGCTTCCCTTTACCCTGAAATAGAGCATGTCACCTTCTTCCCATACTTCGAAATTTTCTATTCTTCTTATCTTGTTTTTTTCTGTGGAATCTGACGTGAAGGAGGAAAAATCTTTTTCACCAATGAGAAGTTTTGATGCTTCTATTATGGTCTCCACATTTAAGTTGCCTCTTACGTGAGCCACGTATCTGTACAGGAATGGAGAAACAATTTCACCCCTGTAAACCCTGTATTCGTAAACCTTTCCTTTGGAGTGAAATCTGGCATTGAATTTATCATCCACAATTTCGCACTTCAGGATCCTTATGTCCGGAGGGATGAGGGAATTTATAGCCTTTTTCATGGAATCAGGAGGTATGGACAGTTTTGTATGGAAATTGGCAACCTGTCCGATAGCGTGTACTCCAGCGTCTGTTCTGCCAGCTCCATACAGTTTTGGTTTTTTCTTGGTTATAATCTGAAGGGCCCTATGAATGGTGCCCTGTACAGTTCTCTGGTCTGGTTGATATTGCCAGCCTCTGTAGTTTGTGCCGTCGTAGGCAATTGTGAGTTTATAGTTTGCCAATTCCCATCTCTCCGAGGATTTCTTTTATGTAAGCCCGGGCGATGGAAAGGTTTGCCCGGTCCGCGACGGAATAAATTTTAACAAATGCGTCAAAGATTTCAGGAACCCTTTCTTCCATCATGGAGATCTTCTGAAGTTCGGATACCGGGAAAAATATGGGGTCTGTCCCTGATTTCCATGCTTCCCAATCCCGTAATAGATAAATCATGTTCTCTATATAAATTCTGAGGTCTTCCCTCTTTTTAATTTTTTCCGGAGAGGAGAGCTTTTTAACTCTTTTCTTTTCCTTCCCTTCCCAGATAAGGTGTATTGTCCTCGATAATATGGTATGGGGAAGGGCAGAAGGAATCATGGTGAGGAGCAGGAAATAGGTGGATTCGGGTGGCTCTTCCAGGATTTTCAAAAGGGCATTGGCTGCTTCGGGGGTAAGACGATCAGCTTCTTCTATAACCACCAGACGCCATTTTGAAGAGAAGGGTTTAAGGGATATTATCTGTTCCAGTTCCCTGATCTGCGATATCTTTATGCTGGAGCCTGAAGGTGAAATTCTTACAAGGTCATTGAACTCTTCCAGTTTTTTCTCACAACCCCCGCAGAGGATAAGTCTCGAGAGGAATAACACGGTTTTATCATCTCCCCCTTCTACCAGAAGAGTGTGGTGCAGTTTTCCCCTTAAAGAAGCTTCTTTAAAATATCTCTCAGCATCCATTTAACACCTCTCTTAAAAATCTTCCTGTATAGGTGTTTGCCCTGCATACTTCTTCAGGGGTTCCCTGGGCAACTATTCTACCCCCCTCTTCTCCTCCTTCAGGGCCAAGGTCGATTATCCAGTCTGCGTTTTTTATGACATCGAGGTTATGTTCTATAACGATCACAGTTGCTCCTTCATCCACGAGTCTATGTAGTACCCTGAGGAGCTTTTTTACATCATCAAAATGAAGCCCAACCGTCGGTTCGTCCAGTATGTACAGGTTGGATTTTACATTTCTTGTTAGTTCCTTTGTAATCTTTACCCTTTGAGCTTCTCCGCCTGAAAGGTTTGGAGAAGGCTGGCCAAGTTTTATGTAACCAAGGCCTATATCCTTCAGGAGTTTTAATCTCCTTTCTATCTGTGGAACATCCCTGAAGAGTTTATAGGCTTCCTCCACGGTCATTTCGAGGACATCATTGATGTTTTTGCCGCGGAACCTTACTTCCAGCACTTCCTTTCTGTACCTTTTCCCCTGGCACTCGTTGCAGACAGTGAAGACATCCGGCAGGAAGTGCATTCTTATCCTTATTACGCCAGCTCCCTTGCATACTGGACAGCGTCCTTCTTTAAGGTTAAAGCTGAACCTCGAATGGTTAAAGCCCCTTTTTTTAGCTTCGGGAAGAGATGAGAAGAGTTTTCTTATGTGGGTGAAGACTCCGGTATAAGTGGCAGGATTGGAACGAGGAGTCCTCCCTATTGGTTTTTGATCTACCAGTACAGCTTCCTTTACCTTTTCTGCCCCTTCTATTTTGTCAAAGCTCTCATTCTTGCCCTTCAGTGCAGCAAATAGCGTGTCTATAATAAGGGAACTCTTTCCTGAGCCGGAAACTCCGGTAACTACCAGGAAGACACCCAGGGGAATTTTAACATTCAGATTCTTCAGGTTATGGATCCTCGCACCTTTTATAAAGAGAAAATCCTTCGGTTTTCTTCTTCGATAAGGGATGTCTATGAACTTTTCCTTTCTTAAATAAGCGCCTGTTATGGATCGGGAACTGGATAAAATTTCAGAGATGGGTCCACTGGCCACTATTCTGCCTCCGGATTCTCCCCCTCCAGGTCCCATATCTATTATGTGGTCTGCAGATCTAATGGTCATTTCATCGTGTTCTACAACAATAACTGTGTTTCCAAAATCCCTTATCCTTTTTAAAACCTCTATAAGTCTTTTTTGATCCCTGGGATGAAGGCCTATAGAAGGTTCATCCAGGACATAAAGGGCCCCCCTTATTTTTGCTCCAAGCTGGGAAGCGAGTCTTACCCGTTGGGCTTCTCCACCGGAAAGTGAAAAAATGGGTCTGTTCATGGTCAAATATCCTATCCCGAGTTCCTCCATTATTTCCAGTCTTTCCTTTATCTGAATGGCTATTCTACTGGCAATTTTGTTTTTCCAGAGATCCTCTATTTCTATAAGCCTTTTTTTGAAAACAGTAGCCGGAAGTTCCACATAGTATCCGATATCTTTTCCATCGATTTTGAAGGAAAGGGTTTCGCTACGTAGCCTTATTCCGCCACACTCTTCGCATCGTTCCTCGGTTATAATCTGTTCTTCTCCTTTGATGATCAGCCTGAAACCGGTCCCTCCACATGCAGGACACGCCCCATAGGGACTGTTAAAAGAAAATAATCTCGGCTCCGGAGAGGGCAGGGAAATGCCACAATAGGGACAGTGCAGGGAGGTGGAATACAGTATTTCTTCCCCATCTGAAATCACTATGAGACTTTCCCCGGAAATTTCAAGGGCTCTCTTTACGCTTCTTTCCAGCCTTTTGCCGGATGGTACAAGTTCGTCCACCAGAACCTCTATGTTGTGAGTTTTAAATCTTTCCAGAGCAGGAGGTGGAGAAATTTCCATTATTTTTCCATCAACCCTCGCCCTTACAAATCCCATTCTGGATATTTTGTTGAATACTTCCCGATGTTCACCCTTCTTTCCCTTTATGAGCGGAGCAAGAATTTTTATCCTTTTCCCGCTAAAACCTGCTTCGATTGCACTGGCAATTTCATCGGGCTCAAAGGCCCCAAGTTTTCTTCCGCAAACCGGACAGAATGGCTCAGAAACGCGGGAAAAAAGGAGTCTTAGATAATCGTATATTTCTGTGACTGTTCCTACTGTAGAGCGGGGATTGGCTGCGATGGATTTTTGATCAACCGCAATGCCAGCACGCAGTCCTTCAATAGATTCCACATCGGGTCTGCTTACCTTTTCCAGAAAACGCCTGGCATAGGGGGATAGGACTTCCAGGAATCTCATCTGTGCCTGCTGGAATACAGTGTCGAAGGCAAGGGAGCTTTTACCGGATCCACTCACTCCTGTTATTACCACGAACCTATCGTGAGGGATATTGAGGGAAAGGTCCTTAAGATTGTGCTCCCTGGCGCCCCTTATTCTTATCTCTTTCATTTGCCCTTAAAGATGAGATTTAAAAGCAGGGTTAACAGTAAACTTAACAATATGGATGTACCCAGCGGAAAAATAAAGGTGAAACCCTTTCTTTTAATAACAATATCTCCGGGAATTTTTGGCAGGGAGGGGAGCAGAAACAGAACAAGGCCCATGATAAAAAGTATAAGGCCAGAGATCATAATGAAAACTCCTGCGTTCTTCAAGACTCCCTCCTTTAACGGTCTTTTTCATTTAAATTTTACCTTACATGAAAAACTTTTTGAGGTTAATCTTCTCCGTGCGCCTTTTCATATTCCTTTCGGAGAGTTTCCAGATCCAGGTGAGTGTATTTCTGGGTTGTGGAAAGAGAAGAATGTCCCAGCAGTTCCTGTATGGTTCTTATATCTGCTCCCATCATAAGAAGATGGGTTGCAAAACTGTGTCGGAGCTTATGTGGTGATACCTTTTTTCTTATGGAAGTTAATCGTATGTATTTTTCTATAAGTTTTTCAACCCATCTCGCTGACAGTCTTTTTTTGAATTTATTAAGAAAAAGGGCATCTTCCCTGGCTTCCGTTCTGAAGGTTAAGTATTTTTTAAGGGCTTTCCGGGCTGGAACTCCGAAGGGAACTATTCTTTCCTTTCCTCCTTTTCCCTTCACCCTCAGAAACCTATCAGCGAGGTTCAAATCAGAAACATTTAACCCTACAAGTTCAGAGAGTCGAATGCCTGTTGCATAGAGGAGTTCCAGAATAGCCCTATCTCTGGCAGAAAAGAAATCTCTGGGTTCGGGAAGCTCCAGTAACTCGGTTACTTCATCCATGGAAAGAACCACAGGAAGTTTCTGACTTTTCCTGGGATAGCTCACCAGTTTTGCCTGATTGATCTTGACCAAATTACGGGAAAGAAGGTATTTGTACATGGATTTAATCGCTGCCAGTTTTCTTTCGGTAGAAGCTCCGCTATATCCCTCACCTTTAAGCCATAATAGGAAATTGTATATATCCTCTGCTTCAGCAGTAAGAATGTCCTTCCCCGTGCTGGCAAGAAATGCCTTGAATTGTAGAAGATCCTTCCGGTAACTTTCTATCGTTCTTGGGGAGTACCTCTTTTCCCTCTGAAGGTATGTAAGAAATTCCAGAGCCGGATCCATGAGATTATTCGCTCGAAAGCTCGTACAGAAATCTTCCTGCGCTATCGAATACTCCTATTGAACTGACGTTTTGAAGGATTTCCTTCACACTATCTTCGCTTCCCGTAATCAGAACAGATAAGCTTCGGGATGGAAAATTCCTTAAAACAGAATTTATTTCGTTCAGGCTATATTCCTTTTCCTGCATTCTGATAGCCTTCCATTCCCTTCTCATTACTGGCCAGGGAAGACTTTCTTCGTATTTGAGTTTTCCTTTCATGTATTTCTTTATCCTTTCGAATTCGTCAGGTTCTATTCCTGCCCTCATCTTGCCCGATATTACCCTTCTTGAAAGAAAAAAGATTTCCTTTGTGCTTCCCTTTCGAATCCTGAGATCTATCCAGCCAAAGGAAACGTTTCTTCCTTTCTGTATACCCGAAGATATAGAAACTCTATCTGTGAACATGGTGTGAAATAAACCTTCAGGGTTCAGAGCAAGGGCACTTATGAGTACTTTAATGGGCATGATCTCCTTCCGTTCAATTATTTTAAAGAACCATACCACATGGGGCTCATTCATGGTAATGAAGCCTACTTTAATCGGGGGACGGTCCGGTGGTTCCATCAGTTTCTGAAGATGAACGATCCTGGTGATATTTTTAGAAAGGGAGTTTTTAATAACTGAAGTGATAAACCCTCCTTCCACCACTATCTTCACCCTTCTGGGTGAGAAGCATTTCTGCTTGAGATTTGAGATGTCCTTTGGGGTGATTCTCATTATATCCGTCATGGTGGGAAAGGGACGACCATATTCTGACATGGGGTAGAAAAGAAACGGCCCGAAGTCAGAGAATGAAGGTCTGGGAATGGACAGAGATATGAGTTTCTTTGCCCTGGTAAGGGCTGCGGGATCAATCTGGGAACTGTATATAAGGGATGCGGCAATTCTGGAGGGAGTTGACCAGTAATTTTTCAGGGATATTATTCTGAAGTATGATGAGTCCACACCAACATGAGTTTCTATGCGAGCTCCTGAGTTCCAGATGTCCTTTTTCCACTTTTCCTCCTGGTAAAGAAAGAGGGTTGATAACAGTCCGCTGGTTTCCTCATCGGCTCTGCCACAGGGTGAAATTATGGTCAGGGAAATGAGTTCCATGGGAGACGGGTTTAGTATGAGGTTGATGGAAAGGAGATTAAAGCCAATGATTAGTGTGATGAAAACTTTAATTATTTTTCCTGCCATGGTTTTAAATATATCCTTGCCCTGTTAAAGGGCGAAAAATTACTTCTTATAAGATCCCTGAACCTTTTGTTATTTATTGAAATAGTTTCCGAAAGGATCCTTTCCTCAGAGCATCTGTAGATGAGGAATAGGGAGCCGAGTTCCCTTCCCCATGCGACGGGATTGAGTTCTTCTTCCCTTAATTTTCTTATAAAGCTCATCTTTAGCCCGTTGAGTTCTTCTCCTTTCATGGGAGAGATTTTTAATCTTGTTATTTCATCACCCAGGAACTTCTCAACTTCCTTGTAATCCTTCCCTGTATACATTATTGATATTAGAGATGAGAAAACAAAATGGCTGACCACGATTTTAATGGTACCTTCCATGGATTTTTTTGCCCTGTAATTCTGGATTTTTCTATTTAGATTTTCATTTAAAAGCTCGAGTGCGATTCTCTGTATGCATACGGGGTTCGATATCCGATAAGAGATGACAAATCCAGGTTTTTTAAGAGTTTTGGTTTCTATAGTATCCTTAAAATCCCTTGCAGGAAATTCCACCTTTTCCGGGAGCATTATGGGGGTTCCCTTTAAAGGAGAAAACATTTTGCTTATAAGAGCCTTTTCCTGTTCTCCTATATTTCCAATTATTATCATCGTTGCTGTGGCTGGCTGATAATAGGTGTTGTAAAATTCCACGAGGGATTTTAGCGGGATTTTCCGTATGTTTCCCGGGAGTCCCCATGGGGGGTGAGAATACGGCGTGGAGTAGTAAGAACTTCTCAGGATTGCAGAATACACCAGGAGCCAGGGATCGCTGCGCATCTGATTGAAAACCTGGTTTGATAGCTTCCTTTTCTGTTCTAAGAAGATTTCTTTTTTTACAAATACAGCCTTCATCCTTTCCATTTCATACCAGAGGGCGAGGGGAAGCTCTTCCTTGGGAAAATAGCTGGAATATACAGCATAATCCTGGTTTACCTCAACGTTGATCTCTCCCCCTATCCTCTTGAGGAAGAAAACCTGTTCCCACGGACGGCTTTTTCTTCGGCATGTAAAGCTTATCCTTGAGGTCAGGTAAGCCATTCCCTCCTGTCCTGGTGGGTCAAAGAAGGAGCCAGCTCTGTAATATACTGTTAGAAATACCGCAGGAATGTTTCGCTTAACCAGAATGATCTTCATCCCGTTTTTCAGAGTGAAAGTTTCGAGAGGAAGCAAAAAAGGAACGAGTACGAGGAAGAGGAAAAATCTCTTCATAAGGGGATTATAGAACTTTTTTCAGGAAACAGAAAGGCTATTGGAAAGAATGAAATAGGCGGGTCCTCTTCTTATGTTAAGATCCTTCGCGATGTTTTCCGGTTTTTCCCCGAATATGACTCTTAAAATAGCACCTTCTGTGAGTTTTGTTAATCTGCTTCCATCCCTCAGGTTTTCCAGGATCATGGCCGTTACTTCCACCGGTGTGTTTAGCATTTCCATAAGTGCCTTTTTAACCCTTTTCTCCACCTTGGAGAAGTTTTTCCTTTCGAACTCCATGCCGAAAAGGAGAATAAGTCCCGTGTGTTTTCCTCCCTTTATTCTCTTTTCATAGGACCATATGGAAATAAGCGAGTCTCCTCCTTCTACATCCTGGAGAAGCTCTGTGATTTTCTCTGCTATTTTTCTGTAAAGGGTTCTCTCCCCTTCAAAAATAGGGGCAAGGAGTTGAGAGTAAAGGGGGTGATTTCTGTTGAGGGAATAATTATGCCTTTTTCTGGTTCCGTTCTTCACTATTATCCCAATATCTTCCAGTTCCTGAAGGGCAAGCTGGCAGGAACGGGGATTGATTTCTCCAAGCAAACTGATCTTCCTTCCAGAAATTCCGTCTCCTGCGAAGTAAATTGTTCTCAAAGCGTCAATTTTTGCATTGGTTGAAAATACTAAATTTGCTAATTTCATATTAAAAATGGCGGAGAGGGTGGGATTCGAACCCACGGTCCCGCTTTTCGGCGGGACAATCGCTTAGCAGGCGACCCTGTTAAACCACTCCAGCACCTCTCCCTTTCCTTTTATTATAATATCACTTATTGCCATTCTGTGTAAAGATTTTTATCCTCAAAATTGCCTCTTCTACAGGCAGAGTTTCCTGGGTTTTTTCCTTTAAATTTTTAATAACCAGTTTTCCTTCCTTGATTTCTTCGCCTACTATTATCACAAAGGGAATTTTCCTATCTGAGGCGTAGCCGAGCTGTGCTCTTAGACCCTTTTCACCGCTGTAAATATCCGCTCTTATTCCTTTTCTCCTGAACTCAGATGCCATGGCCATGGCTTTTTTTCTCGTTTCAGGAAAATGGCAAATGAGTACATGGGCAGGGGGTTCAATTTCTTCAGGAAACATTCCCAGTTCTTCCATAACTGCGATTATCCTTTCCACTCCGAGACTGGTTCCTGTGGCTGGAATTTCTGTTCCACTGAATATGCCGATAAGTCTGTCGTACCTTCCCCCTCCTGTTATACTTCCTATTCGCGGTTCCTTTACCACAGTTTCAAATATTGGGCCAGTGTAATAATCCAGACCCCTTGCCAGTGATGGATCGTATTCGTAATATTTTTCGGGTATTCCGTATTCTTTTATGTAGGAAAATAGCTCTTCAAGTTCCTTTATCCCCTGATGATCTCCGTAAAACTTCCTTGCTTCCTCAAGGTCTTTGACCTCCATGGCAGCAAGAACTGTTTCTGCACCATTACGGGAAATTCCCCTGCTCGTTAATTCCTCCCTTACACCTTCTTTTCCCTTTTTATCCAGTTTATCCATTGCCCTGGCAATTTCCAGCTCGCTTCCTTCTCCTATTTTTTTGTGGAGAGCTGTTATCAGTTTCCTGTTATTTATCCTTATAACAAAATTATCGAAGTTCAATCGTATGAGGGCCTCGTAAATAACAGTTATAACTTCTGCATCTGCAAGCATGGATGCTGTTCCCACTATATCAACATCGCACTGGTAGAATTCCCTGTAACGTCCCTTTTGCGGTCGGTCTGCCCTCCAGACTCTCTCCATCTGATATCTTTTAAACGGAAATACAATTTCTCCACGATGTTGAGCCACAACCCTTGCCAGAGGAACTGTCAGATCGTATCTGAGTCCTACTTCCCTTCCCTTTCTGTCTGAAAACTTGTAAATTAGCTTCTCCTCTTCACCGTATTTTCCTGAAAGTACTTCCCATAATTCTATGGCAGGGGTCTCTATTTTTTCGAAACCATGATTTTTAAAGACTTCCTCAAGCACCCTGAACACATAATCCCTCCTTCGCATTTGCTCCGGAAGGAAATCCCTCATGCCTCTATAACTTCTAACTTCCTGTTTGGCCATGGCTTAATTTTATAGGACAGACAACACTCTGTCAATGGAATATAATAAAAGTATGAAGGAAAAACTGCAGAAGATAAACGATTTTAAATGGAGAATTCCCAGGCATGGAAGGATGAGGGTTGATGGCATTGTATATGCAGGGGAAGAGATAATAGAGACTCTGGAGGATGGAGCTCTCCAGCAGGTTGCCAATGCTGCTACCCTTCCGGGGATAGTGAAGGCATCCCTGGCAATGCCGGATATACATTATGGTTATGGTCTTCCCATAGGAGGGGTTATAGCTACAGACTGGGAGGAGGGGATTGTTTCTCCCGGCGGGGTTGGCTTCGATATAAATTGTGGTGTAAGGCTAATAAGAACCAGCCTGAGGCTGAAGGATATAGAGAATAAAAAGGAGCGATTGCTGGATACCCTTTTCAGAAAGATCCCTACCGGTGTGGGCTCCACAGGGAGGTTGAAGCTTTCACATTCCCAGTTGAGAGAAGTCCTTGCTGATGGCGCTGCCTGGGCCGTGAGAAAGGGTTATGGAACGAAGGAAGATCTTTGTTCCACAGAAAGTGAGGGGAAACTGCCCTGGGCTGATCCCTCTCAGGTTTCCACCAGAGCTCTTGATAGGGGTAAAGATCAGCTGGGAACCCTGGGATCAGGTAACCATTTCCTTGAGGTTCAGATTGTGGACGAGGTTTATGATGAGGAAATAGCCAGGAAATTCGGACTGGAAGTGGGAATGATAACCATGATGATTCATACAGGTTCAAGGGGACTTGGTCATCAGATTGCCACTGATTTTTTAGTGGTTATGGAAAAAGCCCTTTCCAGATATAAGATATGGCTTCCTGATAGACAGCTTGCCTGTGCTCCTATCCAGTCCAGAGAAGGAGAAAGATATCTGGGAGCAATGGCTTCCGCTGCCAATTTTGCCTGGGCCAACAGACAGATAATAATGCACTGGGCAAGGGAAGCTTTTAGGGAAGCCCTTGGTATGAGCTATGATGAGATGGGTCTTCAGCTTATTTATGATCATGCTCATAACATCGTGAAGAAGGAAACTCATATAGTTGATGGCAGGAGGATGACTCTTGCTGTACACAGAAAAGGAGCTACGAGGGCTTTCCCTCCCGGTCATTCTGAGCTGCCGGCCAGATACCGTCCAACCGGGCAACCAGTGATAATTCCGGGAGATATGGGGCGTTATTCATACCTTCTTGTGGGAACAAAAAGAGCCATGGAAGAAACCTTTGGGTCCAGTTGCCATGGGGCTGGAAGGCTTATGAGTCGACATAAGGCGGTAAAGGAGGCAAGGGGAAGGTCCATAGAAAAAGAACTTAAGGCTGTGGGTATCCTTGTGAGATCCGCAAGCAGAAAGACCGTTATGGAAGAAATGCCCGAGGCATACAAGGATGTTTCCCTGGTGGTGGAATCCATAGAAGGGGCAGGAATATCGAGGAAGGTGGCCAGAATGAGACCTTTGCTGGTAATTAAGGGGTAATCCTTAAATCGGATAAAATAGGGGTTAAATAAAAAGGGGGGAAGAAATTTCCCCCCTTTTTATTTATTTATTGTTTACCCAGTTCCTTCAGGGTTTCCACAAGAAGTTTCCAGAACTTCTCCACGCTTTCTATCTCTACCCTTTCGTCCGGAGAATGGGGATATCTGATGGTGGGTCCGAAGGAGATCATCTCCATTTCCGGGTAGCTTTTGCCGATGATTCCGGTTTCAAGACCCGCGTGTATGGCAGTTACTTCGGGTTCACGGTTGAACAGCTTCTTGTAAACCTCCTTCATTATCTTCAAAATTTTCGAATCCGGGTTTGGGGTCCATCCTGGATAGCCTTCCGGCTGATGAGTTTCTGCTCCTGCAAGATCCCCCATTGCCTTCAGCTGTTTGCAGACAAAGTTAAGGGATGAATTGATTGAACTGCGGCTTGATTCGGTTATTTCCACATAGTCATCAAAGGTCTTAACCACCGCAAGATTGGTGGATGTTTCCACCAGATTTTCCATAGCCAGACTCATGGCAAGCACACCGTGAGGGAGGCTCATAAGGAAATCTACAATTTTTTTGCTTTCTTTTATGTAGGAATCCGCTTCTGCTCCGGAATATTCTATATTTACTCCTGGGTCGGAATACTTCAGCTCTTCCTTTACCTCAGCAAGCACTTCCTCCACAGCTTTCTTCACATTTTCTTCATTAGCAAAAATTATAGCTTTAGCTTCTCTGGGAATTGCATTTCTTTTATTACCTCCATCAAGAAGAGCTATTTTTACATTTTCAATTTCATAAAGAACCCTTGCCAGGATTCTTATAGCATTTCCCCGTTGAAGGTGAATGTCAACACCGGAATGTCCGCCCTTAAGACCGGAGACCCTGACTTCGAAGGCCTTTTCCTTCCCCTTCTTTCTTGAAACCTTTAGTTTAAAAATTGTGTCCCGTCCCCCTGCGCATCCAATGAAGAACATTCCTTCGTCTTCGCTGTCCAGGTTGAGGAGATATTTTCCCTTGAGGAGTCCGGGTTTAAGATTTGAGGCTCCGGTCAAACCCGTTTCTTCATCTATGGTAAGGAGAACTTCCAGAGGGCCATGTTTTATAGAATCGTCTTCCAGAACCGCAAGGGCTGCTGCTACACCTATGCCGTTATCGGCACCCAGGGTGGTCCCATCCGCTGTGATCCATCCATCTTCCCTCTTAACCCTTATGGCGTCCTTTTCAAAGTCAAAATCCACATCGGAATTCTTTTCGCAAACCATATCCAGATGAGCCTGAAGTACCACTCCCGGTGCAGATTCCATTCCAGCAGATGCCTTCTTCCTTATGATCACGTTTCCCACATCGTCTACTTCGTATTCAAGCCCGAGTTTTTTTGCAAAATTGATCACGTATTCCCTTATCTTCCCCTCGTTTTTTGAACAGCGGGGAATTTTTCTTATTTCGTCAAAGTGCTTCCATAGAAGCTCAGGTTTCAATCCTTCGAATACCTTGTCCATTTTTTCACCTCCGGATAAAATTTAGATGATTAAATCGGACGTGTCAAATGAGAAAAAATCTTATAAAAATTTCCGCTTCCACCTTTCTCCTTTACGGAGGCCTCGCTGTCCTGGTTTATTTTTCCCTTTTTCTTAAAAACCTGGGACTCAATAACGCTCAAATTGGTCTTATAGTTTCGCTCTTTTCTTGGACAGCCCTCTTTGCAAGGCCTGTGGGGGGGAGGATTGCTGATTCCCTTTCTGTCAGAACCCTTCTAATCCTCGGGGCCATGATATTTGCCATTTCCTTTTTTGGCCTGGCCATTGTGGGTAAGAATGTACCCTTTATTGTGGGGTTGAGGATAGCTGCAGGACTGGGTTTCGCATGGTATGCACTGGGTTCCCTTCTTCAGAGCGTGGAGGGAGAAGAACTCGGGAAATTTACCTCCAATGTTTCCACCCTTTCTGTTTTCTACCTTCTGCCATATTTTATTTATCCATATATCGCCATAAGGATTGCCCGGGGAATGGGGTTTTCAGCAATGTTCCTTTTTGGAGGAATTTCGGTCATACTCTCCATTCCGATAATTCTTTCCATTAAAAGTTTAAGAAGGCAGAAAAAAATAAAGGAAAGAGAACCCAGAAGGAAGTTTGGTTCAGGAATATTTCTTTTAGGCATTATGAATTTCTTTATGGGCTGGAGTGTTAATATTGCCTTTCCTTTCTTTCCTTTACTGGAAAAAATAAGGCCTTCTATAGATACTGGTTTGTTTTTTACCGTGGTTTCCTTTATGGCCGTTATAATAAGAGCATACATTGGAAGAAAACTTCCTTTCTGGGGGCAGCCGGATGTGCTGTTTCCAGGATTTCTTGCCTATTCCCTTGGATTTGTTGTGGCGTATTTTGCAAAAACTACTCTGGTTTTTCTCATCGCTGGTGTTTTTACGGGTATAGGAGTGGGAACTGTGTATCCAAATATTACTGCCATGACCCTGAGACTTGCAGAGGAGGATTACAGGGGAGTAACAATGGGATTTGTTTCCTCTCTGGGAGATTTCGGTTTCTGTACCGGCCCCATTATTTTCGGTTATCTTTCTTATAAAATTGGACTGCTTCCGTCCTTTCTTCTCTGGGCAGTGGTTATTGGCATTGTCCCCTTCATGTTTATACTACAACTCAGAAAGAGGGTTAAATAGTTCTAACCTTTATTTGCCGTAACGATATTTATCCTCTATTATGTCGTGTTCCTGCCATTCCTTTACCCAGTCATCAACGTAGAAGATCATATATTTCTTGTCCGGATCACTGACAGATGTAATTACCCTTTTTAGCCCGGCATTTATTATCATCTTCTTACATATAAAACATGGAAAGGCATTTATAACTTCTCCTGTATCCCTATTTTCTCCGTATATATACATGTCACCGCCCAGTATTGAAACTCCTGCTCTCGCAGCGTTTATAATGGCATTCTGTTCGGCGTGTACCGATCGGCAGAGTTCATACTGGCTTCCGGATGGAATACCCAGTTTCTGACGAAGACAGAACCCGTGCTCCAGAGAACTTTTGGTTTTTCTGGGCGCTCCTACGTATCCAGTTGCGATTATCTGGTCATCCCTTACTATTATGGCCCCTATTAGGACCTTCAGGCATGTGGACCTGGTGGAAACAACCTTTGCTATATTGAGATAATATTCATCCTTTTCCGGTCTTTCTATCATGATTACCTCCTTAAAAAGACCATTTCTCCCACGTGTTTCCTTAGATACGCACCTACCACGGGGCATTTGACCCGGAACAGAAAGTATATATCCAGTCCCTTATCCTCAAGGGTTTCAAAATTTCCCTGACCCTTGGATAGGATCAGAGAGGATTCCTTAAAAGCATCTATAATTTCTCTGGAGGCCCTTTCCAGAACAAGTCCTGCAATGTTCTGTCCTGTGGAGATTATTTCCGCGTGTTTATCCATTCCTATTTGAAGGGCATCCTCCAGGGTGGCGTCGTTTATTATTGGCCCACCCCTTACGGCATATTTTATTTTTACGTCGTAATTTTCCTTTATAAAGCGTACAAGGAGCCTATCAAAGACTATTTCCCCGGCGTTATCTCCAATTATTAAAAGGTTTTCTCCCTCCCTGAGTTCCTCCTCGAACTCTTTAAGGGTATTCTGGTTGAGCCTTTCTGAGAGCAATTTTTCCTTTTCTTCTTCAACATTAAATCTTGCCTCAGTTCCGTAGTCCATGGAATTTCCCAGTACAGAGAGTTTAAGCACATCCTCAAGGGTTAATTCATTCAGTTTTTCCTCAAAGGGTCGAACTATTATTTCTGCCCTTTCGTTTTCCTTCTTTTTTATTTCCTTATAGGGATCGCTGATACCGGAAACTTCCCTTACAAGATCATAAATTTTTTCTGCCAGCTCAGGGGAAGTGGTGTTATAGCTTTCTTCTGCAAGAGCCTTTAGTACTTCCCTCATAATAGCTTCTTCTGCCCTTTTGTCAGCACCTATTATCTTTATGAGTTCCACCATCTGCGAGATAATACACTTTACGCAATAAACATCCATTCTCATTTTTATTCTCCTTGGATGAGATTATATAATAATAGGGCAGAGGCAGGAAATGGGAAAGACGATAATAGAAAAAATCATCTCCGCTCATTCAGAGAGCGAAGCAAAGGCAGGAGAAATAGTATGGATGGACATTGATGTTCGCTCCGCAAGAGATTTTGCTGGAGCGAATGTCGTGAAGAATTACAGAAGGGAGTATGACAGTACACCGGTGGATAATCCTGACAGGACCTTCTTTACCTTTGATCTTGTGGCTCCGGCTAAAACAATTAAGTATGCCATTAATCAGCAAATATGCAGGGATTTTGCTCAGGAGCAGGGGATTAAAGTTTACGATGTGGATATGGGCATAGGCTCTCATGTGCTTATGGAAGAAGGGCTTGCCAGGCCTGGCGCTACCGTTGTGGGAACCGATAGTCACATGAACATAGTTTCTGCTGTAGGTGCTTTCGGACAGGGAATGGGTGACGTGGATGTTGCCTTTATTTTTAAGACCGGCAAGACATGGTTCGAAGTACCGCAAACTGTAAAGGTGACTATCAAGGGGAAACTTCCTTCAGGTGTGAGTGCCAAGGACCTTGTTCTGAAAATCATAAAGGAACTGGGAACTACCACTGCCCTTGGTAAAGCGATCGAGTTTTACGGTGAGGGCATCGAAGAGCTCAATCTGGCCGGAAGAATAACAGTTTGTAGCATGGTCACCGAAATGAGCGGGATCGCTGGTTTTATTCCCTTTACAGAAAGCGTAAAGGAAGAAATAAAGGAATGGGCAGGGGAATTTCAGGAAGTCAGGGCAGATCCGGATGCCAGGTATGCTGAGACGTTAGAGATAGACATTTCCAGTCTGGAACCCATGCTTGCGGCACCCTCTCATCCGAAAAACGTTCATCCTGTGAAGGAGTATGAAGGTGAAAGGATAGACAGTGGTTTTATCGGTTCATGTACGAACGGAAGGGAGGAGGATATCATGGAGGCCTGGAGGATCCTGAAGGGAAGGAAAATAGCCACGGGAAAAAGGTTAATTATAGTCCCTGCCACCAGGAGGGTTTATGGCAATCTGCTTAAGAGGGGTATTTTACAGGACCTTTTTGATGCAGGCGCAATAATCCTCAATGCCTCCTGTGGAGGTTGTGCTGAGGGCCATGCAGGGTTAACCGGTGAAGGAGAAATTCAAATAACAACAGGGAATAGAAACTTTGCAGGAAAGCAGGGAAAGGGTTTAACCTATCTGGCTTCTCCTGCTACTGTGGCAGCATCATTACTGGAAGGGGTGATAACATCACCGGAAAAATTCCTGACATAAATGAAATAAATGAGTTGCTCAGGAGGGAAATTTTGCCCTATATGAAGCGTTGTGCATCGAGTGTTGAAGTTTTCCGGATGGGAAATACCGTAAAACTTAGCTTTCATGGTCTTTGTCCGTCATGCCCATTTCTTTATGTGGAGCTTTTTCCCTTTGTAAAAAAGTTAATACTGGAGAAGGTGGAGGGGGTAGAAGAAGTTGTGCTGGAGGAAATATGATTTTAGCAGTACTTTCCTTAATAACTTTTCTTCGAATTGATGCAAAGCCATTTCCATATGAATTTGTTCCTGGCGAGAAGGGTAAGGTGAATATCTATATTGCTGTAAGTACCCGCAACGTTCAGCTTTATTCTCTGCCCCCCTTTAAGATTTACATAAAAAACAAAGATTCACTGAACTTCTCTAAAGATTTCTATACAGCCTATGACCTGAAGGCAATAAAGGAAAGGGAAAACAGGGTGAGCAAACCACTCAAATCTTTGCCTCCTCTTACCATACCCTTTACTGTGGATGAAAACGCGTCTCCGGGCACTCATAGAGTGGAGTGTGAGATAGAATTCCTGATTTGTTCCACCACAAAGAAATGGTGCATGAAAACAAAGCAGCCCTTCTTTTTCGAGTTTAAGATAAAGTCCTATGTTAGAAGGAAGGAAACCCTTCATTAGGGAACTTCCATCTGGATTGAAGGTTGCCGTTTATGAAAAGAGGGATCTGCCCCTGCTTTCCCTGATGATTTTTTTCAGAGTAGGGGCTGTGGATGATCCTCCAGGCAAGTCCGGGCTCGCCCATCTTCTTGAGCATATGATGTTCAATGGCTCGCGAAAATTCCCCGAAGGAGAGTTTGACAGGATACTGGAATCCCTTGGAGGTTATTCCAATGCCTTTACATCCTATGATTACACTGGTTATTATGAAGTGTTTCCCCCTTCAGCTCTTGAAAGGGTCCTTGAAATGGAAAGGGATAGGCTCGAAGCTTTATCTTTAGATCCAGATAGTTTCGAAAGGGAGAAAAAGGTGGTTCTGGAAGAGAGAAGATTGACGGTGGAAAATTCTCCTGAAGGATTTATGGAAGAAGTTCTCAATTATATATCCTTTCTTGAGCATCCGTACAGAAGGCCCCTGATCGGAAGCAGGCAGGAAATAATTTCCATAAGTCTGGAGGACCTTAAAGAGTTTTATTTTAAATATTCCCCTGAAAATTCTATCGTGGTGCTTGCTGGGGATATCGAGGTTTCTCGGGGGATGGCGATGGTGGAGGAGTTCCTGGGGGAATGGAGAAATGGAGGTCAGCCCGAATCGACATTTGAAAACGAATCATTTAAGGGGGAAAGGAGGGCAGTTATAAAGAAAGATGTGGAAATTGAATCATATATGCTGGCCTTCAGGGCAGGGAGTTTAAAGGATAAGGATGAATTCCTCTCACTTTCCCTTCTCCCTTATTTGCTTACAGAAACCCTGAGTTCCAGGTTAAAAAACGTCCTTATAGAAGAGAGGAAAATAGCCTCTTCTGTGGTTTCCTGGTACGATCCGAGACTGGGACCCTCATTGTTTTGTATTTATGCAGAAGCAGGGGAGGGAATAGAGGCTGAGGTGCTGGGGAATGAAATCAAAAAACAGCTGCAAATTTTAAAGGAAAATCTGAGAGAGTATGAATTTGAAACGGCTGTGGAAAGATTTTCTCTACATGAGGCATCCGGACTCCAGCGGGTTGCAGAAATAGCAGAAGCTGTAGCTAAGGGTGTTCTTTTGTGGAATGATCCCCTTTTCTGTTTAACGCTTTCAGAAAGTGTAAGGAATCTTGACAGGAAAAAATTTATGGAAAGGATTTCAGATGTAATTTCAGAAGACAATCTCGTGGAGGTCATTTTAAAAAATGGTTGAGCTGGAAGGAGTAAGAATTGCTGTTGAGAACAGACCAGGAGATATCAGTGCAATAACATTTCTTTTTTCAGCAGGGAGCAAAGTGGACCCACCTGGAAGGGAAGGGCTTGCAAATTTTACGGGAGAGATGCTCCTGAGAGGTACAGAAGAACTTTCGAGGGAAGAATTCCTCAGGAAGGCGGAGAAGCTGGGAGAAATAGAGATTTATGCGGAACCGGATTCTCTCGTGGTTAACCTTACAGCTGAGCACAGAAATATGAGGGAACTTTTGATTTTGTTTTTAGAGGCACTTGCATCCCCTGCCTTCAGGGAGGA
>Ga0256835_1000569_pt1 | contig 26601 bp, 22 predicted proteins | sample PIR30metaG_FD_185972 | JGI IMG/M metagenome (GOLD analysis project Ga0256835, IMG submission 185972) | Hydrothermal vent microbial communities from East Pacific Rise, Pacific Ocean - PIR-30 | ecosystem: Environmental > Aquatic > Marine > Hydrothermal vents | place: Pacific Ocean: East Pacific...
AGGGAGGAAAGAATCTGCCTTATCTGGCTCTCGTCGAGGGCGCTTGAGGAAGCCGATTTCAACCCGTCTATCACCCGGTCCTGGTCCTGCCGGGTCTGGAGTCTGCCGATGAACCAGGTGCCGATGTTTGAAAGGCCCTTGTAATCCAGATCTACCGGGTTCTGGGTGGCCAGGACGATTCCGGCCCCGAAGGCCCGGGCCTGTTTGAGGAGGAGGAGCATGGGGCGTTTGGTAGGGGGAGTGGCCACCGGAGGGAAGTAGCCGGTGATCTCGTCCATGTAGAGCATGACCTTCAGGTTGGAGGAGCCAGGTTGTCTTCGGAGCCAGTTGAGGAACCTTCCCAGCAGAATGGTGACGAAGAATTGCCTCTCGTTCTCACTGAGATGAGAGAGGGTGAAGATGGAGATCTTGGGGCGACCGTCGGGGGTGAACATCAGTTTGCCGATGTCCAGAGGCTCTCCCTTGAGCCAGGAGGAGAAGCTTGGGCTTGCCAGCACCGTGTTGAAGGCCATGGCCAGCTCCATCCGATCCTTGGAGGGATAGACCACTTCCAGAGGAAGGACGCCGAGCTTTTCAAACGGGGGGTTGATGATGTTGCCAATGAGGGCTTCCAGGGTCAGCCCCTGATTCCGCCGCCAGAAATAGAGAAAAAGAGAGGAGACGAGGAGATGCTCCCGGCTCTTCAGGGGTTCGGCTTCGATACCTGCCAGAGCCAGCAGGCCGGTAACCGTGGAATCGATGAGGCTGTTCAGGGTGTCCACGTCGTTCAATACCGAAGCCTCCGGGGGAGAGAAGTCTCCCAGGATGGAAACAGGGACCCCGGCCAGGGCCCCGGGAGTATAGATGCGTCTTTCCGTTTTGGCCACGTAACGGGCGATCCTTTCCGGGAACTGGCCCGACTCGGTGAGGCCTTTTCGCCAGAGTTTGGCGGTCTTCTCCGCAAGCTCTTCCGGAGTCATACCCTTGGCGGCAGCTTCGGCCTCGTCTATCCACGGCCGGAAGTCCTCCGGACGGAGCTCCGGAAAGGCCAGCATCAGATTTCCCATGTCTCCCTTGGGGTCGATGACGATGACGGGGATGTTGTCGAGCGCGGCTTCTTCTATGAGGCTTATGCCCAGGCCCGTCTTTCCGCTGCCGGTCATGCCGATGATGGCAGCGTGGGTGGTGAGATATTTGTTCTTGTAAAGGAGGGGTTCGGGCCTTGGTTTTGAGGTTTCGGGGTCGATCTCGTTGCCGATGAAAAACGTATCCAGTTGTTCGATGATCTGGGAATGATCCATCTTTTACTCCTCCATAACTTACTTGTGGGAGACTTTTTAAGTTTTTTATCACGAATTTCAGCCTGGCAAAAATATTTATTGGGAGGAAGCCCTTGAGATCTGGTTGAAATTACAAAAAAGGAAAGAGAAAGTGCCTTCTGCAGGCAAAGATGTTTTGATCATCTGAGAAAGATGAGAGGTGGAATGATCTTTTGACTCAAAGGAATGAAAGAAGGACGACCGCAATAATAACCCTGCAAGAGGTGCACGCCTATTTCTCTGAGTTTCGATGCTATTTCCTCGTTTTCAACGAATTCTGCTACCAGCTTAAACTTCTTGTTTTTGGCCAGTTCTACCAAAAACTTTATAAACATGAGGTCAAATTTGTTTTCCAGGATGTTTTTGATGAAATTGCCGTCTATTTTGACGATGTCCCAATTGAACTCTTTGAGGATGTTGATATTGGAATGGAACTGCCCAAAGTCGTCCAGTATTATTTTGAACCCCTTGTTTCTCAGTTTTATTAATTTTTCTTTGAAATTGAAATCGGCGATAGATTTTTCGGACTGTTCTGTTATTTCAAACCAAATCCTTTCGGGCTTTACTTTCAGTTCCTGCAGAAAGTATTTCAGGTCTCTTTCAAAATCGCCAAAGAGATAATCTGGAGAGATGTTTATGGAAATGTGTTTTATCTTTGGGTACTGCTTCAGAAAGAAAATCACTTTGTAAAGTATTGTGCGTTCTATGTCCCCCTTTAGAGATAGTTTTTGAGCTACCGACAGAAACTTTTGTGCTGCCAAGATTTCCGTTGATTCTTCTTTTGGCATTCTGGCTAGAGCTTCGTAAAAGACGATCTTATTATTGCCATCTTTTACAGGTTGTAAGGCAAATCCGATTTCGCCCATTATGATCTTTTTGGTGAAATTCAGATAGGTTGGCAAGTTTTTCTTGATGGTCTTCCATTCACGGTTTAGGTCAAAAATGCTCTTCTTTCCTTCAAAAAGCACCTTTAACACGGTATCCAATATACCCTTTGCGTTTGCAGAGTTTCTGTCTATCGTGCAACAGGTTAGAAAGATATGAGTCGGCAGTAGCCCTCCTTTGAATGGAATGGGTGTTGAGAGAAAACTTTTTGTGTTTTCCAGAAAGGCTTTTAACTCTTCCTTTCTGATTTTTATGATATTGAGAAATATGTTGGGCCTGATATAGGCCCTCAACAGATCGTTTTTGAACATTATCTTGATCTTTCTCGAGAAGGCCTTGATGTAATATTTGGAAATTTCCTGCCCGTATGTTTTTTGGATGTTCAAAATGGTGTTGAGCTTTATGCCTATCAGGCACAGGTTGGAGCACCTTTTTTTGATCAATTCGGTCAACTTTTTGACGAATCCTTCTTCGTTCCAGAAGCCGGTAAGAGGGTCATGGAGAAGCGGAACAGGGTATTCCTGAGTTTGGTTCAGGCCCGCCATGCTGTTTTATTTTTCGGTCTTTTGTTGGCGGGCCTAAACCACTTAATCTTTTTGCTTTTTTTGTCCTTCGAGGAAAGGTTTGAAGAGATCGATGGGAATCGGGAAAAGGGTAACGGAATTGTTTTCAGCCGCCACCTCTCGAAGGGTTTGTAGATAGCGCAACTGGATGGTGATGGGGGAGCGTTCCATAAGCTGGGCTGCCTGGAGGAGTTTTTCGGCGGCCTGGAGTTCACCCTCGGCGTTGATGATCTTGGAGCGTCTCTCACGCTCTGCTTCCGCCTGTTTGGCCATGGCCCTTTTCATCTCGTCGGGAAGGTCGATCTCTTTGATTTCCACCTTGGAGACCTTGACCCCCCAGGGTTCGGTATCAGCGTCGAGGATCTCCTGAATTCTCATGTTCAGCTTTTCCCGCTCGGAAAGGAGTTCGTCGAGCTCGGCCTGGCCGCAGATACTCCTGAGAGTGGTCTGGGCCAGCTGACTCGTGGCAAAGTAATAATTTTCCACCTGCACCACGGCCTTTGCCGCGTCTACCACCCGGAAGTAGACCACCGCGCTTACAGAGACCGAAACGTTGTCGCGGGTGATAACCTCTTGAGGAGGGACGTCTAAAGTGATGGTACGAAGATCGACTTTGACCATCCTGTCAATAACGGGGATCAGAATTATGAGCCCCGGCCCTTTGACGCCGATCAGCCGCCCCAGGCGGAAGATGACTCCTCTTTCATACTCCTTGAGAACCCGTACCGATGAAGCCAGGAAGAGAATGGTAAAAACTATAAAGAAAGGAATAAAGGCCATTTCCACCCTCCTTGGAAGTTTCCCCTTATATACCCCAAAAAGTCGAAGAATCCCATAAAACAAAAACGCTTGCTAAATCCGCAGAGCCCGCTATTTCAGAGACCATGCGAATTAAATTCTCCAAAAGCACTTTACCATCGGGCCTCAAGGTTTTGACGGAACAGCTGGAAGGCTTCCCCACGGTTTCTCTGGGCTTCTGGATAAATGTCGGGAGCCGAGACGAGGCTCCACACGAGGCCGGGTTGACGCACTTCATAGAACACATGCTCTTTAAGGGGACTCTCAGGCGCTCGGCCCTTGAAATAGCAAAGGAGCTGGATCGCCTGGGGGGATATTCCAACGCCTTCACCACCAAGGAACAGACCTGTTTCCACGCCAAGGTGCTTCCGGAGGACCTTTCTCAAATCCTGGATCTCTTTACCGATATCCTCTTTTGTTCGCGTTTCGACGAAGAAGATCTTGCCCGTGAGAAACAGGTCGTCCTGCAGGAGATAAAGATGGTGGAGGACTCACCTGAAGAACTCGTCCACGAGCTCTTTGGGGCCTTCCTCTGGGGAGACGATCCCCTCGGACGATCCATTCTGGGGGACTGGGAGACCGTCTCCCGCTTCACAAGAGAAGACGTCCTCTCGTATTTTGGGCGTCACTATGGTTCCCCCAATCTTTACCTCGTAGCAACGGGAAAGGTTGAGCATGAAGAATTTTGCGAGCTGGTCGAAAGTTATGTGAAAAAGTTGAGACGGTGTTTCCCGCCTGATCGCCATCCACCACGGGCTCGAAGAGGCGTAAAGGTTCATTTTCGTGAGCTGGAGCAGGTGCACTTCGTTTTAGGAGTTCCTACACCGGGGGCCAGAGATGAAGCGCGTTACGCCGCGCTCTACCTCAACACGCTTCTCGGTGGGAACATGAGTTCCCGCCTCTTCCAGGAGGTTCGAGAGAAGAGGGGGCTTGCTTACTCCATCTATTCTTACCTTTCTCTTTATGAAGACACGGGAGTACTTGGTGTCTACGCTGCCGTTGAAAAGGACAATCTTCGCGAAACACTTGCCATCATCTCGCGGGAGATAAGGGCCCTTTCGGAGGGCAAAATCCAGCAGGAAGAACAGGAAGCCGCCTTCGAACACCTCAAAAGCGCTCTTCTCCTCTCTTCCGATAGCCTGGAGACCCGCATGACCCGTCTTGCCAGGAACGAAATTCTCTTTGGTCGCTACGTCCCCTTCGAGGAGACCCTGGAGCGTTTGGTCTCTCTTTCTTCGCGGGAGATCGCCTCCTTTACCAGGAATATCTTCGGCGAAAGACCGGCCCTCGTGCTCTTGGGGCCGGTGCGCGAAGAGGATCTCCTATTCTTCGACGAGCTCTTCGGCGATTAGAGCCAGCTGCTCCGGGAGTAAAAGATAGATTATTTCGCCTTCTCCCGGGGTTAGGTCGGTATCGATGCGGCAAAGGCCCCCGAATTCGAAATGCACTTTGACCTTTTTTTCTCCTCCTAAGAGGTAGGAGGCTATCTCAGCCAGAGATGGAAGGTGCCCTGCGATGAAGACCCTTCTGGCGTCTCCGTGCTCTTTGAGAATTTTGATGGCTTCCTCTGGCGGGCCGAGGGGCTTGAATTCGGCGTATTCTTTTATTTTTTCCACCGGATATCCCGTCTCTTCGGCGACGATCTCCGCCGTTTCCTTGGCACGAGTTTTGGTGCTGCAGAGAATCAAATCGAAACTGAGCCCCATCTTGGCCAGGGCCTTGGCACTGAGTCTTATTTCCTCTCGTCCTTCCGGAGAAAGGGGACGAACCGGATCTTCTGATTCGGGAAGGGCTTTTCCGTGTTGCATGAGATAAAGTTCCATTCTCCACCTCCTAAGAGAGATTTCTATCCAGAAGATAAGGACGATCGAGAAACAAAAAAGCCCCCGAAATGGGGGCCGAATTCTGATCTTTCAGGTATTTTACGGTGCTATTTTAGGATTCCTGCGAGATAGTCTTGGATTGCCATGTCGGCCTTGATCTTGGGGTGTATTCCTTCCACCAGCCGAACGCCAACATTTTGGAGGCGGTCTTTCATCTCCTGGGGAACCGCCGGAGCGATGAGATGGGTAACCACCTGCTCTTTGAGCCAGATGTCAAGGGCGGTATCTTCGGGTTTCCTGGCCACGTCTTTTACCTTTACCTGGCCCTTTTCGATATCGTAGATGGCGAAGAGATCGGCCTTTTCCAGATCGGTCACCACCGGCCCTTCCACCGGAACGGCGATTCTCATGTAACGGCCTTCTTCTACATCCCGGTAGAGTTCCTCCGTGGCGGCGACCACGTTTCTCACCAGCTCCTCGAAAGCTTCGGCTGTCTTGGATTCTGGGTAAGCTGCGATTACGGGTTTTCCGGCATCGCCTGCGGCGACCACACGAGGATCCACCGGAATACGACCGAGGAACCTGATGCCGAGCTCTTCGGCCAGCTTCTCTCCTCCGCCGCGTTTGAAGAGGTCGACTTCTTTACCACAGTGGGGGCAAATGAAGCCGCTCATGTTTTCCACCAGTCCGAGGATGCGCATCTTCACCTTGCGGCAGAAATTGTAAGATTTCCGCACGTCTATGAGGGAAACTTCCTGGGGCGTGGTGACGAGAAGAGCGTAGGCGTCGGGAATGGTCTTGGCCACGGTGAGGGGCTCGTCTCCGGTGCCGGGGGGAGCATCGATGATGAGATAATCGAGTTTCCCCCAATCGATGTCGGCAATGAACTGCCGGATGGCAGAGATCTTCAACGGCCCGCGCCAGATTACCGCCGAGTCTTCCTGGGGAAGAAGCGGCTCGACGGAAAGGAATTTGAGGTTGGGAGAATAGGTAATGGCTCCGATACGGCCATCGGGGCGGCGCTGGAGACGACCGCGACGTAAACCCAGCATCTTTGGAACGTTGGGACCGTGGAGGTCCACATCCAAAAGGCCGACCATGAAATCCTGTAGGGAAAGGCCGATGGCAAGGTTTACCGCCACCGAGCTCTTACCGACTCCACCTTTCCCGGACATGACCATGATCTTGTGGCGGATTTTGGAGAGCTGTTCCTGTAGTCGGCGCTCCTGGTGTTCCAGGACGGTGCTGCGGTCTCCTCCGGTTTGGGAAAGCCCCGGGATAGTCTCGTTCATTTCTGGCCTCCTGAAATTCTTTTTTCGTCCTCTAACCTAACAAGGGCTTAATTGAGAAGCAAACACCTTAAGGTCGGACGTAAGCCCAACCTTCTGCCTGCCACTCCACCAGAGCCCTTATTCCTGCCGGAACCGTCCTGGTTTGGTTGGGAACTCTCTCCCTTGGCACATTGAAGGCTCGCATGGCATTTTCACAGAAGTATATTTCTCCGCCGAGTTTGAGGAACTCTTCCATCTTGTTTTGGATCTCAGGAGGAAAATCTTCCAGGAGTATGGTGATTCCCTGGGCGTTTACCAGGAGGCGAGCTTCGAGTTTTTCTCCTTCCTGCCTGGTCTTCAGGAAATTGACTCCCATGTTCAGGGCCACCTTGTAACGTGTCGAATCGGGGACGTGCAACACCACTTTCAGGGTCATGACTCCCTCCTCTAAATTTTTTGCAGTACTTGATAGCACGCCTGGGGATATCTTTCATCTTTAGCCTCAAGCCCTTTTGGGGTAAAAATTATTTCGTGCCTGTCTTCAAACGCCCTCATTTTGAGAAGCTTCTCTCTCTTGCCTCCCAGGGAAGAATAGCCCCGGTTTACCTCTTTGTGGGAGATTTGCCCCTGGCACAGGATCTTTCAAGGCGGCTTACAAAGCATTTTCGCGATCTGGGCCAGGAAGTTCAAAGCCTGGATCTCTCTGAGAAAGCCCCTCAGGACCTGAAAGCTCTCTTTGGCACCCCGTGTCTCCTGGGCCGCAAGATCTTCGTCCTGGAGGGGGCGGAAAATGCCCTTGCGCGGTTCGACGAAGACTTCATAAGTTTCCTCGAAAAGGCCAAGAGCTGGCTTACCATTCTTGCCGTCTTCAAAAAACTCCGGGAAAATCATCCCCTTTATCTTTACGCCCTGGAAAAGGGCGTCATAGTGCCTCTTCCGGAGCAAAGGGAGCGGGATTTGCTGCGGTACGAAATTCCCGAAATCCTGGCCACCTTCGGGAAAAAGATGGACCGCAAAGCCGCCGAGGAGCTGGTTGCCCTGGTGGGAGAGGATCTCCACGCTCTTGAGCAGGAAATCGAAAAGCTCGCCCTCTATGTGGGCGATCGGCCCATCATCACCGAAGATGATCTGCGAGAGGTGGTTTCACCGCGACCAGAAAGCGCCCTCTATGCCCTCGTCGAGACCTATCTCAAGCATGGTCCGGAGGGGGCCCTGAAGACCCTGGAGGAGCTTTTGACCCAGGGGATACACCCTTTGGCGCTCCTTTCCACCCTCATTACCTATTTCAAACGTCTCTATTTGCTCTCTGAAGTCCTCCAGAAAGCCCCGGAACTTTCCCGATTCCAGAAAAAATACATTCCCTTTCGAGAGCGCTTCAAAGAGGTTCTGAAAGAGCTCTTCCCGGAGCATCCCCCCAGGTCTCTCGCCAAGTTCCATCCCTACGCTGTCTTCAAGATGCTTCCTCTCGCAAGCCATCTCTCTCCGGAGAGGTTTCCGGCCATATTTTCCGCTCTTGTCACCGTGGATAGTAAGCTCAAAAGGGGAGGGGCTCCGCTGGAAGAATTCTACGCCTTCTTTCTGTTTTTAAGCAGAGAGATTCAGGCTAGTCCTCAAGGTGGGAGAGCTGGGCGAGCAGTTGGGGCCACTTCTCCTGGAGCTCCTGGACGTTTTGGAAGATGACCTCCAGTCGCCAGAAGTTTTTCTCAAAGGAGGGAGAGGGTCGCAAGCGCGCACCTTCCCGCGCGAGCTTTTTGTTTATGGTTTCGAGACGCTTCTTCGCCTCTTCAAGGGTGGGATAGAGTCTTTCTCGCAATATCTGCTGTAGCCTTTCGGCCTTCTGAGGGGGGTTCAATTTTTCGTCGATGAGGCATTCTCGGATTTCTTCTCCTTCGAGGATTTCTGCCGGAGAGAGTCCCTCTTTGCGGTGCCAATCTTCCAGCAGCTCCAGGATCTCCCGCTGGCGGGAAAAGCTCAAGCGCAGCTCAGAGACAAGTTTCAAGAAACTCTGGCGACTTTTTTCGTCCCAATCCAGGAGTTTTACCGCTACCTGGGGATTTAGTTCCTCGGTGGCCAGAAGTTTCTTGGCCTCGTCCTCCAGAAAGTTTATTTTCTGAAGAGTTTCAAGGTGGTGATAGTGAGGCTTTAGCCCCAGGCGCGGCAGGACGTTTTTGATGACTTCTTCGTCCGGAAGATAGTTAAGGAATTTTTCCACCACCAGGGCCTTTTCCACCAGATTGAAACCTCTGGTGGTGATGTTTTCCTCGAAGGCGATGGCCAGGCAGGAGAGATCGTCCACCCAGGGGGGAAGCACCTTGCAGATCGTCTCCGCATGCCCCAGTTTGCGAGCGGCTTCCAAACGCCCTCTCCCGCAAACGATTTGATAACCTTCGGCAACTTCCCGCACCACCGGAGGGTTTATGATCCCCACCAGATCGATAGAAGAGATGAGATTCATGGCCCGGCAGGGATAAGAAAGGCAGAAGGTATGGTCGTCAAAGACAATTTCTTTTAGAGGGAGACTGCGGTGTGTGAACTTCAAACAGGGAGTTCCTTTCCCGTGAGTCTTTTATAGGCTTCTAAGTAACGGGCCCTCGTCTTTTCGACAATGTCTGGAGGAAGCTCCGGGGCCGGGGGCCTCTTGTCCCAGCCGATTTCTTCCAGCCAGTCCCTGAGAAATTGCTTGTCGAAACTCTTTTGGGGGCGCCCTGGTTCGTAATCTTCCCGGGGCCAGAAACGGGAAGAATCTGGGGTGAGGACCTCGTCGATAAGGAGGAGCTCGTCCCCCAGGAGGCCGAACTCGAATTTGGTGTCGGCAATGATTATGCCGCGCTCTTCGGCATAAGAGGCGGCCTTTTTGTATATTTCAAGCGAGAGCTCCCGAACTTTGTTTGCCAGGTCTTCGCCGATGAGACGGGCACACTCCTCAAAGGTGATGTTGACGTCGTGCCCCTCCTGGGCCTTGGTGGAGGGGGTGAAGATGGGTTCAGGCAACTTATCGGCCTCTTGGAGACCTTCGGGGAGTTTTATACCGCAGACCGTTCCGCTGCGGCGGTACTCCTTGAGACCAGAACCGGCAAGATAGCCCCTTACGATGCACTCTACCGGGAGAGGTTTGGTCTTCCTGACGAGCATGCTCCGGAGGTGGAGATCTTCGGCATAGGGCTTACAGGCGGGGGGAAAGTCTTCCACTTCGGCGGTTATCAGGTGGTTGGGAACAAGGTCTTTCAGAAAGTCGAACCAGAAGACCGAAAGCTGGGTGAGGACCTTGCCCTTGTCGGGAATAGGGGTGGGCATGACCACGTCGAAGGCCGAGATGCGATCGGTGGCCACCATGAGGAGGTCGCCATCTACTTCGTAGAGATCTCGAACCTTGCCCCTGTGAAGGAGTTTGAGCCCCGGGAAATTGGTCTCGTAAAGGGCCTTCATCAGATCCTCGTTTAAGCCGCTACACGGGCCAGCTTGCGGGTACGTTTCTTGAAACGCGAGGCCAGTTTGCGGTATCTTTCGTAACGCTCGAGATCACCCTCGGCTTTGGCGCGGGCAGCGAGCTCTTTGAACTTCGCCACCTTGGCCTTGAGTTCTCGCATGCTTCCGCCCACTTTGCGTGGTTTTTCTTCGATACCGTACACCTTTTTGAGGGCCGAGATGAGCTCTTCCTTGTTCATCCCGTGGACACCCTGGATCTCGGGAATCTGAAGGGCGATTTCACGCAATTCTTTGACGGTCATCTTCTCGAGTTTCTTTTCAAGTTTGGGGAGTTCGGCCATTTTCTCCCTCCTTTTCTTTGGTCAGGCCAAATAGTAACAAAAATTTCCCCTTAGACAAGGATTGCGGAAAAGATAGAGGCCAGTAAATTCCATCACAATGGCAGAGCTTCTTGAGATTTTGGGCAAACTTCTCCTGGCAGCCCTGCTTGGTGGGGCCATCGGCTACGAAAGAGAGCGGCACGGTCAGGCTGCGGGCTTTCGCACCAATATCATCGTGGCCACCGCCGCGTGTCTCCTGATGCTCCTTTCCCTCTACCTTACCAGGCGCTACGGGCAAGCCTCCTCCGGGATCGCCATAAGGCTTGATCCTTCCCGTATCCCCTCCTACACCGTGGCGGGGATGGGTTTTCTGGGAGCCGGAGCCATCATCAAGGGCAAGGGAAAGGTCAAAGGCTTGACCACCGCGGCGGGCCTCTGGCTCGTAAATGCTATCGGGCTGGCAGTAGGAATGGGTGCCTACGCCGCGGCCATCGTGACCACGTCCATCAGCCTCGTCTTCCTCTATGTTTTCAGGCGTCTCTTTCGGCCTTCCTTCGTGCACGACGTCTATACCGTCCTCACCGTGAGCTGCCGTTGCCCCTCCGAAAGGCTCGATGAAATTACAGAGATCCTCAAGCGCTACAATGCCGAGATCCAGGCGGTCAATTTCTATTACGACCTTCGCCGGGGGATTCACACCGTGAAGATAAGGCTCCGGACCACCGATGATATCCCGCAAGCCCGCATCATCGATGAAATTTTGCTTCTCGAAAACATAGAGACCATCTCCTGGGAGGAAGCTCCCGTTCCTTAAGGAAGCTGCTCTTTGATGTGTCTTGCAATGACCGAGGCAATCTCTTGAATCCTCTCTTCGTCTCTGCCCTCCACCATGACCCGGTATTTGGGTTCCGTGCCGGAGGGGCGAATAAGGATGCGTCCTTCCTCCCCGAGCTCCCTTTCGAAGTCTGAAACGAGTTCTTCAAGCCCCGGAATCTCGTGAGGGGGCACTTTTTCGCTTACCTTTACGTTTACGAGTGTTTGCGGATACTTCTCAAGGAAAGCAAGTTCCGAGAGAGGTTTCGCGCTCTTTTTCATGATGGCAAGTACCTGGAGGGCCGCGAGAATACCGTCTCCCGTGGTGGCGTGATCAAGAAAGATGATGTGGCCCGATTGTTCTCCTCCCAGGTTGTAGCCCCCTTTCCGCATCTTCTCCACCACGAAGCGGTCTCCCACTTTCGTCCTTATGAGTTTGAGGCCCATTTCTTTGAGGGCCTTTTCAAGGCCCATGTTACTCATCACCGTGGCCACCACCGCACCTCCTTTGAGGCGACCTTCTCTCTGCATCTGGCGGGCACAAAGGGCCAGTATCTGATCGCCGTCAACGATCTGTCCTTTCTCATCCACAATGATGACCCGGTCGGCATCGCCGTCGAGGGCTATCCCGATATCCGCCCCTTCGGTCTTGACCTTTTCGATCACCCCTTCCGGGTGAAGGGCACCGCAGTCCAGGTTGATGTTGACCCCGTTTGGGGAAACTCCGATCTTGAGCACCTCAGCTCCCAGCTCCTCGAAGACCGCTGGTGCTACTTTGTAAGCGGCGCCGTGGGCACAATCCAGAACGATCTTAAGACCGTCCAGGGTGAGCTCTTTCGGGAAGGTGTGTTTCAGGTGTACGATGTAACGGCCGGGTGCGTCTTCCAGGCGATAGGCCCTTCCGATTTCGTCGTCTTCCGCCCGAAAGGAGGCGATGCTTTCATTGAGGACCATGTCTTCTATTTCGGCCTCAAGCTCGTCGGAGAGCTTGAAACCATCTCGCCCAAAGATCTTGATACCGTTGTCATAGTATGGGTTGTGGGAGGCGGAGATGACCACCCCCGCGTCGCAGCGCATGCTGGTGGTCAGGAAGGCGATCGCCGGAGTAGGTAAGGGGCCAACGAACAGGGCTTCTGCTCCCACGGAGCAGATCCCGGAGGCCATGGCGTTTTCCAGGAGGTAACCCGAGAGCCTCGTATCCTTGCCGATCAGGATCCGGTGGCGCCCCTTTTTGTTGCGAAAGAGATATCCGACGGCGCGCCCTACCTGGAGGGCTATTTCAGGAGTCATGGGCCAGCGATTGGCCTTGCCTCTGATACCATCGGTTCCAAAGAGTTTTCCCATAGAGGCCTCCTTAACGAAATATTCGGGCCCGAATCTTGGCTGGTTCCACCTTGAGAACCTTTATTTCTGGCGGAACACGAAGCTTCACTTTCAACCAGTATCTCCCTGGTGCCAGGTGGCTGACGTCGATATAGGCTTCGATTTCCAGATCGGAAAGAGTCTTGAGGACCCTTTCCGGACCCTGCAGGACCACGTCCACTTTTTCGGCATACAGCTTGATTTTGAATTTCTTTTTGAGCCCTAGAACCTGTACCGGTAAATCTTTTATCTCTCGCGTCACGATGTGTTCCACAATTTTGACATAAAGCTCCACCTTATCCGGCTCTGCTTTGACCAGGGGCGGAAGGTTGAGAGAAACCTCTTTTTTGATGTCTTTGGTGGCCCCGTTGATATCGACGGCTTTGGTTCTGACACGCTTGAGTTTGCTTATTACGGATTGGGGGCCAGAGACCTTTACTTTTTTGGGTTTGACCTGGATGCTCACTATTTTCCATCCTGGAGGAGGGCTTCCGTAGATACCAGGCTCTACGGGGACGGTTTTTGAGGCCACCTTTTCCAGGACAATTTCGATCTGAGGCGGAGTGATCTTGATGACCTTGAGGCCAGCCGGCAGATTGAGGTACTTGGCCTTGATCTTGATGAGGTGCTTCCCTGGCCCAAAATCTTCCAGGTTAAGGGTAATGGTAAGCGGATTCCTCTCGAGATTACGAAGGATGCTTCTGGGGCCATTGACATGCACCATGACAAACTCGGGAGGTTTCTTTACCAGGATCAAACCCTGGGGGATGTTCTTGATTTTTATCTCGGCAGGGACTTCCTTTTCGACTTTGTCTTCCAGGACCACGAAGAACCATAGCAGGACGGCAAAAGCCAGAGAGAGGAGTTTGAGAAAGAGATTTTGGCTCAGCCCTCTGAAGGGGTTCATTTAAAAAGCCGCCTCCGCCACCAGCGATTTTGCCCGTCTTCAAACCCCAGAACATTCAAAAGGAGCTGTCTCAGGGCCGAGGGAGTGATGTCGCGGGTGATTTTGCCGCCAAGGGCCACGGAGATGCTCCCTGTCTCTTCCGAGACCACGATGGCCACCGCATCGCTCACTTCGGAAATACCTATGGCAGCCCGGTGTCTTGTCCCCAGCCTACGGCTGATGTGGGGGTTGGTGGAAAGGGGAAGAATGGCCCCGGCGACCGCCACCCGTCCGTCCCTGATGATGACGGCTCCGTCGTGCAGGGGAGAATCTTTCTGGAAGATGGCAACCAAGAGATCTCGGCTCACTTTCGCTTCAAGGGGCGTGCCGCTTTCAATGAATTCTCCGAGACCAATGTTGCGCTCTATGACGATAAGAGCCCCGAGCTTCTTTTCTGAGAGGATGCTCACGGCCTTTACAATTTCTTCGATGACCTGGCTGTATTCGGTACGGGCCTTGATGAAAGGGGTCTGCCCCATCTGGATGAGGGCCCGCCGGATGTCATCTTGAAAGACGATGATGACCACCAGAAAGATGGAAGAAAGAAAGGTTCCCAAAAGCCAGTGAAGGGTGAGGAGCTGAAAGTGCCCGGCGATAAAGTACATCACCACCAGGACCGCAAGCCCTGCCGCCATTTGAACGGCCCGCGTTCCACGGATGAGAAGCAGGATACGGTAAAAGAGATAGGCTACGATGAGGATATCGAGGACGTCCTGCCATCGAAGGAGGCTCAAATACTGGGTTATGAGGGCCTTCACTGAACCTCCTTCAAAGCCTCCATTACGAGGATCACGTCTTTGGCCATGGAGACATTATGCACCCGCAGGAGGTCTACTCCCTTGAGGGTGGCGTACGCCACCACGGCCATGGTGGCCGGGTCGCGCTCGGCAGCTTCCTTGCCCACAATCTGGCCCAAAAACGATTTTCTTGAAGGTCCTAACATCACCGGTAAACGCAGAGTTTTGAAATACTCTACCTGCTTGATGATCTTGAGATTGTCCTCAAACCGCTTGCCAAAACCGATTCCGGGATCAAGGATGATCTTTTCTCGCCCTATGCCATTTTCTTCGGCAAAGGAGACCCGTTCTTCAAAGAAGTTTTTGATTTCCTGAAGGACGTCTTCATAAGTGGGGTCTACCTGCATCGTCTGGGGGGTTCCCTTCATGTGCATGAGAATGACCGGGGCCTTGTTTCTGGCCACCACTTTGGCCATTTCCGGGTCGAAACGCATGGCGCTGATGTCGTTTACGATGTCTGCCCCCGCAAGGAGGGCCTCTTCCGCAACTTTTGCCTTGTAGGTATCCACGGAGAGGGGAATTTCTTCGAAACGATTACGGATGGCTTCGATGACGGGTATGACCCGCCGGAGCTCCTCCTCTACGGGAACGGGTCGTGCAAAAGGGCGGGTGGATTCCCCCCCTACGTCGATGATATCGGCTCCGGCTTCGATGAGATCTTCGGTTCTCCTCAAGGCGGCGTCCCGGGCAAGATAAAGGCCCCCATCGGAAAAGGAATCCGGGGTAATGTTCAAAACCCCCACGAGATAAGGACGCCGGCCCCATTCAAATACTCTTCCACGAATCTTAAGAGGCGGAAGCATTATCCCTACGAAGCCGTTCCTTCCGCAGGTTTGTTCTTGTTGAGCCCGAGAATTTCATCGATTGCCGGTCCGTCAAGGGTCTCTTTCTCCAAGAGAGCTTTGGCAAGCTTGTGCAAGAGCTCGATGTTCTCTTCAAGAAGTCTTTTGGCCTTCTGGTAACACTGGAGTACGATCTCCCGTATTTCGTTGTCAATGGCGAGGGCGGTAGCTTCACTGTAGTTTTTGACCTGGGAAAGCTCTTTCCCGAGGAAAACGTGTTCTTGCCGTTGACCAAAAGCCACCGGCCCGAGTTTGTCACTCATGCCCCACTCACATACCATGCGACGGGCAATTTCGGTGGCTCGTTCGATGTCGTTGCCAGCTCCGGTGGTGCACTCGTTGAAGACGATTTCTTCCGCGGCCCGACCACCCAGAAGGACCATCAGTCTTTTGAGGAGATAGTCCTTGGGGTAGGTGTGCCTCTCGTCCAGGGGCAACTGCTGGGTTATACCAAGGGCCTGGCCTCGCGGGATAATACTTACTTTGTGAACGGGATCCGTTCCGGGGAGAAGCTTGGCCACCATGGTGTGGCCGGCTTCGTGATAGGCGGTGATACGCTTTTCTTCCTCGCTGATGACGGCCGTCTTTCGCTCCCGCCCCATGAGAATCTTGTCTTTGGCTTCCTCGAAGTCTTCCATATCCACCTGGGACTTTCCCTTGCGAGCAGCGATGAGAGCCGCTTCGTTTACCAGGTTTTCAAGGTCCGCCCCGGTAAACCCCGGCGTGGCTTTGGCCAGGATGGAGAGATCCACATCCGGAGCCAGAGGCACTCTCTTGGTGTGGACCTCGAGGATCTTTTCACGTCCTTTGACATCCGGAGGAGGTACCACCACCTGCCGGTCAAAGCGGCCCGGGCGCAGAAGGGCCGGGTCCAGGATGTCGGGACGGTTGGTGGCGGCGATCACGATGATGCCCTCGTTGCCTTCAAACCCGTCCATCTCCACGAGAAGCTGGTTGAGGGTTTGCTCACGCTCGTCGTGCCCCCCGCCGAGCCCTGCACCGCGGTGCCGCCCCACGGCGTCTATTTCGTCGATGAATATGATGCAGGGAGCATTTTTCTTGGCCTGGGTGAAAAGATCACGCACGCGAGCCGCCCCTACGCCCACGAACATTTCCACGAAGTCCGAACCGCTGATGCTGAAGAATGGAACACCAGCTTCTCCGGCAATGGCCTTGGCGAGAAGGGTCTTACCTGTGCCCGGGGGGCCTACCAGCAGTATTCCCTTGGGGATTCTGCCCCCAAGCTTGGTAAATTTCTGCGGGTCTTTCAGGAATTCGATGACCTCCTGGAGCTCTTCCTTGGCTTCATCCACTCCGGCAACGTCTTTAAAGGTGACCTTTACCTGTTCCCCTGAGACCATTTTGGCCCGGCTGCGACCGAAGGAAAACGCCCTTCCAGAGCCCGCCTGCATCTGTCGCATGAAAAAGATCCAGACACCGATCAGAAGGAGCATCGGTAGCCACGAGACCAGAAGCGAAAGGTACCACGGGTTTTCCTCGTGTGGTTTGACGTTTATCCGCACCCCGGCCTTGCGCAAAAGGGGGATGAGGTCGTTATCGCCTTCGGGGATGTAGGTGTAAAATATTTCGTGTTTGTCCGCCAGGACACCGCGTATTTCCTTCCCTTCGATGGTGACCTCGGTGATCTGCCCCTTTTCCACCATGCTGATGAAATCGGTATAGGAAATCTCCGTTCCCTTGTGGCGAGGGGTGGAGACAAAATTGAAAAGAAAGATCATTACCAAAGCTATGAGTAACCAGATGGTTAGATTACGATAAAAGCTTCGCAAATTCCTCACCTCAAACTGAATTTTTGAGAGATTTCTTCTAATTTAAATCTCTTTAAATGTTTTGGCAATTGAGATCTATTGTGGAAGTCCTTCGAACTCTAAGACCAAGGACTCCGGACCAGACGGGAGGAATCCTTCGGCCACCACGAAGTTGGCCACGGCTATTATTTGGCCGTCTTTTTCTATTATCGGCCACAGCCGACGGGCCTCGTGAGAAAGCTTCTTTTCCCAGAAGATCTTTTTGAGTTTCTTGCTCCCTTCAAGCCCTGGCACTCGAATCCGGTCGCCTGGTTGTGGGGAACGAACTCGTAGAGGAAAGGAAGCCTTTTGGGGATCAAGGCGTAAGGCGTTGGGGATATTCCGGGAGCTGGTTTCGAAGTATACCTTGAGCTTTCCTCCCCAGGGAAGGGGATACTCTCCAGGGCCCTCGATCTCCAGAGCAAAAGAGCTGGTTGAAGAAATAAGGGGTTTGAAGACCAATCTTCCGGGTTCTCTACGGGCCAGGAAGCCACCCGGGAGATCTACGTCTCCCCGGGTCTTTCCCAGGAGGAGGCGTTCTATCTGTTCGAGGTGGCTCAATCTTACCCGGAAGAGGGGAACTCCTATGGCTTTGAGGGCTTCCAGATAGATACGCCTTCTCAGGGCCAGGGGCACGTTTTTGAGCCCCCTTACACTCAAGTGGAAGGCCTCTCCTTTGAGACGTCCGTATTTCTGGAGATTCTCAAGGGCCAGACATCCCAAAAATTCTTCTTCTTCCGCGACGAGAAGGGCCGTTCGTTTCAGGCACTCTTTGACTTTTTTATGAAAATGCCTTTCCAAAAAGGGGATGAGGAGGTGGCGCACCTTGTTTCTCAAAAAGCGAGGATCTCGGTTGGAGGGATCATCCACAAAAGGGATGCCCTTCTCTTCGAGAAAGGTGAGGATTTCTTCTCTTGAGATCATGAGAAGAGGGCGGATGAAAAGCCCCCCTCTTTTTACGGGGATGCCGGCGAGGCCACGTCGGCCAGCTCCCCTGATGAAGCGCAAAAGGACCTCTTCGGCAAGATCATCGGCCTGGTGGGCGAGGGCAATCTTGTTGAGGCCATATTCCTCGGCGACCCTTTCGAAGAACCTGTAACGAAGCTCTCTCCCCGCCGCTTCAAGAGATATTTTTTCTCGTGAGGCGTAGGTCTTTACCGGTGAAGCCCCCAGAATGAAGGGGAGCCCGAGCCTTTCTGCCTCTCTTTTCACGAAAAGAGCTTCTTCTTGGGCCTCTTTTCGTAAAAAGTGGTGGTAATGGGCCACAAAGAGCTCGAGTTCGTATTCTTCTTTCAGAGCCAGGAACACGTGGAGGAGGGCCATGGAATCTGGTCCTCCGGAGACCGCTAGTAAAACCCGGTCACCTTTGCTGAGAAGTGCGTAACGGGAAATATCCTTTCTAACTTTGCGAATGAGCTTTGACATGTTGGAGGATTTCTTTGGCCCGCGAGGGATGTTCCTTCAAAACCGCGTTGATTATCTCTTCCAGCTCGAATTTTATCTCTTTGAGAGGAGGAAGTTTGGGGAGAAGGGGCAAAAATTTTTCTGGCGGGGGAATTTTTTCAAAAGCCAGGGCTTTTTCTAGGGTGCTTACCGATTCTTCCAGAGAAGTATGCCCCAGGTCGGCAAAACTGGATGGGGCCTCAAGACTCTTTAGAAATTGCATGATCTCGCTGAGATCGTATTTCTCTTTGAAGAGTTCTATTTCGTGGTTGATAACCTCGGCCTCCACCTTGATTTCGAGAAAGGCCTTTTGATATTTCTCCGTCTCTTCCTGGAGATGCTCGTAGGCGGAGAAAACCAGGTTTCTATAGCGGCTTCTAAAGGTCCACCCTTTGAGGTGGAAGCCTTCAAGGAGAGAAAAGGGGTCTTCAAGTTTCTGGTATTCCTCGTAAAAAGGGGGTTCTGATAGCCCCACGAGGTTGGCAAATTCTTTGGCAAATTTCTCGTCTACAAGCAGGAGATAAATCCGGTACCAGGCCTTCTTGAGAGAAGGGAGGAGCTTTTCTTTTATTTCGTCGATCTTTTTGAAATAGTTGGCCGCGTCTTCTTCAATGAGTTTCCGCAGGCCAAAATAGCGTTCCGCAAGTTCTTTCTTTACCTGATAGGCTAGGGCCTTCGCGACATCGTCTTCCATACCATTATGGTGAGCCCCTTTTGTTGAAACGTCAATGGGTGTTGCCCGATTTTCGAGAGGATGATCTCAAAACTCTTGTGATCAAATAAGAAAGGCGGGCCATTGGCCCGCCTTTCTTGATTTAAGCGAGGCAGTGTTCTCTTAGAACACCGGAGGAGAACCGTTGAGGGTGGCATCGATGGCCACGAATTCTCCCGGATGCGTCACGCGAACGAGCACATAAGCACCGGTGTATTCGAGAATTTGAGCGGAGTGGTCCTTTTCGAAGTAAGGAGAATCTCCCTCTTTGGTGTAGATCTCCGGCTTCATCCCGGTGAAGGGGATCTTGATGTAGAACGCTTCGGGAGCTTCGTCGACGAATTCCACCTTCGTCACGTAGGCTTCGAAAATCCGGCCGCGGCTATCATAGGATTTCTTTCCTATGTAAATTCGCTGCTTGGCCGGAATGATACCGCAAGCCTCAATTTCATGCCCCGCGGGGATGTAGAAGAACTGCCGATCATCCCACGGGCCATTCACCAGCTGCTTTTCGAAGGTCATATCTCTTTCGTGATCAGAGATGTAGGGAGCGATCTCTTCGATAAAGGCACCTTCTTCCTCTTCGGAGTAGAGGTAGAAGAGCTCTTCAGCATGGTGTTTGCTGAGGTGGAGAATCTCCTCTTCGGTGGCTCCCAGGATTTTGGTTCCGTTGGCCTCGGTGGGTTTGATGTAATAGACCTCGGGATCCACCACGAAGAGGCCATTGGGGTTGTTGACGGTGAGTCCGTGTTCCGGATCCCACTTCAGGAGCCGATATTCTTCGGAGAACCACTTCGGAGCCCAGGGCAGGAAGGCGACTATCCGGTCGGTGATGCGATGGGCCCCCGGTTCACCTTTTTCCACATGACCATGACAGTCGTTGCAGCTCTTGGCTCCCAGGGCTTCTTCGGCGGGCTTGATGCCGTGCGTGTCAGAGAAGAAGTGCGCCGCCATGAAGATAACCGGATTGGGGTTCTTTTCGCCTTCAGCCTTCAGCACTTCGATAAGCCGGCGCTTTACCGCCAGGACGTCTTCCGGCCACCATATATCGGGGAACATGTCGCCCGTGTGGTCATAGATGACATATTCGCCTTCTCCGGGGATCGATTTGAGGATCACCTTGCCCACCAAGGGATCGTGCCGGTAGCGCTGATCGTTCGGGCCGATGTTTTGGAGCACATCGAGCGGATAACCGGGCCAGCGCATCGGCATTTCGTAATGGTCTACCGCAAGGTTGATCTCCCTGAGGTAGAGCACTTTGGCCCCGCCGTAAGGGAGCTTCTTACAAGCTTCCTTACAGGCTTCATCTTCGCCACATCCCTCAAAACAGGCGTTGGTATCGACCCAGGTCATGATGGTGATGGGGTTGCCAATCACCACCTGGGGATAGCCGTTTCGTCCGTTGGCGTAGTAGAGCGGTTTGTAGATCTCGTTGTCGTACGGCTCTTTCAGAGGAAGACCAGTGTTCTGTTTGACCCAGAGCATCTGTTGCTGCAGAAAGAGGTGCCAGAAATCGAAATTGGGATTGGTCGGGAACATTCCCATGGCGAGATAGCCCGGGTCAGTCTCACTGTGGAAGCGGAAGTAGTTGACCATTTCGGAGACATAATCCATGGGAACGACCCCAGAGCCGTCAGCGTCGATGTGCTTGGAGAGCATGTTGAAGTGCGGGATACCATAACCCGGCGAGACACCGTAGACGGGGTTCAAAGCGTATTCCGGAGGAAAGGCCAAGATCTGCCCCTGGCCAATGGGAGCGATGAGATATCCGAAACGGTTGTCAAAGTTGGCGTAGTAGCCGAGGGTGTCGTCAAAGGCACGGAAGGTCCAGGTCTTCTTGTAAGGAGCGTGGCACACTTCGCAAGCAACGGTGGCCAGGTGTTTGCCGGTGGTCTCTCCGAACTTTTCCAGGTGTTTTACAGCCGGATTGGGAGCTTCCGGGTCTCCACCGTTCAGATGGCAGTATTCACAGGTTTTGGGTTTGGGGTTGTTGTCGAGATCGTTTCGCACCATGTGAGCGGTATCGGTACCCTTGAGGAAGTTGTGCTTGTCTTCGAGAGAGCCAGTTTCCCTCAGGTGACACCAGCCACAGCCGCGTTTATTGCCGGACATGTGCACGTCGTAACCGATGTCGCCAGGCTGGGCGTTGGTGTTCACATAGTGACCATTCTTGACCAAATCTGCGGGCATGCCCAGTCCGTAAGGACGGACGAAGGACCAGTTGGAGTTGCCCCAATCCGTATGGATCACGTGACACTGACCACAGATCAGGGTCCAGCGGGGATCATCTTTTTCTCTGCTGCTGCCGAAGATGGGGAGATCGAGTTCACCGGAACCCAGGTCAGAAACACTGTAGTAGACCTTTGCTTGCCATTCGTCACCAGTCCTTTCGATGCGAATGTAGGTGAGGGGTGCACCATCCTGATTAAGGTCAAGACCCATCAGAAGACCAGCAGGCATATATTTGAAGAAGGGCTCAAGAACAGCCCTCTTCTCCACCTTGAGGGCTTCTTTGGGAATGATGCCCTTGAAGTAATCCTGTAAGACCTGGGCCACGTTAATTTGACCGGAGGCCTGGTCAATGTACTTGTAATTCCCCTGCATCGCCTGCATGGCACCATACATCATCGCAGACCAGGTGAGCCCCACGTTGCCGCTGTAAGCTACCCCTTCACCCTCTACGAGAGGAGAACGGAGATAGTCACGCGTAGAGGCGTTGGGATCGTCCCAATCCGTATAGAAGGCCCCGGGTACGTAGCGACGCAGCGGGACCGGAACGGGCATCAGCTGGCCCATTTCATTTTTGATTTTGTATCCGTAAACAAAATCGTTGAAGAAGGCCGCCATGAGCTGGTTGATGTCGATGTTGAGCTGATACTTGTTGTTCACGAAGGTTACGATTTCCTGGAAGATGCCCATTACCTGATTCATGGTTTTCTGCATTCGGGCCATTTCATCACCCGGGCCAGCAGGGTTCACCACATAGGACGCCTTGAGACCATTGGCATCGTAAAGATAGGGAGCGATCTGGGGCGGAGCGTAAAGAGCGTAGGGAAGCCTGCCACCAGTTTCCCGTTCCGCCTTAACAAGACCTTCCACCATGAGTCTCATCAGGTCGCTGATGGCCTCTTTCGGAAGCTGAAAGAGGACGATTTTGGCCGCTGGACGGCTCATTCTTTGCGCAGCATTGGTATAGGGAAGGGCAGACCAACCCTGGTTGTGTCCTTCAACAAAGGGCGTTCCAAGAGAAATCCTCACCACTTTCCCCTGGTCGTCCCGCTCAGCAAAGACCATAAGACGAGGTCTCAAGGGGTTTACTTTGAGGCCATCGAAGCCTCTCAAGGCCTTGTCTGTCCACGGATCGACGTGGCAGAGGAGACAATCAGCCTCCATGACACCGGATTTTTGCCAGTTGTGTGGTCTTGGCTCACCAATTTCGCTGATCACTTCAGCGGGGGACTTACCGTTGTAGTACCCCTTCTCCATGTCGTCGGAATTGTAGGTGAAGAAGTCTCTGTCATACTTTCCAGATTGAGGATCTGGTGAGGCCTCGGTGTAAGGAATTACTCCATTTTCGGTGACGATACCTTCTGCCGGACCTCCACCGGGATGGCAGGAATAACAGACCATCATCTGGTCGACGGTGCTTTGATCGAAGAAGTAGACCTTACCATTTACAGAAAAAGGTTTGTCTTTGTGACCGCGAACCCTCTTAGCCGCCAACTGGCGGTAAGAGGGAGGTCACCAGGCACCGTATTGCCCGGGGCTTTGAAGATGTCCGTAAGCGTTAGCGAGATACTTGTAGAGTTTGTTGTCTTTGTTTTCGCTAGCCCAGGTATCACTCAGAATCTCTCCGTTTGCCCCCACACCTTCCCGGAAGTGGAAGGCTTTGGTGATTTCATTGTAATCGTGACATTTGCCACAAGTTTGTTTCGGGCTGTAAGGAGGGCCTGCTACGTAAACCTTACCGTTTCCGAAATCGATTTTGTCATTCTGGTTGAGCTGTTGTGCAATAGGGTTTCCGTTCTCGTCCAAAAGCGTTACCGGCGGGTGCCCCCACGCTTTGGAAAAGAACACCAAAGCAAACAAACTCAGAAAAACTAGCACCCTCTGCATTTAAAACCTCCTAAATTTTAAGATTTTTTTCTTGTTAATACTTGGTTAAGGTTGTCTCATAATGATCGTCTGGTGACATTTGGCGCATTCAGCGGTTTCGTGACACACTTTACAGCTTCTGAAATTGCGACGGGCTGCCTCCGCATGACCATTGTGGCGATCAAAAGCCATCCAGTCTCCACGTTTGTGGCTGGGAGGCTTCTGGCGATGACAATCCGAGCAATACCCGGCAGTATGGCATTCAGCACACTTGCGACGGTCATGCGTAGCTTCTACGCCATGATCTTCGGTCTTCCAGACAAACGTTAGATGATCTCTGGGTTTTTGGGTCTGGTGACAGTTGGAACACATATTCTTTTGGTGGCAGTACAGGCAGACGGCTTTGTCAAAATCCGCCTCTTTGCCATGCCATTGTGCCCAATCTCCCTTGTGAGAGGCTGGAGGAACATCTTTTCTGATCTCTTTGTGGCAGGTATCACAGCTCTTGGGAGCCTCTTCATCATTATGGCATTCTAAACAGACGGGCATTTTGGGAACGGTAATACTTTTGAGATCGGTGCTGTTTTCTATGCCCTTGTGGCAACTATTACATTCAATACCCTCATGAAATTCGTGACTGAAAGTCACGTCAGCATAAGATTTGGGTAGGGCTTTTTGCTCAATGCTATAATCTTCTTTGGCACTCTGAGGAGTGTGACACAAAAGGCACTCTTTTGAGGGATTGTCTACGTCAATGTCGTGGCATTCACTACACTTGTCCATACTAGGCAAGGACATTTTGCCATCTGTTAAGGTATGGCAGTCTTCACAAGACATATCGTTTTCTTCTATGTGAAATTTATGGTTGAACTTGATCCCCGTTTCTTGTTTGCAGGAGACAACTACTATAAAAGCCAGGGCTAACAAAATAAATACTAATTTCTTGTTCATGTTCATGTGAAACCCCTAATTTAGAATTTAGTAAAAAAGGAGAGGATTAGACCATTTATGCTATCGACCCCAAAACGATCAAAGTAGTCATCGTCATTATATTCATATCTAATTTCAAACCAGCGTTCCTTGTCTTTTTTCAGGAAATATTTGAGGCCAGCATATATGACGGTGGAAGATTCGTCTTCTATCATGCTGTTTATATCTTCGGTCTTGTAGTAAAAGCCGACATTGGTTTCAAGATTGTTGAATAGTTCCTGTTTGACGTCCACATAGTAGGACTGAGACTCTGTTTCGTAAAGTTCGGTGTCTCTGTCTTCTTTCCAGTAGCTCAAACCCAAATTGGCATGAAAACCTTGAATTATCCAGTTGTCCAGAGCGATACCTGCTGAAATCTTTCTGAAATCCGTGTTGAAATAATCCTCGTCTTCTGAATGATGTACCAGGTTTCTGTCAGTGTATTTGATATAGGCTATAACCCCTTCTAAATGAGGAATTGGCTGACTTACAGAAATGGTAAATTCTAAATATCCTTTCTCTTGAGCCAGATAGAAACGTCTGATGTCGTCTTTCAAACCGTCACCTACTGAAAAAGTGTAATCAAATAGAAAGTCATCTTCTATGCTAACTCGATATCTGCGGTAAAGATTGAAATTAACGATGGTGCCGGTTTTAGGAATGGTATTTAACCAGTCAATGCTAAAGAACCTGGCTTCATCATTGTCAAAAGAGACTTCGAATCTCAGTTTGGATTGATCGTTAATTCTCCAGAATCCCTTTAAGTCGTAGGAATTTTCTCTATAGAAGACGGTGTTGAACTCTATAAGGAGATCGGCGGAAGGTCTGATAAAAAGGTTGAACCCTCCCACTATATCCTGGCTGAGATTGGAATACATCTGGGCAATGACTCCGCCAAAAATTTCTATGTTGAGCCAGGGGAATAAAAAGTTCCGGCGGGTGATGTCCAAGCCGTCAAAGTGGACGATATCGGCACTGTAAACGTACATTCTCCCCAAACGGAGATCTGTTTTGGGGAAAATATCTTTCTTCTCGAGATAAGCATAATAAATGTCAATTCGCTCCCGATCATCTCCGGAGGCTTCCAAAATGTCTTGATAAATGGAACCCGTGGGAGTTCCATCTAAATCCTTGGCGTAGCGACCATAAAATGAGAAAGAGAGGGCTTTTTGAGGAATATTGCCTTCTAAACTCAGGTATTCGTAAAAATCTTGGTCAGAATCGTCATCGGAAGTGTAGGGGAAGTCAGGATCGTCCGACCAGCGGTAATGGTATTTGGTCCAGCTGTAACCTTCTATTTCCGCACCCCTGTAGTTAAAAGCCCAAACCTTTGAAAAAGTAAACGTCAGCCAACAACACAAAAGACACCAGAAGACCTTGGATCTGCACTTCATCTCGGCTCCTCTTTAGGATTTCGATCGATAGCATCACCCTTACGCTTCTCTGTATTGGCTGTCAAAGGCTTTGCAACAGGCTGGTAACAGAATAACCTCCTTTAGGGGACATTTTTAAAATTTTTGTAAATTTTGTTAACAAAATTCAAATTATATTTCCTAAATATATTTTATGGAGCTCGAAAACATAATTGAAAAGCAATTGCATTGGAATAATAGTTGCATATGCTCATAAATCCCGCTGTGACTGTTTTGCTGGCCTTTCTCGCAGACCAACTCCTGGGAGATCCCCGGGTTTCCTGGCATCCGGTACGGTTGATAGGGGTTCTTGCCGAGAAGATAAGGCCCTTTTGTTATTCCCTGGGAAAATGGGGCGGAGGGCTGATAGTCCTCCTTACCAGCGGGGCGGTCTTGACGCTTGTTTCTTTTCTGTCCGGCATTTTTCCCCCTCTTGAGGCTTTGCTCCTTTATTTCTGGATTGCAGAAAAATCTCTCCGTGAGGAGGTCGAAAGGGTAGGGCATCTTTTGCGGCGGGGGCTACTTGAGGAGGCTCGCCACAAACTTTCTTATCTGGTGGGCCGTGAAACGAAAGATCTTTCTCTTTCCGATGTTGTGCGAGCTGCGGTAGAAACCACCGCCGAAAATTTTACCGACTCACTTGTGGGGCCACTTTTCTGGTATCTCTTTGGAGGAATTTTGGGAGTCAGTTTTTACAAGGTAGTTGAAACCCTGGATTCCATGTACGGCTACAAGACACCTCCCTGGAAAGATTTTGGTTTTTTTCCGGCCAAGCTGGACGATGTTCTCAATTTCTTCCCGGCAAGAATAGCGGGCTTTTTTTTGGCCCTTGCAGCCCTCGTTTGGGGGCCTCGTTTTTTCTGGCGTGCCCTGAGGGTAATGTTAAAAGACGCCCGCCGGCACGATTCCCCGAACTCCGGTTTTACCGAAGCGGCCATGGCCGGGGCGCTGGGCATCGAGCTCGGCGGGCCGGTGGTCTACCACGGAAAGCGCTTTGAAAAGGGACGTTTCGGCAAAC
>Ga0256835_1000570_pt1 | contig 26574 bp, 23 predicted proteins | sample PIR30metaG_FD_185972 | JGI IMG/M metagenome (GOLD analysis project Ga0256835, IMG submission 185972) | Hydrothermal vent microbial communities from East Pacific Rise, Pacific Ocean - PIR-30 | ecosystem: Environmental > Aquatic > Marine > Hydrothermal vents | place: Pacific Ocean: East Pacific...
ACTTCGTATTTATTTATATCTCTCATCTTTCTCTTTATTATTCATTATCATTTTAGCTTCGATGCTTGGAGGCTTTATGCTTTTGGCTTTTAATTGTTTTCCCATTCCATAACTCCAAATATAATATAGCTTTGAAACACTGTTTTGTCAAGAGTTAAGGTTCGGATTTCATCCTCACCAGCCTCCAAGCCTCGGAGCTTCGGAGCATCAAAGCCTCGAAGCTATTTAAAACCGTGCAGGCTTTTGCAAGAGCTGATGGCTTTAAATGCTTTAAGCCCAAAGAACTGCCACGGAGGCTTTTGGCTTTATGCTTTATTAGCTCTAAGCCCAAAAAGTCGAAACAAAGCGGAGATCCGCCGTGACCGGCTCGAAGGCTTTCAATAACCCTTTTCTTCTTTTACCTTTTTTAGAATCTTTAATCCTTCTTTATTCATCTTTGAAAATGCGAATAATTTTTTGCCCAAATCTTTTAAAGAAGCTCCGAGATGATAGACATCCTGATCATCCATTATTAAAAACCTGTCATGGATATTTTTTATTTTTCTGATCTCTATTGGCGGATACTGCTTATTATGTTTTTCAATGTCAAGACGAATTTCCTTTGTGATTTTACTTACGAATATAAAAGCTTTTACATTAACTTTTCTTTTTGTAAAGAGCGTTAAAACAGAATCATCAATATAATTATCTATTAAAATCAGAGATTTTTTTGCGGAGCGAATTAAATCTGAAACAAATCTATATGCATCAAATATTTGCCCGTCAAAGAAAATCCCTTGTTCGGGGATTTGTTCTTTACTTTCAAGTGCCTCAAAGACTATCTCTAATTTTTTGTCATGTTCAATTAATTTATATTCAGCCTTTTCTAATCTTGCAAAAATATGGGAATTGTTAATCAAAAATTTCCTCATTGCCACAAAGGCTTTCATAATTTTAATACTAACTTCAACAGCGGTTTTACTCCTAAGGACAGCCGAGAGCATTGCAACGCCTTGCTCTGTAAATACATAAGGCAGATATTTTCGGTGTTTACCCCGACCGTTTTTTAAGGTCACAAATTGTGATCTTAAAGGTTCATATTCTTCTTTTGTAAGTTTAAACATAAAATCTTCAGGGAATCTTTCTTTATTTCTTTTCACCGCTTGATTCAAAGTTCTAATTTCCACCCCGTAAAGTTCAGACAAATCACTGTCCAACATTACCTGCAATCCTCGAATCATATAAATTTTGTTCCTAATTTCTTGGAATCGTATTAATCCTTTTTTCACCTTTTAGCCCCCCTACAAGATAGTAAATATAGGCTTTACCCCTATGAAATTTTGTGCTTATGTGTAAATAAATACTCATTTTCACATAACCTCCCATATATATTAATTCTAACTCTTTTCGGAATGGATGGCAAGGGATTTTTATTTACAAAAACCACCCAACGGGAATCAAGAATCATATCTGTCCTAAATTCCAAACCTCCCTGCTCTCGGCATGGTTTGAAAAATTCATAACTCAGCATTCATAATTCAGCATTCATAATTCATCCCACCACAGCGGATCTCCGCTCACTTCGTTCGCTTCGACATTCATAATTCATCATTATTACCGGCTTCGAGGCTCTATGCTCTTGGCTTCTTTTAGGCTTTGATTGACGAATATGCGTTCTTCTGTTTTAATATAATAGAGGAGATAATAGTGAAACTAAACAAATTTCAGATTTTTTCTTTATTCGGATTGTCAGGCTCTTTAATAATGTTTACCGGTGATATGCTTTTTTATTATGAAAAGGTGAGCGGAGCTAACTATGATAGTGTCGCAAGAATGAGTGAAATTCCTGTCAAACGATTGTTTGCGGGGGGAATTATGGGTCCTCTTTCCACCGTCTTTTCCATAATGGGAACATATCTTTTCTATATTGTTTTCCGCTCGATAAATAAAACACTCGCAAAAATCTCGGTTTTCTCACTGTCAGCTTTTTTTGTTTTTGCAAGTGCTTATCATTCGGTTTTTACAAATCTCGGTTTTGCGGGAAGACTCCCCGAACCTTTTCGCTCCCGACAATTAAATATTATCTCCCGTTTTCTTGACACAATATACTCTTTTGATTTTGTTTTCGGGCTTCTATGGACCATTATATTTTTATACCTTATCCTTTTTAAAAAAACTCTGTTTCCGAAATGGTTTATCTTATTCACCCCGACCATATTAATTCTACTCGGCGATACGATAAAGGGTTTTATCCCCTACCCCCTCGGAGCAATCATATACGGAGGATGGATAAATCTGTCGTTTGTTTTGTTTTATTTTATATGTTTTATATGTTTTATCTATTTTAGTAAAAATAAAGATTTCTCGGGATTAAACACGCTGACAAAAAGCGAGTCGGAGGTATCATGAGTATTCTTTTCCCTTTTTTCGCCATTGGGCCGGCTATGTTAGCATATTCTTTCGCTTATCTGTTAAAATCTCCGGAGCAATGGAAAGAGGCTCTGAGCATAATAATAGTAGGCTTATTTCTTACTATAATCACCAATACCAAAGGGGTAAAATGGATTAAAAAGAATTTCGGCTCTAAGCTGGGAATCACTATAACACTTACTCAAATAGGGGGTAATGCTTTGGGAATAATCCTGTTTTTTGTGATGTATTTTTATCTTTTATAATAATTAATGAGTATTTCTCAAATTATCATTTAACCTCTATCACCTCAAATGTCGTTTTTTTCTTTTTTGTTAAAAAATCATATACATCAAGATAGAGATAATATACCCCTTTTTTTAGACTATTAAACCCGATATTTACGGAAACTTCCGGTTTACGGAATATTAAAACTTTGTTTTGATTGTAAATTGTCTTATTATCGGTATTTGTTATTTTTATTGATACTCCGACTTTTCCCCGTCTTTTATCCCTTACATTCTCAATCTTATAATTCATAATTTTAAAATGAAGAGCTTTATCTTTAAATGAGAGATCTTTAATATCTATTTCAGGGTTTTCCCTTCTCTTTTTATCCATATAATTTTTTATATAATCGGAAAATTGGTTAGGATCATATTTAACTTTATATTTTTTATTTTTCATCTTAATTTTAATTTCGGGTTGTTCAACAGTCGGTCTGTAATTAATAAGATACATAATATCTTTTTTCTTTTCAAATTTTCTGAAAGATTGTTTTATATTATTTGACAGATTAACATCCCCTCCGGTGGAAAAAGTCACCTCTTTTAATGTTTTTTCGAGATCCGTATATACACTTTTAAATACATAATCCTTATCAAGGGTTTCCCTGTCTTTTGTTAAAAGGAAAGTATAAAAGGTCGTATCAACTTTATAGAAAAGCTTTTTTATCTCCTCCGAAGGGAAATCCTGCGGTATGTCAAATTCGCTTTGCAGAGGATCAAAAGCCCATTTGGAGCCCTCTTTATCCCAAAAATCCACAATCTCTTTCGGAATAGGAATCTTTTTTACCTGATAAAAATTCAATACCCATTTTTTCATCTTTATATTATTAAGATACTGGGCAAAATAATAGAATTTATCTATATCGGGAATCAGATATCTTTTTTTATACCATCTTAAAAACATTAAAGTCTTATCCTTAATCATTTGAATCTCTCGCGGATTAAATAATTCCGGATTTCTTCCCCTTTGGGAAGCAAAATACTCCTCAATCGCACTTTTGATAGACCTTACCTGAGAAAAAACACCGTTAAGCTCCATCCGCGCAAGAACACTTTCCTTTTTTAAAATATTTATTATCTTTTTCTTAATTCTATCTTTGTTTTCCAAATTATCCTCTCTGAAAAAATAATGTTTACTCATAAACATGAGTTTATCTTTTTTATTTAATATCTTATTGAAGATATAATCCATCCCCTCCTTTATATTATCTCCATAATCAATTATATCGAATGTTAATACAAAATATCGCGGTTTTCGGCTTTTCTTAATTACCGTTTCAAACCCAATCCGTTCTTCCCCGAGACTTTTATATATGATGTCCACTGACTCGATTTTTTTTCTCTTACCATTCTCATATAAAATAAAATCATCTTTTGTAAGTTTATCGACAAGTTTACCTTTGTAAAACACCCTCGCATAGATGATTTTGTTCGCAACTTCAATATCATACTGATAAACTTTTTTTTGAGCAAAGAGGATTGAAACATTAAAAAGATAAAAAGCTATTATGAGAAACAATGTTTTTTTCATTATAAACCTCCGTTTTAACGGGTTTGTAGATTTATTTTTTTTTCATAACCCTATACTCTTTTTTTAATAATAATTCGTTTTTAATAATTTTTCAAATTCAAATTATAATTTTAAGAGTTTGATAACTAAGAAAAAGAGAAATTTTACAGTGAACAGAATTAATCATCCCTCTCTTATACATAGGATAGAGTTAAAAATAAAATTCCCTTTATTTTTGTTTTTTTTCGACAAGAATTATGGCGGTGAAAACAAGAATCAATCCTATTAAAAACCTTAAGCCTATTGTTTCTCCCAATAGGAAAAAAGCAATGATTATACTGAATATAATCTCAAAAGAGGTGATTATCGTAGCTGTGGTTGCGGAAACCGTTCTCATCGCTTTAAGAAAAAACATATAAGGAACAATCGTGCAAAAAACAGCAAGGTAGAGGACAAGCAAAATAAAGGTTAAATTAAAATTAATTTTTGAGAAATTTGTCATCGGAAGAAGAAACAAAAATGTTAGAAAATATATGGGAAAAAGATATTTTTTTATACTGCCGCTATCAGAGATATCCTTTGAAAGGATAACAAAAAAACTCCATAAAATAGGGGAAAGGAGCATAATTAAATCCCCCTTGTTAAAATTTAATCTGACAGGATCAACTCCTGAAACCAAAATAAGCCCTACAAAAGAGAGGAAAACACCCGCTATTTTTAATATTCCGAATTTTTCTTTTAGAAGGATAAAAGAGAGAATGGCAACAAAGATAACTATAAGATTTGCAATTACAGCCGCATTATTCGCAAAAGTATATTTTTGTCCCATATATTGAAATAAAAATCCGCCCGCATTTGTTATACCGAGTAATAATATCTTTTTTTCGGTAAAAATTTTGAGGTTTATCTCTCTTCCGACAAAAGGGATTATTAATATTAAGGCTACAAAAAGTCTGACCGTTAAAAAACTTACGGGGTCAATCCCTCTGTTTAATCCGAATTTAATAACGGGAAAAGAACTTCCCCACAAGAATGCGGATAAAAAAAGCAGGAAATATGCTTGTTTTTTCATTATGGGATGGGAATGGTTCTCAGAATTTCCGAGATGATTTTTTCACAATCCACATTATCAGCATCAGCATTATAACTTAATATTATCCTATGTCTTAAAACATCATGAGCCAACTCCTTAATATCTTCGGGAATTACAAAACCTCGACCATCAAGAAAAGCATAAGCTTTTGATAACATGGTTAAATAGAGAGAGGCTCTCGGAGAAGCCCCGTAATCAATATATTTCATAATATTTTTTATATCGTATTTTTCGGGATTTCTTGTGGCTCTGACAATATCAACAATATATTCCTGAAGCCTTGAATCAACAAATATATCATTTATAAGTTTCTGAAACTCTTTTAATTTATCGACCGTAACAATTTTTTCCACCTCTATTTTCCCCTCTTTCGAAAATTTTTTAACTATATCAAGTTCCTCCCGCTTATCGGGATAATCAACAATTGTCTTTAACATGAATCTGTCAAGTTCGGCTTCAGGTAAAGGGAATGTTCCCTCGTATTCTATGGGATTTTGTGTCGCAAGAACCATAAAGGGAAAAGGGAGTGGAAAAGTATAATCGGATAGAGTTATCTGTTTTTCCTCCATAGCTTCAAGAAGAGCGCTCTGCACTTTGGCAGGTGCCCTGTTTATCTCATCCGCAAGCAGAAGATTTGTAAACAGAGGACCTTTTCTCGGAGTAAAATCATTTTCCTTAGGGTTAAACATCATTGTTCCGGTCAAATCAGCAGGCAGTAAATCAGGGGTGAATTGGATTCTCTTAAACCTAAGATTAAATACTTCCCCTATCGTTCTGACTATCAGCGTTTTTGCAAGGCCGGGAACACCTTCAAGAAGAATATGACCCGACGATAAAAGGGTAATCAATATTCTGTTTATTACTTTATCCTGTCCGACTATAACTTTACCAATCTCTTTTTTAATGATTTTAATTTCGCTTATCTTTTCTTTAATCTTTTTATCCGTTTCTTCAAAAGGTAATTGCATCTTTCCTCCGAATCACTAAATATTAATTGTATTTTTAAGATATTTTTTCCTGAAATCAGCTCCTCTGATAATAATTAACCTTGACATCTCGAACATTCTCGATCTTAATCTGTATCCGATTCTCTCTTCAAGAGATTCCCCCTTAACTTCCGCGATATCATCATAAAACTCCTTTGCATCCATATAATTAGAGCTGAATATTGTGATTTTTTTATTATTGTATCTCTTGTTAATTATTTTGGATATTATATCCTCCGTCCAATCGCTTATTCTATGAGCTCCTATATCATCAAGAATCAAAACATCAACATTATATACTCTTTCAAGAATCTTATTATATCCTTCGGCATCTATGTTTATTTTGCTTTGTATCTCACTGATAAGATCCCTGACATCATAAAACAGAGCATTCACCCCTTTATTATCAATAAGCTCTTTAATTATCGCTATCGAAAGATGAGTTTTACCCACACCCGCAGGTCCTTGAAAAAAAAGCCCCCCTGTTACCGAAGGATAATCCGCTGAAAATTTTCTTGCGGATTTAAGAGCCTTTTCCTGAGAATCATTCATAGGTTTATAATTATTGAAATTACAATTATTGTATCTTTTGGGAATTTTTGCGGATTTTAATTTAACCTTTTTTGAATAATTAAAGGTGCAATCACATTTTTCCGCATATTCATAATCTTTTTCATCTTTCTTTATAATAAAACCACTACCATGACATTTATGACAATTCGGATCAGCTGTCAATTTAAACCTCTCTTTATATATTTTGTTGTAAAATGTTCTCTGACTTTTTCAAGAGCTCTTTGCTCTATCTGTCTGACCCTTTCTCTTGAAAGGGAAACTATCTGCCCGACCTGTAGAAGAGACATGGGAGATTCACCGTTTAATCCGAATCTCAGATAAAGTATCTCCCTCTCATTATTATCAAAACCATCAATAACTTCCTTAATTTCATTAAATAAGATTCCTGTCATTATCGAATCTCCGGTAATTGAATCATCACTTTTTTTGACTACATCTTCCACTATCAATGTGCCGTTATTAATAGGCTGATTCAGCGATATCTGTCCCTCCATAAGATTTTCAAGTTTTAATATTGTTTTTTTTGAAACATCTAATTTTTCCATAAGTTCTTCATGGCTTAATAAGCGATTCTTTTCCTCCAAAGCTTTATTTTGAAGCTCTATAACTTTACCGAGAAGATTTATTATTTTGGTGGGTATTCTGAAAAAACCGGCTTGCTTTGATATGGCTTTTATCGTATATTGTCTTATCCACCATATGGCATAAGTTATGAATTTAAGGTCCCTTTCAATATCAAATCTTTTAGCGGCTTCAATTAATCCCAAAATCCCTTCATGTAACAAATCTTCAAGAGGAATCTCGCTCTGTTTATATTTTGTGATAATATTCAGGACAAATCTTATATTAGCAAGTATCAATTTTTCAAGAGCAGCCTTATCTCCGTTTTCCTGATACCTCCTTATCAAACTATGCTCCTCCTCTTTTTCCAAAGGCTCTGTTCTGTCCGATAAAAAAATAAGAAGATTATTTATATTTTTGTAATCATCTTTATCCATCTATTTCTCGATTTTAACAATTTTAGCACTTACTGTTTTAACTATGGCATCTTTTCTCTTTGAAAACTCCTCCTCTTTACCTTCGAAAAACTCTTTCCTTATATAATCCAAAACCTGATTTAATTCCTCCTGCATCTTTTCCATTTTTTCCCTCATATTCAGGATAATTTCAATTCCCGCAAGATTAACCCCCATATCTCTTGATAAATTCAGTATGACCTCAAGCTTGCTTATATCTTCGTCCGTATAAATCCTTGTATTTCCATCGGTTCTCGAAGGCTTTAACAACCCCTCTCTCTCATAAAGCCTGAGTGTTTGAGGATGTATATTATACATGGAGGAAACAGCTGAAATCATATAATATTTTTTCTTTTTATTCTTCATTTTTATCCCTCTTATAAATTAAGATTTTCTCGCGGATTATATTTTACGGTTTTATCAAGCTCTTTTAAAAGTTCCCGAACTTTAAGATTCTCGGTCGGAGGTGGCACTATCTTAACAATAACATACTGATCTCCCCTTTGTTTTGTTGTCTCAGAATAAACCCCTTTTCCTCGGAGTCTGAATTTTTGACCTGATACTGTTCCCGGAGGAATTTTCATCATGGCAGCTCCATCAACAGTCGGCACTTTGATTTTCGCCCCGAGCGCGGCTTCCGTAATTGTTATAGGGATATCAACATAGATATTATCCCCCTCTCTTCTAAAGAATTTATGTTTCATAACATTAACGGCAATAAAAAGATCTCCGCTTTTACCTCCTCTTATCCCTACATTACCTTTTCCCGCTAATCTTAATCTTGTTCCGTTTTTAATTCCTTTCGGAATTTTTACCTTAATCCTTTCAGTTCCATCAACCCTACCTTCACCATGACATACATCACAAATCGGACCCGGGAGATGACCACTACCACCACAAGTGGGACAAGGTGTTGAAAATTTAAGATGGAATTTTTGCGTATATGTTTTTCCCGTTCCATTACAAGTTGGACAAACAGTTTTGTTTTTTGATTTATACCCTGTTCCATTACATGAACCACACCTTTTTTTTCTCTGAATCAAAACTTCCGTATTAAGTCCCTTGATAGAATCCTCAAAACTTATCGTGATATTATAATAAAGATCTTCACCTTTAATGGATTGACTTTTACCGCTTTTATACCCGCCCATATTAAAAACTTTTTCAAAGATATCTGAAAAACTCGTATCTCCGGCATCAGTGAAATCAAATCCTTCAAAACCTCCCGTATTGGTGGCTTGCCCGTATCCACCCGTGCTAAAATTACCTACACTTCCGAATTGATCATACTGTGCCCTTTTTTTCGGATCGGATAATACATCGTAAGCTTCCTGAATCTCTTTAAACTTTTTTTCCGCTTGAGCATCACCCGGATTTAAATCAGGATGATATTTTCTCGCAAGCTTTCTGTAACTTTTCTTAATCTCTGTCTGTGTTGCTGTTTTTGATACACCTAGTATCGAATAATAATCTTTTCCATTCATTTTTTAACCTTCCCTTAGTATTATAAAATATTAGTGCCTGTTTGTCAAGTATCTTACAGTAGCCAACTCAACTATTTTGCCGATTAAAATACTCTCGGTTGTGTTTTTCTTCGGTTCCATTAGCCATAACCTCTTTCGACTCAATCAAGCTAAATTCCGAAGCAAACAGAGAAAATTTAATAAAAAGATGAAAGAAAAAGAAAAGCAGATGAAATAACACAAGGATGATAGGAGCTACCCATAATTGATTACCTAACAATTTAACAATCATTCGATAAACAAACAAGAGCAGAAAACTACCTATTCCAAAAAACACATATATCAATAAAAAATTAAGATATTTGTTCGCGGCAAATCCGAAGCCACCGAAAAAAGCTTTTAATGAGTTTTTATCCTTATAAATCGAAGTAATTCTTGCGGTATCAAAAACCGAGAATATATATACAAACAGGAGAACAGAGACAATAATAAACAGATAATATAACAAAGAAGATGCAATAGGTGAAACTACAATCAAAGCTCTGCTTTTTAGATAAATTTTAATAATTACCATTAAATACACTGCAAAAACAGGAATAAAATATAACCAAGTTAAAAGAATTTTTCTGTAATTTTTCAATGAAATCTGTTTTCCTCCCATGTTTTCCGTAAACCATTTTAAAATATATTGAGAATAGAAAAAATAGATAATAAAAAAAGAGATAAAGAGTGAGAAACTCAATATCCCGATATCAGGATGTTTTTTTAGAAGCAATATAAGATAGGAATAATCAAAGTTTTTAATATTTTCCCCTATATGAGCCATATAATCAAGAGGCTTAAAAGCTGTTTTTAGCATCAGGTAAAAAATAGTATATACTACAACATAAAATGCGAAAAGCTTATAAATCAAGTTTCTCTCTTTTAATGTCCGATAAAATCCTTTAATAATATTTTTCATACGACCTCCTTATAAAGGGAAAACAGATAATAAAATATTCAGCATAAAAGAGTAATTTGCCGCAAAATAGCCTGATAATGAATTTGTCGCCTTTAATTTCAATGAATTATCAAGGATATTTCTTTCAAGAGATATCTTGCGGTTAGGATCAATCGTAGCAGACAATATTTTGGATTTGGATGTGAACTCGTATCGTTTCCATTTTGATTCACCATCCCATCTTAATATTTTCGAACTTCCGTTTTCAAACTTTACTTCTATATCAACAGGGATAGAAAGATTTCCATTATTAACAATTGCAACTCTATTATAATAAAAAGTTTTATCTTTTTTCTTCAAATCCGGTTTAACGAAAGTATCTCCGAAGGTTCCCGACGGTTTTCTTTTTTTAACGGATCTTAATTCAGCCAATTTATAATCTATGTAACGGTTTTCAAGAAGTGTTTTTCTTAAAAATTCACCCGCCTCTTCTCCCATAATTTCCTGCATAGTGTTGATAAAATCATCTGGTTTCGGATGGGTAAATTTATATCTTTGAAAATATTCCCTCATCCCTTTCCAAAACAGTTTTTCTCCGAAAACATTTTTTAAAGTAAACAAAGTCATGGCTGTTCTATGGTAAGAGTTAAAAGAATAACTTGAGCTATTAAAAAACTTCCAACTATATTTATTAATCTCATCCAAATATCCGTTCCGGTTAATTGATATTACCGCACTATCATAATCTCCGAGATGAAAATCACCGATATTCGAGAGTGAATGGTGGACCCCGAATCTTTCGGTAAGCCCCTCAATCTCTGAAAATGTATTTAATCCCTCATCCATCCACGGGTTTTCAAACTCATTCGTAGCAACCATCCCATACCAATATTGATGACCGAATTCATGGAAGGTTACCATCTCTATACTATTAAACAGATATTTTGATAAAAAATCCGAATATCTGCCCCCCGTAATAAAAGTGGGATATTCCATTCCTCCCGCTCTTTCAGCTCCCGGAGGAGGATCTATAACAGTTATTACAGGATAAGGATACTTACCGTATCTTTTACTGAAGAACTCAAGACCCCATTCAACTATATCCAAATATCTTTTGACCGCCCACGAATCATCACTGTAAGTATATAATTTTATTTCAGTATCAATGGGAGGGTCGGATTTAATTATTTTTCTTGTTTTAATTTTGTAAAACGGGTATGCAGACCAAACAAAATCATGAACTTTTTCACTTTTATAAACAAAAGTTTTGGTTCCGTTCGGATTGTCCCACTGATTAACCTTAACTCCCGCACTTGCGATAATATATTCGGGAGGAACGGTAAGTTCGGCTTTAAAATCCCCGAAGTCAGCAAAAAATTCGGAATTTCTATGAAACTGATGACAATTCCACTCACCATCTTCACTCAAGACTCCAAGCTTGGGGAACCACTGAGCTATAAGATAAAATTTGCCCGTATAGCCTGTCCTTGCAATAAGTTTAGGAAGTTTAGATTCAAAATCCATTATAATTTCTATCTCTTCCTGAGGTTTAACCGTAAAAGGAAGCTTAACCGCAAGAACGGTTTTATCCTCCATATTCTCATAATCAGGTTGGATATAATAGATATTTAAAGGTTTTTCACCATTAACTTTAATCGCTTTTATCTTTTCCCAACCTGTTTCTATCTTTTTATTAAAATATGGTTTTGGTTTTAAGTTTATAAGAGCTTCTTTCATAAAAACCGTATCTTCGTTTTTAAAAGCATTAAGATACATATGAAACCTTAATTCAGAGATCTCTTTATTCGAAGTGTTCTTCCATCTTATATGCTCTTTCCCTTCAACAGTTCTCTTTTCCGGGAAAAGTCTGACCTTAAATTGATAATCAACTATTTTTTCATAGGTATGCAAAGAAGATATTAGAACAACCACGCTGAAAGCAAGAACTATTATCTTTTTCATCTCTCCTCCTTTTTTATTAATAATTATTATACGAGAAATCTTCATTTTTGTTAAATGGATTATTTTCATGAGATCATAAATTGATTTTGTAAATCCGTAATCTTTTATTCTTTACAAACTTCCACGGCTCTTTAAAAAATTAATATCAAACCTAAATATACACACTATATAAAAATCGATTATTGACTCCACTAATATTTAACAGGATGAAAGGAGAGCATGACCTCTTCCTCTTCCTCCTCAAAAACAAGGTCAAAATTCGGTTTTTCAAAAATTTTCTTAATAAAGAATAAAACAAAAAGAGAAATCACTGCCACAAGAACAAAATTTTTAAATAATGAGGGAACCTCGATAATCCAATAACCGAAATACCCTGTTACGGAAACATACAAAAGAAAAATCAGAAGATATACGATAAAAAACAGTTTAAGATTCCCTTTTCCCGGAAGAGAAACACAAGTGTAGGGAATAATCTTTATATTGAAAAACAATATCTCTTCCATAAGAAAACCGATGAAAAGTGAATAAAGATTAAATATCAATGCTTTTTCAAACCCGAAAATAAAACTATAGAAAAGCAATAAAATCAAAAATATGGGGATAATATTCGAAAGTATTATGGTTTTATGAACTCCCCTTCTATATGGCCGTTTATCCTTATTTTCCGTTAACCTGAAAATCCAATTTGAAGATGGAGATACCGGATGATTTGAAACAGCCCTTAATCCTATAATAAGGAAGAACCAGATTATAAACGGAAGAGAATATATGACTTTATGCCATTCTCCCAATTGCTTGATATACTCCATTGTTCTCTGCTCTGTGACAAATTTTGATACTATTATTGCTATGGCGGCAGCCATAAAACCGAATAATTTCACTCTGTGTTTTCCCGATCTTTTTAAAGTTTTATTCATAAAATAAAAAACAGCTTTTTCGGTTTGATCTTTTAAAAACATAAAATTAAATATTTTTCTAAAAAAGCTATAAATCGGTTGTTTGTTTATTTTCTTTCTATTTAAAACTTCCCCCGCATTTTTCGCGTGTTTTGCATATGAGAAAGAAAATACTATAATTGCCAATATAAAACTTGCCAAAAGAGAATATAATGCAAACGAAGACAGTTTTGCATATACAGGTGTTCTCCTTCCGAGAAGATATTCATAAAGGCCGGTAAACCACATTTGAGGATAATACAATACCCTTTTATCCCCTTTTTTCATTAGTTCAAAAAGGATAGAGCACATCTTGGGAATAAAAGCATATATGGAAAGCATAATAATCATCAAACCACCCTGCATTATCGAAGATATTTTTCTATATATTCTCATCGGTAAAAAAATCATCAATATCCCTTTTAATGAGAGTAAAACAAAAAACACAAAAATATTCGCACTAAAAGCAACCAAAAGGTGAACAAAGAAAAAATAGATAAAATAAAATGCAGTCCCCCCTTTATAAAAAGCACTCAGAAACACAGGGAAAAAGAAAGCTGAGAGAAGATTTGCACTAAAAGCGAAAAGTGCAACAAACAATATAAAACTTAAGAATTTTGAGATAAAAATAATATTCGGATTTACGGGAAGGGGGGTGAGAACAATATAATCGTTTTTATCCGGTAAAAGCACTTCCCATTCGAGAAGAGTAATAAATCCTATCATCAACATAAAAATCAATATAATCTGTGATTTTTCATTCCAAGAATTTCCGTTTTCAGGGGTAAAAATATAGTGTAAAAGCATATTATATGTAAAAAAAAACCCTAACATACATATTATCGAAAGTATCACAATAATATTTGCCTCGGATTCATTTTCAAAAGGCATGGAATCATTTCTAAAAAACCTTATGAAAAACAGTTCGGTTAACCTTCTTATTTGCGTAATTAATTTCTTCATATCCCCATCCCTCTAACCAACTATGGTTTCAAATATCTCTCCCGCAATTTTTTCCGTATCACCTTTAATCACAAGATTACTGAATGCTTCTTCAAGAGAGGGGAATTTACTCAGAACTCTCAGGTTTTTAACGGAATCATCGGCAAGTATCTTCCCCTTGTGAATAATGATAACTCTACTGCATAATTTTTCCACAACCTCAAGTATATGAGAGTTGTATAATATGATTTTACCCGCTTCAGCCATCTTCTTTATAAGATCTTTAAAAACAAGAACACTCATTACATCAAGTCCTGATAATGGTTCATCAAGCAGTAAAATTTCGGGATTATGAAGAATGGCAGCCATTATCAAAACCTTTTGCCTCATCCCTTTTGAATAAGAAGAGATATAAAAATGCATACTGCCATATAACTTGAAAAGATTCATGAGGTGCTCTATTTTTTCCTCAAGGATTCTATCATCAATCCCTCTTAATCTTCCTACTAATTGCAAATACTCAAAACCACTCAAATGCGGATATATCTCACTCTCTTCGGGAACATATCCTATGATTTTTTTATAAGATATCATATTTTTTTCAATATTTTTACCATTATAAAGAATCTCCCCGAACGATGGTTCTAAAAGACCTGTAAGCATTTTCACGGTGGTTGATTTTCCCGCCCCGTTAGGTCCGAGATAACCTACTATCTCCCCTTTACCAAGGGTAAAAGATACTCTGTTAACAACCAGCTTATGCCCGAACCTTTTTGTTAATTCCCTAATTTCAAGCATAATTAAATATAAATCCATTTAACATACTTGTCAAGAGTTTTTCTGTTTTTTAATTATAATTAAATGTAAATTATTATTGAATTGTTTGAATATTATTTTCTTTCATTGGCAAAAAGATTCCCGCAAGATGCTTTTATATCTTTCCCTTTACTATCCCTGATAGTTACCACTATTCTAAAATTTCTCAGATATTCGGCAAATTTATTTATCTCACTTTGATTAGTCGGGACTAAACCGGATTTTTCAAAATTATTAAAAGGGATCAAATTTATTTTCCTCGGTATTCCACGGGTGATTTTCTCCAACTCCTTTGCATCTTTGATTGAATCATTTACCCCCTTAAGCATGATGTATTCAAAGGTTACTCTATGTTTAATCAAACGGGCATTCCTTTTTAATATCTTTAAAATATCATGAATAGGAGAGTTTTTTTCAACAGGCATAATCTCTCTTCTTTTTGTTGAAAACGGGGAATTAAGAGAGATAGCTAATTTAATGTTCGGAAATGTTTGCAGAAAATCAGGTAATTTTTCTGTTAAACCTATTGTTGACACAGTTATTCTTCTCGGAGATATGGATAAACCCTTTGTATCGATTATAACTTCAATCCCTTTTATTACATTTTCATAATTATCAAAAGGTTCCCCCATCCCCATAAAAACAAGATTTATCCTTTCACCGACCTTTATCCCGTTATCCGTTAAAACAGTGATAAGTTGCGAAACTATCTCATAATATTCAAGATTTCTTATAAATCCCATCTTGCCGGTTAAGCAAAATTTACATCCGAATTTACACCCGACTTGAGAAGAAAGGCAGATTGATACTCTATTGTTTTGAGGGATAAAAACAGTTTCTATCTTTTTTCCGTCCGAAAGGGAAAGCAGATATTTTATACTTCCATCGTTTGACAGCTTTTTTTCTATTATTTCAAGAGGGTTAAAAGCAAATTTCTCCTTTATCTCTTTTCTCATGGCTTTTGATAAATTGCTGAAATTATCGGGAGACAATTCGTTTTTTTTATAGACCCAATCATATATTTGATTTATTTGATACTTTTTCTTTATTACAGACTGAAGCTCAATTTTCATATCATGGATATTTTTTCCGAGAAGCTTTATCTTCATTCTACGGTTACCGCTTTTGCCAAATTCCTCGGTTGATCAATATCAACACCTCGTTTCAGAGCTATATAATAAGCAAACAACTGCGTTATTATCACGGTTAAAAAAGGGGATAATAATTCCTCGGTGTCGGGAATCGTAAACAATTTGGAACTTTTTGCTATAAGCTCTCCATTGTTTTTATTACCAATCGATAAAATCTCCGCACCTCTTGAACGAGCCTCCTCAATATTAGATAATATTTTTGTCAGAACTTTATCTTCGGGAGCAATGGCAATAACAGGGGTCCCATCCTCTATTAAAGAGATAGGACCGTGTTTCATCTCTCCCGCCGGATATCCTTCCGCATGTATATATGATATCTCTTTAAGCTTTAAAGCACCCTCAAGGGCGATAGGATAGCTGAGCCACCTTCCCAAGTATAAAATATTATCTTTTTGATAATATTGTTTTGAAGCATCCTCTATTTTTGAATGCTGATTCAGAACTTGTTCCATTTGAACAGGTAGTTTTTGCAGTGAGTTCAAAATCTCCACGATTCTTTCTTTTGTAATCACTCCGTTTTTCTTTGCTATTTGTAAAGATAAAAGGAAAAGAACCGATAGTTGGGATGTAAAAGTCTTTGTCGCGGCTACCGATATCTCGGGGCCTGACCTTGTTAATATGTATCCGTCCGACTCTCTTGTTATCCTACTTTCGGATACATTTGTTATTGCAAGAACAGGATAACCCGCTTCTTTTACTTTTTTAACCGCTTTTAGTGTATCAGCTGTTTCTCCCGATTGAGAAATTGCAATATATAGCTTATCTTTTTCCGGAAATATATTACGATAAACAAATTCGGAAGCATAATTTGTCTTCGCGCATATGTTCGATAGTGTTTGAAAAAATATCTCCCCTATAAGTCCCGCATGATAGGATGTCCCGCATGAAATAATTTCAATATTTTTGATATTATTTATTAGTTTCTCATCAAATTCAAAAAAAATCTCCCCTTTCTCCAAAGAATATCTTTCCCTGATTGATTCCCTTAAAGCTTCGGGTTGCTCGAAAATCTCTTTCAACATAAAATGTTTAAACCCTTTCTTCTCAATAAAAAAGCTGTTTTTTTCAATCTTTTTACTAAACAGTGTTTTTTCAGCCCCTTTGAAATTATAGAAATTAAAATTTTTTTTATTTAGAAAAACTATGGTTTCCTCTTCCAAAAAATATGCACTATTAACAAATTCGGAAATTCCCAATATATCGGACGAGAAAAAAAATTCTTCTCCGTTTTCAGCAAAAATCAGAGGGGAATTCTTTCTTATTCCCACTATCAACTCGGGAAAATCAGCAAAAAGAATAACAAGAGCAAAAGAACCTTTAAGCCTGTTTACCGTTCTAATAATAGCATCGAAAACAGGATATTTTTTTCTATTTTCTTCGAGAAGATGAACAATTACCTCTGTGTCAGTATCCGATAAAAATTTGTGTTTTTTAGCCTTTAACTCTTTCTTTATCTCCGTATAATTTTCTATTATTCCATTATGAACAATCCCTATCTTATTTTTACAATCGGAGTGAGGATGTGCATTTATTTGGCTCGGACTTCCATGTGTTGCCCATCTTGTATGTCCGATGGCAACTTTCGTCGATATATCGGTTTTTTTAGCTTTTTCTCTGAGATTTTCTATTTTACCTTTTACTCTTATTTTTTGTATTTTTTGTCTGTCTATATATGCTATTCCGGCGGAATCATACCCTCTATACTCAAGTTTCTTAAGCCCGTTTATTATTACTTCAATAGCATTTTTTTCTCCTTTATACCCTATTATTCCACACATAATATTCTCTCCTTTTGTTATTAAATAATAATATTGTATATTTTGACAGATAAAATATCAAGTGATTGTTTACGAGAGAAAAGAGTTTATAAAATTATGAACAAGAAAATCTATCTTTTCGGTAGGCAACTTTGACAGATGCACCATTAACATTCCGTGTAAAAAAATAGAAAATATCTGAAGTTGATTTTTCGTAAGACTAAAACCTCTGTTTTTTATCACGGTTTCAAGTTCTTTCGTTTTAAACTTTACATAATTGGAATAATACTTTGATACTTTCTCTATAGACATCTCATTTCCATCTATACTAAGATGAAGGGCAATGACCAAGAACTCCTTATTCTTTTTTGTTTGCCATTTCAAAGCTTTATACAGAGCATATAAAACATCCTTTTCACTTTTTGCGGTAGTTATCTCTTTTTTTGCCCTTTCAATATATTGATCATAACCGGATTTGAGAATCTCTTTTATTATCTCGTTCTTGGATTTGTAGTAATAATAAAGAGCGGTTCTTGATGTCCCCGCTTTTACCGCAATATCCTCTATGTTAGAAGATATAAGACCTTTTTTGTAAAAAACTTTTTTTGCAATTTTCAGAAAATACTCTTTTTTTCTAATCCACTTTTGTTTTATCATGTTAACCTCTTAGCTGTTATATTTATTAAAATAATATCTGAATGACCTATAGCTTATTCCCAAAAGCTCCGCAGCCTTTTTTTTATTCCACCTTGTTTTTCGTAATGCTTTTTGAATAATAGATTTGGTGACTTGTTCCAAATAATCGGTAAGATTAAAATTGTTAAAATCCAATTCTTCATGATCATCATAAAATTTTTTAACACTCATTGCAAAATTTTTCGGGAGATTTTTAGAAGTTAAAATATCGCTATCTTCAAGAATCACCAATCTTTCTATGATATTCTCAAGTTCTCTGACATTTCCGGGCCAACCATAATTATAAAATAGTTCAAGTAGATTACTGTCAATATCCGTTATTTTTTTCCCTGTTTTTTTATTGTAAACATCCAAAAAATGTTTGGAAAGAACGGGGATATCATTTCTTCTCTCTCTCAGGGGGGGGACCTCTATATTAATAACATTAATTCTATAATAAAGATCTTCTCTGAATCTACCCTCTTCAACCTCTTTTAATAAATTATGGTTAGTAGCGGTTATAATTCGAATGTCAATCAACTCTTCTTTTGTATCTCCGAGAGCTCTGACTTTTTTATCCTGAATAACTCTTAATAATTTTGCCTGTAAAGAAAGGGGCATCTCGGCTATTTCATCAAGAAAAAGGGTTCCCTTATTAGCTTCTTGAAATAATCCGTTTTTATTTGATACCGCTCCCGTAAAAGCACCCCTTCTGTATCCGAATAATTCCGATTCAAGAAGTGAATCGGGAATGCTCGCACAATTAATTGATACAAAAGGATTCTCTTTTCTATTACTTCTGTAATGAATAGCTTTCGCAAGAAGGTCCTTTCCCGTTCCGCTTTCACCGGTAATTAATATAGTGGAATCAAGCGGGGCTACTTTTTCTATTAAAATAAAAATATCTTTCATATTTTTGTTTTTAGAGATTATATTTTCAAAACTATATTTTTTTTCTATATCTTGTTTGAGACGATGATATTCTATCTCCATTTTTCTTTTTTCATAAACTTTTTGAACAATTATCCTTAACTCATCTATATCAAAAGGTTTTATAATATAATCTTCAGCCCCGTTTTTCATCGCCTCAACTGCGGTCTTCGTTGAAGCATAAGCGGTTATCATTATAAAAGGGGGAGAAAAAGGCTCTTTCTTAATTTTTTTAAGTATATCCAATCCTGAAATATCGGGTAGTTTCATATCACAAATAATAATATCATACAGGTTTTCTCTAATTTTATCCAAGCCATCCTTTCCCGTTTGAACAATATCAACTTTATTATTCGCTTTTTCAAAAATAATTTGGATAACTTTTCCTATATTTACCTCATCATCAATAACAAGGATATTCATCTAACTTGCCCTGTTGGGAATAGTAATAGTGTATTCGGTTCCTTTACCTTTTTCAGAATTAACTTGAATCTTTCCATTATAAAGTTCCACAACTCTTTTAACTATTGTTAAACCTATTCCCATACCATTTGCAAATTTCGTATAAAAGGGATTAAATATTTTTTCCAACTGTTTTTCTTCCATTCCGCTGCCTTTATCCTTTATCTTTAAAACAAGCTTGTCTTTATCTATTGATATTTTAACATTAATGTCATATATATTATTATTAACAGCTTTTATTGAGTTTGTCAATAAGTTTTTTAAAATTAATGAAAAATGATAAGGATTACCTCTGAAAATAGTTGTTTCCCCTGAAAAAGATATCTTTAATTTTTCCATATCATTATATTTAATTTTTAACTCTTGTATCAAATTTTTCACCTCTTTTTTAATATCAAAATCAAGTATTTTCATATCCCTGTTCTCCGTAAAAATCAGAAAATCCTCAAGGATAGAGGACAGTCTCCTGAAATCATCAAGAATAATCTCCTTTAAATTTGCTTGATATTGGTTTTCATTTTCCCCCTCTTTTAAAAGTTGAATTGAAGCCATTAGTGAAGCAAGAGGGTTTCTTATCTCATGGGCCATTCCAGCCGCAATTTCTCCGAGATATAACAATCTTTCTTCAATTCTTTGTTTACTCTCTCTTTCCTTTTCTTTGGTCAAATCTTCAATAACAATAATAAAATGTTCCCCCTCGTCAAAAGAAAATTTTTCAATATTCACTTTAAAAATTCTTTTCTTAAATTTTACCTCTTTTACAAAATTCCTATTTATTTCGGAAAAAGCAAAAAGAGAAAGAAAATCTTCAACAGAATCACCCAACATCTTTTTAATTTGCTTGTTCTTAAATATGATTTTTTCACTATTATCAATAGTTATAAAGCCATAATCAATATTTTCTATGATATTTTGTATTATTCGGTTAAGTCTATCAAAATCCTCTTTTTTCTTTTCAATCTCTTCACTATACTTTTTAATATTCTCGGAAAGATAGGTTGATAAAATAGCAATCCCCGTGAAAGATACTCCATATAGAATCAACCTGTTTAAATATTCAAATAAACCGCAATTTAAAATAAAATAATAATAAAAAATTATAACCATTGATAAAAAAAGAAAACTTAGAAATCCTATTAATATGGTTGTTTTTTTATCAAGGAAAAGGGACGCTATAATAATAGGTAAAGCAAGAAGAAATATAAAAGGACTTTCGCTAACTCCCGATACATAAATAAGAGCATTTATTATTATAATATCAATAAAAACTTGCAGTTTTATTAAGATTTCACGGGGAACAATCTTTTTCAGATTCAAAATAAAATAGATGACGGAAAAAATCAATATTAGGAAAGTTATGAAATACAGTGATTTAAATCGGAAAACAGTCGGATATAGCAGATTAACTATTGAAATACTCAGAAAAATCCCGACACCGATAAAAAATCTCCCTATGATAAGATATATTATATTTTTTTTTAAAATCAACTGTTATTAATTAAATCTGTTGTGCCAAATTGAACATAGGCAGGTAAAGTGCAACAACCATACCACCTATTAATACTCCGAGAAAAACAATCATTATAGGCTCTATAAGGCTTAAAAGAGTGTCAACCGCTCTGTCAACCTCTTCTTCATAAAAATCAGCGATTTTCGATAACATCTCATCAAGAGAGGCTGTCTCTTCCCCTACCTTTATCATCTGCGAAAGCATAGGGGGGAAAACTTTGAATTTTTCTATGGAATCATTAAGGCTTCTCCCTTGAGTAACTTTGTTTCTTGCTTCCATCAAAGCATCTTCAATAATTGAATTTCCAGATGTTTTGGCTGTAATTTCAAGTGCCACGAGAAGATCTATACCACTTGTTATCATTGTTGACAAAGTTCTTGAAAATCTTGCAACAGCACCTTTTATTATAAGATCGCTAAAAACAGGCAATTTTAGTTTGATTCTGTCAATTGTCCTTCTTCCATTGTATGTTCTGGAATAACTCCTTATGGCGAATATAGCCCCGATGGTTATTAAAACAAGCCAGACAAAATTATTAACCAAAAGGTGAGAAGCACTAACCAATATCTGTGTCGGGATAGGTAATTCAGCACCAAGATCCTCAAATAAAGTTGAAAAAGTGGGAACAACTTTATACAAAATTCCGAGCGCGATGGAAATAGCAATAACAAGGACAACTACAGGATAAGTCATTGCGGATTTAATTTTTCCTTTAACAGAAGCTTCTCGTTCAAGATATTTGGCAAGTCTTGATAAAACCTCAGGCATATTTCCCGATTTTTCCCCCGCCGATGCCATATTAACATATAGCTCTGAGAAAGCTCGCGGATGTTTTCTTAATGATTCTTCCAATGAAACACCACTTTCAATATCTGATTTAACCGTTGCAACCACAGCCTGAAATTTTTTATTTTTAATCTGAGAGGATAGAATTCCAAGACCCTGAACAATCGGAATACCTGCATTTATTATTGTGGCAAGTTGTCTTGTAAATATTGATAATTCATCAACTTTTACAACTTTACCCTGAAAGATATGCAAATCAAAAGTAAAACCCCCTTTCTGTTTTATCTTTTGAACAATTATCTGATCTCTTGCAACCATTCTTTTCGCATCTTCTCTTGTCTGAGCTATTTTTGTTCCTCTTACCACTTGACCATACTTATTTTTTCCTACATATTCAAATACCGGCATTTTTACCTCCTATAACCCTTTTCCAAATTGCGAGGAACCTATTCCTCCCCCTTCATAAATTCTAAAAAGCGTAGGGGACAGAGTAGAAGCTCCTCTGTTTATTATTTCACTTAATTCCTCGGGATTGCTCGAAATACTCATTGCTAACTCAAGAGTTATTAACCTCTTAAAATATAAAACAGCCAATGATTGATTAAAAGTTTGCATCCCTGTTTTTTCTTGAGCCGTTTGCATAGAAGAGTAAACCTGATGAATTTTGTCTTCTCTTATCAGATTCCTTATAGCCGGAGTCGGAACAAGAATCTCAACTCCAATCACCCTTCCCCTTCCGTCAGCCCTCGGAAGAAGAGTTTGAGATATTATTCCTTCGAGAATCAAAGATAGTTGTGTCCTGACTTGTGATTGCTGATGAGCGGGAAATATATCTATTATCCTGTTTATTGTTTGAGCGGCTGAGTTAGTATGCAAGGTAGCGAAGGTCAGATGCCCTGTTTCCGCTATTTGCAAAGCGGTTTCCACTGTTTCAAGATCTCTCATCTCTCCCACCAATACAACATCAGGATCTTCTCTTAAAGCGGCTCTTAAAGCATTCCCGAATGATTTTGTATCGGAATGAACCTCTCTCTGGTTAACAATCGCTTTCTTATGTGAATGTAAATATTCGATAGGATCTTCAATTGTTATAATATGAAGCGGTTTTTCGGTATTTATTTTATCAAGCATTGAAGCTAAAGTAGTGGATTTACCCGAACCTGTCGGACCGGTAACAAGGATTAAACCTCTCGGTTTATCGCATAATTGTTTTATAATAGGAGGCAATCCGAGTTGTTCAAAACTCCTTTTTTCAAAAGGAATCATTCTAAATGCACCACTCACCGCTCCTCTTTGATAAAAAACATTAGCCCTGAATCTCGCAAGCCCTTTAATTCCGAAAGAGAAATCAAGCTCCAAATCCTCTTCAAATCTATGCTTTTGAGAATCCGACAGAATTGAATATATCAATTGTTTTGTTTCGGGAGCTTTAAGAGGGGGATGGTTTAATGGTTTCAATTTCCCGTGAACTCTTATTTGGGGCGGTGAATTAGTAGTAATATGAAGATCCGTAGCGCCCTCATCTAACATTATTTTTAATAATTGATGTAATGGTAATGCCATATCTTATACTCCTATACTTTAACGGTTTCTCTGACAATCTCTTCAACAGAAGTCAAACCCTGTTTAACTTTTTCCAAACCGCTTTTTCTTAAAGTGAACATCCCCTCTTCTATAGCTTTCCTTCTTAATTCCGCCGTAGATGCCATTGATATAATCATCTCTCTGATCTCTTCGGAAATCTCCATAACTTCAAACAATCCGACTCTTCCTTTATATCCTGTATTATTACACCCGTTGCAACCATTTGCTTTATATAAACTCAAATTCTTCACCTCTTCAGGATTAAATCCAACATCAATAAGAGCTTTCGGCGGATATGTCGCCTCCTCTTTACATTTTTTGCATAATCTTCTGACAAGTCTCTGAGCAACTACCAATAATAGAGATGAAGCTACAAGGTAAGGCTCTATCCCCATATTAATCAACCTTGTTATTGTAGAGGGTGCATCATTCGTATGAAGAGTCGATAGAACAAGATGTCCTGTTAAAGCTGCCTTAATGGCTATATCAGCTGTCTCAAAATCTCTGATTTCTCCCACAAGAATAATATTAGGATCCTGCCTTAAAAAGGATCTTAATGCCGAAGCAAAATTAAGTCCCGCATCCTCATTAACATTAACCTGGTTTACACCATAAAGGTTGAATTCAACAGGATTTTCAACAGTCATTATATTGGTATCCATCTTATTTAATGTAGAGATCGCCGAATAGAGGGTATTTGTTTTCCCTGAACCTGTGGGACCTGTAACCAAGATAATTCCCCACGGACGATTAATGGCTTTTACAAATTTATCTAAAGAGTGTTGTTCAAACCCGAGCTGAGTTAAATCCAATCTTAATTGTTCCTTATCAAGTATTCTCATAACAACTTTTTCTCCGAAAAGTGTAGGCAAAGTGGAAACTCTCATATCAATCTCTTTGATTCTTCCCGTCGGAAGCTTGATTTTGGTTTTTATCCTTCCGTCCTGAGGAACTCTTTTTTCATCTATTCTTAATTTTGATATAATCTTAATTCTGGAGATTATTCCGTCTTTCATCTTATATGGAGGCTCTTCCTGCTCATACAAAATACCATCAATTCTATATCTGACTCTCAGTTTTTTTTCATAAGGTTCTATATGAATATCACTTGCCCCTTTTTCAACCGCTTTTGCAATTACCATATTAACATAGCCAACTATTGGTCCTTTTTCAGCTTCCTGCTCCATTTCCGCTATATTCATCTCATCTTCATCTTCCATAAATTCAACACTCTCGGCATCAAATTCTTCGGTAAAACTTTCAAAAGTCTTCTTTATTTCCAATTCCGAGGATGTTCCGTAATACCTGTCAATTGCTGCTCTTATTGAAGATTCGGGTGCTATAACGGGTTGAACTTTAAGCCCTGTCATAAACTCTATCTCCGATATAGTCATTAAATTAGTGGGCTCCACCATTGCCAAAGTTAAGGTATCACCTATTTTACTTATAGGGATAATTAAGGCTTTTCTGCATTGGTCCTCTTTAACTATATCAAGAGCTTTTTTATCAATTTCAAACATGGACAGATTAATTGCGGGAACCCCTTGTTGTCTTGATAGAACTTCGGCAACATCATTTTCCGAAATCATACTTAAACTGATGAATATAGAGCCGAGCCTTCCTCCTCTCTCCTTCTGATATGTAAGCGCTTCTTGTAATTGTTCCTGAGTAATCAAACCATCTTTTAATAATAATTCACCTAATTTATATGCCATATTAATTTTATTTTAAGCAAAAAAAAAATATTTGTCAAGTTAATTACTCTTTTTTTACATAAAAGTTTAATTTTTTTTATAATTCCCGCGATTATTTCTTATATATTTTTTTTTTCATGTTATAAGATTGGTAATAAGCTTATAACATATATATACTATATTACCATAATTGCTTTGCCAATTAACTTTTTTGTTTTCTCCATTTATAAAAAAGAATTAATGAGGTCAACTTCTGACAAACAGAAAAAAATATTGACACTAAAGTTTGAAAAACATTTAATTTGAAGAATTATATAAAGTAAAGACATCCTAAAGATATTCCAGCCTCCAAGTCGTTTTTTCCGATACTCGGCAATTAAAGCGATCATCTTTCGCTCATTAAAAGCAATATCTTTAACTGCATGTTTTAACAGAGTCGGAACTCTGCCCGACTCTGTTCACCGTGGCGAATGCTCGACCTTAATATCGGGAGGTCGAAGTGAGTGAAACAAGCGGAGATCCGCAGTGGCGGGCTTTGATGCTTTCGGCTTCGAGGCTTTGAATATAGCACGGTTTTAAAAAAGCTTCGAGGCTCTTGGCTTTTGGCTTGGAGGCTCTGTATAGCACGGTTTTAAAATTCAGTATTCAGAACTCATAATTCATATTTATTTCCCACTTCACACTTCTTACTTCTTCTTTTTTTACTTCTTGCTTCTCACTTCTCACTTATTTTTTTGTATTTCCCGTGAATAAAATCAATAAGATAACCGTTAATTATTCTGTATCTGTATTTTTCATAATTTTGTCTGTAATAATCAAGTAATTCCTTCTTTATGTTTTTATCAAGCCTTGAATCCTCTATCTGAATAGTCAGGGTTGAGTCAAGGACAGAATCTGTTTTTATCATACCTTTTTTTATTGCTTCCGAAAGCTGTTTGTCGGTTTTGATATTGAGCTTTTCTATCTTATCCGAAAGAGATGAGAGCTTTTTGTCGGTGATTTTTGAGTAATGGGAGATTAATACAATATCTGCAAACTTTGTATTTGCACCATCAATAAAAACATAAAAAAATGAGACAACAAACATTCCTATTAACAACCATACTTTGAATTT
>Ga0256835_1000571_pt1 | contig 26544 bp, 23 predicted proteins | sample PIR30metaG_FD_185972 | JGI IMG/M metagenome (GOLD analysis project Ga0256835, IMG submission 185972) | Hydrothermal vent microbial communities from East Pacific Rise, Pacific Ocean - PIR-30 | ecosystem: Environmental > Aquatic > Marine > Hydrothermal vents | place: Pacific Ocean: East Pacific...
GCCTGGCCTTGGCTTTTATGGCCTCATCAAAGCCTTTCAGCTCTGGTCTCACTGCTACTGCTTCGCGTGCTGCAAACCGTTTAAATTTCCTGAGCAGCAGTGGATTGTCCATTAGTTTCAGGTAAAATCTGTCTCCCATTATGAAAAGGGGGTCATTGAGACTGGCCTCTTCAGGCACAAATGCCTCATCCAGCGGTCTGTGCAGAATGCGGTTAAGGGCCTCCATGGCGTCCATGGTTTCGGACTCTCTGTAGAGGACCTCTTTGCGGTCGTTGGCAAATTTGGACTGCCATCTGTATACCTCGTCCGGACCTGCTGCTCCAGTGGAAACCTTGATTTGGGCACGTTCTAGGTTTGCCTTGGTAAGTTTTAGATTCTCTTTGTAAATCCGTTCAATGGTTCTGGCACGTAATACGTTGAGATATGCAACAGAGGCATCGTAGGTAACATCTAGTCTCACCCGTTCCCTGTTCATATCTCTTGCCTGTTGAAGGTGTTCCTCTGCTGTATAGTTGGCCCATTTCTTCTCGGAATAGAGTAAAATGGTTCCGCCCGCCGTGCCTGTCCAGGCGCGTTCAGGCGTTAGTCCACCACCTGCCTTGGATCTGTCTTGATCTACTGCACGATAACCCGTTCCTATGTCAACCCTTGGGAGAAGCTCGGCCATCCTTTCCTTAACCGCATGTTCACCCGCCTTTACCCTTACACGGGCAGACTGGAGTTTCAGGTTGGCAGAAACGGCCTCTTGAACCGCTGTGGCAATGTTGAGTTTCCTGCCGCCTTCTTCCTTTTCATTAAATACCCTGGCCTTGGTAAGAAGAACGAGATTTGGATATACGCCAAGCCTCCTGGCTGTGGCCATGTTTATAACAAGGTCTCTATCCTGCCTAAAGGCCATGCTGGATGCGGCCTTGTCTCCACCATGAAGAAGATCCAGCAGGGCTACAGATGCCCTTCTTGCAAGCACCTTCTGCTTGTCGTCTGGTTCAAGGCCAGCAAGAAGACCAAACTCCACCTGTTGACTGTTCCATAAGGCAAATCCGGCTATCTTCTTTTCAGCTAGCAGGTTGGCAAATCGTCTCTTTTCCTCATTGCTCATGTGCCAAAGGGGCCCTACAAAGACTGCCTGGGTCCCCTGTGGAATTTTAGCCACTGTCTCTGTTGCTGAGGAGGTGCTGCTTACGACACTGGCAGCAATACCGTGGCGCTTGGCGAAATCTTTTGTCTGTTCTTTAATTCCCTGTATACCTTTTATCTCCCTTTCGTCCAATACGATGGCACACCTTGTAAAGGGAACAATTTCCCTAAATGTCTTTAGGTCCCTATCAAGATGATAAATGGTATCTATGTATATAAAATTTTTAACGTTTTGCCTTTTCCACACTTTGGTTTCTATTCGATTTGACAGGACAGAATAGGGGACATAAGGGGCTATGACAGGCTTTGGGATGTTTCGAAACAAAAGTGCCTGAGACGCAGAAACAACACCAAGAGCGAATATTGCGTCTGGCCCGTAGGGCGAAAGAAGTCGTTTCAAGGCCCTTTTTGTCTCAGAGGGAGAGTCCTTGCCAGACAGTATCCATTTTGGGGAAAAAGATACCTTATAATACGGTGCCAAAGACTGTTGTAACTGCTCTTTGTATAGATTTATGAGTTCTTTGTCACCAGGGGTTGCACCATCTGTTATAAACCCAACTCGTATTATTTTGGGCCTGTTGAAGTCAATGTTACATTGCTGTCCCATGGCACTTGAGGGAATTAATCCCCAAAAAAAGGCCATAGTGCATATCCCAAAGGCCAAGCTATACCATTTTGCCATGATTGACTCCCTAGAGCTCATTTGATCTTAAAAAATGTTGCATAAAGCACTGGAACAAATATCAAGGTTAAGACCGTAGCAAAGCCAAGGCCAAATACAATGGTGACCGCCATAGATACAAAAAAGGCATCCTGAAACAGGGGAATCATCCCCATCATGGTGGTCAAGGCCGCCATCATTACAGGCTGCATCCTGGACACACCAGACTCTACAATTGCCTCCATGCCTTTCATGCCCGACCTTATATTGATATCTATCTGATCAATGAGTACCAAGGCGTTTTTTATAAGCATGCCTGAAAGGCTCATCAATCCAAGAAGTGCCATAAACCCAAAGGGCTGTTTCAAAAGAAGAAGTCCTGCTGTCACGCCTATAAGGGCAAGGGGAACGGTCAGCCAGATAATAAGTGGCTGTCTAAAGGCATTGAACATAAAGATGACTATCAGAACCATCATGCCAAAATAGATAGGAATGTTAGCAGCAAGCTGTTTCTGGGAATCAGAGGAATCCTCAAGTTCTCCACCCCAGGCAATAAAATATCCGGGTTTGCCCTTGAGAGGTATTATGTCGTCATACTTTATGGGAATGGTGGATGCCGTCCACTTTTCATCCTTTTCAAGAGGCTTTCCTCTGTAGGCAGCCAGGTCCACTCCAAGGGCCTGCTCTATCCTGGGTTTGACCCTGTTCATCAACTCTGCAGGGAGTTCTTGACGAGGGTCTGCGTGAATCTTGATCATCTGTCTCCTGTGCCACCTGGAAAGTCTAGCGTTTTCCCAGCGGGTCTCAAGCCCATTTAATACCTGGAGTATCGGTACATACCTGTGGGCCATAGGACTGAACAGCTGGATTTCACTCAGATCCTCAATGGAGTCCCTTTCGTTGTCAGGTGCGCGGGCTATTATTGGAAGCAGATTAACTCCTTCTCGGTAGACGCCGGTTGTCTTTCCAGAAAAGTTGGCTTCAATGGCTTGGGCTACCATGGGTCTTGTGATCCCCAAGGCCATGGCCCTATCTTCTGCAAGAATTGGAACTGGAACCTTAACCTTTTCGCCCCATTCACTCCTGACGGCCTTTGCATTTTCTTCTCTAAAAATTGCTATGGCCTTTTCTGCCAGGGCACGAAGCTCTTCTGGATCGTCTCCGTTTATTCTAAGCTGGATCTTCCCACCGTTGGCGGGTCCAAGGTTAAATTTTTTGACATTTATTACTGCGTCAGGAAACATCTGTTCCAGATCCCTTTGAAACCTGGGCTGCATTTCATCTATCTTTCTGTAATCCTTTACTGAGACAAGGATACTTGCATACTGGTTGGCCGCTTCAACAGGGACACCATATGTGAGTAAAAAACGGGGATGTCCGCCTCCGATTGCTGAGGCTACCTGGGTAATCCCCTTTTGCCTTAAAAGATACCTTTCTATCTTTTTAACCTGTCTTGAGGTCTCGTTTATATGAATGCCCTCTCTGAAAAAACACTCTACCATGAACTGTGGTCTTGTTGAGGCTGGGAAGAATAGCTGTTTGACAAAGCCGAAACCGTAGACAGACAATGCAAAAAGGCCAGCCACAATGGCAATGGTAATCCAGCGGTGTTTTATTGCCGTAGAAAGAAGTCTTCTATATACCTGATAAAATTTTCCGCCATACGCCTCTTCAGACCCGCCCTTGGCATCCCGGTCCTTTTTGCTCATTATGAATTGTTTGGTTACCAGAGGAGTGGTGGTAACAGCGGTGATCCAGGAAAGTGACAGAGATATAAGAATTACGTAATAAAGAGACTGACAATACTCTCCTGTGGAGTTTGACATGCCACCAATAGAGGCAAAGGCCATGATAGCCACGGCTGTAGCGGCAAGAAGGGGCATTGCATTTTGGCCTACTATCTCCTTTGCTGCCTGCAGACCGTCAACACCCTGTTGCATTTTCACCTTCATGCCGTCCACAACCACTATGGCATTGTCCACTAACATGCCCAGGGCAATTATGAGTGCACCAAGAGATATGCGCTCCAGGGTGATGTGATAGTATCCCATGACCACAAAGGTGGCAGCTATGGTCAAGATTAGGATGAAACCGATTATGATGCCTGCGCGGACCCCCATAAAGATGGCAAGCACGACTATAACAATGGCTACAGATTCAAGCAGGTTGACTACAAAGCCATTTACAGCCTTGGTCACACTTTTGGACTGCATGGCAATCTCTACAAGGTCCATTCCGATCGGAATCTGGCTTTTAAGCTCATCAAGACGCTTTAGCACGGCATTCCCCATGGTTACTGCATTTCCGCCAAGCACGGTAGAAATGGCGATTCCTATGCCCTCCTTATCGTTAACCCGCAGTATCTTTGAAGGGGGGTCAACATAGCCGCGTTTTATGGTGGCAACGTCTCTAAGATATATGAGCCTGCCATTTTTAGAGGCAAGAAACAGGTTGCCAAAGTCCTTTTCAGATTTGAATTCTCCTGTAGGACTGATTGCAAGATACTGGGTGCCAAACTCGATACGACCTGAATCCACTGCCAGATTTTTTGCCCTCAAGGCATTGAAAATTTCCTGTCGGGTGATGCCAAGGGCCGCCATTTTAGAGCGGGACATCTCTACATAGATGGCCTCTGGACGAACGCCAAAAAGTTCTATCTTCTTTACATCCTGAACTACCAGAAGCTCTCTTTGGAGAAGATCGGCCACCTCTTTTAGTTCGGCAAAGGAATAACCGTCTCCCACAAGCGCAAAATAGACACCAAAGACATCTCCAAAGGCATCGTTTACAGTAATCGGGCCTGCGCCAGGTGGAAGCTCTTTTTCATGGTCGCCCATTCGTCTTCTGAGTTCATCCCAGACCTGGGGCAGATCATTCTTGCGGTATTTATCCTTTATCTTTACATGGACAAGAGACATACCGCGTGAGGAATAGGACTCCACCCTTTTAAGTTGCCCCATTTCCTGACAGGCCTTTTCAATAACCTCTGTCACCTCTTCCTGTACCTCTTTTGGAGAAGCACCAGGATAAGGGGTAAGGATTACAGCTTCCTTGATGGCAAACTCGGGATCTTCCAGGCGGGGAAGTCCCATGTAGGCAAAGTAGCCCAGGAACAACATGACCACGGTCAGGGTCCAGGTTATTACGTTTTTCTTAATGGCAAGTTCGGCGATGTTCATGCTCAGATTTCCTCTCGCTGCTTCTCCCAGGGCCTGACCTTCATTCCTTCCTTCAGTTTTGTAACGCCAGCTATTACTATGATTTCTCCTGGCTCGAGCCCTTGAGTGATTTTTATGCAGCAGGAATCCTTAAGGCTGCCAACCTTCACAAACCGTTTGTGCACCACCATGGCCTTGTTGTCAAAGATCCACAGATACGGTTTGTCACCTGGGGCATCTAGTACGGCAAGTGCCGGGACTATAATTTCAACTTTTTGTGGATTGCGGAAAGATGCTGTCACGGTTGCTGTCATGCCAGGAAGGATGGTGGCCCCCTCTGGCTTGTCCATTACAAAGACGACCTCATAGGTTTGGGTCGCAGGATCTGCCTCGGTGGAGTATTCCTTTAAAGTGATGGGAAATTCTTTCCCTGGTATAGACTGAAAGGAGACAGAAACCTTATCTGCGCTTTTTCCTTTAAGTGCCGCCATTATTAGTTCTGGCACGTTAATTACTATCTCCAAATTAGAGATGTCTTGTAGAAAGGCGATAGGTTCCTTTGCCTTAACCTTGTAGAAATTTTCTACATATCTTTTTGCAATAACCCCATCAAAAGGGGCTGTAAGAGTGGTGTCACAAAGAGCGTTTTTGGCATCTTCCAACCTTGCCTTTGCAACATCTCTTGCTGCAAGATAACGATCAAAATCTGCCTTTGATACCTGGCGCTTGGCATACAGCTCTTTATAGCGCCTAAATTGCTGTTCGGCTTCTCTATAGCGGGCTAGTGCCTCTTTTAAGGCTATGCGAAAATCTCTGGGATCTATTCTTGCAATGAGATCTCCCTTTTTTACAAATTGTCCTTCCTCTACAGGGAGCTCAACCAATGGGCCAGAGACCTTGAAAGAAAGCACGGCCCTTTTGCTCGCCCTTACTGTTCCTGGAAAGCCCTGGGTCATGATCTGGGCGGTATCTTGAACTTTCAAAATCTTTACCGGTCTTATCACTTCTGGTTTTTGGGGAGGTTCTTCTTTCCCACAGCCTGGAATAAAAAGGAACAATGCCAAGAATACAGGTACTATCGAGGCCTTGATATGTTTCAGCCATATAAAACGTGCGAACCAAAAAGATCTTCTACTCATTGAAACCCCCAAAAGGTCAAAAATTGTTTTTTAAACGATTTTTTAACAAGACCAGACTAAGCAAACAGCCTCTAAATCATGCGTCGCTATTCAATAAAAGCTGAAACTACTACTAACAGGAAAGAGCGCAGGTGACATACAGGAAATGGTTACAGGACAAACAGAACGCAAGTAATCCTTGTGGAATTTTGTTAGCGTTTCCTCCAAATAGCTACTGCTCAAACTGGATCTTCCCTATGAAAAAAACATTTTTCAGGGCTGATTGGTGCCATACTCTATTATTGGCCCCTGCTCTTGTCAATAAAGCCATTATGCACAAGGAGGCCATTTGACCCATCAAATTCAATTAATGTTGCCTGAGAAACAAGCCATTCAATGCAGAAAGAATGCTTTGCAGAAAAAATTTTTGTCATTACCCGGACAACAAAATTCATGGCCCTGTTCAAGGGGGCTGGTCACTTTCCGGTTAGCACGACTAGCCCCCTTTTTTATCATGCCCAATACGCCAAAGATACATGACACAACGAAGTTGATAGAGCATGTCAAGCAGTTTAAGCCTGTTTTAATGCCCAGGCTATTTTCTTACCCATTTACCAGGTTCCTTTTCGATAAAGGTACCTTTTGGGGCAGTATCCTGCCACTGTTGGGCAAAGATAGATTGCACCCTTGCAAGCTGTGACGACGGGATATTCAGCGCCTGGGCAACAGCCTTGTAAAGAGCCATGCGGTCGCTATTTTCTGCATCAACAAGTTTTTTCAGACGCGCTTTCTCTTTCAGGCCAAGACCGGCAAGGCTTCTTATGGTGAGAAGACCGTTTAGTCCTTCACCTACCAGTCCTCTTGCCATGTAGGGAGCTAGGACCGGAAAACGTTTTTTCATCCTTTCTTTAAGCTGGCGGATGGTGGCGTTTGATACCGTAAGCTCGCTGGCTGCATGTGCCTCAGACACAGAAAAAAGCCATGAGCTGGGAGAAAGGGATGAGTTATCATCCTTTTGTGACTGTTGTCTGACGTCCTTAACGATGTCTTCTGCTGCTTTTCTTACTTCAGCGGCTGGAAAATAGATATTTACAGTTACACAGGCCGTTAAAAGAAACAAAAGCACCGACACCAAAAGTTTCTGGTTCCTTGTTGGATTCATGTTATCTTACCTCCACTTTGCTTTGACTGGATTTACCTATTCTTTTGAGTCTATCAAGCATATCCCTGAAACTGATCTTACCTTTGGGGTTCATATTAATCACATTGACACCTCCAAAAAAGCCCCTTTTCACCAGGTATTCTTTATTCCCGCTTTTATAAAGGCCATGAAGTTCAAATACGTCGTTTTTAAGCCTGCAGGATATTCCGATACGACTGTAAGAAAATTTTTTAAAAAGCCGGCCTAAAAACGAGACAGACCCTCCTCCACCTCCGAGTATGGACAGGTTTTCAATGGCCTTGATGCTGATCTTTTTGGGTTCGTTGGAAGATTTGTCTGTCTCTATCCTCATGTCAAAGGCCTCTGGCTGCAATCCGCTCATAATTAAGCCCTTCACCCATCCATTTACTCTGCCAGTCACCAGACCAAAGGATGTATTTTGGGTGAGGCTCTTAAGATCAATATGCTGAAAACTGATATCAGCACCCCACCTGAGAATAGGAGCATAGGGCTCAATCCAGATATTGGCTATATGAATTTTTCCCTTTGCAGCCTCTATCTCTATTTCTCCTTCGAATACAAGACGCTGGTTTTCAAAACGGGCCTGTGGCAGAACCCCTCTTACAGTGATTTCAAAAGGGACATCCTTTAAGAGATCGTGAAGCTTTAGATTTTCCAGCCTCAGGTTTTTTAGGATTAATGTTCCACGTGAAAAAAGAAATCGGGCTTCATCCAGCGATATAATTCCAGTGCCAAGGCCAAGTTTTAAAGGTCCAACATGGACCTTGTTCTTACAAAGGGTAACGGGAAGGTTTTTCCCCAAGATGGCGATGGTTGCTTGTTCTTTAAAGATTTCTCTGGGAATGAGTGAGGCAAGATATATTTCCTGCCAGTGTACCGTTCCCTTGTCACATCCGGTCTTAGAAAGCGGATATGAAAGATTGGCTACAAGCCCCTCTATAAGTTTTTTGGTATTGAAAAAAAGATTGCAGTTAAGCCTGATCCCAATTGCGGTAGTTTTGCCATGCAGCAGGAGCGTGCCTTGGGGTTTGAGCTTTTTGACTATAGGGTGAGAGTCGGAAAAGGCATCCCTTATAAAGATGTTGTATGTCTGTTTGAGGTCTGCCTTTAGCTGCCAGTGCGCACCAAGAAGGCGATTTAAAAGTTCGCCTTTTCTTTTTTCTTTAAGAGGCAAATTCAGCCTTTTTGCCTCTAGGGAAAAGGGACCATAAAGCCTAAAGCTTTTAATAAATACCTGTCTGTTGTGAAAGGTGCCTCTTGCCCTGAGGCTTCCTTTAATGTCGGAAAGATCAAGAAACCAGGGGAAAAACAGCACCTGTCCCCTTGGCCAGGCAGCTTTGAGCCACCAGTTAAAAGAAGGATTCGCGCCAGATAAATCCCCTTTCAGACTAAAGTTCAAAAAGAGATCCAGACCTTCAAAGGCATGGTCTACATCCTTTGAACCAGCCAGATCCTTTAATCTGAGTTTGCCTTTTAGGCTGACGGTTTTTCCGTCCCTAGACCTTGATACGGAAAGACCTGGTACAGAGGTGGCCAAGGCAGCTGCCTGGCGGGATGATGTTAATGGATAGGCAAATAGATTATTGTCCAATATTTGCAGAAACAGAAATAGCCACAAGCAGGAGAAGAAAAAGGTTCTTGAAGGACAATTATACCGAGATCTTAGATGTTTTTTTCTTTCCATCTTATAGGAAAAAGCAAAGTCACCCGGGTGCCTTTATCCGGGGCACTGTCTATTTCAATCTGGCCCTGATGTTCTTTCATAATATGATGGACCATTATAAGCCCGACTCCCGTGCCCGAAGGCTTGGTGGTTACAAGTTCCTTAAACAGTTTGGCCTTCACCTCAGCGCTTATGCCTGGCCCTTGATCTATGATTTCAATAACCGGTCTGCCCTCTCTTCTTTTTATTGCAACCTCTATAAGAGCCTTGCCAGGAGATGCATCTACTGCATTTTTGAGCAGATGCAATATGGCAACCTTTAAGGTCCTTGGATTGCCCTTTATTCGAACAGGATCTTTGGGTGCAGTAAATTTCAGTCTGATTCCCTTTTTTTCAAAGTTTGGCTGCCATGCCTCCAGTATTTCCTTTACCAGATCCTGCAACACGATGTCCGTAAAGAATCTCTCCTGTTCTCTGGCAAGCCCCTCAAAGTCTTTGACGATGGCTTCGAGCTTCTGTGCCTCAAGATATATCGCCTTTATTTTGTCTCTTTCCGGAAAATCCTCAGGAAGTTTTTTCAGGAGAATCCTTGCCAGGCCTCCTATCACGGTAGCAGGATTTCTGATCTTGTCTGCTATTTTTAGGGCAAATTCTACTACTGTCCGTTCATGAACAAGGGATTCCATATCTTTGCTAAGTTCTAAAAGCTCTGCATTTACCCTGTCCAATTCCTTGTTTTTCAGAGAAATGGTCTTTAAAAGGGACAACACCTCCTGATGCTTTGCCCTGAGATTTTCAATGTAAGATTCTTGCAGATCTCTAAAAAGCTGTTTGCGAATCCGCTCCTGCCCCTTTAGCAGGGAATCGCAGTCTGCCTTACCTCCAAGTACAATAGCCTTCAGCTCAAAGGGCTCTGCAGGGTTTGGATGTTTCAATTCCAGCTGGTCTGCTACCGCTCTGATTCCTTGAACAAGTTGATTTGGACCATAATACCCATCCGTGTTTTCAGGGCCAAAAAGACCATAGCCCTTTTCACCTGAAAAATGCACCATGATGCCGGAAGATCCGGGTCTACCCCAGTTGTCTCCTGCACAGACGATGTAAAATACAACCTTTCCTCCTTTTGTCTGTTTTAATAGAAAACGGGCCACTTCTGAGGCCATAAGGGCTATTTGGACACGTTTTATACGTGAAAAACCACCAAATGTAGCAAGAAGTTTTGCCTTGGACCTGACAAGGGGGATGTCCCTTTGACGCCTGATCACCAAGGTGAGGATGTGAATTTTCTGCATCAACTCTTCCATTTCCATACCACTAGGGCTGAGTCATCGCACTGCCTGTTGCAAAGGAGAAAAAGATAGTTTGTCCATATCATGCTTGGAATATCCATCAAGACCTGTTGGAATCTTATCGGAGGAATATAGCCAATACCATCTGTGTAAAGGATCCCCATGGCCTGACTAAACCCAGTATAATGCCAGGAAAGAAGGTTGTTTTTTGAATTTACCGGGCCAATCAGTCCCTTTTTTCCTGAAATCAGAGTCTCTCTGCCGTCCAAAAATAAAAAGTGGTTGACATTTCCAGCTACTGCGACCTTTATTTCGGCCCTATCAATATTTAATCTGACTGCTTGCGCCATTAATCCCCTTGAGCCCACAAGATGATGTCCAAGGGCCATCAGTGTATCTGTTGGTCCGGTTTTAGCCGGCAAAAGGCTGAGAAGCTTTTTGGCAGAAACTATTATCTCTGCTGCCTGTCGACCTTTGCCCAATGCATCCATAAGAACCATTAGAAGATGGGGATGTTCATAAGAAAAAAAGAAGCCGTCCCCACTGTAACGACTTGTATTTGCTGGCCTAATAAGAAAGGAAAGCTCTACCGGTATGCGATCAAATATGCCTGTTGGCTGAGTAAAGGCAGCTGCAACTAGGGTTTCATATTCGTTTTTTCCCATTAGGAGGTCCGGACACGGTGAGTTCCCAAGCCTTCCTGAACACAGGGCAAAATTATCAGCAAGCCTTCTGACACTGTTAAGGCCTGCGCCCAGTCCCTTGTTTTCGTGATGATTTTCACCAGCGAGATAAAATGAGGGTTTTATTCCTGGCCCTTTGTCCAGGCTGCAAGCTACAAACAATGCCTGTTCGGGACTTATCCTTTGACCAAAAAGTCGTATCATACCCTCGCTGGTGTTATGATCTATATGATTTTGGGCAAGCTCGCTTACACACAAGACGATGTCAGAGGCTTTTGGCAGATGAAAGTCAAGATGTTTTGCAATGTCTTCTGCTGCTTTTCTGGCCAAAAACACATGTGCCGGAATAGATATGTTTTTTTCATACCAAAGGGGTTGCAGTTTATCTATATCCATTTCCACACTTCCACCCGCGTTCCGCCATCGATAAGGCTTGCAACCCTCAAATCATCCCCGAGAGCTTCCAAAAGATTTAACCCCATTCCCAGGCCTCTGTCTTGTGAAAACCCCGGGGTCATGGCCTTGGCAAGGTCTTGGATTCCATCACCCTGGTCTTCAGCTACCATCCTGATGGCCCTTTTTGTTCCTTCCCGGTAAACAGTCATGCATATCTGCCCACCCTGGCTGTGACGAAGAATATTATTGCCAAGTTCATCCAAGATGGTAAGGATTTGTGTTTGCCTGATCTCATTTTCCAGCTCCAGCCATGACAAAAGTTCCTTCAGGGTTTTCCTGGCCTTTGATAACCCCACATCCCTTGACACAGGGGCGCATCTTCTAACTATTTCGATTCCGGCCTTTTCTGACTTGCTCAAATCTTGATTAACTTATGTCCCAGCTTTCTAAGGGCCTGTTCTGCATCAAGGGCAAATCTGAGATTGTGACCAAAACTCATGTTAAAGCTCTTGAGTGCGACAATTGCCGGAGCTCCAAGGCCAGAGACCACTACCTGTGCCCTAAAAAGTCCCATAGTAGAAGCCAGTTTTTGGATATTTTCTGCAAGAAAGGTATCAATCACCTCTACATCAGAAAGATCCACAATTACTGCCTCCGAGTTTGTCGCTTTCACCCTTTCTGAAAGTTCTTTCAAAAGTTGAAGTACCTGGGCATCGTCTATCTCTTCCTGAAGTGACACCAACAGGATCTGACCGAGATGAAAAATGGAAAAGGGTTTCATCTAAGTCTTAGATGTCCTGGTTGTCTTCCAAGGCCTTGATGGCCTTGCTCTGTCTTTGGCGCATCTTGGTTATCTGCTGCATTGCGTAATGCAGACCATCTGCCATGCGGCTTCTTACTTTAATGGTGCCAAGATCAACCCCGAGATGGGCCATTGTAAGTGCAATACGTGAAGATATCCCGGTAAGTACCGCCTCACTTCCCATAAGGCGAACTGCGTCGACTGTCTGCAAGAGATAGTTGGCCACTGCAGTGTCCACGTTGGGTACGCCAGTGATATCTATTATTACAAAGGGTGATCGGGTGGATTCTATGGTCACAAGAAGTCTCTCCATGGCCGACTGGGCCCTGTGGCTATCCAGGGTACCAACAAGAGGCAATGCCAAGACACCATCCCACACTTCAATAACTGGAGTGGATAATTCAAGAATCTCTTCCTGGAGGTGACGTATGTCTTCGTCTCTCTTTTTTAAGAGCTCTTCCTGCTGTCTCAGTATCAGCCTTTCCTTTTCAAGGCGATCCGAGATATCTATAAAGTGTTCAACACACCCTATCACTTCTCCCTTGTGATTTTTTATAGGACGGCTGGCAAACTCAATGGGTATTTCTTTGTCTCCAACCTTCAGGGTAGTCTGCCCCTGGTTGACAGTGTTATGTCTGGTGGCGACCTTGCAAGTACACTGGTCTGTTTGGCACATAGGTGTATGAAATATATCGTAACACTTGCGGTCAAAACAATCTCCTGGAGTCCTGCCAACCATCTCTGCCCCAGCCCTGTTAATAATAAGAATGTTGTTGTCCAGGTCCGTTACAAATATGCCAGATGGGACTGCATTGATTATCTCAAACAGAAAGCCTTCATCTCCCTGATAATCCTTTAGCTCGGTCATGGCACCTCCTTTTGATCATACGATTAAAAAATTTTAGCAAAAATAGAGCCTTTCGTCTAATGCACTCTGGATATCTGTAAAGCTTTTAACCAAAAGTAAATACCTTTCTTGGTCCTGCCTGGCTAAAAAATTTTAATAACAGATAGTGTTGCCAAATTTAAGAAATGACAAGGCAAATCCGATGGCTTTAATGAAAACGAGATTTTAAAAGGAGGTTAAAAGGTTATCATGGAAAACTATTTTAAAAAATCTTTTTACGCGGAATCCAAGGTCCATAAAGCGGGCTTTACTCTTATAGAGATGGCTATAGTGCTTGTCATTATTGGCATAATAATAGGTGCTGTTATGAAGGGTCGGGATCTTATCAAGTCTGCCCAGATCAAAAATGCCTATGAGACATTCTTTGCAGCACATTACAAAATTATTGGTTCCTATTACGACAAAACCGGAAGAATTTTAGGGGATGGGACCATTAATGGAGGAACTGGCACAAACCCGAACGGATGGATGGACAACATTCCTCTTTACAACGGAACCAACAGAAGCAATATCATTAACGCCTTAAGGAGGGTGGGCATAGATATATGTTCTTTGGTTAAAAGTAATCTCACCTCTACGGAGTGTGGTCCAAACGGATTGAATATAGGCCAGATCTCTCTAGACGGAGAATATGCCAGGCAAACCGTTTGGGTAGGCTATTATTATGCCAACTTTGGTGGAAGGTACAGAAACTATTTGAGGATCGAAATGATACCCACAGACTTTGCCATTGCACTTGATAAGATGATTGATGGGGTCTCAAATTGCTCTTCAGGCTCTTTTGTCGTAGTTCCAGGAGGAACCTGTAATAACGGACAATGGCCTGATGCCAGCTCTACGCCATATGTAAGGGCCGCATGGATCGTGGAATTCTAGACACTCTATCCAACCACCTCCTTCCTCATAGCGGGACCTGCCTAAGGGAGCAGGTCCTGCTGCGTTCTAAACTTCAAAAACCGACAAAGGCCTGTACATGAAAGGTAACAAGAAACCACTCGGGGCGCTTTTAAAGGAACAGAGCCTTGTTACAGAGCAGCAAATCCAGTTTGCACTGACCGAGCAAAAGGCCACAGGCGAAAAACTTGGCGAGTGCCTTATGCGCCTAGGTATTATTACCGATTCAGAACTGGCCCTTGCCCTTTCAAGACAGACTGGCATTCCCTATATTGATCTCAAGTCCTTTTCTCCTGACAGGGAGGCAATAAGACGAGTACCTTCACATATTGCAAGGGGCCAACAGATTCTTCCTTTACGGATCAATGGTACTGAAATAGAGGTTGCAACTGCTGACCCCTATGACATGAACGCCACCCAGATAATTCTTAGGGCAACCGGACTTAGGGCAAAACTTTTCGTTGCCGCTGAAGGGGATATAAGAAAACTTGTAGAGCGATATTATTACCTGATCGAACACCCTGTAGAGGAGGAAATCTCCAAGGCAATCCAGCTTATGACCCAGCGTCCCGGCCCTGAGCTGGATATGACCAATCTTACAGATCTGATTCTGACATCTGCTGTGATTCAGCGGGCTACAGACGTACACATAACCCCAAGTGACCGTTCCTGCAGGGTCATGTTTAGGATAGACGGTGTCTTGGAGGCAAAGTATGTCTTTCCAGTCCTGGCCCACAACAAGTTTATAACCAATCTCAAGGTCAAGGCAGGCATGGATATATCTGAGCAGCGAAAGCCTCAAGATGGCAGGATGTCCTTTGAGTTCCTGGGGGACAACTTTGATGTGAGGGTTTCCACAGTCAAGACCAACTTTGGCGAGAATATGGTACTGAGGCTTTTACCATCAAAGGGTGAATCCCTTTTGAATCTGGAGCAGCTTGGATTTCAAGACGATCAACTCAATCTCATCCAGTTCCTCTTTGCCCGTCCCTATGGCATAGTTCTTATTACTGGACCTACGAGCAGCGGTAAGACCACCACCCTTTATGCAGCCCTCAGGCGCCAAAACGCCATAGAAAAAAACATTGTTACAGTAGAAGATCCTATTGAATATCAGTTTTTGATGATTAGACAGACCCAGGTGAATACCAAGGCAGGATACACCTTTGCCTCTGCAATCCGCACCTTTCTGCGCCAAGACCCTGATGTCATACTCATTGGTGAGATAAGAGACAAAGAGACAGCGGCCTTAGCAACACGTGCAGCAATAACCGGCCATCTGGTGTTATCAACACTTCATACCAACAGCGCTATCGGCACTCTTGCAAGACTCAAGGATCTGGATATCTCTCCATATCTTCTTTCCACATCCCTTTCAGGCATAATTGCCCAGCGTCTAGTTAGAAAGCTGTGTCCCTATTGCAAAAGATCCTCTAGTCCAACGCCGGATGAATCTAAGGCCCTGGATATTCCTCAAGATATGGAGATTTACAGAAAAAAGGGGTGCAAGCAGTGCAGGTATACAGGTTATATGGGAAGAACAGTGGTGGCAGAAATTCTTGGTTTTTCAGACACGCTGCTAAAACAGGTGGCTAGAGATGAACCTATAAGCGAGATACTGGCCACCGCGCGTTCCGAGGGCTTTTCTCCGATTAGCGAACAGGCAAGACAAAAGGTCTTAGATGGAATAACAAGTCCCGAGGAGATCAGGAGGGTCATAGGCTGATGTCCTGGTATAGATACAAGGCCCTCACCCCAGAAGGCACGAAGATATCAGATGAGGGAAAATATCACTCTGTTGCTGATCTGTATAGTTCACTAAAGGAACAGGGCTACACCTTGGTGGACTATCAGAAAAAGCTGATTCACCTTGACTCACTCCTGCCTGTACACATAAAGCGCACAGATTTAATAGAATTTTTTAGAAACCTTGCGGTGGTCTTAAAGGCTGGAGTCCCTCTTGTTGAGGCTCTCGGCGACTTTGCAGATTCTCCTGGCACCACTAAGATGCGCATAATAATCAAAGACCTTATCAAAAGAATAAGGTCTGGCGAGCTCTTTTCCGAGGCCCTTTCCAGACACAGGTCTGTCTTTCCAAATATCGTGATAGTTCTGGTACGCCTTGGAGAGGAAACGGGTCAGCTTGACAGAACTCTTAGAGATGCCGCAGACCACCTTGAAAGGGTTCAAGGCATCATAGACAAAACGAAAAGGGCTCTCAGCTATCCTGTCGTAATTTTGACGGCCATGTTAGGAGCTTTGGCGTTTTGGCTCATCTTTGTGCTTCCAAAACTGTTTGAATTGTTTAAAAGTTTAGGAATCAAGGAACTGCCTCTTATGACTAGGATACTTTTTAGTGTTGTAGAGGCAGTCAAGTCGTACTGGTTTGTATTTCCAGTCTCTTTGGCACTAATCGTCTTGTTTGGCATAATCGCGTCAAGAGACGAACGTGTGAAACTTTTTTGGGATACGTTTTGGTCCAAAATTCCCCTTATAGGACATATCGTCAGGGCCTCCCAACTGGCCTTTTTATTTGAATACCTTGCACTGTTAACGGCCTCTGGCATAGATGTAATCCGCAGTCTTGACATTATGGAGGGGGCCATAACCCACCAGATACTAAAACGGGATATTGCAAAGATTAAAGATCTTGTCCTGTCAGGTTTTTCTATTTCCGAAGCATTTAACGAATGCTCCATCTTTGAACCTTTCATCCTCAGAATGATCCGGGTAGGTGAAAGTACAGGCCATATGCCTGAACAGCTTAAAATACTGGCGGATTTCTACATGGAGAAGGTTAACAGAATGGTCGATTCCATGGCCAAGACCTTGGAACCTGTGCTCATAATATTTGCTGGCATAGTATTTGTAATCATAGTCATGGGTCTGTTAGGACCAATATATGACATGATGGGGAGCCTCAAATAAATGACACAGAAAGTAACAGACTATCTTGGGTGGTTTCGTTTTACAGAGCCGCCCTTCAGACTGTCGCCTGACATAGACTTTTTTTTCCCATCCAAAGCTCACAAGCAGGCTATAGAGATCCTGAACTATGGCATAAGCCGCGGAGAAGGATTTATGGTTCTAAGTGGTCAAGCAGGAACTGGTAAGACCATGTTGTTACGACTGCTTTTAAAAGGCCTGGGAGAGGAAAAACAGGCAGCAGTCATTGTCACTCCCGCAGTTAGTCCACAGGGATTGATGGGTCTTCTTCTCGAGGAGTTGAAGATACCCTTAAAACCAGAAAGGAGTGAACTCGCCCTTCTGTTAAAGGATTTTCAAGAGCACGTCATTACCCTGGCTCAAAAGGGCAAGGGCCTGTTGATTGTTGTGGATGAGGCGCAAGATCTGCCCCTAGAGACCATTGAACAACTTAGGCTTCTTTCGAATATCGAGACAGGGAAAAGAAAGTTGATCCAGATACTTCTAGTGGGGCAGCCTGAGATAAAAAACCTGCTTGCAGATCCAAGACTGTGTCAACTTACCCAGCGTATAGTTATAAACGAGGCGTTAAATCCTCTTAGTGCAGATGAAACGGCTGATTATGTCAGATTCCGTCTGTCTAAGGCGGGAAGGCCTGATGTGAAAATCGAAAAGGGATTTTTCCCTGTACTGTACAAACGCACTCAAGGATTACCCAGGCTTATCAATCGTGCTATGGATAGGACTCTTCTAATGGCTGCTGCTTCTGGGGCCCAGGAACTAAAGTGTGTTCACCTGAAAGAAGCATTAACCACTTTGCCAGAACCGGGTTTCCTTCACAAGAAGCCCCGTTTCTACATTCCTAACAAGAATGTGGCGAGGAGCTTAACAATGGCTCTTTTAGGGTCTGGCATGGGGGCGGCACTGTGCTTTGTTCTCTTTTCTGCAAATATCATAAATACACCGTCAAGCCTCGGTGGCGCCAGGACTTCAAGGATACAGAGAACTTTCAAACATGCCGAAGTTACTGGTTTTCCTGCCAAGGTGACGGTGGCCAGTGCCAGAATACATGCACAACCTTCAAAAAATTCTCCGGTACTATCCATTGCCAAGGAAGGGCATGGACTTCTGATTCTCGAGGAGACAGGCCGCTGGTGCAAGGTCATGTCCAAAAACGGCCAAGGAGTGGAACTATACGGCTGGCTGCTTAAAAAACAAGTGGAAAGGAGTTTCAGTGCGGCTAATACCTTTTCAAAAAAGGAGATGGATCGCCCGGAAAAACGACAAAGGCCGATTTGACTGTGTCTGTGTCAAAATTTGTGGATCCGGTCTGAAGCTTGAGCGTTATATAGAGGTCTCTAGCCTTTCAGAGCTTGAGACAAGAAAAATAAGCCTTGTGATCCATTCTGAAAGGATTCTTATCACTACCGAGTCATTCCCTTCGCTTAAGCCGGAAATGCTTAATGTTCAGCTTGATGAGCGTATTCGTCCACTTGCTCCCTGGCCTGAGGACATACCTGTTCACTACTGTGTACACCTTATAGAAAGGTCTGGCAGGTTCAACTCATATATTGTCATATCCTTGCCAGAAAGGGATATTCAAAAGACCGTGAAGCCTATTGCAGAGACAGGCTTTAGAATCCAACAGTGTGTCCCCCACGTGGCTGCTATTGCTGCATTCACAGGTCGTCTCACGGACGACCCCGTGCTGGCCTGTATATTTGATGGTTCATATCTGGAGATACTGTTTGCTGAAAAAGGTCTGCCCTACTATTCACAGATCTCACCCCTTGATGACGAAATTTTGGATTTTGACCTTATGGGTCAGGCTATATTCAATGTACGCCAAATTATCGACTCTAGGTTCAATAAAAGCGTCAAAAAAACCCTCTTTTTCAGTAAAAAAGAAATGGCCTTGCCAGACAGCATTGGTGAAGAAGAGATTTGGAGGCCAGATCTTGCCTCCCTGCTAGAGACTGACCATCCTGACATAGCCTGGAAGTTCCCTGAACTCCTAGGAGCACCCTATGTTTCAAAAGATTTTGACTGTCTTCCTTCTGATTTCAAAACTTCATACCTCATTCAGGATATAAACAGGGTCGCTGCATCTTTGGCTTTTGGAGGTCTTGTTATACTTGGAGCAACTGGCGTGTATCTATCTGGTCAAAAGGCCAAGGTCATGGCTGATTACCAGCAACTCAACTCCATGGTGAACAGTCGGAAAGAGAAGGTCTTGGCTCAACTGCCTGATGAACAAGACGTCAGGAACATCGCTGAGGTGATACGGGTGATAAAGGCGGTGTCCAAGGAGCCACCTCTAGACAGTCTTCTGTACTCCATTGCCTTAAGTGTTCCTGAAAGGGTGGTGATAGATGAGCTTAAAATCAACAGAGCAGAGACCGAACAGGCCGAGGTTGGTCCAGGGTTGCCTCCGCCTGATGCCTTTACGGGAGGGGCACAAGCGGTTCAGCATAGCGAGAAAAACGCTGATGTCTTTTTTGATAAGCCACTGGTCATGACATTAAAACTTGTCACAAAAGGCGAGTTTCAGCAGGTTAAAACACGTCTGGAAAAGGCAGTAGACTTGTTGGCCATGCGGTTCAACGTCGGGCATATAAAGATGGAGTACAGGGAGGAGATCAGTCAAGGGGAACTGGCCTGTCAGCTTGAGGTTTATGGAGACAAAGGATGAAACTTGACAAAGCCATAGATTCCAAAACGACGGTTATGATTCTTGAGCTGACAATAATTTTCCTTTTTAGCATAGCCCTGTATTGGAATCTTCATACCGTGATGGAACTAAAAAGACTGGGAAACGAGTGTAAGAACCTAGAAAATACCCTAATCAAGCTCGACAGAGCTGAAAAAAGGATAAAGAGATTCAAGAAGATCAGAGCTTCTATCCTGTCACCCATGGCCAGCCAAAAAGCTCGTTATCACTGGGAGGAAGTCTCCCTTCAGTTTGAACCGGTTCCTTTTTCACGTCTTTTAGGCCGCCTAAGCCTCCTAAACAGTGAAATTCAAAAAAAGTATCATAAAAGAGGTGTCTTTGTACTTACAGGTTTCGCCACTTTTAGAAACAGGCAATTAGGTGAAGAACCGGCAGAGTCTGATTCGGTTGAGATTCAGAAGGATTTGAGACCAGGCTTTAAAATCAAGGGCAAGTTGTTATGTCTTTCTCAGTAAGGGCTGTTAGAAAAAACGTGTTACCGGCTGCACCAGGCATATGCCTCGTGCTTGGAGTGATGGTTGCCGTCTATTTTGCACTCTGTAGAGGAAAGGAGGGAAATACCTCTCAGGTATCCATATCTGCGGTGATATTGGAGAAACTGCCTGTTGAAGTCACACTTGAGCCTTTGAGGCACGTTGGAAAGCCCCGCATGTATGCCAACGTTAAGGATCCTTTTGTATCGCCTGAAATGGAAGCCATTGCAGATGCTGAAGAGCTTCCTCAGTTAAGACTCACCATGATAATTATTGATAAAAGGCACAAGATGTGCAGGGTCAATGGCAAACTCTATACAGAAGGAGAAAAGGGGCCGGATTTTCTGGTGAAATTTATAGGAGAAGAAAAGGTCCTGATAGAAAGAAGGGGTAGGGGACAATGGCTTTTTCTTGCCCGGAACAGCTAAAAATCAGAAAAACTAGATTGTCTAGGCTGGGCTGGCCATCTTTTTTGATATGGATTGTCCTTGTGCTTGTTGTACAAGGGTGTGCTTTTCATCAAAAAGAAGCCGGTTCTTCTGTGCACACCAATAAGAACATTCAGCCACTGAAAAAAAGTTCTACAGTGCCTGCCTTGGTAAAAAGACCGTCTGTTCAGTCATCTGCCAGCCGGTTTCTTCCCATCAAAAAACCTAAGCCGCGCTTTAAGGAACTAAGCCCTTTGGATATCCAGCTGGTGTCTCTATCTTTTGTAGAAGAGGATTATAGATCTATCTTTCAGTCCCTTGCCCATGCGGCAGGCCTAAATCTGGTAATAGATGACTCTGCAGTGGCTACCCTTTCTCAGGACAAGAAACTTACGGCAGAATTTGTGGAACGGCCCGTACGTGACGTATTGAATGCGGTCTGTCGGGCGGCAAATCTGGGCTGGGAAGAACGTGACGGCACAGTTTATATCTTAGGCTTTGTTGAAAGGATCATAAATCTTGATTTTATCGCCTCAACCCACAGGGCAAAGGTTACTGTTGGAGGAGATGTTCTAGGCGGGCAGTCTGGTGGAGGTGGCGGATCTAATCAGGGGATTACTGCACAAGGAGAGGGAGAGATTGCAACGCCGCTCACAGGAAGTTTTGAGATTACCGGAGAGACAGCTCCTGGAGCCCTGGATATCTATCAGGAAATAGACGCCTCTGTTAAGTCGTATCTAGAAGGAAGGGGAAAGTACTTTCTCAACCGCAACACAGGGACTTTGCTTGTTCAAGGCCCGCCAAAGATGGTCCAGAGGATTGAGGACTACGTTAATACCCTAAAGAACAAGTATCAAAGACAGGTCTTGATAGAGGCCAGGATAATAGAGGTGGCCCTGGATGAAAACTCAGAACTTGGCATAGACTGGCGAAGGCTCACCATAAACGCCAGTGACAGACAGATCCATCCAGAGGGCACTTCGTTTCAGCTAAACAGCCAGCTTTTAGAAGATGCCCTCAGGGAATCCACCATGTATGGCATTACACTTGCCAATCCGTACTATGATCTGTCAGTAGTCATAAGGGCCTTGGAACAATTTGGCAGTGTTCGCACCCTTTCCAACCCGAGGCTGAAGGTGCTCAATGGCCAGCCTGCAATGATAAGTGTAGGCCAGTCTGTGTCCTATCTAAGAAAGTTTGAGATCATGGTGGATCAGCAGCAGGGCTTTAGAAGCGAGACTCCAAACGCGGAAATTGCCTCCATCTTCAACGGTATTTTGCTTGGGGTTACGCCGGTCATAGACGATCATGACAATGTAACGCTGAACATGGTTCCCATAAAAAGCGATATCATCTCAATGGAACAGAGAGAGCTGACAGATGGCAATCTTTACACTTTTCCTGTGGTCAATCTTCGGGAAGCAGCCACAACCGTGCGTGCCCATTCTGGCGACCTGGTTATACTTGGAGGACTTATTGAGGAAAGAAGCGGAAAAAATACAACTGGGCTTCCCTTTCTCTCTCGCCTGCCAGGTTTTTTAAGCCTACCCTTTAGCTTTAAGCAGCACACTAACAGAAAAGTGGAACTGGTAATAATACTAAAAATAGACGTGATAAAAGATGAGCAAACTGTTTGAAGCAATCAACAGACTAGAGGCAGATGCAGGTCAGGTGGTAGTAGAATCACCTTTTGGTCTAGAAACAGCCGATCGTTACGAAACTAAACCAGACAATACTTGGCGGAAGACCCTACTCTTGACCGGAATAATATTTATCTTTGCACTTGGTGCTGGTTTTGGCTTGCTTTTTCTGTCTAAAAAGTTGACTTCCCAAGCCACTTCAATGAAAAGTCATCAGTTTATCCAAAAGCCATTAGACAATATAAGGAAAATACGAAAGGTTGCTACGTTACGGCTCAACTCTGGTGCGGGACAAAAGGCCAATGTTGTCCAAGCCTCTTCTCGAACAAAAAGATCCGTTAAGTCTTTAAAAGAAAAGGAAAATTCAGATAAGGTAATAAGAGCAGAAATCCCAGAACCATACGATAAACACGCTATTTCAAAGAATTTTTCTGTCAAAGACAGGATTCCTTTTCATGTCAGAAAGACTTCATATACTGCAAAACAGGCACTTTCCCCGTTTGTTTCAAATCCTTTGGTTTTAACCAGCAGGCAGAAAAGATTGCTCTACCGTGCCGAAAGGTTCAGAAAGGCAGGACTTAAGGAACAGGCCTTGAATATTTACAAAAAAATTTGGGCAAAGAGTCACAATCCTCTGGTAGCCAACAATCTTGCTGCCATACTGATGGAAAAAGGACGGTACAAAGAGGCAAAGGAGATACTTGTACAGGCAATTGGGCTTTCCCCTGATGACAACGACCTGAAATTCAACCTTAGACAGGTAAAAGACTTTCTTCAGTTGAACAGGACGGCATATTGAGGCTTCCAATAAAAATTGAAGTTTGTCCAAAGTTTGCATAGTAACCGTTACGCAGGATTTACTCTTGTGGAGTTTGCCATCTTTTTGTTGCTTGTTGGCGTTATTCTTGGTGTAGCAGCGGTAGCCTGGAGTGTTTTGGTTCAGGGAAGACAGATGCAGGCAGCCAAAAACACCCTTAACGAATCAAACAACTGTCTTATGAAATACATGTTAATGGCCAAAAAGATCCCGACACTTCAATACTTTTTAGACTCTTGTAAAAAGAGCGACCCTTGGGGAACTGATCTTAGATATATATCTGCCAATAATAACGGCGAATTGAACTGTAATGCAGCCTCAAATGGGGTTCTAACCGTAACAGTTGCTCCTGGAGACATAAAAAGTTCTATAGCGTGGATTATTATTAGTGCTGGCCCTGACAGGCAATTTGACTATTCTCGTAGCAGTTTCCATGTAGATCTTTCTTCTGGAGACGACCTTTATGTTATGGCCTCTGATATGGAGATCCACAATGAAGTGTGCCAGTAAGGGTCAAGGATTCACTCTTGTAGAGATAGCAGTGGTTCTGGTTATTGTTGGTCTTATTGTAGGTACCCTGGCTCCGCTTATGATGAGCATGATAAAAAGGGATAAGCTCAAAAGTGGACGAGAAGTGATTCAGCGGGCGCGAGACGAAGTAATTGGTTACGCCATGATCAACGGAGGGCTGTTACCTGGCAATATATCAGCTATAAGCCATAATAGGGACCCTTGGGGAAACGATATCTTTCTTATTATAGCTCCTGGTCTTTCCTCTACCGACGTTTGCAGTGTTAACGCAACCAGTCTTGCTGTTATCCTTTATGATGCATCCTCTGGATGTTCAACAGGTAGCATAAAGGCCAACATCGCCTGTATCATTGGATCAAAAGGGCCTGATTATAACAGGCAGATCAGCGATCCAAATTCTTCCAATCAGGTAGGAATACTCGATTACGGTTGCACAGGCGATCTTTATCCTGCTGACAACGGAGGCAGCCCTTCAAACAGGCCCTTTGATGATATCTATGAATATCTTAGCCTTAGCGAAGTTAAGGCCAGGGTATGCCCACCACCATCATCCAATTCAACGTCTGGTCCGTAGGCGGATTGATTCTCATCTTGTTATAGTTCTATCTCAATTTGTTCCCCTTTTTCTGAGGCATTGGAAAGGACTATGAGAAAAACCCCATCCAAAATAAGGCTGATCCCAACCATCCATCCAAGGTACCAGTGGGTACTGTATGGCCAGAAGATGATAAAAAGAGCAGCCAATGCTAGGCAAAAAACGCCATTGGCAAAGAGAAGTTTCCAGCCTTTTAGGGGTTTTAACTCCAAGGCAAGGCTTATACTGGTCACTCCATCAAGTATGAAGTAGATGAAGATGGCAAGACCCAACACAACTATAAGTGCAAAGGGTTTGAGTGCGATAAAAAGTCCAAGGATAAGGGGACTGACAGCCTTGACCCACGACATCTTTTCCCTTTGCCCTGTCATATAGGTGAAGAGGCTCAGGATTAGTCCGGTCAAAATTAGCATAAAGGCGATAATAAGAGAAACCGCAACGGCTATGACTTTTGGCGCAACAATCCCCACAATGCCTATGGCACACAGGGCCAAGCCAAACCAGCGCAGCCTTTTGGCCATGGTCTTATCCATGCCTATTAAAAAGGAAAATGTCTGAGTCATAACTTTTCCCTCCCCTATTTCTTTTTGTAGGTCAAGACATGGACGTTTTGTAAAGTGATCATCCCTGCTGGTATCATTTCATCCAGTCCCAGTAACACCTTTTCTATTTTTATTGGATCGTCCACTACCTCTACAACAATAGGAAGATCGGTAGAAAGGGAAAGCAGGTTCACAGTCCTAAAATAGCTGTTAGGGCCATAGCCAGCCATGGCCCTGTAAACGGTTGCACCTGCAATATCGCTTTTTTTTAGATAGTCGAGGATGGCCTTGTAAAGGGGTTTGCCATGGTATCTGTCTTTTTCTCCAATGTAGATGCGCATGCACATCTGGTCGCCTTCAAGGCGTGTGGTAGCCATCTTCTAGCTCCTTTTTGCTTATCCAATAAGTCGGCTTACCATAAAACCCAGCCAGCCCGCAAGGAGGCATAGAAATATGTTGCCAAAAACATTTAAAAAGGCCGCAGTGTTGTAACCGTCTTGCAGGAGGGAAAGGGTCTCAAAGCTAAAGGTTGAAAATGTGGTAAAGGCGCCACAGAAACCAACGGTGACTGCTGCCCTTAACTCTGCAGGTATTTGATAGATCTCTAAGCTAAGTGGAAGAAACATGCATAACAGGAAACTGCCAGTCACGTTTACAAACAAGGTGCCGTACGGAAAACCTATGCCAAAGAGGCGGTGTATTAAAGATGCGGCCAGATATCTGGAAATTGCCCCAACAAAGCCACCCACTCCAATGAATATGAGATCCATTTTTTTAAACCCTTTCAGTTATAATCTTGAGATCGAGGCTCAGCGAAGATTCAATCTTTTTGCCACATTTGGAAACCGGCTGAGATCGGTATGAGGTAAGAAAAGAGCGCCTGTAAGTTGATTCATGAAGTCTCCCCTTACATTCATCTCTAGGTAGGTTATTTTGTCACAAATTTTTTCCATCTTGTCCATGGATGCTGATTCAAGAAGCACCCGTACAGCACCCTTACCTGCCGAGTTCCCCAAGGGTTTGAACTTATCAATGGGGATATCTGGAAGCATGCCAATGGTTATGGCCTTTTGGGCATCAATGTAATTGCCAAAGGCCCCTGCAACAAAGAAGTTTTCAATGTCATTAAAATCGATGCCAACGCTCTGGGTCACCACGTTTAGAATGGTGTACATTGCCCCCTTAGAGCGTATAAGGTTTTTAATGTCGCTTTGGGTTATGTAGACTGGCCTTCCATGAGCGGTGTCCTTTTCAAAGGCCACTATATAGGCCCATTCGTGGCCCACCTTGATCATTCGTGCCGGGTCTTTGTCAATCATCAGTTTCCCAGTCTGGTCAACCAGGCCGGCTTCAAACATGGCAGCTAAAAGATCGATTATTCCAGAGCCACAGAGCCCCTTTGGCGGTCTGTTACCAATAGTACGTATCTTGACAGAAAGATCCTCTGGAGAGATTTCCACCCTCTCGATGGCACCAGGCTGTGCCCGCATGCCACAGGAAAGGATACCACCTTCCAGGGCAGGGCCTGCCGCTCCGGCACAGGCAACAAGCCAGTCTTGGTTCCCGAGCACCACCTCTGCATTTGTTCCAACATCAACCAGTAGGGATATCTCTTTCCTTTCTGCCATTTTCGAGGCCAAGATGCCTGCAATCAGGTCTCCTCCAAAGTATGAACCAACGTTAGGAAGCACATAAACGGTGCCATGGGGGTTTATATCTAGATCAAGTTCTGCCGGGCAGAGATAATCAAACCTGTTGACCGCTGGAATGTAGGGTTCTTTACAGATATGGCTTGGATCAAGTGCCAAGAAAAAGTGACACATAGTGGTATTGCCAGCAACAGACATAAAAAAGATGTCCCGTGTCTTTACCCCGACCTTGGCACACATCTGTTTTATGCTGTTATTAAATAGGGAGATTATCTCCTTTTGAAGCTCCTTAAGCCCCCCTCTTTGGGCAAAGATGATCCTG
>Ga0256835_1000572_pt1 | contig 26536 bp, 25 predicted proteins | sample PIR30metaG_FD_185972 | JGI IMG/M metagenome (GOLD analysis project Ga0256835, IMG submission 185972) | Hydrothermal vent microbial communities from East Pacific Rise, Pacific Ocean - PIR-30 | ecosystem: Environmental > Aquatic > Marine > Hydrothermal vents | place: Pacific Ocean: East Pacific...
ATGCCCGGTGGAAGCCACAGTGGAAAAGGACGAATTCTACTTCCTGACCGCCAAGAAGGCTTTCGCGCTGCCGCTGACCCCCAAGGCCCTGGACAACAAGGGCTGCCACATCATCAGCCTGTCCCGCTTCACCCGCTGGCTGGGGGAAAAGGCCGAGGCCCTAGGCGTCAACATCTTCACCGGTTTCGCCGGCACACAGGTGCTCTACGGTGATGACGGCAAGACGGTAGTCGGGGTGCGCACCGGGGACAAGGGACTGGACAAGGATGGAAAACCCAAGGGAAACTTCGAACCCGGCATCGATCTGGAGGCCAAGGTCACGGTTTTCGGGGAGGGCGCCCGCGGCAGCCTGATGAAGGAAATGGGCCCGCATCTGGGGCTCTATCGCCGCAGCATGCCGGAGATGTTCGAAACCGGCATCAAGGAGGTCATCGAGTTCGAGGACGAAAACCCGCTGCGGGCCTGCGGGGTCAACGACATCCACCTGCTGGGCTACCCGCTCAACCTGGGCACCCCCGGCGGGGGCTTCATCTACGAAATGGGCGGCAACCGCATCGCCATCGGTTACCTGGTGGCCCTGTGCTACCGGGATCCTCTATTGGACCCCTACGAGGTTTTCCTGCGCTTCAAGCGCCATCCCATGGTGGCCGAACTAATCGCCGGCGGGCGCGTCATCGAGCAGGGCGCCCGTACGGTTTCCTCGGGCGGCTACTACACCGTGCCGCAGCTCTACGCCGACGGCGCCCTTTTTGCCGGCGCCGCCGCTGCCCTGCACAACCCTCCGGCGCTCAAGGGCATCCACACGGCCATGAAGTCCGGCATGCTGGCCGCCGAAACCGTCGTGGAGGCCCTGGCGCACGACGACTTCAGCGCCCGCACGCTCTCCGGCTACCGCCGGCGCTTCGAGAAGAGCTGGGTGGCCGATGAGATGCGGGCGGGGCGCAACTTCAGCCAGGCACTGGCGGCCCCCGGCCCCCTCAAGTTCATCCACCTGGGAGCCCAGCAGCTGACCCGCGGCCGCGGCCTGCGCGATCCGCTGCCCACGCACCCCGACCACGAAACCCTGGTGCCCCTCCCGGCGGACCCCTCTGCCCCGCCCGCCGTGACGTGCGACAACGTCCTGTACGTGGATAAGCTGACCGGCGTGTACCTCTCCAAGACCAAGCACCGCGAGGACGAGCCCTGCCACATTATCGTCCACGACACGCAGCTGTGCGTCGAACGCTGCCTGCCCACCTACGGGGCACCCTGTACGCGCTTCTGCCCCGGGCATGTTTACGAAATGATCACCGATGAGAGCGCCGCCCGTCCGGCCCTGAAGCTCAATCCCTCCAACTGCCTGCACTGCAAGACCTGCGACATCAAGGATCCTTTTGAAAACATCACCTGGACCTGCCCGGAGGGCGGCGAGGGACCGGGCTACAAACTGCTGTGATCGCGCTCTATAGAAACCTGCTGCCGGTCACGAGGGGCGGCAGTCCCGGTGCCCGGCATGCTGTGTTTCCTCAACGATAGCACCGACGCGGCTTTCAACCTGGCGGCCGAAGAGTATCTGCTGCATCACTGCCAGGAGGATTGCTGCATGCTGTGGCGCTGCCGGCGGGCCATCATCATCGGACGCAATCAGAATCCCTGGTCTCAGGTGAGCGTTCCCTACGTGCAACGCCACGGGATACCGGTCCTGCGACGCCTGAGCGGCGGCGGGACGGTGTACCAGGATGCCGGCAATATCAACTTTTCGTTTGTGCGCCGTCGCTCCGGCCCTCCATCGATGGATTTCGGCCCGTTCCTCGAACCGGTCATCGCCTTTCTCAAAAACCTGGGGCTGGCGGTGACGGCGGAACAGGCCGGGGCCCTGATGTTCGGGGGGGAAAAAATTTCCGGTAACGCCCAGTTCATCCACCGCGATCGCATCTTGCACCACGGCACCCTGCTCTTCGATGCGGATCTGCCCCGGCTGCGGAATGCACTGGCCGACAACACCGCCTTCTATCGGGATGCCGGCGTGGACTCCATTCGCAGGCCGGTGACCAACATCAAGCCCTTCGTTCCCTTTTTCAAAAACACGTCGGATTTCATGTCGCACCTGTTTTCCTTCATCCGGAAAGCCACCCGGGGGCGGCAGGCAATGCTGCTTCCAGCCGATAGGCGCACTATCGAGGCTCTGGCGCAGCGCAGATACCGCACCTGGCGATGGAATTTCGGCCGTTCACCCGCCTACCATATGAAGAAAACGGTTCGTGCCGGCAACAGACGGCTGGCGTCGATCCTGTCGGTACGCGGAGGCCTTATTCGGCGTATCCATGTCATTGACGCCGATCGGCCGGAAGACGAAATCACCGATCTTGATGCGCTGCTGACGGGCTGCCGTCACACACCTTCCGCCGTCCTGCGGGCCGTGGCCGAAGCCCCTTGCCCATTCGCTGGCATCACACCCGAAGAACTCGTTGCAGTCCTGTTCTGAATTGGAACACCCGTTTTCCGCCACATGTTCGAATTTCGAACAGCATCCCCGGGGCGCACCGCTGTATCCTGTTTTTTCACCCTACATTCAAAGTGTTATATTATTTTCAGACGGGCACGGGAATTGCTGCTTGTTCCTTCGGTAACGTCAATGCAAATCGGTATTCGCCCGGAACAGCCGGTGTGTTTTTCCGGGTCTTTTTGGAACGGGAGAATTCTGGCCCGTTCGACAAAGCATCCCCCTTGGCATTAACCAGCGGAAGGAGCGTTCGATGAATGCAGCGGAAAAAGCGATGGAAGCCTTGGCCTATCTCCAGAAACACATACCGGACACCTATGTGAAATACCTCGAGTTCACCCAGAAACTGGGAGAAACCGGCGGCCTGGAGCCCAAAATGCTGGAGCTCATCCTGGTGGGTTGTGCCGTCATGTCCCAATGCGAGATGTGCATTTCGCTGCATGTGCAGGGCGCGGCCACGGCCGGTGCCTCGCGGGAAGAAATCCTGCAGGCGGCCAGCATGGCGGTTGCCATGGGCGGATCCCCAAAACTGATGTATCTCAAGTACGTCTTCGAGGAACTCGACGATCTGTTCGACTGATGTCCCCGTAAGGCATTCCAGGCGCCTGGGAGAATTTTGTCGTGCCCAAAACCGCACCCTTCGAAGCCTTCAGTGATGCCTATGAGCAGTGGTTTGAAACGCACCGGGAAGCGTATGAACTGGAAGTCCGTGCGGTGAAGTCACTGCTTCCCCCCGTCGGAAGGGGACTTGAAGTCGGTGTGGGCTCCGGCAGATTCGCCGCTCCGCTCGGCATTGCCGTCGGCGTTGAACCCTCGACCCAGATGGCAGCCAGGGCCCGTTCGCGGGGAATCAGGGTCCTCAAGGGGGTTGCCGAGAACCTGCCCGTTTCAAACGCCAGCTTCGATTTTGTTCTGATGGTCACCACCATCTGCTTCGTCGACGATGTCGACGCAAGCCTGCGGGAGGCGCTGCGGGTCCTCAGGCCGGGAGGCGTGATCGTGATCGGCTTCGTGGACCGTGAAAGTGAACTGGGCAGGGCCTATCTGCAGCGCAAAAACGACAGCCGCTTTTACCGGCCGGCCACCTTCTTTTCCACACCGGAAGTACTCGCCCACATGAGCCGAAGCGGCTTCGGGTCTTTTCACGTCAGGCAGACCCTCATTCCGGGCAACGGCGAACAGGCCATCGAAGATGGATTTGGAAGGGGGGCATTTGTGGTCGCCAGGGGTGTGAAGGAGAAACGCCAGGTCACCTGAAGCCCCCGCACCGTCGGCGGACAGGCCGGGGCTTTCAAAAGCCAAGGCCGTCAGCCCTGGCCGGAAAAGATTCCGTCGCCGCTGGCATTTCCCAAACCGGGGTGAATGTCGAATCGTACGACTCCCACGGGGATCTTGCCTTCCACGGCCTCGGCCACCAGCGCCACCCCCCGGTTTCCGAAACCGCCACAGAGTTCGATGGCGGCGATTCCCTCGGATGCCAACCGGGCCGCCGTTTGCGCGGCCTGCCTGTAATCCGCCACACCGACCGTCAAAAGATCCACCGCATCGGTTCTGACCCACTGCCGGTCTCTTTCCGGATCGGCGCCCGGCGCCACAAACATAAAAGCCGCTTTCAATTTTTCAGACATACCGGTTCTCCTTTTTTTCGCGTTTGCTGGATCATGAATGACTCGTAAAAAGCCGCTTTCAAGCGCTGTCAGGGGCTTTTGGCCGGCCTTAATGCGCCTGTTTCAAAGCAGGCGGCGGTCACGGGCGGCCGCCATGGTCCTTCCGACGTCTACCACCAGTGGCCCCTGTGTGGAGAGCTGTACGGCCACCGAGTCCCCCTGCCGGACCTCGACTTCCCGTTCTCCGTCCAGCGCCAAGACGCAGCCCGAAGTGGTGACGGGCACGGGCACGCCGGGCGCCATGAACGCTTCCTCTGAAATCGAAACAGCGGCAATCAGCCCCGGGGCGATGGGTGCCATCAGAGAACGTCCACCGGGCCCCAGCCGCAGGTGCAGCCCCCGGGGTTCCCCGGGTTCGATGGTGTGGAGCTGCCCCCCGACGGCAGACAGTCCGATGGCGTCCGGCCGGGCGCGGGTGAGAAAAATCTGGGACACTTTTTCCATCTCCCATATGGCCCGTGCGGCAATAAAACGCTCGTTGTATACGGCCGCATCCACCAGGGCAATGTCGACCACCTTGTCTTGGCGCAAAACTTCCAGTTGGCAGGGCGTGAAAGTTCCTTCGGAATGCGACACCCGCCCCGAGGCAATCAGCCCCGCCGCCAAACCCGCCACGGTGGCCTCCATCATGTAGGGAAACACGTTGTTGGTGCCGGTGGATATGGGCAGCATGGGAACACGCGCGCTCCCCTTGGCCACCGCGCGACAGGTGCCGTCGCCACCGAGAACGACGATGCACCCCACATCCTGATCCGCCATCCAGCTCCCGGCGCGAGTGGAATCGGTCTGGTCCCCATAGATACGAATGGCGGCCGGTTGCGTTTCTACTTTTGCCCGGCAGCCCCGCAACGCTCGCGGCACCATATGGTACTCGTCGGGCATGTAAAGCACCCGTTGGATGCCCGCCACCTCCATACCCATGAGCAGGCGGCGCACGATGCGGACTTTTTCCTGGTTGTCAAAAACGCTGCCGTGCGCCACCAGCCGCCTGATATCCTTACCCGAAATCGGGTTGGCTATAATGCCCGCGGTCGTCAAGTTTCCCTCCCTTTCCGAGGGCCTTTCGTTTCAGCCTGAAATCGCTTTCATCAGCCGCGCATTTGTTTGACAGCACCCACCACCGCACCAGCGTCGGGGATGAAGGCCTTCTCCAGTGGCGGAGAAAACGGTACGGGTGTGAAGGGTGCACCAATGCGCATGATGGGCGCATCCAGAAAATCAAAGGCTTGTTCGGCCACCTGTGCGGCGATCTCTCCGCCAACCCCGCCCTTCCTGACGGCTTCATGGACGATCAGCAACCCGTGGGTTTTCTTGACAGAGTCGATGATGGTGTCGATATCCAGCGGCGTCAGGCTGCGCGGGTCGATGACCTCGGCGTCAATGCCGTCCGCGGCCAGTTGTTCAGCCGCCTCGAGTGCCGTGTGGACCATGGCAGCGGTAGCCACGATGGTCACGTCATTGCCCTCTCGCTGCACCTTGGCTTTGCCCAGTTCGATGGTGTAGGGTTCGTCAGGGACTTCCCCCTCGATGCCGTACAGAATCTTGTGCTCCAGGAACACCACGGGATTGTCGTCCCGAATGGCCGCGATCAGCAACCCCTTGGCGTCATAGGGTGTGCTGGGCATAACCACCTTGAGTCCCGGCACATGGGCGAACCAGGCTTCCAGGGACTGCGAGTGCTGGGCCGCCGCCCCGATGCCGGCGCCCTGAGGGGCGCGCAGCACCATCGGGATCTTGGCCTTACCGCCGAACATGAAGCGCATCTTGGCCGCCTGGTTGTACAACTGGTCCAGGGCCACCCCGATGAAATCGACAAACATGATCTCGCACACGGGCCGCATGCCCATGGCCGCCGCTCCGGTAGCCGCACCGACGATGGCGCTTTCCGTGATGGGCGTATCCTTGACCCGCGCTTCTCCAAAGGTTTCAAAGAGCCCCTGGGTCACCCCGAAGCAGCCGCCGAACTGCCCCACGTCCTCTCCGAGAATGAACACTTCCGGATCCCGTTCCATTTCCTGCCGCATAGCCTCGTTCAGGGCCTGCAAATACGTTTTGGTCGCCATGGGTTATCCTCCTCTCGAAATTTTCGAATGCCTGATTGGTCAGTGCCGTTCCGCCGATTGCCGTCGTCTCAGGCGTAGACGTCCTCTTCCAGTTCGTCTACTGAAGGCAGCGGACTCTCCTCGGCAAAGGCCACAGCGGCCTCGAGTTCCTTGGCGAGGGCGTCTCGGATCTCCCTGCTCTTCTCGGGAGACAGGATCCCCTGTTCCTGCAGCTTTTCTTCCAGTTTCCTGATGGGATCACGTTCCACCCAGGATTGCACCTCGTTTTCATCCCGATAAACACACGCATCGCCTTCAAAATGGCCGCGCCAGCGATACGTCTTGCACTCGATCAGGGACGGCCCTTCCCCTTCACGGGCCCGCCGGACCGCTTCCGATACGGCCTCATAGACGGCCAAAACGTCGTTTCCATCCACCACTACGCCGGGCATGTCATAAGCCGCCGCCCGGTCGGCGATATCGGTGATGGCCATGGACTTGGAGGTGGGGCAGGATATGCCGTACCCGTTGTTTTCATTTACGAATACAACGGGGAGCGACCAGGCGCTGGCCAGATTCATGGCCTCCTGCGTGGTACCCTGGTTGGCAGCGCCATCACCGAAAAAACAGACGGCCACGTTGTCCTGTCCCCTGTACTGGAAGGCCAGCGCCGCCCCGTTGGCAATGGGGCCGCCGCCGCCAACGATACCGTTGGCCCCCAGAATTCCCAGCTCCACGGCGGCGATGTGCATGGAGCCTCCTTTGCCCTTGCAGTAGCCGGTCTTCTTACCGAAAATCTCGGCCATCATGAGCTTCAGATCGCCGCCTTTGGCAATGAGGTGGCCGTGGCCGCGATGCGTACTGGTGATGCAATCCTCCTTGCGCAACGTAGCGCAGGCACCGGTGGCGATGGCTTCCTCACCGATGTACAGATGCACGAAGCCCGGAATCCGACCGTCGGCAAAAAATTCCTGTACCCGGGTTTCGAATTGCCGGATTTTGTTCATGGTGGTGAACATCTGAATCATCTGTTCGTTGGTAATACTCATCACGTCACCTCCTGGAAGCGTTGCCGGCCATTTTGGGCGACAACTGTTTGAAAGCCGGGACGGCGCCGGTTTCAGGCGTCGTCGACAAAAACCGTCACCGCGGCGTTGGCTACCACGATGGTATCGCACCCGGGACCGAAATCCTCCACGCAGATACCGCGCGTCTGCATGCCTCCGGTCGTCGTGCGCACCGACCTGGATCCGATGGGAATGCACTGCGCCACGGCGTCGGGATCCACTTTCTCCGGAAAAGGACAGGCCACCATGATATCCACGTGTATCCCCTGGAAGCGGTCCCGCTGCAGCAGCTCCACCAACCCGCACAGACAGCTGCGGGAAACGGCATCCTTAACGGCCCGGCAGGCCGCTTTGGTAACATCCATACCGTGGAGATCCGCCCCGGTTCCCAGTTCCACGATGAAGCGCTTTCTCTCCATAACGGGCACCTCCTTGCTGTCTGTGCGCAACCGGAAACCGGGCTTCAGGCCAGCATCATGACCGGATTTTCCAACAGATCGGCCAGTGAACGAAGGAATTCCATGGCCGGTGCACCGTCGACCACTCGGTGATCGAAGGTCAGGCTAAGTGTCATCATGGTCCGAATACCGATCTCCCCCCGGTAGACAGCCGCCTTTTCCACGGTCCGGCCCACCCCCAGAATAGCGGTCTCCGGCGGATTCAGGATGGGGGTGAACCCGTCAACGCCCAGCATACTGACATTGGAGATGGTGAAAGTGCCCCCCTGGATGTCGTCCATGGTCAGACCACCGCTGCGGGCCTTGGCGGCCAGGGACCTTATTTCAGAGGCCAGTTCCAACAGGCCCTTGCGATGGGCGTTCTTGACATTGGGCACAATCAGGCCGTCGGGCAGGGCCACGGCCATTCCCAGGTGAACGTGATCGTGTACGACGATGTTGTCATCCACCAGCCAGGAGTTCATGACGGGATGGTCCCTGAGCGCACGGCACACGGCCAGCGATATGATGTCGTTCAGGGAGATACGCACGGTTTCGTCATGGCGAAATTTTTCACGGACCCTGTCCCGGAAAGCCGTCAGTTCGGTGGCATCCAGTTCCACAAACACGGTGAGCTGGGCGCTGTTGTGCAGGCTGGCCATCATGTTGTCGGCGATCAGCTGCCGCATCCCGGTCAGGGGGATGGTTTGCCCGGCCATGATCCTGGCTGCGGGCCCCGCGGGTCCGGCGGTGGGCGGCGAAACGCCGGGCTGCCCGGCGGACGGATGCATCGCCCGTAAAATGTCCACTTTGGTGATGCGGCCGCCTGGGCCACTGCCCTTGATGGTCGACAGATCGATACCCGCATCCTGGGCCAGTTTCATGGCCTTTGGACTGATATCCGGCCCCTTCGGCTGCGATTCTTCATACCGTCGCACGTCCTCTTCGGTGACGCGCCCGCCGGGACCTGTACCCTCTACCTGGGAAAGGTCGATGTGCTTTTCCTTTGCCAGACGACGGGCTAAGGGCGTGGCGCGCACAAAAGGCTTTTTCCCATCGGGGGGCTTTTCGGTAGACGCCTCCGGTTCCGACACGTCGGTGCCGCCCCCCGTTTCGGTCATCACTTCACGGCGCTGCGGGGACTCTCCCGGGCTTGCCAGCAGGGCAACGACCGTCTGGACCGGTACGGTCATACCGGCAGGTACGAGAATTTGAAATAAAATGCCGTCCGCCGGAGATTCCACCGTGTTGGTGATTTTACTGGTTTCAACCTCGAACAGCGGCTCTCCCTCGGAAACGGAATCCCCCTCGTTTTTAAACCACCGGGAGACTTTCCCCTCTTTCATGGTCAGGCCCCACTTGGGCATCAACACTTCGGTCGGCACGATTGTCTCTCCTTTGCTTGCTGGAAACGGTTTGGATACGGAGACGTTCCTGGCACTCTCCAACGCATCCTTAATAGCAAGTAAGATGAATAGCAAGTAAGATGCCAAACTGCATCTGATTTATAATCAACAAGTTGAAACCAGGAAAGAATCCAGGTGTTCCAGTTTCGAACAACCGCCTGAAAAACAAAAGGTCTTGCATCAGGCGGTCATTGGCCGTAATATGCGATCTTACCTGCAGCCTCTCCCAGAGCCAGCAGACAGACGACAGGAGATACCACTATGTATGAGCTCGTCTGGAAGGGATCCGGATACCGTATTGTCAGCAGCCCCAGCCGGACGGATACCGTTGCCGTCGTGCCGAGGACTGTCAGCGCACATCCTTACGACCACCGTGAACTCGACCTTTCCGTCTGGAAAAAATTTGTCCGTACGGGCCGCTCCGACCTTACCGAGTTAAGTGACCCCATACGACAATCGTGGCATCGCTGTCGCGAGATGGGGGTCAATCCGGGGCATGGGAAGTGCTGGGATATCCGAAACGAGCCGGAACTGGGCGAAGATTTCCGCATACTGCGGGAACTGGTTCAGGAGACACGCGATCAGATCTATTCACTGGTCAGGGGCAAGGGTCTGTTGGTCACTGTCAGCGATCGCCGGGGTTACCTAGTGGGCATGTGCGGCGATTACGATACGCTGCTCATGGCCGACCGCCTGAATTTCGGGCCCGGTGCCAACTGGTCTGAAAAAAGCGTCGGCACCAATGCCATCGGTACGGCGCTGGCCAGTGGACAGGCAATCCGGGTAACGGGATGCGAGCATTTCTGCGAAAGCCACCATGGCTGGATCTGCTCGGCGGCTCCTTTTTACGACATCCGCGGTGAAGTGGTGGGCTGTATCGACATCTCGGGGCCCAAAACCTCCGATCACAGCCAGGCCCTGGCATTGGCCATAGAGGGTGCCCGGGCCATTGAAAGTCGACTTTTCAAAAGCGGCGCCCTGGATTTTCAACAGCAGTCTACACGATTGTTAAAAGCCGTTTTCAATGCCGTCAGGACTGGATTGGTTTTCCTGGACACCGGCGGCACCATAAAAGCCGCCAACCCAAAGGCCTCGGCGCTGCTGGCCAGTGACAACGACCAACTGGTGGGCATGGCCGCCGATAATTTCTTTCGCATCGAAAAGCTTTCCAGATTATTAACGGCAGAATCACGTTCCCGTGAACACTCGGGAATTCTGCTGCCGCATCGCTCCAGGGCCACTTTGCGGGCCAGGGCCTTCCCCGTATTAAGCCGCAACCACGTCCCGGCCGGGGTGCTGCTGGTTCTGGAGGAGCGGCAGCCGAAAAGGGTGTCCATTTCAAAAACCGCTGTTGCGGCGACGGATCCTTTCAGCCGCATCATCGGACACAGCCGGGTGTTGCACAGCACCGTCGACATCGCGCGACGCATTGCCGCGCTTTCGACGACGGTCCTCATTACGGGCGACAGCGGAACCGGCAAGGATGTCCTGGCCCGCGCTATACACGAAGCCAGCCCACGCGCCGCAGGGCCCTTTGTTGCCGTTAACTGCGGTGCCATTCCGGCAGATCTTATTCAAAGCACGCTGTTCGGTTACGTGGAGGGGGCTTTCACGGGAGCACACCGCAAGGGGCGCCGGGGGCAGTTCGAAGCCGCCTCCGGTGGGACCCTGCTCCTGGATGAAATCGCGGAGATGCCGCTGCCCATGCAGGTGAATCTGCTGCGGGTGCTGGAAGAGGCCCGCATCACACGGGTAGGTGGAACCAAACCCATCGCCGTGGACGTGCGGGTGATTGCGGCCACCAACAAAGATCTGGAGGAAGAAACCCGCCAGGGCCGTTTCAGGCAGGATCTTTTCTACCGCCTCAACGTGGTGCGCATCAACATGCCGCCGCTGCGGCAGCGAGGCAAAGACATCCTGCTGCTGGCCAATCACTTTATCAATGAATTCTCCACGAAAATGCACCGCCGGCTGCGTCGCGTGGAAGCCGATTTCTACGATCTGCTGACAGCCTACCCCTGGCCGGGCAATGTCCGGGAGCTTCGCCACGCCATGGAAAGCGCCGTGGCGCTGATGCCCTCGGACGTTCTCAGCAAAGAGAATCTTCCGGAGTATATTCTCAGGGCCGTCCCGACAGTCGGCGGGAATTCGGTATCGGAACCGAGCTTCAACTTGGAAAATCTGCAGCGCGAAGCCATCCTGGGCGCTCACGCTTATTTCCGGGGCAACATCACCAGAATGGCCGGGGCGCTGGGCATCGGTCGCAACACCCTCTATGCCAAGCTGAAAAAGTTCGGTATTGTTTCATCTTGAATAACCGCTTAAATATGCTACAAAGTGGTCTATGATACCCCTTTCACCCAATCTGGAGAATCGATAGATGGGCACCAGGAGTGACGGTACCGACATACCCAAGGGGTACGTCCGCCGGCAGGTAATGGTGGGCTGGATGTGCGCGACCCTGGCGGTGGGTTTTCTGGGGGGGACGGTTTTCGGGGTGTACAAGTCCACCCCCGCCAAGCCGCCCGGCCACGCCGGCGGCATGCCGCCGGCGGCGCCCCAGGGGCCGCCTTCATCCAAGGCGGCCGATTTGCGGAAGCAGATCCCGGAAGTGGAAAAACGTACCGCGCAGAACCCGGAGGACGTGGAGGCATGGATCAAGCTGGGGCACCTCTACTTCGACACCCAGCAGGTCAAAAAAGCCATCGGCGCTTACGAAAAGGCCCTGGCGCTCAACCCCAAAAACGCCGACGTGTGGACCGATCTTGGCGTCATGTATCGCCGCGACGGCCGCACCGACAAGGCGCTGGAAGCCTTCGACGCGGCCATCCGCATCGATCCCAAGCACGAAATCGCCTGGTTCAACCGGGGCATCGTGCTGCTGCACGACAAAAATGACCGGGCGGGCGCCCTGAAAGCCTGGCAGGCCCTGCTGAAAGTCAACCCCTTTGCCATGGCCCCCAACGGCCACTCCATCGACCAGATGGTTCAGGCCCTGAAACAGGCGCCCGGCCAGATGCCCCAGCCCATGAAACCGCAGCCATGACGACCGGCGGAGAAGAAAAACTATCGGCCACCGTTCAAAGCCGAACCACGATTCACCACGGGCGCGTCTTCCGACTGGACCGTGAGGATCTGGCACTTTCCAACGGGGCCAGCGTCGCGCTGGATGTCATCCGTCACCCCGGGGCGGCCGCCATCGTCGCTTTCTCGGACCCCGGGACAGTGGTCATGATCCGCCAGTACCGTCACGCCGTGGGTGGGGTGATCTGGGAAGTCCCGGCCGGCACCCTCACGACCGGTGAAGCCCCACTGGCCTGCGCCCGCCGCGAACTGGCCGAGGAGACCGGCTTCTCGGCCGCCGACTGGGCACCCCTGGGCGTCATCACCCCGCTGCCCGCCTATTCGGATGAACGCATCCACCTGTTCACCGCCCGGGGACTCATTCCTGCCCGCCAGCACCTGGACAGCGACGAACTGCTGCACGTGCACCGCCTTCCGCTCGCAAAAGCCCTGGCCATGATCGAAGACGGCACCATCCAGGATGCCAAGACCATCTGTGCCCTGTTCATGGCCGCCGGCCGAAATGGCCACAAATAGCCGTCCGGGACCGTCCCCCGGGACAACCCGCTGCCCGGAGTCGTTCGCGCCGGTGGAAGTCGACTGTTACGCCGGCTATCGGGCCGACGAGACGCCGCGGGCTTTGCGGCTGCCGGGCTGTGCTCCTCGTAAGATCCGCTGCGTCCTGCAGCGATGGCGCGAACCCCGCCACCGCTTTTTCAAAATCGTGACCACCGACGGTAAGACCCGCCTGCTGCGCCAGGACGTCGAAACCCTGCGCTGGGAAATGCGCCCGGCGTGACCCGCCGTGCCACGGGGGAGAATCCATTGAGTTGCATTTGAATAAAAATGGATTATTTTATGAGTTTGTCCGGAAAACCGATATAGCTACTATATTCTCAATACGGGTTGGCCGGCAAGCCGCCGGCGGCCCATGATGCCCAAAGGAGTGTCCCATGACCGCCAAGACCAAGAAGAAGCTGTACCCCTCCGCCCAGGAGGGCGCCCGATCGGCCCGTCTGCACGTCGACTCACCCCAGTGCAAGTCCCCGTCCTACACGTTGGCCTACCAGGACACCGAATTCATCCTGCGCGACGAACTGCGCCCGGTGCGGCTGCAGTTGGAGGTCATCAAGCCCGAGATTCTGCAGCGGGAGCAGAACATCGAGTCCACCGTGGTCATCTTCGGCAGCGCCCGTATTCCGGATCCCGAGACAGCCCGCAAAAAGCTGGCGGACCTGGAGCGCCAAGCGGCCGAAAACTGCAGGGACGCTGACGTCCAGGCCCGCCTCAAAAGAGCCCGCCGCGACGTGGAAAACAGCCGCTACTATGACGAGGCCCGCAAGCTGGGTCGGCTGATTTCGGAAAACACGGAGCGCAAGCAGATGGTGGTGGTCACGGGCGGCGGCCCCGGCATAATGGAAGCCGCCAACCGCGGCGCCCACGACGTGGGAGCCCTGAGCATCGGCATGAACATCGTGCTGCCTTTCGAACAGGCGCCCAACCCCTATATCTCGCCGCAGCTGTGCTTCCAGTTTCACTACTTCGCCATCCGCAAGATGCACTTTCTCATGCGGGCCTGCAGCCTGGTGGCCTTTCCCGGCGGCTTCGGCACCCTGGACGAACTCTTTGAAACCCTGACCCTGGTGCAGACCCACAAGGTCCCGGGCTTTCCCATCCTGCTGTTCGGAGAGTCCTTCTGGCGGGAGATCATCAACTTCGACGCGCTGGTGGAAGCCGGCACCGTCTCGGCCGGCGACCTGGAGATCTTCCAGTTCGTGGAAACTGCGGAAGAAGCCTGGCAAATCATCTCCGAGGCCAACGGCGTCCACAACGGCAACGGCGCGTAAAACGGCGGGAACGCCACTCAGGGGCGGCGGAACATGGCGATCATGGTGATGTCGTCGAACAGCTCGTTTTCACCGGTGTGGGCCAGCACGGCCTCGGCCAGCTGATCGACGCGCTGCTCAGCCGAAACCGGCGGCGCCTGCAGGATCTTCTCCAGGCGCTGCATGCCGAAAAAACCGCCGTCCGGTGCGCTGGCCTCGGTAACACCGTCGGTGCAGCCGAACAGCAACTCGCCGCGCCGGATGCGCGCCGTACCGGTTTCAAAGCGCATATCCGCCATAACACCCACCGCCGGTCCGGTGGTCGACAGCCACTGCCGGATGCCGCCCCCGGCAGCCACGATGAACAGTGGCAGGTGGCCGCCGTTGACATAGGTCATGGTGCCGGTGGCAGGGTCCATGATACCGAAAAACAGTGTGGCAAACATTCCCAGGTCACCGTGGTGGGTGGCAATGTAATCGTTGGTGCGTGCCACCGGCAAAACCACGTGGGGGTTTATCACACAGGTCGTTGACGGTCCCGGCTGGCACTGGTCGACCCCGATCTCACCTGCCAGAACTTCCCGGCAAACTTCGTCGGTAAAAACCCGCATCAGGCTCCGAAAAAGGGCCATGAAAAGGGCCGCCCCGACCCCTTTGTCGCATACATCCGCGATCACCAGTGCGACGCAACCGTCCGGCAGCTCGAACAGATCGTAAAAATCCCCGGATACCTGGTGAGCCGGTTTGAAACAGGCGGCCGTCTCCCAGCCCGGCGGTGTAACCAGAGTTTTGGGCAGAAAGTTGAGCTGCATTTCCCGCCCCTGTTCCAGTTCGCGGTTCATGGCACGGGAATATTTGGCCACCTGCTCGTAGCTCTCTTTCAACGACTGCTCGGCCTTTTGGCGTTTGCCGATGGCATCGCTGACACGCCGATACATATCGCAGAAAACATCGATCACATCTCCCAGCTCGTCGTCGCGGCGGGGAGTGCCCCCATAAAACGATATCGGCGGAAAACCTCCGATGATGGTTTCTCCCGCACGTTTCAGGTTTTCCCTCAGCTTCAGGATGGGGGCAATCACCAGTGGCGACAGGGCCAGCCAGGCGCCCGCGGTGACAAACAGCGAAATAATAATAACCAACCCGACTACCCGCCAGAAGAACGCCTTCAGGCGGCTGTTCACCGTGGCCATGTCGTGACGCAAAACAACAGTGTACGGCGCTCCTCCCGCCGGCGGGGGACAGATTACATCGTAACGTCGGCCGTGTTCACTCACCTCTCCCGCCATCTGCCCTTTCTGCAGCGGGGTGAACACCAGCCGGGGGGGTTCACCAAAAGTTCCCACACACCGCCCGTCAGCCGTGTATACAGCTCCGCCCAGAATGGTTTCGTGCATTTTGATTTTTTCCAGCCGTGCAAGCAGACTGGCACTGTCGATATCCTGCGGCGTAAAAAGCAGCAGCGTGGAAACCTTGGCGGCGGAGACTTCCTTCAGGTGGTTCAGAAGCTCTTTTTTACGACTCCGGTAGGAGGGGATAAAAATGATCGTCTCGATGACGATGACACTGAAAAAAACCCAGAAAACAACTTTACGGGCCAGCCTGCCCCTGGGTAGTTTGAATTTGGTTTCTGTCTTGGGAGCCATGGGATCCCTCTTTGCGGCATCGGGCGCCGGCACACTAACGGAAGCAGCGGATGTTCCGTATAGAAATGATGAGAATACACAAATTGACAAGGAGGGTAAACAGGTTTATTGCCGGAAAGCGGCTTCTCCGGCACCTGCTGACCGCAAGGTCCCGGGAAGACCGACGGGATGCCGGGAACCTGACTTGAAACGATGATGCCAATGGACGCGACACGCCGCCACAGCCGCATTTTGATCATCGCCGATATCGAGGGCAGTTCAGGGTGCTGGGATTACCGCGCCTCATCCTTTATGACGCACTCCTGGGCCCGGGCCTGTCTGGAGATGACGCGGGATGTCAACGTCGTGGTGCAGGCCCTGTTCGATGCCGGCGCACGTCAGGTGAGCATCCGGGATTTCCACCGCACGGGCTACAACCTGCTGTCCGAACACCTGGACCCGCGGGCACACCTGGTCCAGGGCTATCGCGCCGGACCGGTTCCCGGCATGGGTGACCCGCAGGAAACCGAAGCCGCCATGTTCCTGGGCATGCATCCGGCCTCGGGCAGCGGGGGGGTTCTGCCCCACACACTGACCTCGCGTATCCGGGAGCTGCGCGTCAACGGCCGGCTCGTGTCCGAAGTCGAACTCTTCGCCGCTTCCCTGGCGCCTTTCGGACTGCGTCCCGTGTTCCTGTCGGGCGACCCCGTGGCCTGCCGCCAGGCCGAGGCCGCCATCCACGGCATCCAGACCTATGCTATCGAGAAAAACGGAGGGCCCTCGGTTTTTCGTCCCGGCCCGTGGCGGTGCGGTCTGGCCCGTGCGGCGGTCAAGGCCCTGGCAAATAACGATGCCCGGCCCTACACGCCCCCGGGCCCCCTACAGGCCCGGGTGCTGCTGCGCGGCGGCGCCCCGGCCGCCCGACGCCTGGCGCGGCGCTGGCACCTGCAGGCCGTCGGCGCCGAACTGCGGATCACATCACCGGACATCCACCACCTCTACCGGATGCTGATCAACCTGTTTTTCCTGACACCCACCACCGAACGGCTGCTGCCCCTTTCCCTGGGGCTTTCCCGCCTTTACGGCCGCCTGGGTCTGGGGTGGGTGCGCTGGGTCCTGCGCCGCAACCATGCCGCGGCTACAACGGCCCTTCAAGAATGCTGCAGATGAAATCCCCGGCCGGGTCGGCGCCGTTTCGCTGTTTAACGGCCGACCGCGGCAGGGACAGCAGGTGTCTCATGACCGCCGCCGTCAAGCCGGTTTCCAGGGCCTGCTTCGAGATCTGCAGACTGGGCATGTGCCGGGCCACGAAACGCTCCAGGACCGCAGATTCGCGAAACCCCGGCCGCGTAACATAGCCGAAAGGCACGCCGGCGGCGTACACCTCGGCCAGGGTGCTGTAGCCGACCTTGCCGACCACGGCATCGGCGGCGTGGATCAGGTCGGGATGGAAAATGTCGCCGTGGGAGGGCAGCCGGATGAGCCGTCCCTCGACGGTCAGGGCCTCGGCGCCGCCGGGGATCACCACGTACACGTCCGGACAGGCGGAAAAATCGGAAAAAGCGAAAAGGCGGGAAGTGCCTCCCAGCGTAACCACCACCAGGGGCGCGCCCGGTGGAATTCCCAGGCGGCGACGCAGGGTGACGGCATCGGTGCGCGGAAGTCGGCTGATGGGATCGGTGGTGATGTCCGCCGCGGCGGGCCGACACAGCGGACGGGTCTGCAGGTGAAAATCAGCGGCGGCAAACAGCTCCTGGAGATAGCGACAAAAAGGCGCCAGTTCCCTCTGGTAGTTCCGATACCCGGCGTAAACCCAGTCCCAGGTAAAATTTTCCACCAGAACGGTGGCGATGCCCGCCTGCCGGCCCACGGCAATACCTAGGGGCGCAATGTCGCACACGATCAGCCGGCAACGGCAGGTCGTGAGCTGACGTGCCAGATCCTGAACCAGCCGCCCGTCGCAGGGATAGAAGCGCTCCAGACGCTCAATGGTGGCGGGCAGGTTTTCGGAAAAAGGCGTCTTCTGGACCATGCCCACATCGGTCTGCAGGAGGTGGTAGCGGAAGGACGCATCCAGGGAATCGGCGAAAAAGCGCTGGTCGATCGTGGTGTAGACATGGAAAACCGTGTCCGGGCGCCGACGGCGTACGGCCGCCATGACGGCACATGCCCTGGCGGCGTGCCCGAATCCGTGGGCGGATATGAACCAGGCAATGGCCGGCGGGAAGGATGGGCTGGAGGCCGACATGGTCAAAAGGGCGTGGCCAATCGAAGCATGTGGCGGGGATCGATCAGGACCTGAGGATCAATGTGTCCTTGAAGGTGTCAAAATAGTGCTGGATGATGCGCGCATCCTCCTCGCTGAGGTCCACGAACTCACACCCGATGCCCCGGTCCTGGAGGTTCTTCACCCTGGCCTTGAGGCGCAGCGATTCGCTGTGGGTCGGAAGCTTGAAGATCAGACTGATCAGCTGCCCGACCCTGAAATCAGACGACGGCTGCAGTTCCACGAAGACACCGCCGCAGCTGACATCCGTGATTTTTTTAACCCCGTCAACGCCCGGTATGACCACGGGACAATCGTAATCGAGCCGCGGGTATTTGCGTTTTTCCCGCTCTACCTTTTCGACTTTTCTGCGATAGACCACCACGATGCTTTCCTCACGTCCCCCAAAACGAATATTTCAGGCGGGGCTCAGACCCGTGCAAGAGGCCTCCGGCACCTTTTCCCCAATCGTTTATTTATACAATACACTGATTCTCATGCGCAAGTCAAATTCGCGGCCACCGGCATGTCCTCATACGGATAAATCCCCCGAAAAGGAAACAGGTTCACGGTCCCCACGGCGATGCCCGCGATTTCCAGCGGGAAAAGCTCCTTGGCCATGGTGAAACCGATGCTCACGATGCACGCAGCGGCGATGGAAAAAAGAAAACCAGCAGCGCCGGCCGCGGGAAGCCGGCCGGGTGCAGGGCCAGCGCCAGCACCGCGAAGACCAGCTAGCGGTAACGCAGCATGGCGGCGGCCGCCGAAGGGCCGGTCATGGGTCTGGGTGTTCGGGTCATGGACTGTTTAACCGGCCACGGCCGGGGTCATCGGCGGGCGGCCATCTGCGCACGCACCGTTGCACGACGACCGTTTCAGGCCTGCTCGGGCGGACGCAGCGCCAGGGTGGCCCCCAGGCCCACGGCCGCAAGCACGGGCATGGCTAAAAACACCAGGTGATAGCTGCCGGTGAGATCGAAAACATAGCCGGCCAGCAGCGGCCCGATGGCGCCGCCGATGGTGGAGACGAAAATCATCACGCCGAAAATGGCGCCATGGGCGGCGGTGCCGAAAAAATCGGCGATCAGCGGTGACATGATGGCGAAAAAGCCGCCGTGGGCGAAACCGTAGACCACGGCGAACACGAAGAGCATCCACAGGCGGTCGGCCGCCAGGAGCCACACCAGGCTGGCCCCCAGGAATCCGTAGCAGATGGCCAGGGCCCACTTGCTGCCAATGCGATCGCTGGCAAACCCCATGATAAACCGCCCGGCGATGCTGAGGCCGCCGATGGTGGCCAGCACGCGCGTGGCGCTGTCGTGGGGAATGCCCATGTCCATGGCGTGGGGCACGATGTGCAGCAGCACCGTCAGGGCGCAGCACACCATCAGAAAGTAGGCCGCGCAGATCAGCCACAGTTGCAGGCTGTGCAGCGCCTCGGCCATGGTGAAGCCTGTTTCCGCAGCCGGCCGGCTGCCGGCCACGAGGCGCCCGTCGCCGTCGGGCCGCAGGCCGCGGCTTCCCGGGTCGCGCTCCAGCAGCTGGGACAGTCCGATGAACACCACCAGCACCCCCACGCCCAGAACAAAAAGCGCCGTACGCCAACCGAAGGCGGTGATCAGCAGGTCAATAAACAGTGGCATGACCAGCATGCCCACACCGGTACCCACCTTGAGCACGCCGCTCATGCGCCCGCGCAGGCGCACGAACCAGCGGGCGATGGTGGACAACAGCACAACGTCGGTGCCGCTGATGCCGATGCCCACCAGCAGGCCGTAAAGCAGGTAGAGCTGCCAGAGGGCTCCCATGCGCGCCATCATCAGGTAGCCGATCCCCAGCAGGACCCCGCTGACCGTCATGATGAGCCGTGGCCCCACCCGATCGTTGAGCCGCCCCATCAGGATGCTGAAAAGGCCGCAGAGGCAGAAGCTGACCGAAACGGCCCCGGAAATGCCGGCCCGCGACCAGCCGTACTCGTCGATCAGGGGGTTGAAGAAGACACCGAAACTGTTGTAGACCCCCCAGCCGACGGCCTGCAGCATGAAAGAGGCGGCCACCAGCACGTACCCGTAAAAAAAACGTTCCGCCGGGCCTGCACTGGATGGTATTTTGCCGGTTTCGCTGGTCACCTGCCTGCCGCCCCCTGTTGTCCGTGGCATTTTACTCTTCTGCTATCACAAAGCGACCGCCGCTGCCAGCGCGATCCACGGCAACATATCGACAGAGCCACTTCCGGCAGACGGCCGCCGGCCACAATCTTCTGGACCTTGGGGGACATCGGGGCTATAGAGGCGAGGCGGCCGAAAGCCGGAAAGGGTATTGCCCAAGATGAAAAACCCCCTCGCCAAAGCATACGTCGCCTGGGCCATGGTCTGCTTCTTCTGGGGCACCACTTACCTGGCGATCCGCATCGGCGTGGCCACCTTCCCCCCGGCGCTGTTCGCCGGCACCCGCTTTACTATCGCCGGACTGGTTTTCCTGGCTTTCCTGAAACTGCGGGGCTACCGCCTGCCGTCCTGGCGCGAGGCCGCAGACCAGGCCGTGGTGGGCATCGCCCTGCTGGCCGTCGCCAACGGCACGGTGGTGTGGTGCGAGCAGTGGGTGCCCAGCGGCATCACGGCGCTGGTCATCGCCACGGTGCCCTTCTGGATGTCCGGATTCGACGCCCTGATGCCCGCCGGAGAGCGCCTGACGCCCCGCAAGGTGCTGGGCGTCGTCATCGGCTTTGCGGGACTGGTGCTGCTGCTGTGGCCGGACCTGAAAAATGGCCTGGAGTACGCCTATCTCCGGGCGGTGCTGCTCCTGCTGATCGCCCCGCTGGCCTGGGCCGCCGGATCCATGTATTCGCGCTACCGCAGGAGCACGACGCACCCGCTCATGGCGGCCGCCATCCAGACTTTAGTGGCCGGCCTGGTGCTGGTGCTCACCGGTAGTGTCACGGGGGAATTCGAGGGCCTGACCTTCACCGCCCCGGCGCTGGCGGCCATGGCCTATCTGATCGTCTTCGGCTCCATCGTGGGCTACACCTGCTACATCTACGCCCTGGGCGCCCTGCCGGTGGCCTTCGTCTCCACCTTTGCCTACATCAACCCGGTGATCGCCGTGCTGCTGGGCTGGCTCATACTGGACGAGCGCCTGGATTTCTACGTGGCTCTGGCCACGGCCGTCATTCTGGCCGGCGTCCTGCTGGTGCAGACGTCCCCGCGCATTTCCGGATCCGGCAAAATCCGCGGCTGACGCCTGCGGCAAACCGCCTCCTACAGGTTGCCAGAAGCGCTGTCTCAGGGCAACTCCAGGCGAACCGCCCGCTCCCTGACGAGAAGCTTGAAAGCAGCAGCGGTTTCCGTCGTCAGGAATCCTTCATCAATGGGGGCAAGCATCGGCGGTCACGCGTATCGAGTTTCCATGTCCTGGCCGCCACATCCAGCAACCAACCCTCGGGAATCAGGCCGTCGAAAAATCGTCCGGAAGCGCTCAGCCGCCGGGCTGACGGACGGTTTCTCCGAAATGCCCCGAAAGGTCCACGGCCAGGCACCCGTCGCTCTCGAAAAGCGCGATCATGTCGTGGATGCGCTGTACATCCGCACTTAAAAAATCACGATAAGATCGCACAATATCGCAAGTGCCGGCCATGTCTCATTTAGATCCGCTGCAGGAATTATTCTGGGACTTTTTCGGTGATAGGATGAAAGAGCATGATTAGAAACCGCACCTATTTTGAGTCCTGATTGACATTACGCTAATAACGTAATATAATTTTTTTAATTATGAGTCATTACTAATATAAAATGTGAGGGACAGAGATGCACAACCCATTCCGGTTTTCGGGCATCGTTTCGGAGCCGGCTTTCTGCGACCGGGTCAGGGAGCGCAGGGAGATGAAGCAGTATATCGAGAACGCACAAAACGTTCTGCTCTACTCCCACCGGCGCTATGGGAAAAGTTCCCTCATCCTGAAAGTATTTCGAGAAGTGAGAAACATATCCACCGTTTACATCGACCTGTACGGAACGACCCACGCGGGCGACTTCATCGCCGCTTTTCTGAAGGGAATCAGTTCTCTGGAGTCACAGATGAGCCGCCTGGTAAAAGTGCTCCGTGAAGGAATCCGCAGCGTCGGGCTGAATTTCAGTGTGGACCCGGTCACGGGCATGCCCACGGCTTCCCCGGTAATCAGCAGGCCGGTTCAGCAGAAAACCATCGAAGAGCTGTTCGCCATCGTCGAGAAATTTTCCCGCAGGAAAAAGCTGGCCGTCGCCTTCGACGAGTTCCAGGAAGTGGCCGCCTACGGCGGGGATGCTTTCGAAAAAACCCTGCGCAAAGCCATCCAGAACCACGACCGCGTCGCCTACATCTTCGCCGGCAGCCAGATGCAGCTGCTCACGGAGATGTTCAACGACCGCAAACGCGCCTTCTACATGCTGGCGGCGCATCTCCCCCTGGGAAAAATCGATACGGCGGCGTATGTCCGATGGGTCCGGCGTCTCTACCGCAGGGCGGGCAGAAGCATCGAGCGGCCCCTCGTCGAGGAAGTCGTTGCGATGTGTGAAAATCACCCCATGTACGTCCAGGAATTCTTTTTCAACCTCTGGAATGAGACGACGCTGTCCTTTGAACAGCTGGACCGGGTGCAGGAACGCATGATCGAAAAGCGGGTCCCGGAGTATGCTTACCTGTGGGACTCGCTGACCCTGAACCAAAAACGGGCCCTCAAACTGGTCGCGCTGACCGACGGGAAAAATCTCTTTGCGGCCGACAACCTCGACCGCACCGGCTTTCGGACCGCTTCACAGGTGACGGCCGCCCTGGCCGGCGTCAAGAAAGCCGGCATCCTGGATAAGAACAAGACCTGGAAAATCCACGACCCCTTTTTCAAGAAATGGCTGATGGCCGCACAGCGATAGGCGCAGGATCACATCAGGAGGCGTAGTCTAGCCGGCTTTCAGCGGCGGACGGCTCTCGGCGCAGGCCATACTGGGCCAGGGCGTCGCGCAGTTCGGCCTGCACAAGCCGGACAAGGCTCTCGGGCGCCAGCACACGGGCCTCGGCCCCCATGCCCAGCACCCATCCCTTGATTTCTTCCAATCCGGCCACGCGGAAAGTCATCTCCAGGGAACCATCGGACAGCCGGCGGGCCTGCTGGCTCTCGTGCCATATCTTTTCGCCCACGTATCGCGACCAGGCCGGCGATATACGGATCTTCACCGTGTAGAGCTCGTCTTGCATGACCCGGAAGCTGTGGCGCAGGTAGTCCTGCAGCTCGAAATCTTCCGGTATCGTGAAAGTCTCGTCGGTCAGCCGCAGCATCTTGATGCGGTCCAGCACGAAAGTGCGCACTTCCTGCCTGAGGTGGCATCGGCCGATAATGTAGATGGTACCGTCGAAAAACCAGACGCGGTACGGATCGAAACGGCGCAGGGTCTCGGAGCGGGCATTGAGGGCACGGTAGGCCATTTCGACGCGGCGACGCTCCAGCACCGCCTGGTTGACCTGCTCGATGATGCCGCGGAAGCCCTGATAGTCCTTGTAGGGGCGGATGCCCATCTGGAAGGCGGATCGCAGTCGATCCAGAAAGTCCAGGGTCTCGGGCGGCAGGGTCGCCCCCACCTTTTCGAACAGGGACTCGATGGCCTCGTAGAAAACCGTGCCCTGGAATATTTTGAAAAGATCCCGGCTCAGGTGCAGGGACATCAGTTCGGTGAAGGTGAACGGCTGGGGCAGGTCGAAGCGGTAGCTATCGATGAGCTTCCAGCGCCGGCCCGCCTCTCCCTTTTCGGCGTACAGGGGGAAACCGGCCAACTGGAGGTCGTTTAAATCGCGGTAGCCGGTCTTCAGCGACACACCGCCGATTTCCGCAATCTCGGCGGCGGTCAGGCCGTACTTGCTGGCCTCGATCTGCCTCAGAATACGCCACTGACGTGAAAGCTGGTCACCGCGCATGGGTCTGCTCCTCTGTGCCGGGAAATGATTTTGCCCTCAATTATTGGCCATTTCACCTTGTCAGGCAAGTTGAAACAGCGAGGGTTGCCCAACAGGTTCAAGGAATTCTCCAGATAACGGAAAAGGTGCTTCTAGCGGCTCTCATCGATTGAAAGGCAGCGTGCCGGTGCGGGCGTGCAGTTCCACGCGGGCTTTTTCCAGGTACATCCTGCTGGCTTCCATGGTGTTTCCTCTTTTTCAGGTTCGATTGGAGACTACCACGGGCCATTGTCACATGGGGACAAAACAGCAGGAAAAGAACAGCCATTGGGGAAATGGGTATCAGCGGCCGGATGGGGACGCGGGGTCCTGCCCACCCTGCGGGATATCATTCACCATTTTCGTTTTCTGGGAATAGCCCGTAACGGTCATATCGCCAAAAAGTGTGAAAACGTATGCCAGGCAGACAAAAACCAGGAGGGTGGCGACCAGTTTAAGCATGGGCTTCGGCCGGAAATAGAACAGCACTCCCAATCCCACGACGACGGCGACCGCAATCGCGGGGTGCGCCTGAAACAGGCTGCCGATGCCGGAAACGATCTTCCCAAAATCCATGGCGTCCCCTCCTGTGTTTGATGCGAACTCATAAAACCTGCTGAGAAGATCGGCATTTTCGCAAAAAACCTTTAGCGAAACCAACCGCGCGGGGCGGGACCAAGAAGGGATTGCAGCGGAGGACGTTTTTCGCCAGAAAAAAAAGGGGCACGCCCTACTGGCGCAACCCCTTGTTTTCGTTGGTGGGCCGTGAAGGAATCGAACCTTCAACCTACTGATTAAGAGTCAGTTGCTCTGCCTAGTTGAGCTAACGGCCCGCTGGCTTTTTACCAAAACCGGGTACGCTGTGTATCAGTTTAACGCCGGCTTGTCAAATTGTTTATCGGCCGGATCGCCGCTTTCCACGGTAAAGGCCGGGCCGGTCAAGCCCGCCGGCCGAACAGGCTGCCCGCCATGCGAGCCCCCTTTCCCCGCGGCTAGGCCAGCGGGGCCTGGACGATACCGGTGCCCACGTCTTCAAACTCCCGCTGTCCCGGTGCCAGGGGCTCCGTGGTGGCGCCGGCGATCAGGCGCGCCTGCAACGTACGCGCATCCACGCGGCCGAAGTTTTCGGTAAGGTGCTGGGCATGCAGAACCGCCACGCCGGCGGCGTGGGGTGTGGCCATACTGGTGCCGCTCATGGTCGTCAGGCCGCCTCCGAGTCTGGCCGATTCGATGGCAACACCCGGCGCGGCGATATTGACCTGGGTGTTGGAAAAATAGGCCGTGTGCAGGCCATCACTTTTTTTCGCCAGGGCACCGACCGCCACGATACCGGTGGCCGACGCCGGCGGCGCTACGGCGATTTCGTAACGCGGCCGCCGGCTCTCGTTTCCCGAAGCGGCAACGATGACCGTGCCCTGGGCAAACCCGCCCCGCGCCAGCACGTAGTCGGCCAGTTCCTTGAAGAGATTCAGGTTGGCGCGGTAGCCTTCCAGCGCCATGGAAGTCGCCGCCGGTATCTCGAGGTCTCTTTCGCGCACCAGGTACTCGACATAGCCGGGAAAATCGATTCCCAGGGACATGGAAATGATGTGCGCACCCTGCTGGACGGCCCAGTCGATGGCACCGGCGATGGCAGCCGAGGACCCGCCGCCCTCCCCCAGCACCTTCCCGATCAGGGCACGGGTGACGCCGGGAGCCACACCGATTCTTTTGCCGTCCACTTCACGTCCGAAAATGGTTCCCGCACAATGCGTGCCGTGGCCATGGAGATCGTCGTCCGATTCCCGGGTGAAGTTGCGGCGGAACAGCTCCATGCCGGCAAAGGCCGCATGGCCGGGGTCGATGCCGGTGTCCAGCACGGCCACGGTAACGCCGCTGCCGTCCAGGGCCGACAGGTGGGCGCCGACGGCTTCGACCCCCCAGGTCAGTTCTGTGGCGGCCGGGGCGCTCTCGTCAGCGGCAGTGGATTCGACTGGCTCGATGAGCTTCATGGGCATGGGCGGGGCCATGGCGCGCGTGCGCGGGTCCCGCCGAAGGTCATCGCGCTCCCGCTTGGTGAGGGCCGCCTCGTGGAGGGTGAAGGACTCGGTGTCCGGACCGAACGTGTCCATGCGTGTTCCCAAAGCACCGGTTTCAGGCACCACCGGATTGACCCGCTGCAGTACGATATACGTCTCTTCCGCCATCTCGCTGCTCCTTTCTTCTCAAGTGCTGTCAGCAATTCTAAGACCGGTGGGAAGGCACCGCCTTTGACGGCAAGCGGCCGGCGGCGGCCCTCCCACGCCGGCCTTTTTGCAAAATGCATTCCGGCTTTCCTTTCTATTGTCTCAGCGGCTCGGTTTCAACCGCACCACTGGGCCAACCTGCGGCTGACAGCGCCTGGCGTCCTATTGAAAAACGGCAAAAAAATCCGGCAAGAAAGGAAAAAGGTCGGAACAGCGTCCAGGCGTCAAGAATCTATGCGGTCGCCGAAAGAAACTGCAAACGATCTTTGCAGCCTCCATTCTCCGGCGCGGGTTTTTCAGGAGCGCCAGGGCGGACGTTCGCGCCGCGGCTTGCGGCCCTTCCTGCGGCCCTTGCCACGCGACCCGCCATCGGGGTCTGGCTGCGGGCGGCCGCCCCGGCGGGAGCGTGTCGGATCCAGGTAAAAGCTGCCCGGTTCTTTGGGTGCCAGGGGTTTGGCCGGACCTTTGGGTT
>Ga0256835_1000573_pt1 | contig 26490 bp, 26 predicted proteins | sample PIR30metaG_FD_185972 | JGI IMG/M metagenome (GOLD analysis project Ga0256835, IMG submission 185972) | Hydrothermal vent microbial communities from East Pacific Rise, Pacific Ocean - PIR-30 | ecosystem: Environmental > Aquatic > Marine > Hydrothermal vents | place: Pacific Ocean: East Pacific...
TTTGCCGATGCGTTCTTCCAGGGTCCAGCCGAAGACGGCGGTGAAGGCCGGGTTGAAATAAGTGATCCGGCCCTCGATGTCATAGACCACCAGCGGATCGGGGTTGGCGTCCAGGACGGTGCGCAGCTTGCCCTCGCTTTCGCGCAGGGCGCGCTCCATCTGCTCGCGCTCAGCTATTTCGTCCTGCAGGCTGCGGTTGGTCTCACGCAGGTCGTGGGTGCGGTCGCGGACGTTGGCCTCCAGGGTGCGCTTGGCCTCCAGGGTGCGGACGAAAAACCACAGGGTGGTGAGCACCAGCAGGACCACCACGATGGAGTAGAGGTAGAAATAGATCGACGAGGAATACCAGGTGGCTGACAGGCGGCCAATGGGTTTTCCCTGGTAAACAATGTCGGAACTGATTTTAGTGGGCCCCATCAGGCCGCATTTCACCATCAGCCGGTCCAGCCAGCCCTTTATCTCGTCCCCCACCTCCAAGAAGACCGAGCCGTCGATGTCGTAGACCACCAGGCGGCGGTAGTACTCCCTTTGGGCAATGAGCGACAGGAAGTCGGCCGGGCTGTCACGATCCAGCCGCCACAGGGCATTGGCGATGACCTGGGCGTAGCGGGCTACCTCCTCCTGCTCGCGTTGCAGGTTATAGCGTTGGTAGGAATAGCCGATGGCAAACAATACAAGAACCGAGACGCAGACCACGCATATGATGATCAGAGATCGCTTCATGTACCGACCATCGTCCTGAACGTTAACCGTGTGCGCCTTGCGGCCACACCAAAGATCCGGCGGTCCTGTTGCGACCGTCACCGCCGCGCCCCCCCTTATAGGAACTCGCGGCGCCTTGGGCTGCCCTGCCAGGGGTTATGGCCGGACCGGCTGAAGTTCCTCCATGAACCTGGTATAGGTGCCGTCAAACTTTATCTGGTTTAGGACCTCCTGCCAGCGTTTGATTACCTTGTCGGAAGTGACGCGGGAAAAAGCAATGTACAACTCCTGGGGCATGACCACCATGGCCTGTTCGATTTGGGATGGATCAACCCCAGCCATCCTGGCCATGTGCTCTACTGTGGGATCCCCGGTAAGCCAAAGGTCGATACGGTCGGCCTGTAGCATACGGGGAAGGCTAAACTGCCTATCGATGTAATCTACGACGATCATGGGGAACTTATGGCGCATTAAAAAAAAGTGGGCCGGGGATTTATTACCTACCCCTACGATATAGCGCTTGGCATCCTCAATCTTCTTTAGGATTATTGGGGAGCCTTTTTTCTTGTAAAATGACATATTAAAGCTCACTAGCGGCCCCACCCATTTAAACTGTTTCTCCCGTTGGGGGGTGCGGGTTACCGAGAACAACACATAGGCCCGCTCGCGTTTAAGGGTACGGAAGGCCCGTCCCCATGGCATTAACTGTATCTCGGCCGTGCTGTGCAAACGCCGCATTATCTCCCGGACAATGCGTACGGCCGGACCTTTGAGTCGGCCATTTTCCAGGTATTGATAGGGAGGATAGTTCTCGGTCATTACAGTTAGCTGGCCGCAATGAGCCGCTGGTGTCCAGCACCAGGAAAAGAATATCAGCAAGGCGGACGGTAGGATAGTATGAAACCAGCGCGCCTTGGCCATGTGGTTCACAGCTAGCAAGCGCCGCACCTATCATTCCTAGTGGTTAAACTTCCACACGTTCAAAAAACACCTCGTAAACACCAAACCATGATTAAGGAATAATTATACATGAAAAGATAAGTCTGCGGAAGATTAAAAGGGCGGGATTGATTTTGGGGTACAAAATTTCAGCCAAGGCAGGTACGTCCCCGCGGTGTCGGGCCCGTCCCCGGGGCCAGGGTCCCCGCCGAGCGGACCGCCTCAGGCCGCCACCGCGGCCAGCAGCGCCACCAACAGGCGCGCCGCTGCAGGGTAAAAATCGGCCGGGGGCTCCTGGGCCAAGCGCTGGCTGAATTGCCGGACCCAGGGCAGCATCTCCTGGGCGGCGAACTGTACGGCCTCGCACTGCATGTCTTTCTCGGAGCGCAGGTAGGCCTCGTCCAGGTAGAGGGTCAGGTATTCCAGCTCCACCGCCAGGTGGTCCGGCGGTTCGGACAAGGACGATTCGTGGTCCAGGCCGGCCTCTTCCAGGCGGCGACGCATCATTATGGCCGGCCGGCCCATCAAGAGGCCCTCCTGGCTGTCATAGCAGGAGTGGTACAGCGGAGCGGCCACCCCGCCCGGCGCGTTGATGAACAGGCGGACGTAGTCCGGCTCCAGGGCCTGGAACAACTCCTCGGCCCGGCCAAATCCCCGCAGGAACCCGGTCATGGCCCGCAGGGCCTCCCGGCCGGAGTCGTCGAGCAAGGGGGCTAACGACTCGAGGTCCTCCTGGTACTCCCGGCCCAACATCTCCTGGCAGGCCTCGGGGTTGGGGCCCCAGAACACCTGGCTGAGCATGGCCAGGGCGTTAAAGAGCCCGGCCCGCTGGTCCGAGGTTAAATCCTGTATCGGTTTGGACATACTTCCCCTGGCCCGTCCCCTGGGTTGCTCGCGGTCATATTTATCCCATATCGCGAGGCAAATTACCACCACCTAACCGGTAGCAACCAAGCCGCCCACCGGCCGCCCCTACGGCGGCCGCGCTTGCCAACCCGGACTGTAAACACTATCTTTATAATTGTAAACCAACCATATACAGGGAGCCCCATGGTCGATACCGCCGAGGAAATCAGCCACTACTGGAAAACCGTGATGGACACGGTGCAAGACGGGGTGATGGTCATCTCGCCCGAGGGCAAGATTCTCTCGGTCAACCGCGCCGCCGAGGAGGTTACCGGCTACTCCGAGGCCGAGCTCACCCACAGCCCCTGCACCATGCTGGAGTGCACCGGGTGCCAGCTTTTCGGCCGCGGCTCGGGGCCGCACTACTGCCAACTATTCCGCGACGGCCGGGTGCACGCCAAGAAGTGCCTCATCACCAACAAGGACGGGCACAAGGTGCACGTCATCAAGCGGGCCTCGGTCCTCAAAGACGAGCGCGGGCGCCTGATCGGCGCGGTGGAGTCCCTGTCAGACATATCCGACGTGGTGCAGCGGGACCGCCAAATCGTCTCCCTGCGGCGTTCGCTGGCCAGCGAGGAGGGCTTCCACGGGCTGGTGGGCTCCTCGCGACCCATGCACCGCCTCTACGACCTCATCGAAAACTCGGCCCGCTCCCACGCGCCGGTGCTCATCCACGGCGAGAGCGGCACCGGCAAGGAGCTGGTGGCCCGGGCCATCCACAACCTGGGGCCGCGGGCCGACGGCCCCTTCATCAAGGTCAACTGCGCCGCGCTCAATGAAAACCTGCTGGAGAGCGAACTATTCGGCCACGTGCGCGGCTCCTTCACCGGCGCTGACCGAGACCGGATGGGGCGCTTCGAGGCGGCCCAGGGCGGCGATATCCTCCTGGACGAGATCGGCGACGTGCCGCCGGCCACCCAGGTAAAGCTGCTGCGGGTGTTGCAGGAAAAGGAGCTCGAGCGGGTGGGCGACCACCTGCCCATCAAGGTGGACGTGCGGGTTATCACCGCCACCAACCGCGACCTCGGCGCCCTCATCGCCGACGGCAGCTTCCGCCAAGACCTCTACTACCGCATCAACGTGGTGCCCATCCGGGTGCCGGCCCTGCGCGAGCGGCGCGAGGACATCCCCCTGTTGGCCCGGACCTTCATGGAGCGCCTCACCCTGCGCACCGGACGGCCCATCGAGGCCATCAGCCCCGAGGCCATGAAACGCCTGTACGCCTATCCCTGGCCCGGCAACGTACGCGAGCTGAAAAACGCCATGGAGTACGCCTTTGTACTCTGCCCCGAGGGCAAGATCCGGCGCGAGCACCTGCCGGAGCATATCGCCTTTGGCCCGGGTCCCCCGGTGGGCCAGGCGGTGCCCGACGTGGAGCGCCAGCGGCTGGTGGCCGCCCTCAAGGAGACCAAGGGCAACCAGACCCAGGCGGCGCGCATCCTGGGGGTGAGCCGCATGACGGTGTGGAAGCGCATGAAAAAATACGGGCTCAACATAGAGCGCGACGTGCGCTGAGTCGGCGGCAAGTCCGGCCACAAGCACACACGTTGTAAACTAGCTGTTTACAGTGGTCACCGTGCCTTTACAAACCCCCAACCCCCTTCACAAGCTAACAAATTTTTTATCCAACAATTTCTATAGATTAACTTCCGGCGTATTTTTCCGGCCAAGGTTGGCATGCTGGTTGCTAAGTATTCGGACAGTTAGTAAACTATATTAAATAACGCCTGCCAGCCAGGCGAGAAAAGTTTTATCTGCTTCTCTTAATGTCGGAGGAATCATGATCAAGACAACCCTCACCATCCTGCTGGCCCTGTTGGTGTTGGCCGCCACGTCCTCGGTGGTCTTCGCCTATGGCGGCGGCAACTATCGCAAGGGTAAATACCTGTTCCGCAAACACTGCCGGGTGTGTCACGCCGAGGAGGCCAAGGGGCCCAAGCCGGCCAAGTCGCTGAGCCCGGTGAGCAAGACCATGGACGAGTGGGTCAAGGCCTTTGAGCCCGAGTCGGTGGCCAAGTATCCCTGCAAGGACGTATGGGACAAGCTGGCCGCCGAGAGCAAAGGCGCCCTCAACGACATCTTCACCTACCTGCACAAGCACGCCAAAGACTCGCCCACTCCGCTCAAATGTAAGTAATCATCGTAGCGGGGGCGTCGCCTGACGCCCCCGCCCTGCCAACCACCGGGATTGGAGAACACCTATGACCAACCACCGGACAAGTGCGCTCTCACGCCGGGGCTTTTTGAAGCTCTCCGGCGCGGCCGCGGCCGCCGCGGCCGGGGGGGTGGGGCTCTTCGGCCCCCCCGGCGTACGGGCCGCCCAGCCCACCTCCCGCCTGGTCAGCAAGTACTCGGTCTGCGACATGTGCTTCAACAAGTGCAGCCTCATCGCCCGGGTGCGCGACGGGGTGGTGGAAAAGCTGGACCCCAACCCCAAGTTCCTCAAGAGTCGCGGCATGCTCTGCGCCCGGGGCAACGCCGGGGTGCGCCAGCTCTACGACCCCGACCGGCTCAAGCATCCCCTGCTGCGCAAGGGGGCCCGCGGCGAGGGCCGGTGGCAGCGCCTCAGTTGGGACCAGGCCCTGGACCACGCGGCCGAGAAGCTGCAGGCCATCGCCGAGCGCTACACCCGCTGCGGGGTGCTGTTCATGGCCGGCAGCGACATGCAGTCGACCTTCCTGCACCGCTTTGCCAAGGTCTTCGGCTCCTACAACGCCCTGAGCCACGAGTCCATGTGCCTCATCGCCGGCACCCGGGCCTTCCTGGACACCTACGGCGAAGTGCCCATCCCGGACATGCTCTACACCAAGTACGTGATCATGGTGGGGGCCAACCGCTTCGAATCCCTGGTCACCCCCGACAGCATCGACCTGATGACCGCCATGAAAAACGGCTGCCAGCTGGTGGTGCTGGACCCCCGCTACACCCGTACCGCCGCCCTGGCCCACCAGTACTACGCCATCCGGCCGCACACCGACATGGCCTTCATGCTGGCGGTGGCCCACGTGCTGATCAACGAGGAGCTCTACGACAAGCAGTTCGTGGCCGAGCGCTGCTACGGCCTGGAGCAACTCGCCGCCCACGTGCAGCGCTACAGCCCGGAGTGGGCGGCCAAGGAGACCGATATCCCGGCCGAGGACATCCGTCGCCTGGCCCGCGAGCTGGCCGCCGCCGCTCCCCAGGCCATGGTCTATCCCGGCCGCCGCAGCTCCAACTACCACGACTCCACCCAGATTCGGCGCTCCTTTGCCATCGTCAACGCCCTGCTGGGCAACTGGGACCGTCCCGGCGGGCTCACCGCCGCCCGCATGGTGGGGCTCAAGGGCGGCGTGCCCTTTGAGGAGCCCTTTTACGAGGACAACCCCGACGACCGCATCGACCACGGCCCGGCCAAGTTGATGTTCGAGGAGGAGGGGTCGTTCAAGATCGCCCGCGACGCGGTGATCGCCGGCAAGCCCTACCCGGTCAAGGGCTTCGTGGTCTACAAGACCAACCCCATGGGCACCGGGGCCAACCGCCAAAAGACCATCGAGATGTTCAACACCCTGGACTTCGTGCTGGACATCGACATCACCATGAGCGACACCGCCTGGATGTCGGACCTGGTGCTGCCGAGCCAATGCTACCTGGAGCGCCAGGACCCCTGCTCGGCCCAACAGGGCTCCTCGGCCTGCGCCTGCGTGGTTATGCGCGACCCGGTGGTGGAGCCCATGTTCCAGGCCAAGCCGGTCTTCTGGATCATGCAGCAGTTGGCCCGGCGGCTGAAGCTGGGGCAATACTTCGACTTCACCATCGACGACTACCGCAAGGCCCAGACCGCCGAGGTGCCCGAGGCCATGACCGCCCTGCGGCGCGACGGGGTCTACTACAACCCCTCCAAGCTCTACGGCGTGTACGAGGGGCGCATCTTCAAGACCCGCTCCAAGAAGATCGAGCTGTTCAACGAGACCTACCAGAAGATGGGGTTGGACCCCCTGCCGGTCTACCATCCGCCGGCCGACCCCGGCCAGGGGCGCTTCCGCCTGGTGGTGGGCCGCAACGCCCTGATCACCCAGAGCTCCAGCCAAAACAATAGCCTCCTGGTGCAACTGCAGCCGGACAACGACCTGTGGATGCACCCGGCGGCGGCGGCCGAGCTGGGGCTGCACGACGGCTCCTACGTCATGGTGCAAAGCCCGGCCGGCCGCCAGGCCATCCGGCTCAGGATCACCCGGCGCACCCGGCCCGACACGGTCTACATGCACACCGGCTTCGGGGTACTCTCGCGCGGGTTGTCCAACCTGCAAGGCAAGGGCGCCAGCATCGCCGCGGTGCTCACCGACGGCATGGACCAGCTAACCGGCAACATGGCCATGCATGAAACCATAGTCACCGTGACCAAGGGAGGCGCCTGATGAGCAAGCAACTGGGCATGGTCATTGACGCCTCGCTCTGCCTGGACTGCAAGGGCTGCCTGTCCGCCTGCAAGCAGGCCAACCAGGTACCCGAGGGCAAATGGCGCAACTGGATCAAGGACGGCGACCTGGAGCCGGCGGCCGCAGCCCGGCGGCGGGTGGTGTTCCAACCGGGGGGCTGCATGCACTGCGACCAGCCCACCTGCGTGAGCGCCTGCCCCACCGGGGCCACCTACAAGGACCGGCGCGACGGCACGGTGGTCATTAACCGCGACCTGTGCATCGGCTGCGGCCAATGCCTACCGGCCTGTCCCTACGGGGCGCGCTACCGGCATCCCCACCTACGGGTGGCCGACAAGTGCGACTTCTGCGTCCAGCGCCGGGCCGACGGCCTGGAGCCGGCCTGCGTGAGCACCTGCCCCACCAAGGCGCGGGTCTTCGGCGATCTCAACGATCCCCACAGCCCGGCCGGGCGGCTGATGAAAAAGCACGCCGCGGACCAGACCCTCACCCAGGTGGTCAACCGCCGCAGCCCCACCGACCCCAACCTCTACTACCTCGGGGACCCCGGCCCCAAGCATTGGCCGGCCCAGGCCAAGATGCCCGAGGCCCTGGAGTTCTTCAAGAACCTGGTGAAGCCGGCGGTGAACCTGGTGGTGGGGGTCACCGGCCTCGGCGTGGTGGCCATGCTGGCCAAGCAGCTTTTGATGCCGGGCGATGCCCCCCCGGAGCACCCCCCGCAAGGAGGCGACCATGAGTAGCCCGATGATCCAACGTCACACCAACACCGGTATCTTCATGCACTGGTTCAACGCCGGCTGCTGGCTCTTTCTGTTGGCCACCGGCCTGGGGCTGCTGCAAAATCCCGACCTGCAACCCCTGGGCGCCTGGTACCCCGGCCTGCTGCGGGCCGTCTTCGGCGGCGGCGACGGTCTGTTGGGGGCGCACATCGCGGTGGCCCTGCTCTGGCTGGCGGTGTGGGCCGGGTATTACTTGCGCTTCGCCGGCCGCTACGCGGTGCCCTTCTTGGTATCCATCTTCACCCTCGATCCTCGGCGCGACCTGCAGTGGATCGTGAAGAAGAACTTCCAGATGACCCTGGGCTACAAGATGATGGCCCGCCTGGTGCGGCCCCTGGGCTGGGACGGCCGCCTGCCGGAGCAGGAGTATTACAACGCCGGGCAGAAGCTGGCCGCCCAGGTGATGGTGCTCGGCAGCCTGGTGCTGGCGGTCAGCGGCCTGATCCTGGCGGCCTCGTCCTGGATCATCGACACGCCCAACGTGCCCTGGGTGCAGTGGAGCATAACCATCCACTACCTGGCCGCCGGCCTCACCTTCGCCATTGTGCTGGTCCATATTTACATGGCCGCCATCGCCAAGGAGGAGCGCCCGGCCCTGTGGTCCATGTTCAACGGCCAGGTGCCGGCCGCTTACGCCGAGCACCACCACAAGCTCTGGTACGATAAACTCAGCAAGTAACCTCACCACGGCCCCCGGGCGCGCCCGGCGCGGCGGGGGCCCAGCCGGGAGCCGCCGATGTCCCGCCAGCCCTGTTTCCCGCGTCCCTGGCCGCTGGTCCTGCTGGTCCTGGCCCTGCTGCTGGGCCCGGGCGGACCGGCGGCCCGGGCGGCGCAGGCCAAGCCCCCCTGGTGGGACCAGGCCGCGGCCGCAGCGGCCGAGGGCGGCTACCGTCTCATCGACTACCGCGGGCTGCGCGCCGCCCTGGCCAAGCTGGGCGGCGACGTGTTGCTCATCGACGTGCGGCCGGACTACGAGTTCCAGCGGGGGCACATCCCCGGCGCGGTGAACCTGGAGTTTCACCTGGGGCACCGCAACCGCTTGCCGGAGCCCATGGCCCGGGCCTTGCGCCGCCTGGCCGGCGACGACCTGTCGCGGCCCATCATCGTCTATTGCCGCAGCTTCAAGTGACTGCGCAGCGAGATCGCGGCCCGGTGGGCCGCCCGCCTGGGCTTTGGCCAGGTGTGGCGCTACGCCCCGGGGTGGCACGGCTGGCTGGCCCGCGTTTCGCCGGGGACCGGGGCGGCTCAGGTCGCGGCCGGCCTGCGCGTGGGCGACTTCTTCCCGTCCTGCCGCCTGGTGTGGCTCCGGGCCAAGCAGGACGCCGCCTACCTGGGGATGCCGGCGGCCGCCGGATCCCTGGCCCTGCGCCAAGTGCCGGCCGACTACCTGCTGGTAGAGCTTTTCAACGAGTACTGCCAACTATGCCAAAAGGAGACACCGGTCTACAACCAGCTCTTCAAGCGCATCCAAGACGATCTCCGCCTGGCGCGGCGCATGAAGATCATCGGCCTGGGAGTGGGTTCCTCCAACCGCCAGGTGGCCAAGTTCCGGCGGCAACGCGGGGTACTCTTTCCCCTGTTCGCCGACCACCGGCGCGAGGTCTTTGACTGCCTGGGCCAGCCCGAACTGCCGGTGCTCTACCTGCTCAAGCGCCACGGCCACGCCGGCTTCAGGCTGGTGTTCCAACATACCGGCCACCTGTCCGACCTGGCCCGCTTCATCGACACCCTGGTTAAGCTGGTCACCCGCCCCTAGGGCCCGCCAGGGCCGGCGAGCTTCATGGACGTTGCAATGTGGCCCCGTGTTTGGCAGGATTAAATATAATTTTCCCCGCGGCCCGCGGCCCTGGCTGGAGGCCGCGGTTGGACCGGGCTTACGCACGCGAGAGGTTCTATTCCATGGCAGAGGTTGTGGCCAGCATCCTGCACGGCGCCCATGGCGACTACTACCAGCAGAGCATGTGCCTCAAGCACATGAAGAAACAAAATCCCGACCTGCGGCTCAAGCTGTTTTTCGCCATGCAACACCGTTACGAGGTCTTTAAGGTCCTGGACTACTCCTTTGCCGAGCACGTGGGCATGTGGACCGACCTGGCCGAGCAGTCCTTCGACCGCTTCCACCAGTTCCAGGTGTTGGACCCGGAGCTCCAGGAAGACGTGCTCGATCGCCTGCCGCCGGAGGTGCTGGAGCGCCTGGACCGCCGGACCAATCACCTGCCCTGGCGCTACCTGCCCCGCCTGTTCCCGCCCGGCCCGGACGACATGCTCTCCCTGAACCAACCGGGCCGGGAGATGCTGGCCCGCGAGATGGCGGCCAAGGGCATCGACCAGGAGACCTTTGCGCGGCCCACCATCGGGGTGGTGTGGCGTTTCCGGGGAGCCGGCGGCGCGGTGCATCCCTTTTTGCAGCCGCCGGCTGAGGTAATGCGCCGCAAGTACTCGCGGGCCCTGGGCCGCCTGATCCGGGAGTTCGACTGCAACGTGCTCATCTGCGGCATGAACCTGGAGATGGACGACCAGGCCCGTATCATCCTGGATAACAAGTTTCCGCCCTACGGCCTGGATTTGCCGGCCGAGCGGACCATCTATGTCAACGGTCTGAACTTCATCATCAACGCCGAGATTCTGAGCCGCTGCGACGTCTGCCTGGTGCACTCCTCCGGCTTCAGCGAATACGTGTACATGCGCAAGGGCGGCGACATGTTCCTGGTGGACACGCCGGCCAGTTATCTACTTAAGATGATAAAGTACCGCCTGCCCTTCTTCGACTACTTCGCGCCGCGCACCTTCGTGCGCCAGTGGCTGCGGCCCCACAGCGAGGACCGTATCCACCGCTGGCTGGCGCGGGCCCTGCGGGCCAAGCTGCGGGCCGGGGCCGGTGGTTAAAACACCCCTGGCCAAAGAGCGGTCCAACCTGCTAGCCTTGATGACAACAGGTCTGCGCGCGGGCCGCCGCCGCGGCCCGGGTGGGCCGGCGGCCGGTTGGTCCCCCTGGTTGAGGTGAGTAAATGAGCCAATACGATTTATCCAAGGTCCCGGTTTTCATCCTCTGCGGCGGCCTGGGCACCCGCATCCGCGAGTACACCGAGCACCGCCCCAAACCCATGATCCCCATTGGCGGCGAACCTATCCTGCTGCACATAATGCGTTGGTACAGCCGCTTCGGCTTTCGCCACTTCATCCTGTGCATGGGCTACAAGAGCGAGGTGATCCGCAGCTATTTCCTGAATTTCTACGCCATGAACACCGACTGCACCATCGGGCTCAAGGACAACCAGGTGACCGTGCACCGGGTGTCGCACTCCTACGACTGGGAGGTGACCCTGGCCTACACCGGCGAGCTCACCATGACCGGGGCGCGGGTGGCCCGGGCGGCGAGCCGCTACCTGGGCCAGGCCGAGCACTTCGCGGTCACCTATGGCGACGGGCTCACCGACGCCGACCTGGCCGCCGAGTTCGCCGCCCACCGGGACCGCGGCAAGATCGGCACCGTGCTGGGGGTCAACCCGCCCTCGCGCTTCGGCGAGTTCGTCATGGACGGCGACGAGGTCACCGCCTTCGTGGAAAAGCCGGAGATCAGCACCGCCTGGATCAACGGCGGCTATTTCTTTTTCACCCGCGACTTCCTGCCCTATCTCTCCATCGACCGGTCCTGCGTCCTGGAGAGCGAGCCCCTGAGCAACCTGGCGGCCGACGGCCAGCTCAACGTCCACCGCCACCGGGGGTTCTGGGCCTGCATGGACACCCAGCGAGACCACGACCAACTGGAAAAACTCATATCCGACGGCGCGGCGCCCTGGCTGCCGGCCGGCCAACCCCCTAAGGAGACGACTTAGTCATGAAGGTATTGGTAACCGGACACCGGGGATACATCGGGGCCCACCTGGTGCCCCTGCTGCAAGAGGCCGGCCACCAGGTGACCGGCTGCGACCTGGGCCTGTTCGAGGGCTGCCAGTGGGAAGAGCCGGCCCGGGCCGACATCGAACTGACCAAGGACCTGCGGGCCCTCACCCCGGAGGACCTGGCCGGCCATGACTGCGTGATGCACCTGGCCGCCTTGTCCAACGATCCCATGGGTGAGCTGGAGCCGGGCATCACCGAGCAGATCAACGGCCAGGGTTCCATCGACCTGGCCGCCCGGGCCAAGGCGGCCGGGGTGCGCCGCTTCCTGTTCGCCTCCAGTTGCTCCATGTACGGCAAGGGCGAGTCCATGGACCTGGACGAGACCGCGGCCCTCAACCCGGTGTCGGCCTACGCCGTGTCCAAGATCATGGCCGAGGAGGGCATCTCCGCCTTGGCCGACGACGACTTCTCGCCGTCGTTTTTGCGCAACTCCACCGCCTACGGCCACTCACCCATGCTGCGCATCGACATCGTGGCCAACAACCTGCTGGCCAGCGCCCTGGCCTTTGGCCAGATTCGCATCATGAGCGACGGCAAGCCCTGGCGGCCCCTGGTGCACTGCGCCGATATCGCCCGCGCCTTCATCGCCTTCATGGAGGCCCCGCGCCAGACGGTGCACAACCGGGCGGTGAACATCGGGGCCAACCAGGAAAACTTCCAGGTGAGAGACATCGCCGACATCATCGCCGAGCTGCTGCCCCAGGCCGAGATCACCTACACCGGCGAGGTGGGCCACGACCCCCGCGACTACCGGGTCAACTTCGACCTGCTCTACAGCCTGCTGCCGGACTTCAAACTGGCCTACAACCTGCGCTCGGGCATGGAGGAACTGCACCAGGCCCTGACCGGGCGCTTTACGGCCGAGGACTTTGAAGGCGACCGCTTCGTGCGCCTGCGCCATTTGAAAAAGACCTTCCATCTGCTCAAGGAATACTCATGATCTTCACCGAGACGCCGATCAAGGGGGCCTATCTCATAGACCTGGACAAGCGGGAGGACCCGCGCGGCTTTTTCGCCCGCTTCTTTTGCCAGCGCGAGTTCGCCGAGCACGGCCTGGAAACCAACTTCGTGCAGATCAACAATTCCCTGAGCCGCGACCAGGGGACCCTGCGCGGCCTGCATTACCAGTTGGGCCGCTCGGCCGAGGTGAAGGTGCTGCGGGTGCTGTCGGGCGCCTTGTGGGACGTCATCGTGGACCTGCGGCCGGAGTCGGCGACCTTTGGCCGGCACTTCGGGGTGGAGCTCAGCGCGGCCAACCGCACCATGCTCTACGTGCCCCGGCGCTTTGCCCACGGCTTTCTCACCCTGGAGCCGGACACCGAGACGCTCTACCTGGTCTCGGCCTTTTACGACCCCGAGGCCGAACGGGGCCTGCGCTACAACGACCCCAAGCTGGCCATCGACTGGCCGGCCGAGCCCAAGGTCATCTCGGACAAGGACCGCGCCTGGCCGGACCTCGACCAGGACTATCACCTAAAGGGGCTCTAGACGGCAACCAGCCAAGGGACGCGAGCATGCGCATACTTTTCACCGGGGCCAGCTCTTTCACCGGGTACTGGTTCATCCAGGCCCTGGCCGCCCAGGGGCACCAGGTGGTGGCCGCCATCCTGCGCCGGCCCGAGCAATACCAGGGGGTGCGCCGGGCGCGGGTGGAGGCCCTGGAGCCGCTGTGCACCCGGCGCTTTGGCCTGCGCTTTGGCGAGGAGGCCTTTCTGCGGGCCATCAAAAGCGACGGTCCCTTTGACCTGCTTTGCCACCACGCCGCCCAGGTGGGCGACTATCGCAGCCCGGAGTTTGACGTGGCCGGGGCCCTGGCGGCCAACACCCACAACCTGCCGGCGGTGCTGCGCGCCCTGGCCGAGCAAGGGTGCGCCAAGCTCATCATCACCGGCAGCGTTTTCGAGCCCGGCGAAGGGGCCGGCAACCGGCCGCTGGCGGCCTTTAGCCCCTACGGCCTGTCCAAGGGGCTCACCGCGTCCGTGTGCCAGTTCTACGCCGACGCGACCGGCTTCAGCCTGGGCAAGTTCGTGATCCCCAACCCCTTCGGCCCCTACGAGGAGCCGCGCTTCACCGCCTACCTGGTGCGCACCTGGAAGGCGGGCCAGACCCCCTCGGTGAACACGCCGCGCTACGTGCGCGACAACATCCACGTCAGCCTGCTGGCCGCCGCCTACGCCGACTTTGCCGCCGGGTTGCCCAGCGCCCCCGGCCTGGTGCGCCGCAACCCCAGCGGCTACGTGGAGACCCAGGGCGCCTTTGCCCGGCGCTTTGCCGAGGCCATGGCCCCGCGCCTGGGCCTGGAGTGCCCGGTGGCCTTGGCCCAACAGACCGACTTCTCCGAGCCCCTGGTGCGCATCAACACCGAGCCGGTCGACGGCCCGGCCCTGGGCTGGGACGAAGACGCGGCCTGGGACGAGCTGGCCGCCTACTACCGCCGCGCCTAAGCTATTATTGCCCGCTGGCTAACCCCCCAAACAAAACGTCCCCGCCGCCGGCGGGGGGGACCATGACCGGGTGAATCGCCCCGGCCCCAAAGAGAAGCCCCGCCAGTGGCGGGGCTTCCCAGGGGTTAGGTTATCCGGTTAAGGCGAGGCTGTCAGGTACTCGCCTGGTTTGTCTTTAGTACGGCGCCGAGCTGATCACCGGGCTGTAGGGCTCGATCTTGCCGGTCTTCATACGGCGGTCGTAGATGTTAACCATGTCCTGGTAGAGTTGGAAGACCTGGAAGAAGCCGTGCCAGTGGGCGTAGTCCGGCGCGTTCATGGCCGCACCCTGGCGCGCCCGGCGTCCGGTGTGGTGCCACAGGTAGTACATCAGCTCTTGGAAGCCGTCCTGCCAGGGATCGGGTCCCAGCAGGCCCTTGGCCTTGAGCTCGGCGGCCATCTTGGTGGCGCCGTCCCAGTACTTGTTGTAGAGCTCAACCGCGTAGTTCAGGGTAGCCCGCTGGGTCTTGGTGTGGGTGGGCCCATGGCAGTTGGCGCAGACCTTGCGCATGAGCTTCTCGCCCTTGACGCCGTCGCCGCGCGCGCCGCTGCGCACCACCGACTTTTTGTGCATCAGGTCCCACTTCAGGCGCTCTTGCACGTTGTGGGTGGTGGCCAGATCGCCGATGCCGCTCATGTGGCAGGTGGCGCAGGTGGGGGCCAGGTAGTCGCCGGGCTCCCAGGCCTCGGGCGGGCTGTCCCACTTGTACTCCTCGCCGTGCACCAGGTAGTTCTGGCCGTGCTTGCTCTCCATGTAGATTTCGATATTGGGATGGTCGGGACCCAGGTGGCAGGCGCCGCAGGCCTCGGGCTTACGGGCGTCGGCGATGGAGAACTTATGCCGGGTGTGGCAGACCGTACAGGTGCCCACGCTGCCGTCGGGGTAGCGGGTGCCCACCCCGCCGGGCCAGGTCTGGTTGATGGGCTTGTGGTCCGGACCCAGTTCCACCGTGGTGCCGTGGCACATCTGGCAGCCCGAGGCGCGCGAGGCCCGCATGTAGGGCTTGCTGCCCACCGGGGTGCCGGTGTTCCACTTGAGCTTGATGCCATCCATGAAGGCGGCGCCCTCGTACCAGAACTGGAGCTTGATCAGCTTGCCGCCGGCCTTGGCCGGGTCCATCACCGCCGCGGTGGCCAACTTGCCGTGGCCGCTCTTAAGGAACTGCTCCACTTCCTGGGGATGGCACCGGCTGCAGGTCTTGGAGGAAACCATGGGCGAAATGAATATCTGGCTGCCCTTGATGCCTTCGCACTGGCTGGCCATGGGCGAGGTCTTCTTCACCACGTGGCAGTCGTAGCAGGAGACCCCGGCGTGGCTCATGCGGCTGGCTTTCCAACCCTCCACAATGCCGGGCATCTTCTTGGCATGACACTCGATGCACCGCAGCGCGTCGGGCGTGAACCCCCGCTTGATAATCAGCTCTTTGGGGAGGCTGGGATATTCCGCGGCCTGTTCGGCGGCGATAACCGCTTGACCGGCCGCGATCAGCATTGCCAGGGCCACCAGCCCGATTATGCTGAAAACGCCAATTTTCGGCTTCATGGTTTCCTCCTTTTACGCCGGTGGAAGCATATATCTTTAAATTTATATTTCTCTCTTGTTGAAATACCGGTTCACCGCGTCGGCCATGTTTTTGTGCCCCACGTGGGGGTGGCACTCGGTGCAGCGCTTCTTGGTGTCGCCGCGCAGGTAGGCCCGGTGGGCCAAGAACCCGCCGCGTCGCATACCCGGCGGAGTGAGCACATTGTGGCAGTGGCGGCAAGCGCTGTCATAGGTGAACCCCAGACGCCGTCGTTCAGAAGCGCCTATCCAGTCGTAGGCATCGGCGTCTATATAGAGGTTGTGGATAACGTCGCCGGTGCCGGTGACCGCCTTGGCCACCAGGTATTGGAAGAAGTCGCCGTGGGGTAGGTGACAGTCAACACACTGGGCGGTGAACCCCTGGGGGTTTTTGCCGCCGTGCACCGACTCGCGCCAGGCCTGCTGGAAGGGAATCATGATGTGGCAGGTAACGCAGAAAGTGTCCTTGTTGGTAATGTCGATCATGAACCCCGAGGCCAACACCATCATGACGCTCAGGACAATACCAACGGCAAGACCATAGACCCACTTGGACTTGCTCTTGGTTTTCTTGGGCTTGGTCTCTGTCGTCATGCCATTTCTTCCTTCACTTGTGTTGAACTGGAAACGACTCCATCGCTCAATCAGCCCGTGGCCCGGCCGTGCCCGGGTCTGCCGGGGCCGGGGAAAGCACGGGAGGCAGCTATTTAGCGTGACCCCCCTCGCTGCTACCTTTATGCATTCTGCCGGCAGCCACAGGCAAGGCAAGATTTTGTAAAATAAGTTACAGACCTGCCCCCCACTTAACTTTGTCGCTTATCCCGGGCGTAAAATCGCGACGATATCCCACCTACCCTGCGTGTGTTCTCTTAAATATTTTAGCAACGGGCCCGCGCAAATATCAATGAAATTTCTGATAGCTATGGTCGGAATTGCCAGCGGCGACGCGGCGGCGCGCGCTCGTCACCACGCTAGGGTCCCGAAACAAGCAATAACAGCTCTCATCTAGGTGTTGTTACATTTCTTTTGGGGAGGCCGGCGGCGACCGGTCTAGGCGTCTTGGCAGGCGTCGGCCTGGAACTTGTAGCCCACCCCGGCCACGGTGACGATGCGGCGGGGGCGGTTGGGGTCGCGCTCCAGCTTTTTGCGCAGGCGCTGCACGTGCACGTCCACGGTGCGGCTGTGTTTATAGAGGTTGGAGTCGCGCCATATCTGCTGGCGGATGAACTCGCGGGACAGCACCTCGTTGGGGAAACTGATGAACAGCTCCAGCAGCTCGTATTCCGTCTTGGTGAGCTGCACCGGCTGGTCACCGACTTTCACCTGGCGCGACTTGAAGTCAATGGCTATGCCGGCGCACTGGTAATTACGCTTGACGATGCTGCGCTCCAGGCGCTTGAGCACCGCCTTTATGCGGGCCGAGAGCTCCAGGGCGTTGAAGGGCTTGACGATATAGTCATCGGCCCCGCACTGCAGGCCCAGCACGGTGTCGGCCACGCCGTCGCGGGCGGTGAGCATGATGATGGGAAAGTCGAACTCGCGCCGTATGAACTGGCAGGCCTTGATGCCGTCGATGTCCGGCAGGTTGAGGTCCAGGATGATCAGGTCGGGGCGATGCTGCTTGACCTTTTCGATGCCCCCCAGGCCATTGAAGGCGCTGATCACCTCGAACCCATCGAGCTCCAGGTTGCCCTTGATAGTCTTGACGATATCTTCGTCGTCGTCGATTACCAGTATGATTTGTCGCTGAGCCTCGGCCATGGCGTCCGTTCCCGGGTAACCAACGGCTGGCCCAAAGAGCCTACCGCGCCGGCTGGGCGCCCGTTGGTTCCCGCCATCTTCATACCGTACAACACGGCTGATTGTCCATATCCGGCGGGTGTCGCTCCCGCCGGACGGCTCGGCCCCCTGGCCAGGCAGAAAACCAGGCAGCCTAGCCGGTTATTCCAGTTTGTCGCCACGGCCCGGCCAACGCAAGCCGGCCACGCCCAATTTACGGCCATGCAACACCTTTAACTCCATCCTTACATACAGTTTTGCTAGGAATATTTTAGGTAATCAACAGGGCTCACGGATATCTGGATCGAGAGCCCCTGTCGGTGGTTTGGCAGGAGCGCAAGGAGGATGTCAAGTGGCGCAAGGCGGCCGCAAGCTTCCCAAGAAATGGCTGATCCTGTTGGCGGTGCTGGTGGTGGTGATCGCGGGGGCCGCGATCCCCCTGGCCCAGAGTTCCACCACCGAATTCTGCATGTCCTGCCACGAGATGCGACGCTACCAAGACGAGTTGAAGAAATCTCCCCACGCGGTGGATAAGGACAAGCAACCCATCGGCTGCCAGCAATGCCACGTCCCCAATTCCATCGGCCTGCGTTACCTCACGGTAAAGGTGGTGCTGGGGTTCAAGGATATTTGGGTGCACCAGTTCGGCGACCCGGAGAACCTGGACCGCCGGGCCATGCAGCCGGTGGCGCGGCGCTTCGTGGTGGATGAAAACTGCCTGGCCTGCCACCAGGACCTCACCAAGGACGCACGCGGCGAAAAGAAGATTTCGCCCATCGGCGAGCTTTGCCACCAAGCCTACCTGCAAGAAAACGGCAATACCAAGCGGGGCTGCGTTGGCTGTCATTTCAACATGGCCCACCTGCCCGAATTCGACCGGCGTTATTTCTTCAACCAGGAGTTTGCCAAGAGGCTTTCCCTGCAGACAGCGGAGCGGCGCCGATGACAGCGACCGGTGACAACGGGCCCAAGCCCAAGAAGTGGACCAAGCGAATCCTGTGGATACTGGCGGTGTTGGTGTTGGCCGTGGGCGTGGCTGTTTTATACATCAACCTGGCCTTCCCCAAGGTGCGTTGCCAAGCGGTGGACCACCTCAAGAGCCCGGACCAGCTGGGCGACTGCTTCCAGTGCCACCTCAAGGCCACCCCCAAGGTGGCCCAGGACTGGTACGAGAGCAAGCACGGGGTGATGCTGGTCAAGTGTTTCGTGTGCCACGGCCAGCCCGACGGCAAGGGGTCGGTACCCTACGCGGTGTCGCCCGACGTGAACACCACCTGCCGCAAGTGCCACGATCCCAGCATTAAAAAGATGGAATACAAGTACGGTCTCAAACCAGTGTGCACCGACTGCCACCCGTTCCACAACAATTCCCTGCACCACAAGGCCTACGTAAAACCGGTGGCCAAGAAGACCGTGCAGTAGCAACCAAGGCGGTTGTTGCTTGGAGATTTTTGACAGCCTGGAGGGAGAAAATGGCGGTTTCCAGAAGAGAGTTTCTCAAGGCCTCGGCGGCGGCCACGGCCCTGATGGCCATCGGCGCGCCGGTGGTCAAGGCGGCGGGCAGCGATGGTATGGATCGCTGGGTCAAGGGTGTATGCCGCTTCTGCGGCACCGGCTGCGGCGTGCTGGTGGGCGTGCGCGGCGGCAAGGCGGTCATGGTCAAGGGAGACCCCAACAACCACAACGCCGGTTTCTTGTGCCTCAAGGGCGCCCTCATGCCTCCGATCATCTACGCCAAGGAGCGGGTCACCAAGCCCTTGATCCGCAAGAACGGCAAGCTCACCCCGGTTAGCTGGGACGAGGCCCTGGACTACACCGCCGGCAAGTTCAAGGCGGTGCTCAAAAGCGACGGCCCCAACGCGGTGGCCTTTTACGGCTCGGGCCAGGCGCTCACCGAGGAGACCTACCTGGCCAGCAAGATATTCAAGGCCGGCCTGCGCTGCAACAACGTGGAGGGCAACCCGCGCCTGTGCATGGCCTCGGCGGTGGGCGGCTACGTCACCACCTTTGGCAAAGACGAGCCCATGGGCAGCTACGAGGATATCGACGCGGCCACCTGCTTCTTTATCATCGGCTCCAACACCTCCGAGTGTCACCCCATTCTCTTCAAGCGCATCGCCTCGCGCAAGCAGTCGGACAAGAACGTCAAGATCATCGTGGTCGACCCCCGCAAGACCAACACCGCCCGCATCGCCGACCTGCACGTGAGCTTCAAACCGGGCACCGACCTGGCCATCCTCAACGCCATGGCCTACCACATCATCCAGGAGGAGCTGGACAACCCGCGCTTCCACGGCAGGTATGTCAACTTCATGAACAACAAGAAGGAGAAGGTTTCCTTCGAGGACTACCAGAAGTTCCTGGCCGACTACACGCCGGAAAAGGCCGAGGCCCTCTCCGGGGTGCCGGCGGCCACCATCCGCAAGATGGCCCAGTGGTTCGCCGAGTCCTCGGCCACCATGTCGCTGTGGTGCATGGGCATCAACCAGCGCATCCGCGGGGTGTGGGCCAACAACCTCATCCACAACCTGCACCTGCTCACCGGCAAGATCGGCAAGCCGGGCTCCACCCCCTTCTCCCTCACCGGCCAGCCCAACGCCTGCGGCGGGGTGCGCGACACCGGCGGCCTGTCCCACCTGCTGCCGGCCGGCCGGCTCATCAAAAAGGCCGAGCACCGCGCCGAGATGGAAAAACTCTGGGGCCTGGCGCCGGGCACCATCAACCCCAAGCCCGGCCTGCACACCGTGGCCCTGTACAACGCCCTGGGCCAGGGCAAGGTCAAGGCCCTGCTGATGCTCTGCACCAACCCGGCCCACTCCCTGCCCAACGTCAACAAGCACCAGGCCGCCCTGGCCCGCAAGGACACCTTCGTCTGCGTCATCGAGGCCTTCCGCGACGCCGAGACGCTCAAGTTCGCCGACGTGGTGCTGCCGCCGGCCTTCTGGTGCGAGCGTGAAGGCGTCTACGGCTGTTCGGAGCGGCGCTACTCGCTCATCTCCAAGGCCATCGATCCCCCGGGCCAGGCGCGTCCCTCGGTCAACATCCTGGTGGACTTGGCCAAGCGCATGGGGGTGGACCCCAAGCTGGTGAACTTCAAGAACTCGGCCGAGGTGTGGGACGAGTGGCGGGCGGTGGCCCGGCCCACGCCCTACAACTTCTGGGGCATGACCCGCGAGCGGATGCGCAAGGAATCGGGCATCCGCTGGCCCTGTCCCGACGAGAAGCACCCGGGCACCAATATCCGCTACGTGCGGGGCGAGGACCCCAACATCCCCAAGGACCATCCCCGCAAGTATCACTTCTACGGCAAGCCCGACGGCCGGGCGGTCATCTGGCTGCGGCCCTACAAGGGCGCGGCCGAAGAGCCCGACGCCCAGTACCCCTTCGTGCTCACCACCGGCCGGGTCATCGACCACTGGCACACCGGCACCATGACCATGAAGGTGCCGGAGCTGCGCAAGTCCTTCCCCAAGGCCTACGTGGAGCTGGCCGCCGCCGACGCCAAAAAGATGGGCATCAACAACGGCGACAACGTCAAGCTGGAAACCCGCCGCGACAAGATGGTCTTCCAGGCGCGGGTCAGCGACGTATGCCGGCCGGGGCTGGTCTTCGTGCCCTTCTTCGACGTGCACCTGTTGATCAACAAGCTCACCCTCGACGCCTTTGACCCCGGCTCCAAGCAGCCGGAGTACAAGATCTGCGCCGTGCGGGTGAGCAAGGTGTAGCCATGGCCATCGCCGGCCTGTTGGTGCACAGCCTCGTGGAAGAGGCCGAGGCCCTGCAAGAGCGCATCAGCGCCATGGCCGGGATGACCACCTATGGCATCCACGAGGGACAATACATCGTGGTGGTGGCCGAGGCGCCCGGGGACCAGATGGAGGCCGCGGTGGACCAACTGGACCGCCTGCCGGGCGTGCTCACCATCTACACCACCTACCTCACCATCGAGGATGAACTGGAGGCCGATGGCGCCTGATGAGTAAATCCCGCTTCCTCCGACCACCTGGAGCGCGGCCCGAGAAAGAATTCCTGGCGCGCTGCCTGCAATGCGGGCAGTGCGCCCAGGTTTGTATATTCGACTGTATCTCTATGAGAACTGGGTTTAATCCCTTCCTGGCCGGGACCCCCCAGATCGACCCCCGCCAGGCCCCCTGCCACCTGTGCATGCGCTGCAGCGCCATCTGCCCCTCCGACGCCCTGGAGGACGTGCCCATCGAAAAGGTGCGCATGGGCTTTGCCAAGCTGGACCGCACCCGCTGCTACACCTGGAAGGGGCTGATCATCTGCCGCAGTTGTTTTGAGCGTTGCCCCCTCAAGGGCACCGCCATCATCCTGGAACGGGGCGAGTACCCGGTGATCACCGACCAATGCGCCGGCTGCGGCGTGTGCGAACACGTCTGCTCCCAAGACGCCGTAACCACCATCCCCACCCGGTTCGTGCGATGAAAAGGCCCACCCTGCGCACCTACCGCCGCTGCGTGCAGATCGCGGTGGCCCTGGCCTTCATCCTTATCCCCTGGCTCAACAGCCAGCGCATCAGCTTTGCCTACGGCAACTTCCTCTCCTTCAGGCTGGCCGGCTTCCCCCTGGCCGACCCCTTGGCCGTGCTGCAGATAACCCTGAAGAACAATTACCTGGCGCTGGATCTCATCATCGGGGCCGCGGTGGCCCTGTGGCTGGCCGCCGCCCTGGGCACCGTGTTTTGCTCCTGGGTCTGTCCTTTCGGCCTGCTCTCGGAGTGGGCCCAGGGCCTGGGGAAGCGCCTGCTGCCCAAGGGCTACCAGGGGCTGCACGCCGGCGGGTTATGGATCAAGGGAACCATCTTCATCCTGGGGCTGACGGGGTTCCTGCTCTTTTCCACCACCCCGGTGCTCAACCAGCTCTCCCTGCCGGCCTGGTATTCGCGCATCTTCCAGTTCATATTCGTACAGGGCCACTTGTCGCTGGCTATCGTGGCCATCCTCCTGCTCCTGCTCATCGAGATGCTCAGTCGCCGCCGCTTGTGGTGCCGCGACCTCTGCCCCCAGTCGGTGCTATTGGTGCTGGCCAAGCAGCTCAACCCCCGGCGCCTGCAGGTGGCCTTTGACCCGGCCAAGTGCATCTGCAAGGGCCATGACCACCCCTGCGCCCGGGCCTGTAGCCTTGACTTGGACCCGGGGCGTACCACACAATTGGTAGGAACCGACTGCAACAACTGCGGCAATTGCGTGGTGGCCTGCAAAAAGCGGGGACGGGCGCTCACCTTTCAGTTTGCGCCCGGCCCGTCGGCGGGCCCGGCGGCCTGCGATCTCGACCAGGTCTCGGCCCCGGCCAAGGGGACCGAGCCTGCCCCGTGACCCCGGCCCCGCCGGTGTCTCGCCATCCACCGCCACCCTGCGGGCCCCGCCCGGTCACGAGATAACCAGATGGTCTCCACCCCCCCAAAGCGACTGGCCCTGTCCCTGCAGGTCAAGTTCCTGCTGATGATCGCCTTGATCCTCCTGCCGGTGTTGGGAGCCATCTTCGTTTGGAACGGCTTCCGGGCCGAGAAGACCGCCAAGAGCCAGGTACTCAACCAGGCCCGGGTGTTGGCCCGGCAGATCGTCTTGACCCGCCAATGGGTCTCCGACTGCGGCGGCATCATGGTGGCCAAAAACTCCGACGGCGCCCGCGGCACCCGGTATTTCTTCAACGACCCCATGGAGACCTCCCGGGGCGTCTACCAGCGCTTCACCCCCTCCATGGTAACCAAGAAGCTCTCGGAATACTCGCTGCGGGAAAACCTCTACCGCTTCCGCCTGGCCAGTATCCACCCCTTGAACCCGGCCAACCGGCCCAACGACTTCGAACGGGCGGCCCTGTTCCGCTTTATCCACAAGGGCGAAAAGGAAGTCTACGTATTCAACACCAACGGCGAGGAGACCTCGTTCCACTACTCCATCCCCCTGTACGTGGACAAGGCCTGCCTCGCCTGCCACCGGAGCCCGGCCTACACCACCGGCAATATCGTGGGCTGCCTCAGCATCATCTTTCCGGCCGAGCACTTAAAACGCGCCCTGCGTACCGATCACCTGCGCATGGCCGCCGCCGGCATAGGTCTCATCCTGCTCACCACCTTCACCTTGTTCTTCCTGCTGCGCCGCCTGGTGATCAGCCCCATGAACAGCCTCAAGGAGATGGCCGGCGAGATCAGCCAGGGCAACCTAGCCGCCCGGGTGCAGATCAACACCGGTGATGAGTTCCAGCAACTGGGGCACGCCTTCAACACCATGGGGGAAAAGCTGGCTCTCAACCACGAGATGATGGCCCTGGAGATCGCCCAGGCCACCCGCGATCTGTCGCAGGCCAACCGCGAGCTCAAGAAGATGGACCGCATCAAGACCGAGTTCTTCGCCGACATGTCCCACGAGCTGCGCTCACCCATCACCGCCATCCAGGGCGCGGTGGACTACCTCAAGCGCACCCTCCAGGACCAGGAGAAACAGAGCTACGTGGAGATCATCGACAAGAACAGCCTGCGCATGTTCAACCTCATCTCCGACCTGTTCGACCTGACCAAGATCGAGGCCGGCAAGTTGTCCTGGTCCTTCGAGGAGTCTGACATCGCCGAGCTGATCCGGGAAGTCATCGAGATACTTAGCCTGCGGGCCAAGGAAAGCGGCGTGTCCATCTGCGCCCAGGGGGTGGAATCCATCTACGTGGAGATGGACTACGAGCGCATCGAGCAGGTACTGGTAAACCTCATCGAAAACGCCATCAAGTTTTCACCGCCGGGGTCCTGCGTCAGGATAGAGGCGCGCGATAAGGGCCAGGAGGTCCAGGTGTCGGTGGCCGACCAGGGGGTGGGCATATCAGCGGCGGACCTGCAGAGCATCTTTAAAAAATTCCACACCCTGCCCTCCAGCAGCGGCCAAGGCCGCACCACCGGCACCGGCCTGGGGCTAACCATCTGCAAGAAGATCGTGGAGGCCCACGGCGGCCGCATCTGGGCCTGGAGCACCGGCGGTCGGGGAAGCGTCTTCACCTTTGCCCTACCCCGCCACCAGGCCGACCCGTCTCAGCCGGGCCCGGCAGGTCCGGCTCAGCGGCCCCGGTAGCGCGGCCGGCGCTTCTCCACAAAGGCCCAAGCCCCCTCCTGCATGTCCTGGGTCTCGGTGAGCTTGGCCCAGGCCCGTGCCTCGCTCTCCAGCGATTCGCCCAGGGCCAGGTCCCGGTTGCGGTTGATCACCGCCTTGGCCGCAGCCACCCCCAGGGGACCGCGCCGGGCGATGCTGCCCGCCAGGTCCAGGGCCTGGTCCATCAGCTCCCCGGAGGGCACCACCCTTTCCACCAGGCCGTATTCATAGGCCTCGGCCGCGCTGATACGGCGGCCGGTGTAGACCAGCTCCTTGAAGCGGCCCAGGCCCAGGTAGTACAGGGCCCGGGCGGTGCCCCCGTTGCCCGGAAAGATCGAGAGGTTCACCTCGGGAAAGCCGAAGACCGCGTCGTCGGCGGCCAGGCGCAGGTCGCAGCACAGGGCCAGCTCCAAACCGCTGCCCAGGCAAAAGCCGCCGATGGCCGCGATCACCGGCCAACGGTAGTTCTCCACCCGGGCCAATATCCGGTGGGTCTTGCGCAGCCGGGCCATGGCCGTCTCGGGAGTGAGGTCGATAAAGGCCTTGATGTCCGCCCCGGCCACAAAGGCCCGGTCCCCGGCCCCGGCCAGCACCACCGCGCGCACCTGGTCGCTTATGCGCTCCAGTTCTGCAAACACCCCCTCCAGGGCCAGGCGGGTGTCCATGTCCAGGGCGTTCATGGGCGGGTTGTGGATCTCCACCCGGGCGATGGAGTCCTGCAAACGCCAGGTAACCAAGGCTCGGTCCATGTTCATCCTCCTGCCCCCGGCCGCGCCCGGGCGGCGCGCCGGGCCTCACCGCACCAGGGCGTCTCAGTCCTCGGCCGGACCCAAGCGCCTGCCCTGGTCGTCATAGCGATACCAACCCACGCCGGTCTTGCGCCCCAGTTGACCGGCGGCCACCTTGCGGCGCAGCAGCAGGGGCGGGAACCAGCGCGGCTCGCCGGTCTCCTGGTACATGGCCATCAAGGCGCCGTGGGTCACGTCCAGCCCCACCATGTCGCCGGTCTCAAAGATGCCCATGCGGCGGCCCATGGCCAGGCGCAGCCCCTTGTCTATGTCTTCCACCGTGGCCACCCCGGCCTCCACCAGGCGCATGGCCTCGATGGTGGAGGGGAAGTTGATACGGTTGAGCACAAAGCCGGGCACGTCGCGCTGCACCATGATCGGCTCTTTGCCGATGGCCCGCACGAAATCACCCCCGGCGGCAAACACCTCCCGGGTGGTGAGCCCGCCCCGGATCACCTCCACCGCGCCCATCATGGGCGCCGGGCTGAAAAAGTGCAGCCCCAAAAACCGCTGGGGGTCCGGCGCGTGGGCGGCCAGTTGGCTGATGGGAATGGCGCTGGTGTTGCTGGCCACCAGGGCCTCGTCCGAGACCACTGGGGCCAGCTCGCGGTAGAGTCTGCGCTTGGCCTCCAGGTCCTCGAACACCACCTCCATGACCAAGTCGGCGCCGGCGGCCGGGGCGAGGTCGGCGGCCGGGGAAATGCGAGCCATCACCTCGTCCACCGAGCCGGCCACCTTGCCCTTGGCCACCAGCTTGTCCACCGACCAACGGATGTTCTCCAGGGCCTGGTCCACCTGGTCGGGGTCCAGGTCAAACAGGTGCACCGCCAGCCCGGCCTGGGCGCAGACCTGGGCGATACCCGAGCCCATCAGCCCGGCCCCGGCCACAAAGACCTCTGCCACTCGCACGGTGTCCTCCTTAGTCCGTTAGAGGAAAATGATGCCGGTAAAATCCCCCTGACCCACGGAGAGCCCTTATTCCTTGAGCAGCTCGCGGGCGATGACCAAGCGCTGAATCTCGTCGGTGCCCTCGTATATGCGGGTAAGCCGCAGGTCCCGGTAGAAGCGCTCCACCGGGTATTCCTGCATGTAGCCCATGCCGCCGTGAATCTGCACCGCCATGTCGGCCACCCGGCCCGCC
>Ga0256835_1000574_pt1 | contig 26477 bp, 20 predicted proteins | sample PIR30metaG_FD_185972 | JGI IMG/M metagenome (GOLD analysis project Ga0256835, IMG submission 185972) | Hydrothermal vent microbial communities from East Pacific Rise, Pacific Ocean - PIR-30 | ecosystem: Environmental > Aquatic > Marine > Hydrothermal vents | place: Pacific Ocean: East Pacific...
GGTGCCGGCGGAGCCGGACAGGGTCAGGGCGAAGAGGGCCCCCACGAAATGGAGTCCAACGCCTACGACCTGGGGAAAATCCTAACCGAGAAGTTCGAACTTCCCAATCTCAGGGACAAGGGCAAGAAGCGCTCGCTGACGCACTACACTTACGACTTGACCGACCGCAACCGCGGCTTTGGGCAGGTGCTCGACAAGAAGGCCACGCTGCGCCGCATCATCGAGACCAACATCGCCCTGGGACGGCTGCCAGACAGCGGGTACATCGACACTACCGATTTTCTGGTGGCGCCGGGGGACCGCGTCTACCGCATTCTCTCCCGCGAAAAAGACTACGAATCCCAGGCCATGGTCTTCTTCCTGCGAGACTATTCCGGATCCATGTCCGGCAAGCCAACGGAACTGGTGGTCTCCCAGCACGTGCTGATTTACAGCTGGCTGTTGTACCAGTACGAAAAGCAGGTGGAGACGCGCTTCATCCTGCACGACACCGAGGCCCGTGAGGTGCCCGATTTCTACACCTACTACAACTCGCGCGTGGCCGGGGGCACCCAGGTGTTCTCCGCCTTTTCGCTGGTCAACGAAATCGTGGAACAGGAGAGCCTGGCACGGGACTATAACATCTACGTCTTCCACGGCACCGACGGCGACGACTGGGACACCGAGGGCAAGAAGGCCGTACCGGAGATCGAGAAGATGCTGTCCTACGCCAACCGTGTGGGTATCACCATCGCTTCGCGCGCCGGCTCCCAGCAGAGCGAAGTGGAAAAGTACCTCAAGAAGTCCGGCCTGCTGGAAAAGCACCCGGACCTGCTGCGCATGGACGTCATCGCCGAGGACGCCGAAGAGTCGCGCCTCATCGAGGGCATCAAGCGCCTGATATCCGAAAAGGCGTACACCCCGGCGTAAGGGAAACCATCATGGAACTCATCGATCAGCACACCAAGGCCATCATGCAGGGGTGCAAGGAGCGCGCCCGGGATGCCGGGTTGCGCTTCGAAGATGAAACCCTGGAATACATCGTCACCAACCGGGACCTGCTGGAACTCTCCCCCAAGATGATGATTCCGACCCTCTACGACTACTGGGTGCACGACGTGGAGGTGCTCAAGGAAAGGGGAAAGTACGAGCTCTACCCCTCCAACCCTTACGAAACCGTGATCAACACCCGGCCGGCGGTGTCTTTCTACAACGACAACAACCCGGACTGGCTCAACGTGATGATCTTCTACCACGTGCTGGGCCACATTGACTTTTTCCAGAACAACCTGTACTACCGGCACACGTGGGACTACGATTTCGGCGGACAGGCCCTGTCCGACAAGCGCATGATCGCCGCCCTGCGCTCTGAAAAGGGACGCTGGGTGGACTACGTCATCGAGTTTACCCGCGGCATCGACAACCTGGTCTGCTACCATCACGAGCTTTACCGCCGCGTGGACACTCCCCTGAACCATTTCTCCGAACGGGTGGATTACTACTTCGACGTTTTTCTTCAGCAGCAGCGCAAAGCTTCGGTCAACACCTACGTCAAGGAGGTTGAACGCTACAACCGGTGCATGCAGGAGTTCGGTGACCAGGGGGAGCAGGCTTTTTTCGCCGACATCATCCGCGACTACCCCGAATTCGAGGCGCGTTTCCACAAGAGCCGCGAGAAAAAGACCCGACCCGACCGCGACCTGCTGCAGTACCTGATGGAGCACTCGCCCAAGCTCAACCGCCAGGACAACAAGTGGATGAAGGGTGTCATGCAGGTGGTGCGAAACACGTCGCTGTTCTTCCAGCCCCAGATCCGCACCAAGATCATGAACGAGGGCTGGGCCTCCTATTGGCACGAAACCCTCTTCCTGCAGGATGAGCGCATCCGCGGGCACGAGGTGGAATTCGCGCGCGTCAACGCCGGCGTCACGGCCATGCCGCGGGTGGGCCTGAACCCGTATGCGCTGGGCATGCGGCTGTTCTACGCCGTTGAGAAGATGGCCGAAGAGGGTCGTTACTCTTTCGATTTCCAGCGCCTGCTGGATGTCGAGCAGCGCCGCAGATACGTTCGAGGAACCGGCAAAGGCCGCGAGTTCATCTTCGCGGTGCGCGAAAACATGTGTGATTTTTTGTTCATCAACACGTTCCTGGACCAGGATTTTATCACCGCCAACAACCTCTTCGTGGCCGGGCGGCGGCTGAACAAGGAGCGCATGGTGTGGGAGTACTATGTCAAGAGCCGCAAGGCCGAGGACTACCGCCAGATGGTGCTGGACTCGCTGTACCACCCGCCCGTCATCACGGTGGACGAAACCATGGGAAAAGACGGCGAACTGTACCTGGTGCATCGCTTCGAGGAAAAGCCGCTGGTGCACGAATTCATCGCCAACACCATGCTGGGCATCGAGTTTCTGTGGGGCGCGCCGGTGCACCTGGAGACCAGCGAGGTAGTCAGTGTCGCCGCGCCCTCGGCCCAGAGCCCCGGCGGCGGCACGGCCTCCACCGACCGGCGCGGAACCGGCATCGCCGGCGTCACATGGCAGCGGGTGCTTTACACCATGAGGGACCGCAAGCTGACCAAGAAGAACCTGTAACGGGGAGTGCGCCGGGGGGAGGGCCGCATGAAAAGCATTCGAGAGGCACTGGAAAACCTGGCCGAGAACATCGGGCGCCGCGACCAGCGCACGGCCATCGGCTTCGACGCTTTCCTGGAGCGGGTCGTGGCAAACCCACAGCAGTTGATGCGCAACATCTTTCAGCTGTTTCACGACATGATCTACTACTACGTTGGCGAGGGTGTCGACGAGTACCCGGACGACCCTGAATCGATCCATTTCGTGTGCTACGACTGCGAGCGGCTGTTCGTGCAGGGCGCCGACCGGCCCTTTTTCGCAGACCGCATCTTCGCCAACCGGCTGGTCAACCTGTCGCGCTCCATGGAAAGCAGCGCGCAGCAGAACAAGATCTACATTTTCGAGGGGCCCCCCGGCTGCGGAAAGTCCACCTTTCTCAACAACCTGCTGATGAAATTCGAGCAGTACGCCAACTCGGAGGAGGGGCTTCGATACGAGACCGTCTGGCGCCTGGACCGCAGCGTGCTGGGCGCCGGGGCAGGCCTGGGGGAGGTCATGCCGCTGGCCGAACGGCTGGCCCGCGCCCTGGACCCCGAAGGCGCCCAGGAGGGCCTGGCCCCCGATCGCCCGGACATCTGCCGCCTGAGCGACCGCATCCTGGAGATTCCCTGCCCCAGCCACGACCACCCCATCCTCATGATTCCCAAGCAATACCGCCGCGCTTTCCTCGACGACCTCTTCGAGAACAGCGAGTTCAAGTGGCACCTGTCCGACGACAAGGAGTACGAGTGGGTGTTCCGGGACGACGCCTGCACCATCTGCCGTTCACTCTACGACGCGTTGCTCAGCCGGTTGAAGAAACCCCACGAGCTGTTTAAAATGATCTTTGCCCGGCCTTACACGTTCAGCCGTCGGCTGGGCGAAGGCATCAGCGTCTTTAACCCCGGCGACCGTCCAATGAAACAGGCGGTCATGGGAAACCCCATGCTGCAGCGCGGTATTAATGCCGTGTTGAACGACAGCAACCTGGTGAAGTACGTCTTCTCCGAGTACGCCAAGACCAACGACGGCGTCTACGCCCTGATGGACATAAAAAGCCACAACACCGAGCGGCTGATCGAACTGCACAACATTATCAGCGAAGGGGTGCACAAGGTCGAAGACATCGAGGAAAACGTCAAGTCCCTGCTGCTGGCCGTCATGAACCCCGAGGACAAGCGCAACATCGAGGTCTTCCAGTCCTTTTCCGACCGCATCGAGTACATCACCATCCCCTACGTCATGGACATGAAGACCGAGGTGGAGATCTACCGCAACATCTTCGGACTGCACATCGAGGAGAGTTTCCTGCCGCGGGTGCTGCGCAACTTCGCGCGCGTGATCATCTCCACGCGGCTGAACCCCAGGAGCGCGGCCCTCACCGAGTGGATCCCCGAACCCCAGCGCTACCGGCTGTACTGCGACAAGGATCTGCTGCTGCTCAAGATGGAGATCTACACGGGCGTCATCCCCACCTGGCTGACCGAAGAGGACCGCAAGCGGCTGACCGCCAAACGCCGCCGCCGCATCCTGGCCGAATCCGAGGCCGAGGGCAAGAAGGGCATCTCCGGGCGCGACTCCATCAAGCTCTTCAACAAGTTTTTTTCCACCTACAACCGCGAAGACAAGCTCATCGACATGAGCGATCTCTTCCAGTTTTTCGAGCGCTATGTGGCGGACCACAAGCGCGTTATTCCGGAGGGCTTCCTGGAGTCGCTGCAGCGTATGTACGACTACACCGTGCTGCAGGAAGTCAAGGAGTCCCTGTACTTTTACAACGAGGAGCAGATATCGCGCGACGTGCAAAACTACATGTTCGCCGTCAACTTCGAAATCGGGTCGGTGGAGACCAGCCGTTTCACGGGCGACAAACTGGAGATCACCGAGGAGTTTCTCTCCAGCCTCGAGACGCGCCTGATCGGGGCCGGCGCTGGGGACCGCAAGCGGCGGGACTTCCGCCGCGACGTGCAGCGCGAGTATACATCGCAGACCCTGCCGCAGGAGATTCTCATCGAGGGGCGTGACGTGACCGAGACCCAGCTCTACCAGTCGTTATACGAGCGCTACGTATACAATTTGAAGGAAAAAGTGCTGGATCCCTTCCTGGACAACGAGAACTTCCGCCGCGCCATCAAGGACTACGGCCGGGAGGATTTCAAGACCTACGACAAGCGCATCCGCGGTGACGTGGAGTTCCTGATCGCAAATCTCATGAAGAAGTACCACTACTCCCAGCAGGGCGCCAAAGAAGTCTGCATCTACGTCATCGACAAGAAGCTGGCCGGAAAGTTTGCGGCTGCCGACTAATTCCCGCGAAAGGGACTCCGGCCGATGGCCGGCCAGACGCGCAGGATGCCGAAAAGCGCCCGCACACCAGCCCACAGGCCGGTGACGGCCCACACGGCGGCCAGCGCCCGGGGGCCGTGGCCGCCGATCAGCAGCAGGCCGCCGCAGCCGGTGGCCGCAGCCAGGATCATGACGTTTCGAAGGAAGCGGAAATCGCCGGTGCCCCAGTGAATGCCGTCGGTGGAAAAGGAAAGGGCCGTAACGGGCTGCATGGCGGCCGCCACCAGCCATGCAGTGCGGAAAAAGGCCTGCGCTTCGGCCGGCACCAGCAGAGCGGCGGCCAGCGGCTGGGTCAGCACCATGGCCGCCGTCAGAAAAGCACCGGCACCCAGGCTCCAGATAACGATCACGCGCGCCGCCCGGCGCGCCTGGCCAAGATTGCCTGAACCGATGAAGTAACCCACCAGGCTCTGTCCGCTGACGGCAAAGGCGTCCAGTACCAGGCTGGCCAGCACCCACACCTGGCGGATGGCCTGGTGTGCCGCACCGGCATCGGCCCCGATGCGCGTGGCCGCGCGCGTGGCCATGAGCAGAAAAAAGGTCAGCAGCCCGGTACGTACGAAGAGGTCGCTGCCGATGCGCAGCAGACTGGCCAGCTCGGCCAGGCGCAGCTCCCGGGGTCTTCCCAGGCGCCGGTAGACGATCCCGCCGGACCACAACGCGCCAACCCACTGGCTGGCGGAACTGGCGGCCGCGGCACCGCCGATGCCCATGGCCGGCACCGGCCCCCAGCCGTAGATCAGTACCGCGTCCAGGAGGATGTTCAGCGCGTTGACACCCAGGGCCACCAGCAGCGGCGTGCGCATGTCCTGTAGGCCGCGCAGGGCGCCGAAGGCCGCGATGGTGGTCAGTACGGCCGGTGCGCCCAGCAGCCGGATGCGCATGTAAACCACGGCCTGCTGGTGTACGGTCCCCGACGCCCCCATGGCCGAGGCCGCCCATGGCAGCGCGCGCATGCCCAGCAGGATCAGCAGGCTCCCGGCCGCCAGCCCCACGAGCACGGCCAGGGCGCACCTGCGCGAAGCCAGGCCGATTTCCCCGCGACCCGTGGCCTGGGCCACCTCGGTCTGGGTGCCGATGCCCAGGAAGTTGAAAATCCAGAAGACGCTGGACAGCGAAATGGTGCCGACTCCTAGGGCCGCCAGGGGTTCGGCGCCCAGGTGCGCCACAAAGGCCGTGTCCGCCAGGCCGGTGAGCGGTTCGGCCACCAGCGAGAAGAGCACCGGGATGGACAGAAAAACCAGGGTGCGATGGGGACGCTGCACGAAAGCGCCTTCACCGGCGGGAAAGGCTCCGGGCTTTGCCCCGCCCCCATTCGCATCGGGTTTTTCCGCAGCTGTTTTCATGTGAGACGCATTGGTGAGGCCGGTCGCACGTTCAGGAAGCGGTCCTGCGCTCCGCAGGCACCTTGTTGGAGGGACACTCGAAATAGACGCAGCGGTCGCACTCCATACGCCGCAAGGCGGCCACGGCCACGGCCGCGGAGAGGATGTAGGTGACCAGCAGGCCGGGCTGCTCCACCAGCCAGTACACGGGAAAAAGCGCCATCACGGCCGGCGCCGCGAAAGCCACGGTCTTGTCCCTGTGGTTCAGGGCGCCTGGCCGGCGATTGAAGAACTTTGGCAGGCCCCAGAAGAAGACGCATTTGAGTGTCGTGTCACTCCGGGTGTAGTGGGGGCAGTGTGTGCAGAAAAATTTTAAAATGAGGACCGTCATGGCCAGGCAGACCACCAGGTAGGCCAGCAGCCAGCCCAGCCCGTCTCTGGCGATGGCCAGCAGGGCGGTTACCAGGGGAACGGCGAAAAGGGCCGTGTAAAACAGAAAGTCGCCGAAACCATATCGTTTTCTGAGCTGATCCCCGGGATGCGTCATGGCGGTCTCCTTGTTGTTTCGGATTTTTTGCCTTGTCTGAGTGACTATAGCACTGCAGCCCCGGGGGAGGCAAACCGATCCGCCGGCGGTTCGTGTCCGAAGGCGCCTCGGCTTACTAGTAACATACTGTAATTGTTTGCCTCTTGACTTGAAGGGGTCTGCCTGAGATACTTGCAGTGTCGAGCCCCCAGATTGAGCGATTTTCGAGGTGTGCCGCGGAGGCAGAGAAAATGCCACTGGTCACGATACCCTACGGCATTTGGCCTCCCGCCTGCGGCGGGATGAAATCGAAAATCCTGGAAGGTCTCAAACCAGTCACCCCTGCAGATTTCACGGGAGTCCATCATGGAAACACAGCTCAAAGTCTTGTTCGTGCACGCCGGCAGTGCCTTCTACCGGGTGGACCGTTTCAAGGTCGGCGATTTCTTCGGCCCCGTCGACCTGGGACTGCACCTGGCCGGTAAGTACAACAGCCTCAACATCGGTACGGGCCTGCTGGCGGGTTCCATCTTTCCGGGGGCCAGTCGTTTGATTTTCAACGGCTTTTCCCCGGCATGGGGCGGTTTCTACATATCCTCCATGGGCGGGGCGGGGTTGGTTTTCGACAACCTGGGCATCAACCTGCTGTCCATCGTCGGCAAGGCCCCGGTACCCTCCATTCTCTATCTCAACCGCGACCATGCCGAGGAGATCGACGTGGAGATCGTGCCGGTGGAGCTGAACCGCGTCTGGCAGGAGGGGCGCCGCGGGCTGTACGCGATGATGGACCACGCCTTCACGCTTTTCGGCGAGCGCTACACCACCGATCCCCGCATCCTGGCTGTGGGCCCTGCCGCGCGCGAAACGGACATTGGCGCCATTGCCTCGGTGCCCATCCAAAGGGGCCGCCTGAGCCGCGTAGACACCTGGGCCGGCCGCGGCGGGTTCGGGTCCAAACTGTTGCAGCAGCACGGCATCGCCGCCGTCATCTATGGCGGCTCCTTCATCGACGAGGACTTCCGGGACCGCAAGGTGGCCGATGCCTGGTTTGTCGACAAGTATCAAAAGAAGATGGCTGCCAAGGACATTGAGTCGACCACCAAGTACCGTTTCGACCCCAAGCTGAAAACCGGCGGAACGTTCGGTGTCAACTACTCGACCCTCGCGGGGCGCATCCTGTTTTTCAACTACCGCAGCATTTACCTGCAGGAGCAGGAACGGTTGGACGTGCACCGCAAGTTCATCCTCGACCACTATCTGCGGCAGTTCAACGAAGAGACCATCGAGCCCAAAAACCAAAAGCACTGCGGCGAACCATGTGCCGCGGTGTGCAAGAAAATGCGCGGTGATTTCAAGAAGGACTATGAGCCCTACCAGGCGCTGGGGCCGCTGTCGGGCGTCTTCGACCAGCGCGCCGCCGAGAAATTGAACCACCACTCGGACATATACGGCTTCGACGCCATTTCGGTCGGGGGAGTGGTGGCCTGGCTGATGGAGTGCCTGGCCGAGGAGCACCTCTCGCCGGACGAACTGGGGGTCAAGGGGACGCCGGTCTTTGACTTGGAGGCGTTCGACGTGGAGGCGACCTCCATGCACAATGCCGATATCGGCATTCAGCTTCTGGACGCCATCATCGAAAAGCGCGGGCTACTGGACCTCTCGCAGGGAGCCCGCAAGTTCGCCCGGCACCTGTGCAGGACCAGGGGCACTCAGATGAGAGACGGTTTTGTCTACACGGCCTATGCCCGCAAGGGATGGATGGTGCCCAATCAGTATTGGACCCCGGGCGTGCTTTCCCCCATGAGCATTATGGGAAAGTACTACATGCACTACGGAAAAGATTTCCTTCCTCCCAGGGAGCTGGGCCGATTCGACGCAAAACGGCTGCGGGGTGAGCTGATCATGGACAATCTCGGCTGTTGCCGCTTTCACCGTGGGTGGGCCGAGGAAATGCTGCCGGACATTATGGGGTCGCTTTTTGACCTCAGGGACGAATATCTGCAAAACAACCACATCACGGCCAGCCGTATCAGCAGCCGCAACGCCTCCATCTATTGGGAGTCGGGGCGCAATATCGACTACATCGAGACCTTCCTCAAACGGCAGCGCGATGTGGAGGGAAACAGCGACCCCGAACTGCTGAAGTGGATTGACCGTTTTGCCGGCGATCGGGAAGAGGCCGCCCTGAGCTACTGGTACGAAATACACAAGGGCATCCAGGAGTCCCTGCGGGAGTTTTAATCCGCGGTAAACTCGGTTCCGGCTTTTCCCGCGATGGCGTCTGTGATGGCGTCCACCGAGGTGATCAGCGCCCGCCGGCCGGCGGTGCGCACGAAACGGCGCGCCGCTTCGATCTTGGGCAGCATGGACCCGGGCGGAAAGTGGCCCTGCTTTTCGTATCTGCGCGATTCGGAGACGCTCATGCGCGGGACCAGCCGCTGCCGGGGGGTGCCAAAATCCAGCATGACCCCCGGCACGTCGGTGGCGATCAGGAAGATGTCAACCCCTACCTCCCCGGCCAGGCGTACACTGGCCAGGTCCTTGTCGATGACCGCGTCGACCCCGTTGAAGGCCCGTCCGCGACGGATCACCGGGATCCCTCCGCCGCCGCAGCAAATGACGATGAAGTCCATGTCGATAAGCTTCTTGATCTCGCGCTTTTCCACCACCGTCACAGGCTCGGGGGAGGCCACCACGCGGCGGTAGCCCTTGGCGGTTTTCACCGTCGGGTAAGGCAGCCGGCGGGCCTGCTCCTCGCTGTACCCCGGCCCGATGGGCTTGGTGGGGTTGTCAAAGGCCGGGTCGTGCTGGTCGACCACCACATAAGTAATCAGGCTGACCAGGGGTTGGAATTCCACCCCCAGGGCCATGAGTTCCTCGTCCAGGGTGGACTCGATCATGTATCCGATCTGGCCCTCGGTCTGTGCCACCAGGATCTCCAGCGGCAGGCGCGGCAGGTCCCGGCAGGCCTCCTGCATGAGCAGCAGGTTGCCGACCTGGGGACCGTTGCCGTGGGTCACGATGACCCGGTAGTCCTGCGAGAGCCGGGCGATCTGGCGCACCGGCACCCGCAGGTTGTCGAACTGCTGCTCGATGGTGCCCTGCTGCCCTTTGCGGATGAGGGCGTTGCCGCCCAGCGCGACCAGCAGGGTCTTCTTATCGCCCTTGGGCGTGTTCATCGCTTCAACCCTCTTGCGGCCCCAGCCGCTTTACCAGCAATTCCTCCAACGTTGGTCGGCTGTTGTCCTTGTACTCGTAGCGGATGCGCACGGTGGGTTTGTTGATGGTAAGCAGGTGCAGCAGATCCACCGGTGTGGCCAGCACCACCAGGTCGCAGGGACAGTCGTTGATGGTCTTCTCCAGGTCCTTGATCTGTTGCGGGCTGTAGCCCATGGCCGGCAGCAGGGTACCGATGTTGGGATACTTTTCGAACGTCTCTTTTAGCGTACCGGCCAGGTATGGGCGCGGGTCCGCCAGGCTGGCCGCACCGAAACGCCGGGCAGCGATCACGCCGGCGCCGTATTCCATCTCGCCGTGGGTCAGGGTGGGGCCGTCCTCGACCACCAGCACACGCTTGCCCCTGATGCGGTCCGGGTCTTCGGTCAGCAACTCGGAGACGGCCAGCACGATGGTGGCATCCGGGTTGTGGGCCTCGATGGTGCGGCGCACCTTTTCCACGTTTTCCACCGGTGCGCTGTCGACCTTGTTGATGATGGCGATGTCGGCCAGCAGCATGTTGGTCTCACCCGGGTGATAGGTGGTTTCGTGTCCCGCGCGGTGGGGGTCGAAGACCACGATGTTGACATCGGGCTTGAAAAAGGGGGTGTCGTTGTTGCCCCCGTCCCAGACGATCACGTCGGCTTCCTTCTCGGCGGCGCGCAGGATCTTCTCGTAGTCGATGCCGGCGTAGATGACCGCACCCATGCGCACGTAAGGCTCGTACTCCTCGCGCTCCTCGATGGTGCAGTCGTACTTGTCCATGTCTTCGTAGGTGGCGAAGCGCTGCACCACCTGCTTGGTGAGGTCGCCGTAGGGCATGGGGTGTCGCACGGAGACGACCTTCTTGCCCATCTTCTGCAGGATGCGCACCACCTCGCGGCTGGTCTGGGATTTGCCGCAGCCGGTGCGCACGGCGCACACCGAGACCACCTTGCGGGAAGATTCCAGCATGGTGTAGCTGGCCCCGATGATGACGAAGTCGGCGCCTGCGGCGGTGGCGATGGAGGCCTTGTGCATGACCTCCAGATGGGGGACGTCGCTGTAGGAGAAAGCCACCAGGTCCACCTGGTTTTCCAGGATCAGCTCCCGCAGGTTCTTGTCCGAAACGATGGGGATGCCGTCGGGGTACAGTTTTCCGGCCAGTTCGGCCGGATACTGGCGGCCGTCGATGTCGGGGATCTGTGTGGCCGTGAAGCAAACCACCCGATAGCGTTCGTTGTCGCGGAAGTAGACGTTGAAGTTGTGAAAGTCGCGTCCGGCGGCGCCCATGATGATGACTTTTTCGACCATTTCGAAGCTCCTTGTGTTTTTAGGTATCCGGTATCAGCTGTAAGGTATCGGTAGCGGCGGTTGCGGCAGCTGTCACTGGATGCCCGCATATGTTTGCTTCTGTCCTATGACTGCCTCGATCTGCTCCAGGGCCCAGTCGATGACGTCGCTGGTGATCACCAGGGGCGGGGCGAAGCGGATGATGTGGTCATGGGTCTCCTTGCACAGCACCCCCCTTTCCTGCAGCGCCTCGCAGTACTGGCGGGCGCCGCCGGCCTCGGGGAGAAACTCCACCGCGATGAGCAGGCCCTTGCCGCGCACCTCCCTGATGAGCGGGTTCCGGATCTGCTTCAGGCCGGACAGGAAGTAGGCGCCCATGCGGTCGGCGTTTTCGGTGAGCCCCTCTTCGGTCAGTACTTTCAGGGCGGCACGCGCCACGGCGCAGGCCAGGGGGTTTCCGCCGAAAGTGCTGCCGTGCTCACCGGGCTGCAGTACGCCCATGACCTCGGTGTTGGACAGCACCGCCGAGACCGGGTAGTAGCCGCCGGACAATGCCTTGCCGATGAGCGTCAGGTCGGCTTCTATGCCGTAGTGCTCTTCAGCCAGCAGTTTGCCGGTGCGGCCCAGGCCGGTCTGGATCTCGTCCAGGATCAGCACCACGTTGTTCTTTTTGCAGATGGCCTTGACGTCCGGCAGGAAGTTGTCCGGCGGAATGATCACGCCGGCTTCGCCCTGGATGGGCTCCACCAGGAAACCGACCGTGTTGGGCGTGATGGCGGCCTCGAAGGCGGCGGCGTCCCCGAAGGGCACGATTTTAAAGCCGGGCGTAAAGGGGCCGAACCCCTCCCGGGAGTTGGGGTCGGTGCTGAACCCCACGATGGTGATGGTGCGGCCGTGGAAGTTGTTGGCGCACACGATGATCTCGGCCTGGTCCTGAGGCACCCCTTTTACCTTGTAGCCCCATTTGCGCACGGTCTTGATGGCCGTTTCCACCGCTTCGGCGCCGCTGTTCATGGGCAGCACCTTGTGGGAACGGGTCAGCTCACACAGTTCCCGGTAGAAGGGGCCCAACTGGTCGTTGCGGAAAGCCCTGGACGTCAGGGTCAGCTTTTCGAGCTGCTCGGCCATGGCCGCGGCGATGCGCGGGTGGCAGTGGCCCTGGTTGACGGCCGAGTAGGCCGACAGGCAGTCCAGGTAGCGCTTGCCCTCCACGTCCCACACCCAAACCCCCTTGCCGCGGGACAGCACCACGTCCAACGGCTTGTAGTTGTGTGCACCGTAGGTGTCCTCCAATTGAATATACGCCTTCTGCTCCATCACGCGCCTCCTGTGGATGGTTTGTTTAATCATTATATGATTAAATGATTTTACATTTAATGCGGCATATAGTATGGAAAGTCAAGCGGAAAATCGAATGTTGATGCCGAGGCCTTTCACGGGTTGCGTGCACTCGGGTTCGAGGGGTAGGCAGGCGGCTTGCGATGGCCTTGCAGGTGCCCTTGTTAACCGTTCAGAAAATGTACAGGCCGCCCTCGTGTTGCCACCGAATAGGGCCCGGAAAACGAAACGGAGCCGGCTTTTTCGGAATCACGCCGACGCGGGGGCTTCAAACGAAGCAAAAATGATGGTGGAATCCAATATACGACGCAAGCTCTACGAGTACGTGGTGGACGAGATCGGTCTGAAGATCGTCAACGGCCGGTATTGCCCCGGAGACACCCTGCCCAATGAGGACACGCTCTGTCGTCAATTCGACGTCAGCCGCGGGGTGGTGCGCGAGGCCATGAAGGTCCTGGTGCAGAAAGGCCTGGTGGTGCTGCGGCCGCGCACCGGTACGCGGGTGCGGCCGCGCCGGGAGTGGAACCTGTTCGACCCCGACGTGCTCCTGTGGAAATACCGCTCCGGTGAAAAAGAGGCCTTTATCGACAACATCATGGAGATGCGCCGCATCATCGAAGCCGAAGCCGCCATGCTGGCCGCCTCCCGCGCCGGCGAACGGGAAGCCAACCGGATCCGGAACCTCTACGAGAAGATGGAGGCCATGATCATGTCCCGGGACGAAGCGCTGTGGGAAGACTGCGTGCTGCTGGACATGAAATTTCACATGGCCATCCTGGAGTCCTGCGGCAACGAACTGGTTGCCCAGATCGGGCATACCATGCGGCACTGCCTGCTGACGGCCCGGCAGAACGACCGCCATGATTTCGAAGCCTACGGGGAGGCCCTGCCCGCGCACCGGGCCATCCTGGACGCCATCATGGACCGCAAGCCCCGGGAGGCCTATACGGCCACGCGGGCGCTCATCGACCACGTCTGGCAGGAGATGCGCAGGCAGCGGGACTGAGGGCGGCGGAGCACGTCAGCGCCACTGCCGGGTTTCTCACATCCCGGCTTCGATGATCTTGCGCGTCTGCCGGGCGATTTCCCGTTCCTCGTCGGTGGGCACCACCAGCAGGCGGGTACGACCGTCGGAGCGGCCGATAGAAAAAATCCCCTCACCCCCCTTCCGGTTCTTTTCGGCGTCCAGCACAATCCCCAGTCCCCCGAGGCCTTCGCATGCCAGCTCCCGTACCAGCGGCGCGTGTTCGCCGATGCCGCCGGTGAACACGATGCAGTCCGCTCCGCCCAGCAGCGCCAGGTAGGCGCCGATGTATTTTTTCAGGCGGCGGCAGAACATCTCCAGGGCCAGGCGCGCGCGCTCGTCCCCCTTCTCGGCCCGCCCGATGATAGTGCGCATGTCGTTGTCGCCGCAGATGCCGCGCAGCCCGCTACGCCGGTTCAGCAGGGCATCAAGTTCATCGATGCCCATGCCCGTTTCGCGGGCCAGGTAAAAGAGAATGGCCGGGTCGATGTCGCCGCAGCGGGTGCCCATGACGAGTCCCTCCAGCGGGGTCAGGCCCATGGAAGTGTCAATGCCGATCCCCCTGCGGATGGCGGTGGCGCTGGCGCCGTTGCCCAGGTGCAGGGTGATCATGTTCAGTTCGTCCAGGGGCCGGTTGAGGTATCTGGCGGCGGCGCGCGCCACGTACTGGTGCGAGGTGCCGTGGAAACCGTAGCGCCGCACGTGGTGCTTTTCGTAAAGGTCGTAAGGCAGCGCGTAGAGGTAGGCCCGCGGGGCCATGCGCTGATGAAAGGCGGTGTCGAAGACGGCCACCTGGGGAACACCGGGGGCGTGCGCCATGGCCTCGCGGATGCCGACCAGGTTGGCCGGGTTGTGCAGCGGCGCCAGGGGGATCAGGGATTCGATGGCGGCCACCACGCGATGGTCAATGCGCACCGGCGCGCTGAAATGCTCACCGCCGTGCACCACCCGGTGGCCGATGCCGTCCAGTGTGGCGATGTCCGCCAGGGCGCCGCTCTGGCGCAGCAGCCTTCCCATCACCTGGAGACCGTCACGGTGGTTTCCGATGACCCGCTTTTCTTCAAGAACCTGTTCACCGGCGCTTCCGGGGAGCCGTTTCAGGCGGGCGTGTCCCTCCTTCTCGCCGATCTGCTCGATCAGACCGGAGGCCAGTACCTCGAGGCCTCGCATGTCGAAAAGCTGGAACTTGATGGAAGAACTGCCGGAATTGAGCACCAGTATTTTCATCATCGCCTCCTGTGTGGATCGAAAATGTGTGTTCCGCCAGCCCGGCCGGCGTACGCCTGTTTTCTACCAATATTCTTTCCAAAGCACAAACATGGTCGTTTCTCCACCGAAACCGGCCCCCCTTCATGCACGGATGGACCCTCATGGCAACATGGTATCCGGATTCTCCGGAGCAGGCAGGGTTCGTCTGCGCTCCGTGAGCCCCGGCGGGGATGCTCCGGCCGCCGGCGCTGAAAGGCGAGGAACGCGCTCGCGCTCAGACAGCTCGCCTTTCCTGACGCGCCGCCGGCCTGCGCATCTTTTTCCCGCCGGTTCCCGAACTACACGCAGCCGAAACCTGCCCACCCATCGAACACAGGGGCGTGCAGCCCCCAATATGAGCCAAGGCATCAACCATGCCAAGGTTACTTGCGGTTGACCTGAAACTCCCTGTCCGCAACTTGCATTTGGACACCGCATCTGGTAGGAATCGAGATCATTCCGCAGTACCCGTTGCCCGTTTGTTTCCGGATTGCTTCACCGCCGGATAACCGTCACCACCATTTTTCACCCGGAGGAGACTGCCATGAGTCTGGAGGGACAGGTCATCATTATCACCGGTGCCAGCAGCGGCATCGGCAAGGCCACCGCCGGTGTGCTTTCCAGGACCGGTATGAAGTGCCTACTGACAGGCCGCTCGGTGGAAAAGCTTGAGTCCCTGGCCGCCACTCTGGGCGAGGCCGCGGTCTGTGCCGGCGACATCACCGACCCGCAGCTGCCCGAACGGCTGATTGCCACGGCGCAGGAGCGTTTCGGGCGCCTGGACGCCCTGTTCAACAATGCCGGTATCATGAACATCGGGTCGGTGGAAGAGGCCGACATCGAGGCCCTGTGTCACATGATCCGCGTCAACTACGAGGCCCTGGTGCGTATGAGCTACCACGCGCTGCGCTTTTTCAGGAAGCAGGGGCGCGGCTTCCTGATCAACACCTCCAGCCTGGCCGGCCTGAAGACCTTTCCGCGTTTCGGCGTTTACAACGGCACCAAGTTCGCCGTGGAGGCGCTCACCGACAGCCTGCGCATGGAACTGGCCGGTACTGGTGTGCGCGTGGCGGCCGTGGCACCGGGCCGCACCCGCACCCACCTGTTCGACCACTGGCCCGAGGACCAGAGGTTCGATCCGGCCGACGGTATGCTGGACCCGGAGGCGATCGCCAATGCGGTGCGCTTCGTGCTGGAGCAGCCCGAGGATGTGGCTATCCCCAGGATGCTGGTGATGCCCTCGCGGCAGCCCACATAGATCGAATCGGATGACAAGATGACGTTTCTTTTCCCAATAGAAATCAGAAAAGGAGGAGCGGTGATGAGAATGAAAGGCAGATTGCAGGCAGGGTTGCTCTTTGCGGCGGCGGTGGTGTTTCTACTGGGCATCGTCGTGCAGCCGGTGCTGTGCGCCGAGAAAATCAAGGTGGCGGCCGTTTTCGAGACCCCCATCGAGGAGCCTTGGGTAAACCAGATCCACGTGGCCCTGGTCAAGGCCCAGAAAGAGTTGGGCATCGAATACACCTGGTCGGAAAGTGTCAAATCCGCCGATTTTGCCCGCGTCATGCGCGAATACGCCGAAAAGGGCTACCAGTTGATCATGGGCGACGCCTTTGGGGCCGAGCGCATCGCGCGCCGGGTGGCCCGGGACTATCCCAAGGTGGCCTTCGTCTTCGGATCGGGCATCGGCCCGGCCGAACCTAATTTCGGCGTCTTTGACAACTGGATCCACGAGCCGGCCTACCTTTCGGGCATGATCGCCGGCAAGATGACCAAGAGCAATATCGTGGGCGTGGTGGCCGCCATGCCTATCCCCGAGGTCAACCGGCTTTCCAACGCCTTCTGCAGCGGCGCCAAGGAGGTCAACAAGCAGGTCAAGTGCAAGTTCTCCTTCATCGGCTCTTTTTTTGATCCGCCCAAGGCCAAGGAGGCGGCCCTGGCCCAGATCGAGGCCGGCGTGGACGTGATCTACGCCGAGCGTTTCGGGGTCATCGAGGCGGCCGCCGAGAAGGGTATCCTGGCCATCTCCAACATGTCCGACCAGTCGGCGCTGGCGCCGGACACTGTCATCACCGGCCCGGTGTGGGACATGTTCCCCACGGTCAAGTACGTGGTGGGGCTGGTCAGGGCCGGCGTTTTCACGGCCCAGGATTTCGGCGGGTTTTCCTACATGTCCAAGGGCGGGTCCTACCTGGCACCCTATCACAAGTGGGAACAGAAGCTTCCGGCCGACGTCAAGCAGATGGTGGAGAAGCGTAAAAAAGAGATTCTGGACGGGACCTTCCGCGTCGAGATCGACGAGTCCATTCCCAAGTCGGAGTAGCGGGCTTCACTCCAGGGGCGCGGCAGCCAGGCCTGCCGCGCCCCTTTGTGTCCTTTTCTACTCGACCTCATCGGATTTTTCCCTAAGCAAGCAGGGGTATCGTATGCAGCCACCCGTCCCACTGCTGGAGATGCGCGGCATCTGTAAATATTTCGGGTCCGTCAAGGCCAATGAGAACGTCGATCTGACGCTTTTTCCGGGCGACATCCTGGGCCTGCTGGGCGAGAACGGCGCCGGCAAGACGACCCTCATGAACGTGCTTTTCGGGGTATACAGCCCCGACGGCGGCCGCATCCTTATTGAGGGGCGCCCGGTGCGCATCCGCAGTTCCGCCGACGCCCTGCGTCACGGCGTGGGCATGGTGCACCAGCACTTTCACCTGGTGCCCTGCCACACGGTGATCGAAAACCTCATGGTGGGCCGTCCCGGCCGTAGCGGGCGCCTCGACCGGCGCGGCACCCTGGACGGCATGGCCGAAGTGGAGCGCCGCTTCGGCCTGGCCCTGGCGCCCGACGCCCTGGTGAGCGAGCTGACCATCGGCGAGCAGCAGCGCCTGGAGATCATCAAGGCCCTGGTGCGCGGCGCACGGGTGCTAATCCTGGACGAACCCACCTCGACCCTCACCCCCCAGGAGACCGAGGGGCTCTTTTCCGCCCTGCGCTCCATGGCGGCCGCGCACATGGGCGTCATCTTCATTTCCCACAAGCTAAACGAAGTGCGCGCCATTACCAACAAGCTCATGATCCTGCGGCGCGGAAAGGTCTCGGCCACCCTGGACAATGACCAGAGCATCAGCCGGCGGCGGCTGGCCGAACTGATGTGCGGCCGCGAGATCACCCCGCCGGCCAAGCCGCCCGCCACCCGCGGCGAGGTCCTGCTGGAGATGCGCGACATCCACACCGGCGGCACCTCCCGCGGCCGGCTGAAGGGCGTCTCGCTGCAGGCCCACGCCGGCGAGATCCTGGGCATCGCCGGCGTGTCCGGAAACGGCCAGCTGGAACTGGCCGAGGTCATCTCGGGTATGCTGGCACCCACAACCGGCGTCTTCCGGGTCAGCGGCCGCGAGGTGACGCGGCCGTCGCCGCGGCGGGTGCAGCAGCTCGGGGTGGGGCGCATCCCCGAAGACCGCATGGGCACTGGCCTGATCACCACCCTGCCGCTGGCCAGCAGCATGGTGCTGCCGCGCATCCACGAGAAGCGTTTCAGCCGCGGCGGCTTCCTGCGCCAGGGCGCCATCCGAGACTTTGTGAAAGAACAGATGCAGCGCTTCGACATCCGCGCTCCCGGCCCCGAGGTGCGCACCGGCACATTGTCCGGCGGCAACCTGCAGAAGGCCCTGCTGGCCCGCGAACTGGCTTGGGATCCCCTGGTGCTGCTGGCCGCCCAGCCCACCCGCGGGCTGGACGTGGCCGCCGCCCGTTTCGTACACGAGCAGTTCCTGGAACTGCGCCGGCGCGGCCGCGCCATCATCGTCATCAGCGAGGACCTGGAAGAACTCTTCGCCCTGTCCGACCGCATCGCGGTCATGTTCGAGGGGTGCATCAACGGTGTGGTGCCTATCGAAGAGGCCACAGTCCAGAAGATCGGCATGCTCATGGCCGGTGTAAAGGAGGCCGCATGATTGCGTTGCGCCTGGAACCCCGCGAGCACACCCCGGTGTGGCTCAACATGCTGCTGCCGCTGCTGGCCGTGCTGGCCACCCTGGTGATCTGCAGCGGTCTGATCAAGCTGGCCGGCGCCTCGGTGATGGCGGCCTACGCCAAGCTCTTCCTGAGCGCCCTGAGCACACGCTTCAACCTGGTGGAGACGGCCGTCAAGGCCACGCCCCTGGTGTTTACCGGCCTGGCCGTGACCGTGGCCTTCCGGGCCAAGTTCTGGAACATCGGGGCCGAGGGGCAGCTGCTGGCCGGCGCCATGGCGGCGGCCTTCATCGGCGCCCGCCAGGGCCTGCCGGCCTGGAGCCTGGTGCCGGCCATGATCGCCGGCGGCGCGGCCGCCGGCGCCCTGTGGGCCGTTGTCCCGGCGGCGCTCAAGACGCGCTACAAGGTGGACGACGTGGTCACCACGCTGCTGCTCAACTTCGTCATCTTCTACGGCATGATGGCCCTGCTGGACGGCCCCTGGAAGGACCCCCTGAGCGGTTACCCGGACTCGCCCGACATCCGCATGGCGGCCGAATTCCCCATCCTTTTAAAGGCCACGCGCCTGCACCTGGGGGTGCTCATCGCCGCGCTGTGCACGCCCCTGGTGTGGCTGCTGATGTCCAAGACCACCCTGGGCTTTTCCATCACCGCCGTGGGCGAAAATCCCCGGGCGGCCAGCTATGCGGGCATGAGCATCTCGGGCGTGATCCTGCTGTCGGCACTGATCTCCGGCGCCCTGGCCGGGCTGGCCGGCGCCAGCGAGGTGGGCGGGCTGCACTTCCAGGTGATGGCCGGCATCTCGCCGGGCTACGGCTACACCGGCATCGTCATCGCCATGCTGGCGCGCCTCAATCCCCTGGGGGTCATCCCGGCGGCCTTTTTCTTCGCCGTCATCATCACCGGCGCCGAGGCCATGAGCCGGGCCACGGGCGTGCCGGTGTTCCTGGCCGACGTCATCCAGGGCACGGCCCTGGTGACCATGCTGATCGCCCTGCTCTTCAACCAGTACCGTGTGCGGCTGCGGAGGGTGTCCCATGAATGAGATTCTCGCCCAGGTTTTTCAAGTGGGCTTCTTCGCGGCCCTGATCCGCATCGCCACGCCGCTGGTCTTCGGCACCATCGGGGAGCTGTTCGCCGAACGCTCGGGGGTGCTCAACCTGGGCATCGAGGGCACCATGATGCTCTCGGCCATGACCGGCTTTTCGACGGCCTATTTCACCGGCAGCCTGTGGCTGGGGATCCTGGCGGCCATGGCCACCGGCATCCTGGCCGGCCTGCTGATGGCCCTGCTGACCGTCAGCCTGGGCCTCAGCCAGCATGTCTCGGGCATCGGCACCACCCTGCTGTGCTCGGGTCTGTCCTTTTTCTTCTACCGCCTCATCTTCGGCCAGCCCTCGTCGATCCCCAACATCAAGCCCTTTGACGTGGTGCCCATCCCCGGGCTTTCCGCCATACCGGTCATCGGCCCGATCCTCTTCGACCAGTTCGCCCTGGTCTACCTGGCCATGGCCATCGTACCGCTGTCGGCCTGGGTGCTCTACCGCACCCCCTGGGGCCTGAACTTGCGCACCGTGGGCGAAAACCCCGACGCCGCCTACAGCGCCGGCGTGAGCGTTACGGCCATGCGCTACCAGGCGCTGATGATCGCCGGTGCGCTCATGGGCCTGGCCGGCGCCTTCCTGTCCATGGCACAGTTCAACGCCTACACCTTTGGCGTCATTTCGGGCCGCGGCTGGGTGTGCATCGCCCTGATCGTTTTCGGCCAGTGGAGCCCCTGGAAGAGCGCCGCCGGGGCCCTGCTGTTCGCCTTCATCGACGCCCTGCAGCTGCGCCTGCAGGCCAGCAGCATCATCAACGTGCCCTACGAGGTTTTCCTGATGATGCCCTTCGTGTTCACCATCGTCGGCATGGCGCTGGTCTCGCGCAACGCCCGCGCACCGGACGCCCTGCTCAAACCCTTCCGCAAGGAGGAGCGCTGATGTTGGATCTCGTCATCCGCGGCGCCAGCCTGCCCGACGGCCGCCGCGGCGTGGACATCGCCGTTCAGGACGGCCGCATCGTCGAGACGGCGGCGGGCATCACGGCCGAAGCCGCCCGGGAAATCGCGGCCGATGGCTGCCTGGTGACCCCGCCCTTCGTGGACAGCCACTTTCACCTGGACGCCGCCCTGACCTATGGCCATCCGCGTGTCAACCGCTCCGGCACCCTGCTCGAGGGCATCGCCCTGTGGGGTGAGCTGAAGCCCCACCTCACGGTGGAAGCCATCCAGGAGCGCGCCCGGCGGCTGTGCCACTGGTCCATCGCCCGCGGCACGCTGGCCATCCGCAGCCACGTGGACGTAAGCGATCCCCGCCTGCTGGCCGTGCAGGCCCTGCTGGAGATCCGCGAAGAGTTCCGGCCCTATCTGGACCTGCAGCTGGTGGCCTTTCCCCAGGACGGCTACCTGCGCAGTGCGGGCTGCGCGGAGAACCTGGCGCGCGCCCTGGACATGGGCGTCGACGTGGTGGGCGGCATTCCGCACTTCGAGCGCACCATGGAAGAGGGGGCCGCGTCAATCAAGGCCCTGTGCGAACTGGCGGCCGAACGCGGTCTGCCGGTGGACATGCACTGCGACGAGAGCGACGACCCGCTCTCGCGCCACGTGGAGACGCTGGCCTTTCACACCCGCCGCCTGGCGCTTGGGGGCCGCGTCACCGGTTCGCACCTGACTTCCATGCACTCCATGGACAACTACTACGTCAGCAAGCTGCTGCCGCTGATGAAAGAGGCCGGCATGCACGCCGTGGCCAACCCGCTGATCAACATCACCCTCCAGGGCCGCCACGACACCTACCCCAAACGCCGCGGCATGACGCGCGTCAAGGAACTGCTGGACGCCGGCATCAACGTCTCCTTCGGCCACGACTGCGTCATGGATCCCTGGTACAGTTTCGGTTCCCACGACATGCTGGAGGTGGCCCACATGGGCCTGCACGTGGCCCAGATGACCGGTGTGGAAGAGATGCGCCGGATGTTCGCGGCCGTGACCACCAACGGGGCGTGCACCCTCGGGCTGGAAAATTACGGCCTCGCGCCGGGATGCCATGCCGACCTGGTGATCCTGCAGGCCGGCGACGTGCAAGAGGCCCTGCGCCTCAAGCCCGTGCGGCTGTATGTCATCCGCCGCGGCCGCGTCATCAGCCACACGCCGTCTTCGGTGGCGCAGCTGGACCTGGACGGGTCGCCGGTGGCGGTGGATTTTCGGCATCCTGCTGCCTGACCGCTTTATCCCCGGCCGCCGCTGTTTATCCGCGCCGTTTGCGCCGCCGGGACGGCATTTCAGGAATCCGTCGCAGGGTCATGCGCCGCCGTCGCGGGGCGGCATCATCAGGCAATAGCCTTCGGCAACCCGTTCACCATGCTGGTTTTCCCACGTGAGCGTCATCCGCACCCGTTTCTTGGGCGGCAGTTTTTCCGCCACCTCGGCCGTGGCCGTGATGGTGTCGCCGGGGTACACGGGGGCCGTATATCGGCAGAAAAATTCCAGCGCGATGCTTCCCAGGCCGGGAAGCCTGGTTCCCAGTACAGGAGCCATCAGGCTTTGGGTCAGCGGGCCGTGGGCGATGCACCTTTTAAAGCGGGTCTGGGCCGCATAGTTTTGGTTAACATGGACGGGGTTAAAATCACCGCAGATGCCGGCAAAAAGGGAAATATCCGCCTGGCTGATGGTCTTGCTGAAAGAGGCCTTTTCCCCGACGCGCAACTGCTCATAGGTTTTTCCGATTTCGTACCGCATCCTGCCTTTTCCTGTTTGATGGTGAATTTTTGCCATCGGCGAAGGGGCGCGCAGCGGCCCTGCTAGAACTTAAAATTCCCAAAGCGCGACTCGGGAATCGGCTGCAGCAGCGAGACTTCGAAGGCGTCTGCCAGAATGTCGCGCGCGTCCTTTAACGCAATGGTCCCGTCGTGGTACAGACGGGCCTCCAGGTAAAAGGGGTGGGCTTCGGCGGCATATTTTTCGATCATCATCTGTTCGAACCGCCGGGCGCTTTGTTCGTCCATTTCCCGCCCCCTCTTGCGGGCATTGTTTCTTTCCAGGGCGGTCAGGATTTTTCCGGCCGTGCGCCCGGACATGACCGACGTTCGGGCACGCATGGTCGAAAAAATGAAATGCGGGTCGTAGGATCTGCCGCACATGCCGTAGTTGGCGGCCCCGTGATCGGGTCCGATCACCCACTGGATTTTCGGTACTTCGGAGCAGGCCGCCGCCCGCACCATGCCGGAGCCGTACTTGCCGATACCCGCGTACTCTTCTTCGGTGCCCACCATGTAACCGGGGGAATTCTGTATATAGAGAATGGGGATCTTCTGGGTGCTGCAGCGCAGCACCCATTCGATGGCCTTGCGGGCCGATTCGACGAAAATAACCCCCATTTGATTCGCGGCCACGACCCCCACCGGGATACCCTTCAGGTGAATTTTCCCGCAGACGATGGTGTCCCCCCGGCCCGGTGCGTATTTTTTCTTGTACTCGCTGAAGCGGCTGTCATCGGCGATGCAGGCGATCACTTTGCGGACATCCAGTCCGCGATACGGGTCCCTGGGCAGCACGTCGTAAAGATGCTCGGGCGGCACCCGCGGTTTAATGGCCGGGCGGCGCTGGATGGAAAGCTGCTGCGCAGGATCGTAGGACAGCAACTCGCGCAGCTTGGCGATGCCCTCCTGCTGCGAGTCCACCAGGTAATCGGCGCCGCCGGAAATACCGGTATGCACCCTGGCGCCGCCCAGCGCTTCCATGGTGACCTCTTCTCCAATGGCGGACTTGACCATGGGCGGACCGCCCAGGAACGAATAGGACAACCTGTCGATCATGATCGACTCGCATGCCAGGTATACGATGTAGGCGCCGCCGGCCGTGTTGCCCCCCGTGCTCAGGGTGTACTGCTTCAGGCCTTTGGCCGACATGCGGCTCATGTTGTAGAAAAACCTTCCGAACTGGTCGCGACCCGGAAATACGCGATCCTGCATGGGCAGGAATCCGCCGGCGGAATCGGCGATATACACACAGGCAATGCCGCACTGGTCGGCGATGTCCTGGGCGCGCAGATGCTTCTTGCAGCTGATCGGCGTGTAGGCGCCGGCCTTGACCCGGCTGTCGTTGGCGATGACCATGACCCAGTTGCCGTGCACCTTGCCCAGTCCGGTGACCACCCCGGCGCAGGGCACGTCGGCCATCTGTTCATAGTCGAGCCCGAAGCCGGCGCCCCGGCTCAGCTCGCGAAAAGGGGTGTCCTTGTCGATGAGCTGGGCGATCAGTTCCCGGACCGGCTTTTTGCCCTGCCGGGCCAGGCGTTCAACCTGCCTGCTTCCCCCTGGATTGCAGGCTTTTTCCCAAAGGGCGTAGAGTTTTTCCTCTTCCTTCAGCCAATAACGGCGGTTCTCCCGGTATGCGTCTGTTTCGTTTGCCATCAATTGTTCTCCGTTACTATTTGCTGCACGGCCTCTTCTTTTTGCGAAGCTCCTGTTTGAGGATTTTTCCCGTTTTGGTCATGGGCATTTTTTCGAGAAATTCGATTTCCCGGGGGTAGGCCTGGGCCTCCAGCCGGCTGCGCACGTGTTCCCGAATACGGTTTTCCAGGGCCTTGTCCGGCGATAGGCCGGCTTTGGGCACAATATAGGCCTTGACGATTTCGCCCCGGACCTCATCGGGACCCCCCGGCACGCAGACGAGCGCCACGGATGAATGCTGCATCAGGCAGTGCTCGACTTCGCCGGGGCCGATGCGGAATCCCCCGCTTTCGATCAGATCATCCTGCCGGCCGGTGAATCCAAAATAGCCGTCTTCGTCCTTGATACCGTAATCGCTCGTCCGCATCCAGGGGCCAAGGTATTTTTTTCGGTGGCTTGCCGGTTTTTCCATATTCGATAAACATCACCGGGTGAGGACGCTGTTCTCGCTCATGTGGACCCTCTCCTTGCGTATCTGTTCGCAAATGGTGTTGCCAGATCCATTCCGAATGGCTTCGGTATAGCAGATGATTTACTTCAAGAACAAGTTTACCAGAACGAGTGCAAACGCCGGCACATAGTCACAGCCAGAATGACAGGCGGGGCGCCGAAAACGCGGCACAAGCCATTTATTGGCCGTCAGCCGGTATGCAGGCCAGCGGGTCGCGTGGGAGCAACGCTGAGGCAACCGTTACCGATCCCCTATTGGGATAAGTTTAAAATTTATATTTCAGGCGCTTTCGCCGATCATGCGGTGCATCATGGCTACTGCGGTATTGGCGAAAAGGGGGTCGTTGATGTGGTTTTGTACTTCGTGCACTGCGATGGCAGGATCTAACCGTTCGTAGAAGTTTTCCAGGAAGACACGGCTGATGTCTGGCGCGTGCAGGGGGCCGTCGGGGCGATCGGCCACGGACCAGCCGCCCAGGGGCACCAGCACTTCGACACATTCCGGGTCGCGGTTGAGCCGGCCGGCCAGCTGTTGCGCCAGGCGGCGGGACTCGTCGGCGCTGAGGCGCACGGCGGAGCGGAAGTCATAGAAGAACACCGGGCGGTCACGGTAGGCCTCGGGTACGTCGGCACGCGTGAACTCCAGTACGGCGCAGTCCATGCCGCCGGGTACCACCAGGCGCGGGACGCCCCTGCCGGGCACGGGTGCGAAACGTTGCGGGCCGATGCCCGCGCAGTAGCCCCCCACCAGGTCGTCGGCCAGCTCGTGGGTGGCCAGGTCCAGGATCCCGTCGAAGCGGCCCTCGGCGGCCAACTCCTCCAGGGCCATGCCCCCGGTGCCGTTGGCGTGAAAGGCGATCACCTCGTAGCCGCGGGACTCCAGGTCCTTCCGGATGGCCTCGGCGGCCGGCGTTATGAAGCCGAAAAAGGACAGCGCCACGCGGCGTTTTTTCCCGGGCGCCCGCCAGCGGCTTTGGGCCATGGCGCACACCGCGGCGGCGGCCTGGTCCAGCAGGATCCCCGAGATGCTGTTGACGCCCAGCAGGTCCACCACGCTGTGCATCATGGTGATGTCGCGCGTTCCCACCACGTTCGACATGTCCCGCGAGGCCACCGTGGACACCATCACCTTGGGGACTGCCAGGGGAAGCACGCGCATGATGCGCGTGCAGAGGTGGGTTCCTGAACCGCCGCCGGCCGAGACGACGCCGCCGACACGGCCCTGCCGGTACAGTTCGGCTACCTGCTCCCTGCCGCGGGTAACCATGGCGGCGATGGCCTGGTCCCTGTCGCCGGCCGGCAGCGCACCGCAGTGCTTCAGGTCGGCGAAGAGGTCGATGTCGACTGTCCCGGGCGGCTGCTGGGCGGTGCCCACGTTGATGGTTACGGCCTCCAGGCCGCATCGCTCGACGGCCGCTCTCAGGAAACAGTGCTCTTCCCACTTGGTGTCGAATGTGCCCAGTACGATGATGCGGCTCGCGCTGTTCATGTCACCCCCTCCTTTCTTCTGCCTTTGACCTACTCCCGGGGCCGTGATCTGTCAACCGAACGGTTTCAGGCGGTGCCGATGCGCGTGTTTCCGGGTTTGACCTTTGGCGCCGCCCTCATATATAATAGTTTTACAAAAAGATCCCCGCGGCCGAACCTGCTTTACGTATCCTCGGGCCACTCAAGTCGAATTCGTTCGT
>Ga0256835_1000575_pt1 | contig 26474 bp, 20 predicted proteins | sample PIR30metaG_FD_185972 | JGI IMG/M metagenome (GOLD analysis project Ga0256835, IMG submission 185972) | Hydrothermal vent microbial communities from East Pacific Rise, Pacific Ocean - PIR-30 | ecosystem: Environmental > Aquatic > Marine > Hydrothermal vents | place: Pacific Ocean: East Pacific...
GAAATCCATGGAGACCACTCTCGACGTGGTCGAGGGAATGCAATTCGACAGGGGATACCTCTCCCCCTACTTTGTTACCGACCCGGAAAACATGGAAGTAGTCCTGGAGAAACCCTACATACTCATATACGAGAAGAAGATCTCCAACATGAAGGACCTTCTTCCGATTCTCGAGAAGATAGCCCAGCTGAGCAAGCCTCTCCTCATTATCGCCGAAGATGTCGAAGGCGAAGCTCTGGCCACCCTGGTGGTGAACAAGATGAGGGGTATGCTCCAGGTTGCGGCTGTCAAGGCTCCCGGTTACGGTGACCGCAGAAAGGCGATGCTCGGTGACATAGCCGTCATCACCGGTGGCAGGGCCATTACCGAGGACCTTGGAATAAAGCTGGAAAACCTGACTCTTGACGATCTGGGAACCGCAGCCAGTGTCCGCATCGACAAGGACAACACCATAATAGTCGACGGCGGCGGCAAGACCGAAGAGATCCAGGGCAGGATAAGCCAAATCCGTAAGCAGATCGAGGACACCACGTCCGACTACGACAGGGAAAAGCTGCAGGAAAGGCTGGCCAAGCTTGCCGGCGGGGTCGCTCGCATAAACGTCGGAGCCGCTACGGAAACCGAGATGAAGGAGAAGAAGGCCAGGGTCGAGGATGCCCTGCATGCTACCAGGGCCGCCGTGGAGGAAGGTATCGTTCCCGGCGGCGGTGTGGCGCTTCTCCGTTGCGAAAAGGCGCTGGAGAATCTGAAGCTCGATGGCGACGAAGCCATCGGAGCCGAGATCATTCGGAAAACTCTTTCCGAACCTCTCAGACAGCTGGCCGTGAATGCCGGAATGGAAGGCGCCATCGTGGTGGAGAAAGTCAGGGGCATGGACAAGTACCATGGTCTGAACATCCAAACCAACGAGTATTGCGACATGTTCGAAACCGGCGTGGTGGATCCCACCATGGTTACCCGCGCCGCCCTTCAGAATGCCGCAAGCATCGCAGGTCTCCTTCTTACCTCCGAGTGCATCATCACGGAGATACCGGAACCCGAAAAGGCGCCCGTCGGAGGCGCCGGCATGGGCGACATGTACTAATATCTCGAAATACTCATCGGGAAAACGGCCCCGGACCTTCCCGGTCCGGGGCCGTTCCACATCCGCCGAACCGCCAGGTCATCCGGAAAGGGCCAGATCGATGGAAACCGTCACCGGAATGTTATTAGTCTGTTCGTCGGACGGTCCGAAATTCAACGATTGCACCGCGGCCCTCACCGCCGCTTCCAGGGATGCCGGGCCATCACCGGCGGAAACCACCACATCGACGACCGATCCGTCGGGAGTTATCGAAAAGCTCACGTCTATGGTTCCACCCGCGGTGGGATCGGTTCTGAGAAGATTCTCGTAAGCCATCTCAAGTTTCTCTCTCAGCATGTCCATCTTGCGGCGCATATCGTCCATGGTTCTGCCCCGGATTCCTACCTGGGCATCGGAGGAACTGATCGAGAAGGATACACGGACGGAGCGACGGACCACCACGGTCTCACCCCCGATGCCCATGTCGGCAACTTTTTCCTCCCCGCCCACCTCCCTGATCGGGCGGTTTCGTCCAATCAGGGTGACTACCCGTGCGGTGGGCGCACTTCGAAGCTTCTGTTCCCTGGTCTCTCGGGCCACGGTTACAAACCTGTCCAACATGACCCCGGTTAGGAGTGAAGCAGCCAGGCCCAAGCTCAGGATTACCGCCATGCGGTTGTTCTCCGCGCGAGCTCCTTCATTTATCACGAGTCTCTCGTGGGGTCTCGTTGTAAACCTTCTCCGATCGTAAGACGGCGCCACGTACTTGCCGCCAGGCTTCCCGGTAACTTCCTCGGCGGCCTTCTTCTCTTTCCGTACCACCTCCGGTTCCACGAAACTGAAAAAGATCTCCTTGTCGCCCAGGGTAAACACGCCGCTGACGTTCTTGTCCAATACCCAGATGTAGGGGCCATCCGGTTTTTCTCTCTTCATCAGGCCGCGTTCCATAAGGGTATGGAAAGGAACGACGCTCCCGTTCACTTCCACTCCGCCCTTGATGCCGGGAACAAGCCTCATCACGTACTTATCGCCATCGCTAGGCTCCAGAAGAGTGTGTACCCGCGGAAGCCCCCCGCCCTTCACTGTAACGGTGTTGCGGCCGGCTTTTCCCACTGTCAGCAAACCGGCTTCCGGAAACAGCTCTTCCTTCCCTGCGGGACTTTCCACGACGACTTTCAATACCCTGTCATCCTTCTTCTCTTCAGACCCGGGTTTCTTCTCCTCCCTCTTCTCCGGAGGAACCGCCTTGGATTTAGGCGGAACGATGAAACCGAAGTGGATCATGAACGGCCCGACCTCCACCTGGCCTTGGTCCAGGTATTTTATATTGAGAAGATGAAAACCTTCAGAATCAATCGGGAATATGCCCAGCTCTTTGAGATCGGAGAACTTCAGCGTGGTACCGTCGGCGGATCGAATAACGGCGTCCATGTTATCGGTTAGTCTGAGCAACCAAGTTCCGGGATCATCACCGGGAGAGATCAGGACCATGCTCTCGGGGATCTCCTCGGCATCAACTACGATGTTGTTATCATATCCGACGCCCAACCTCACCGGCTTCTTCCCGGGAATGAGCTTACCCACGACCCGTCCGTCGCGCATTATCGCGATGGCCAGAACCTTTCTTCCCCTGTCCCCGGGCGTCATTACTCTCCGCTGCCTTCCGTCTTTATGACGATGAGGTTCTGCCTGGAATAACCGGCAACGGCGCAACTGCTCATGACCCTTTGCAACAGTATGGCAGGTATGGCGACATCTCCCCGGATGTTCACCTCCATGTACTTTCCCGCATCCACGATACCGCGTATTCGCCTGGTGTACTCCATGTGGTCGGAAAGACGATCCACAAGAACGGGAATGGAATCCCTTCCGGCCAATATTTCCTCATTCACGTAAACAACGGGCTCGCCGTCGACTATCACGGAATTTTTCGTCACCACTATTTCCAGGTTGAGTTCCATCTTGCCGTCGGACCCGGACACGGGAAGTGTAAGGGCATCGCTCACCGTTACTATCTGTCCCTCGACGCCGTAACTCTTTATGAGAAAGATCAGCAATATCGTAAACATGTCTATCATCGACGTGAGGTTCAGTGAAACCTTCTTATCACCGTTCCTCCTCAAGGCCTTGTTTTTACCGTGCCCCAACAGCAGGGGCAGACGTCTTTTCGACGGAGGGCTGCCCAACTTCAGTCACCTCCCGGAAACAAGGAATCGAGTCGTCCCTGAATAACTTCGTACGTTTCCACCTGCAAACCGGGCCGGTCGAAACCGTGCTCGGCGCAGACATCGATCACCATGACTATGTTGTCGTACCTGACGTCGTCTTCAACCAGAATCGTCACCATGCGAACCGGTATGGTGGGAAACTCCCTGTCCAGTTTGCCCCCGAACTCTTCCAATGCCTTCGTAAGAGCTTGCATGTCGTAGCTGTTCACCGGTTTCCCGTCCCGTTCCTCCCGGATTACGTTACACACCGGTTTCGTTCCGAATACCGTTCTCAGGAACATCCGTTCACCGGTCATTATAACCTCAGGCTGCAGTTGCCGTTCCTCCGAGCGTGCCAGGTTGGTGATATCCGTACCCGTGGTGCCGATTCTCTCGGGGAGAGTCATCTCGATTACCGACATTTCCAGAAAAGAGGCACTCAGCAACAGGAATGGAATGATCATGCAGAAAAGGTTCATGATCGGGAGCAGATTGATTTCCGGTTCGCGTCTCTTCCCGTGGCTTCTTCCCGACGCGGGCTTCGCCATCAATTTCCCTTCCTGGCCTGGGCCAGCATGTTGATGACCATCACGGAGTACCTGTCTATATCGTCCACCAGCCTGTCGGCCTTCGCCGTAAGAACCGAATGGGCTAGAAGGAGGGGTATCGCGGCGATCAGGCCGAATGCCGTGGTACTCATGGCCATCGAGATACCGTTTGACAGCATGACGCTCTTCGCGGCCGGATCCGCCGCCCCCACCGCCTCGAATGCCGTGATCAGACCGAATATGGTGCCCAGCAGCCCCACCATCGTGGACACGTTCGCGAGGGTAGCCAGGTACCCGGTTCTCGCATGCAGCCTGGGAAGCTCCGCCAAAGCCATCTCGTCGACTGCGTTCTGGATGTCTCTTTCCGTGTTCCTGTAGTTCAGCAGGGCCGCCTCTATTATCCTGGCTATGGGAGCATTCTTGTCCGCACAGGATGCTATCGCGCCCTCTATGCTTCCCCGGCGGATCAACTCGGCAACCCTTCCCATGAACTTGGTGGGATTAATGTTCGCAACCATGAACAGGAAAATGAACCTCTCCATCGAAATGGCCACGCCCACGGCAAATAAGACCAATATGGCCCACATTGCGGGACCGCCGTCGCGAAAAAAACGGGCGATATCCGAAAGCAGACCGCCTTCCACCCGGATCACTTCATCTCTTTCCGGAACCTCTTCGTCGGCATCCACAGGATCCCGTTCTTCCTCCACGATCTCCCTCGCAACCGGTTTTCCGGGTACCATGGAATCGACAGAGGTGGGATTCGACGCGGCCGAATCCGCGACCATATCACCCGACGGAACCTCTCCGCCGGCTTCCAGGGCCCGGGAATTTCCGGGTATGAAAAGAACCGGAACTATCAGAAGGAACGGGAGCAAGAACCCTTTCACCATGATCTCCTCTCAATACGAAACATCGCTCCGACGTTGCCCGCCGACCGGATCCGACACCGGATTTTACAATAAACCCAAGACCGCCCGCCGTTCTCAGCGCCGGTCCCTGTCCTTCGTTGTCATGATAATATCCATTATCCGGAAAAAGTACCAAGTATCGCCACCGTCCCGGATGCATGACGAACCGACCGGAGAATTCCGGAAATCAAGTTCCGCTTACCGGCATCACGTCATCGCGGATTTGCCTCCCGCAAGCATGAACGTGAGAGGCGCACGTTCCCGGAGAAGCTCCATCATCCGGTGAGCCGTGGTCCTTATGTCCCACTGGGCATGCTCGTCCTCCCTGAGCCTGGAGAAGTGGTAGAGTTCCCTCCCGTTCATGGACAGCGTGACCACTCTCCTGTGGGCGTTGGTCAAGGCATATGGATAAACCACGCCCAATCGTCCGGAAAGCTCCTCCGCTTTCCGTATCCCATTCATGAACAGCTCTTCCAGCCCGGCGCGGGTTATGCCCGGCGGAATAGTCACCCCCAGGGAAGGATCGTATACCGATGCGAGCCTGGTGCACATCCTGTGCCTCTTGAGCTGGGCGTACGCGCCGGATGAAACAACGAGCCTGAAAATCGCCCTGAAGAATTCCCACTGCCTGGGAACGTGGTCGTGAATTCCCAAACCCTCCAGCGCTTCCATGAAAAGTTCGAGTCTCTCCTCCTGGCTCATGGAGTTCCAGGCTTCGGACGACTCTTCCGGAATCGCCCCCGTCTTCCACTGCACCAGGAGCTTTCCCACCATTGAGTCGTCGTCACTCTCCACGAGAAGCACCTCGTCACCCTGATACTTTCCCGCGGGTTGAAGTGAATGCGCAAAACCGTCCATAGCGGTGGGTTCCAGAAAAATGAAGAGTGACGGAGCAGCGCGGGACGCAAGCCTCAGCAACTCGACCGCTATGGCTCGTACCTCACGGAAGGGATGGCAGGAGAGCCGTCTTACCATGTGTTCCAATTCCCTGGCATTGACCGTCATTCCCATTTGACAGGACGTCGCCATGGGCAGCACGTACCTTGCGTCCTCCCTGGCCCGTTCCATGGGAAATCCCTTCTCCCTGAGACCATGGTAAAGGGCATCGTACCTGGCGTGGAGATCATGCATGGATTCCCGGAAGCGCTCGACGTTCTCCGCCTTCAATTCCTCCGGGATGACGAAATCTTCTTTCAACCTGACGTATCTCTGGGATTTTTCGGTGAAACTCGCCAGCCTGAAGTTCTGAAGCTCCTCCGCCGCAAGCCTGGATACGTCCAGGATGTCGAAATTGAACACGGCATGTTCCGCCACCGATCCGTGACCGTACCCGAAAACTATCCTCCTGTTGGACTCCCTGGCCCGTTCCACCTCCCCGCAGGCCTCCTCGCGCAGGAGGTGCACCGGCCTGGGATCCCTGCTTATTCTTGCATACGCCGCGGAAAGCGTCTCGGGCGTATTACCCGAAAACTGGACGTCGGTATTGTAACCCGCCAGGTAAATCTTCATCGATGCCACTCCCTCCGATACATGGAGATATCCCAGACGAGGCACGCCAGCGGATGTTCCATGGGAAGCCTTTCCATGGCCAGGAACTTCAACCTATCGACTCTTTCTTCCGGGGTTCGAAGAGTCGACAATTCCTTCCACCAACCCAGCATTCTCATCAAGTCACGAACGTATGGAAACAGTTCGTATCCCCACGGAAGCCGTTCGAGTTTCACGAGAAAATTCTCCATGAGCCCGATGATCCGGGATATCTCCTCGTCGAATCCCGGCTCCGGATCATCGAAGACCGCTTTTCTCATCTTTTCCAGGAATCTATCGCCCGCATCCTTCGGAGACCAAGGCGTCCAATGGAACCAGGACAGTATATCCCAGGGTTCCTCCTCGTCTCCCAGACCCGGAGCCCATTCATATATGCCGCACTCCGACAACAGGCGCCATGCGACGAAAAGGGCCGCCGGGAAACACTCGGGAGGATTGAGGAAGTAATGATGGCCTTCAGGCACTCTCCCATCCAGGGATGAAAGGAAGATTCTCCTGAGACAGTAATCGTTGGCCGGTATGTTGTCCCACACCGCCGGCCCGGTTCCAAGGAGCGACCGGGCCCTTTCAATGGTCGCCGCGTCCAGTCTCCCGGATACAACTTCCTCCCCGGTCCAGAAACAGTGCCAACTACGGGGCACGTACTCCTTCCAGGAATCTAGGTAGTTTCGGCCATCCGGTTTTTCAAGGAATTCCATGCAATATACCGAGGGGCATACGAAAACCGGACACCGGAAACTTCCAAGCGCCTCTCCGGCAAACTCCAGTTGCCTCTTCGCGAGATCCCCGTCGGGCCTTTCCGGCACATCATCGAAAAGAACGGCTATTCCGGCGGCTCCGGCTTCCATCGCCGATTCCGCCTTTGCCCGTAGTAACGCGCTTTCACCATCCATGAAACCCCAGGGGCTGATACCAAAGATGAAATCCACCCCCACACCGGAAGCAAACGACATGTCTTCGGCAAGACCGTTCCACAGGCCGGGTGGGTAACGTCGTCTCCATTCGATCCTGTGGTAAGGATCGTTCTTCGGTGCGTAAACGTACGCCGGCTCTTCCAGGCGGGATATGTATTCCAAAAGGACCTTCCTCCTGCCGTCCCCGAAGGGCCTCCCGTAGAAACCTTCGACGATTCCCCTATACATACGCCGTCCCGCCTTCCCCGGTTGGTTGACTTGGAGGTACCCTTTTCCTAACTTTGGCAATCGAATCTACGGAAAAAACTCCCTTCGAAAAATACTCGATCATTCAGTGGAGGATCCCATGGCTGAAAGAATCGTGGAAGCAGTTCCGAACATCTCCGAGGGAAGCGACAAGGAAGTAATAGGCGAGATCGTCAAAGCGGCGAACTCCGTGAGCGGATGCAGAGTTCTGGACGTAGACCCGGGCGCAGCCACCAACAGAACGGTGATAACCATCGCCGGGGATCCGGACGCCGTGATCGAAAGTTGTTTCAGACTCATCGCGAAAGCGGCGGAACTCATCGACATGCGGCAACATAAGGGAGAGCATCCCAGGCACGGCGCCACCGACGTCTGTCCCTTCGTACCCGTTTCCGGCGTCACCATGAACGACTGCGTGGAATACGCCCGAATTCTTGGTCGGAAGGTGGGCGAAGAACTGGGGATACCCGTTTACTTATACGAAAAAGCGGCATCCAGGCCGGAATGGGTAAAACTTCCCGACGTGCGTAAGGGAGAGTACGAAGCCCTGCCTGAAAAATTGGGGAAGCCGGAGTGGAAACCGGATTTCGGACCCAACGAGTGGAATGATCATGTGGCGAAAACGGGGGTCTGTACCATCGGAGCCAGAAACTTCCTTATCGCCTACAATGTGAACCTGAACACCAAGGACGCCGGGATAGCCAGGGATATAGGTCTCACCATCAGGGACACCGGAAGGTTTCTCAGGGACAAGAACTGGAAATTCGTCCGCGACGAAAACGGCGAAAAAATAAAGGTCCCGGGAAAGCTCAAGTGCTGCAAAGCCACCGGGTGGTACATAGATGAGTACCAAACCGCGCAGGTCACCATGAATCTTACCGATATCTCGGTCACTCCGCTTCACATGGGCTTCGAAGCGGTAAAGGAAGAAGCGGAAAAGCTGGGAGCCAGGGTAACCGGTTCGGAGGTGGTGGGACTCATACCCCTGAATGCCCTCCTCGAGGCAGGCAAGTATTACCTGGAAAAGCAGCACCAGGGGCTTTCCGCGGCAGGAAGGGCTGGAAAAACCACTGGGGTTCCCCAATCAGAATTGATGGAGACGGCCATCAGATCCCTGGGGCTCAACGATATCACACCTTTCAAGCCTGAAGAAAAGGTTATAGAGTTCATGATAGAGGAAAAGGCAGTGGACCTTTCGGGCATGAAATGCAGGGATTTCGTGGATGAATTATCGACGGACTCCCCGGCCCCGGGAGGAGGGTCGGCGGCCGCTCTCATGGGCGCCCTGGCTGCAGCCCTGAATTCGATGGTTGCCAACCTCACGGTAAAGCACAGGAAATCCAGGCAGTACTGGGACCTTATGAGAAAGTTGGCTCCCTCCGCCCAAAGGCACAAAGATGCCCTTCTCAACGCGATAGACGAGGACACCGAAGCGTTCAATCGGTGGATGGAAGCCTCCAGGTCGGGGGGAAACGTCCAGGCAGCGGTGGAAAAGGCCATCGAAGTACCTCTGAAAGTCCTGGAAATGTGTCCGGAAATACTCGAAACCGCCGCCGAACTGGAAGCCAAGGGTTTACAAGCTTCGGTATCCGACGCCGGCGTGGCGGCTACTGCGGCCAGGGCGGCTGGGATCGGAGCATACTACAACGTTCTTATCAATCTCGGTGAACTGGAAGATCGGGAATATGCGGACGGAATCAGGAAAAAGGCCGAAAAACTCCTCGACAAGGTCCTGGCGAAAGCGGACGGAATACATGAACTGGTGAAGGAAAAACTCCATGTGATGTCGGAGGGCAGCGAATCTTGATCGAAAGAACATTTTTCAGGGCTCCCGAGCTTCCGGAAGACACCAGGCGGGAAATCGTCGAATTCTGCAGGGAAGCGAGAGGCGATATCATAAGGATGACCACCCTGGCGGGAAGCGGGCATCCCGGCGGATCCATGTCGTCCCTGGAAATCTTCGCGGTCCTCTGGAGCCAGGCCAACGTGGACCCGGGCAATCCCCTCATGGACGGAAGAGACAGGATAGTGGTCAGTCACGGCCACACGTCCCCAGGAGTATACGCAGTCCTCGGCAGGCTGAAATTCTTTGACCTGAAGCATGCCGTAACGACGTTCAGAAAGGCCGGCAGTCCTTTCGAAGGACATATCGAACGTTCGGTACCCGGAGTGGAACTCACCACTGGAAACCTGGGTCAGGGCCTCTCTTCGGCGGCGGGCATGGCGCTGGCGGACAGATGCAGGGGCATACGGAATCACGTATGGGTGGTTGCGGGAGACGGCGAACATCAAAAAGGCCAGATAGCCGAAGCCAGGAGATTCGTAAGAAAATTCGGGCTTGAGAACATCACGGTTGTGGTGGACTGCAACGGTCTGCAGATATCCGGAAAAACGGACGAGGTCATGTATACGGACATCGCCGCGGAATACCGGGCAGCCGGCTGGAGGGTGCTCGAGGTCGACGGTCACAACGTGGACGAACTCTACAGGGTATTGAAGCCGGATAACTCGACCAGGGTCCCGCTCCTGGTCATGGCACGCACCATAATGGGCAAGGGAGTCTCATTCATGGAGAACGATCCCCGGTACCACGGGAAAGCCCTTTCCATGGAACAGGCCTCCCGGGCCCTTGCCGAATTGGGCCAGACGAACGATCTGAAGGAACTGGCCGAATTGCGGGAATCATACGGGAAGAAGGCCGGCGGTGATTTCAAACTTCGCTTCCCATATAACATACTGGAGTTGGAAGGAAACCCGGTGATCTACCCTCCCGACCGGAATATCGACAACAGGGGAGCTTTCGGAGCCGCACTCCTGGACCTCGCGAGATTAAATCCATCGAACCTTCCCATGGTCTTCGACTGCGATCTCGAAGAATCGGTGAGAACCGGCGATTTCGAAAAGGAATTCCCTGATCATTTTTTTCAGACCGGCATAATGGAGCACAACACCGCATCCGCGGCGGGAGGAGCTTCCATTGCCGGCAAAGTGGTCTTCTGGGCCGATTTCGGGGTTTTCGCCGCCGACGAAACATTCAACCAGCACAGGCTCAACGATATCAACATGACCAACCTTAAGGTGGTGGCCACCCATTGCGGTCTGGACGTTGGAATGGACGGCAAGACCCATCACTGTATCAACTACCTCAGCCTGATGGGAACACTTTACCACTACAACACCGTAGTCCCGGCCGATCCCAACCAGACGGACAGGGTCATAAGGTACGCGGCCACTCATCCCGGAAACTTCTTCATAGCCATGGGCAGGTCCGGGACCCCGGTGATAACCGATGAGAACGGCGAACCTTTCTTCGGAAGAAACTACCGCTTCGTCTACGGCATGCACGACCTGATAAGAAAGGGAAGCGACGTCGCAATAGTAGCCATGGGAGTCATGGTTCACAAAGCCTTGGAGGTCAGGAGACATCTTGGTGAAAAAGGTATCTCCGCGGCAGTCTATAACGTGAGCTGTCCCCTGTGCATCGGTCCCAAGTTCCTGGATGAGCTTGAAGGATACGAATTGATCCTCACCTACGAGGATCACGACCTGGATACCGGTCTGGGCACCAGGATGGCGGTGGCTGTGGCCTGCTTCAGGAAAGCCATGAACCTGAGAAGGCTGGGAATAACACGGTACGCAGCCTCCGGTACTCCCGAGGATCTCTACGGAATGGCCGGACTGCTGCCGGGACAAGTGGCCAAATACGTGATACGGGAACTCGAAGCCGCCAGGCGGGAGTGATCCGCTTCTTTACGTACTCCAGCCCAGGAGTTTACCGAACATGTCGTGGTACGTGTCCGGACCCGAAACCATGTTCCAATACTCCCTTGCGAAAGTTTCATCGTCCCGGATGGCAGCCATGGCGGTGTGCATGGTCATCCTGCCGTAAAGAAGATGCCTGTAGAACATCGACTGGCGAACCCGCCGGACGCATGAACCCCGGGTTAAAGCCCTGTCCCTGCCGTTACCGGAAATGATGTCATCGGCGACCATCATTCCACTCTCCACCGCGTGTCCGATCCCCTCGCCGGAAACATGATCCACCGTGCCGGCGGCGTCACCGGCGAGGTAAACGTTACCGGAACCCAGGCCGGTATCCAATCTCAGCGAAGGCATGACCGCACCGTACAGTTCCAACCCTTCGACATCGACGGACCTGGAAGCAACGAAGGCATACAGGGATTCCAGAACATCGGAGGGCGACGCCGGGCTTCCCATGACACCTATGCCCACGTTCACAACGTCTATACAGGGAATGATCCATGCGTACCCGTAAGAAACGTGGCCGAAATGGACTTCCAATTCATCGGTTTCATGTTCCAGTCTCTCCGGTGGAACCAGATAGTAAACTCCCATGCCGGTTTTCCTGCTCCTTCTGCGGGGAAGCGTTTTACGCACGATGCCTGCGCACCCGTCGGCTCCCACCAGGTTGGAATACGAAACCGAACCGCAACAGGAAGTGACCGCCTTCCCGTCTTCCACCGATTCCACCCTGCAGCCGGTGGTCACCAGTGCCCCGGCCCCGGCCGCCTTCTCCAGGAGATAACCGTCAAACACACCCCTGGAAATTATCCTGGCCGGCCTCGAATCCGTCCCGTACAACCTGAGCCGTTCGTCCCCGTACCAGAATGAAATCTTGCGGATCTCGTTCCGGGTCAGCGAATCCAGTTCTCCGCGATCAAGCATGCCCGACTCGAGGAGTATCATGGAAGCCCTGTGACTTAGTACGCCTCCGCATATCTTGTTTCTGGGGAATGGTTCCTTTTCGAATACACGGACCGGCCTCCCGGCAACGGCCAATTTCCAGGCACAGGCCGACCCGGCAGGACCTCCACCCACCACCACGGTAAGTCCGACGGAACCCATTTCAAGTCACCGCCCGATTCGGCAGACTGTTTCCCGCGTTCAGAACGAGTCGGCGGAGTCGGTAATCTTGACCTCCGCGCACACTGCATAGGAAGGAACGCTCATGGCTACGGGACTTCTCCTGCCATAGGTGTTGGACATGTTCACCGATTCGGACTTCGAAGAGAGTTCTACGATGCCTCCCAGAATGTGTACGAACGAATCGGTGACCCTGGTCGAAAAGATCGGTGAAACCATCTCCCCATCCTCCACCAGGACGGCATTGAAACGTGAGCTGCCGGTGAATATACCCGCACTTTCCGATGGTATGTTCACATAATGCAGGTCCGGTATGAAGAGCACACGGCCCATGGTCCCGACTGCTTTAAGAGGATCTTCACCGCCAAAACCCGTATCCATCACAAGGCTCAAGGAATTAATGTCATGACCGGTTGGTTTCTTACCATACTTTGCGGCCGTGGCGGAATCATACATGAGATTGATCAGCTCTCCGTCTCCCACCAGGGGAAAAATCCTTCTTCTCCTGCCGCAATAGTCGAATCCGAACATGAACGTATCCGGGTTAACGGGATCGTCCACCAACGAAACATTCTCCCCGAGAATCCGATCCCCGGGATTCTTACCGGCGGTCCATCCCCTTTTTTCCTCCCAGCCTCGTCCCAGCAAGCCGGTCCATACCGCCATTTCCACTATCTCGGCCACTGCGGCGGCACCGAAAATCACCGTATACGTACCCGGCTCCACCATTCGGCCATCGGCCCCTTCGAAAACCTTCAGCAGTCTTTCCAATTCCGTTACGGTCTTATCGGCATCGAAGTCCGAAACCCTCCAGCCGGTCTGCCTGCCGGAAAGTTCCCAGCCCGTCCCGGGATGTTTCAGTACTACGGAGAAGAGTTGGTCGGTCCCCTTGTGATAAGCTTCCTTGTCGCCGGCGGTGGTAATCACGTACAACTCGGTGGACCCGCTGGACCACGAACCGCTGTAATTGTACTTCCCTCCCAACCTGGCGAAAATATCACCGTAGGCACCTTCCTTGAACGACGGATCCAGGTTCTCCAGAGCTTCGTCGTACTGGTCTTCCTCGTCCACGTTCTCTTCCACCCGGTCCGTCAGAGGTTCATAGTCCCGGGGGGGGGCCAGTCGGGCCTTATCGACCGCCGATTTCAACACGTCTCGCACCACCTGGATATCATCAATCATTCCCAGGTACGTCTGGCTTCCCTGCCGCGTACCCTCCCTGACCACCACGTCCAGGCGATAAAGTTCCTCGGAGGTATTAAGCGATACGGAATTGTTGCCTATTCTCATCAGGTGGCTGTTCTCATGGTGCAGAAGAAACCTGGCATCGATTCCGCTGCCCCGCGCCTCGTCCCTGACCTTCAGCAGGATTTCCCTGATTCCGGTGTTCAGCATTGTCCCTACTCCCTCTCCCCGGTTATCACGTCATCGAACCTCACCACCGGAACTCCATGACCTATCTGCATAATCTGGTTCGGCTCACCTTTGCCGCAGTTATCGACCTGCTCCACCCTCCAGGTAGAGGAGTCTCCGACAGCGGAAAGCGAACGGTAGAATTCCAACGTGTGTCCCTGGTACGTGGGATTCCTCAACACCCTGGTCCTCTCTCCGTTCCTGACTTCCCAGGCTATCTCGCACCCGAAATGGAAATGTTCCCTGTTGGAACCTATGGACCACGAAACCGGGTTGTCCAGGATCACGCCGTCCTCCGTGGACGCTATTATGTCCTCCAGCGTGCCGTCAGTGCCCGGAACGATGTTGACATTCGTCATCCTGTCTATGGGCGCCCGGTAGAAGGCTGAAGCCCTGGCGGCTCCCCCGCTTCGCTTGAAAACCTCCCTGCCGGCCCTCTTGTTGGCTTCGTTTATCATGGCTCTGCTGGTGAGCGCGTTCACAAGCAACCCCTTGTCTATAAGGAGGTAGTCCCTCTCCGGGGTTCCGTCGTCGTCAAAACCGAATGTGCCGGGGGAATTTATTATCCCCCCGTACGCACTCACCGAGAGTTTCTCGCTGCCGTACTGCAACTTACCAAAGGAATCCAGTTCCACGAACGACCCGCCTGCATAGGAAAGCTCGTATCCCAGTATCCTGTCCAGCTCCAGGGGATGGCCGATAGTCTCGTGCACCTGGAGGTGTCCCTGGCCGGGAAGAAGAATGACGGATCTCCTGCCGTACTCCATTCGGGGCGCCTTGATCAACTGAGCCAATTCTGACTTTATCCTCGAAGCATGTCCCGAAAACAGCTCCGGGTTAGTCATCATCTCCCATCCGGCACCGCCGTTCCCGGTGGAATAAAGCCCCATGCTTCGCCGTTGCGCCTCGCCATCGGAATCCACAGCCATTACCATCATCCTGCCGAAAACGTGCACGAGGTTCTTCTCCACGTCGGAACCCTCGCTGTTCCAAAAGTGGATCCTCCTCTTCATGAGGTTGGCGACGACCACCCTTCTCAGGATGAAATCGTCTTTCAGGTCATTGTCCAGTCCGGACAGGAACTCCAGTTTGTCACGTAGACTCACGGTGAAAGGATCAATCTCCACGGGTGTGGAATAACCTCCCTTCACCGGTTCGGCCCGTCCCAGGGAAACAGGCGTCTGAACCAGCCCGGCCGCCGTCCTCGCGTTCCCGGCCGCCCTGTCGAAACACTTACCCATACCCGAAAGGTCGCTTGTGGCCGCGAAACCCCATGCGCCGTCCCACAGCACCCTTATCCCGATACCGCTTTCCAGGGTGGTGTCGTTTACCTCCAGGTTGCCGTCGTACATCACCAGTGTCTCGGAGCGGTCTTCCAGGAAGAACCTGGCATCCACGTACGTCGCTCCCAGGGAGATCACCCTGGAAATATTCTCGTCCACGAGCTTTCGTACTTCGTCGAAATCGATCATGCGTGAACCTGCCTCATCATTGTTTACAAAGAAACCATGCCTCCCGGAATATAGGCGGACGGTGACGTTTCCGAAATACCGGGAAGCTGCTCAGAGCAGCCTGCTCTTAGCGGAAGGTCTGGGAACCTTGACCACCAGGACCCTAAGGGTTTCTTCGGAATCGTTGTACCAGCGATGGGGAATCTCCGCGGGGCTCTCTACAAGGGTATCCCTGCCGACCACCATCGCCTCGTCACCGATTTCAACGGTACCGTTTCCTTCAAGAACGTAGAAAAAGACGTCCACGGGTGTAATATGTCTTAGCAAGCCCTGGCCGGGTTCCAGGGTAAGGTGACTCACCAGGGCGTCGGGCGTATCGTACAATCTTCTTACGTCTACCCCGTGCGGATTTTCAACGGCCTGCGCTTCGTAAGCTTTCAGAGTTTTCATACGTACTCCATCGTGGTAAACGGGGGGCCGAGAGAAGCCCCCCAAAAAAGGTTCACGGCGATTACGCCAACATCTCCGCCAGATCCGACTCGGCAGTGGTGATCGGCTTTATTCCGAAATTCTCCACCAGGACACTCAGCGCATCCTCGGTCAGGAATGCTGGAAGCGTGGGACCGAGCCTGATGTCCTTTACATCCAGGTGCAGCAGGGACAACAGGATCGCCACCGCTTTCTGTTCATACCAGCTGAGAACGAAGGACAAGGGCAGGTCGTTGACCCCACACCCGAATGCATCGGCGAGAGCGGAAGCTATCCGTATCGCGGAATAGGCGTCGTTGCACTGACCCACGTCCAGTAGCCTGGGAATCCCGCCGATATCTCCGAATTCCAATTTGTTGAAGCGGTACTTGCCGCATGCCAGGGTAAGTATTACGCAATCTTCCGGGATCATGCGCGCAAGATCGGTAAAGTAGTTTCTTCCCGGTCTCGCACCGTCGCAGCCTCCCACCAGGAAGAAATGCCTGATATCCCCCGACTTGACGGCGTTTACCACGGTATCGGCCACGGAAAGAACCGCGTTACGGCCGAATCCCACCATGATTCTTTTCTCCGGGGCATCCTCCGTGAATCCCTCGGCGGCCAGCGCGGCCTCTATCACCGGGGCGAAGTCCCGGTTTTCTATGTGAACCACCCCGGGCCACTGTACAAGGCCGCAGGTAAAGATCCTGTCTTTATAGGAATCCCTGGGTTTTTGTATACAGTTGGTAGTCATAAGTATGGCACCAGGGAAAGCATCGAATTCCTTTTGCTGGTCCTGCCACGCCCCACCGTAATTACCAACAAGGTGAGGATATTTCTTAAGACCGGGATATGCGAGGCTCGGCAGCATCTCGCCATGGGTATAAACGTTAATACCTTTTCCCTCCGTCTGTTTCAGGAGTTCCTCCAGGTCCTTCAGGTCGTGACCGGATACCACGATGGCTTTCCCCTTCAGAGGAGTGATCCTCACGCTGGTGGGTTCGGGATGACCGTAAGTCCCGGTATTCGCCGCATCCAGCAGTTCCATGACCCTGATGTTCCTCTCGCCCACTTTCAGGGCCTTGGCGAAAAGTTCTTCCACCGGGTGCCTGTCCACAAGAAAAGCCAGGGTCTCGTGAAAGAAACCGTAGATATCGTCGTCTTCCACGCCGAGAATCCTTGCATGATCGGCGTAGGCCGCAGCCCCTTTCAAACCATAGGTTATGAGTTCCTCGAGTCCGGTCTCCGTGCGTCCGCGGGTTTCCATTCGTTCCCTTATGGAAATCCTGGCGGCAAGGTTCTTCATCTGCTCCAGATCGTCCGGAATTTCCTCCACCGCCGGACCTTCCAGTTTTTCCGGAACCCTGTCCAGCTTGCTGCAGGCATCGACGTACGCTTTCCTGGTCTTCTCACGGATATCGACCCCGGCTCTCACCATGGAAGACACGACCCGGGCATCGAAGTTAACGTTGGTAACCGTCGTGAACAAGGCTTCGACGACGAAAACATCCGCGTCGTGAACCCCGGCCCCGACGGCACGGGCCTTATCAGCCCACATGGAAATACCTTTCGTAACGTACACGAGCAGGTCCTGCATGGCGGCGGTTTCCGGGTCTTTCCCGCAGACTCCGAAACGATCGCAGCCTACTCCTCCAGCGGTCTGTTCGCACTGGTAACAGAACATGGCATCTCCCTTCGGATAGTTGAATTGGTATTACGGTTCCATATATATGACACATCACAATGTTGTCAATACCATGTATTTTAGAAATTTTCAACAATTTGATATTGACTTTTAGGTACTTCAATACTAAATTACCGTAAAGAAGGAGGTTCCATGGCGTCACCAGTGGTCATACCGGAATCCGTTTCCCTTGCGGTCCATGCATTGGCAAAACTGGCTTCCTGTTCCGGTAAAAAACTGAAACTGGGAGAACTCATGGTGAGGCCCGGGTCCATGGATCACCTTTCCAAAGTCATGCAGAAGCTTGCCAGGGCGGGTATGGTACGCTCCAAGCGGGGAAGAGACGGAGGGTTCGAACTGGCGGTCGCTCCGGGGGACATAAGGCTGATGGATATCTGGATAGCACTTGAGGGAACGTTCCAGTCTTCGATATGCCCCTTTGAACACAGTTGTTCCCTCTCCAGCTGCGTGTTCGGAAACGTGTCGTCGAGAGCCGCCGAGATGATTGCGGATTATTTCACGATAACCACCCTGGCGGATCTCGTTCCACTCTTCGGGAAACATCAAGGCTGAGAATCTCCGGGAACATCTTCCGGGAACCGGCAAAAGAAAGAATGCTTGAGTACCCGGGAAATCCGCCGAATCATTCGATATCGATAAAAAATTCGTCGGCCAACCTGCGAAACAGGGAGTCATCCCCCCGATCCAGGATACCCATCCTGGTCAAGGCAAAGTCATATTTTACCGGATCTTCCGGATTCACCATCCGAAACCACGCCGTTACCTCTTCCGCGGTAGTCCAGTCCGCCGATTTCCTCCCGGTCATGCCCATGGCCCTGCCTATCTCATGCATATGCACATCCAGCGGTACCATCAATAAAGAGGGATCCACGTGGCGCCAGCTCCCCGGGTCCACCTCGTCACGCCGCACCATCCACCTAAGGTAAAGGTTGAGCCTTTTGCATGCGCTACCCCGGGCCGGCCTGGGCAACAGACTGGAACGCTCCATTCCCGACATCTCCAGCAACATGTTCACGAAAGAGTCCAGAGCGGCCGCCAATGACCCGTAACTCTCCCGCAGGCGGCGATGGAACAATTCGCCCAGGGAACCCCATTCCTCTTGGAGCCTGGAAGCGGCATAGAGCATCCCGGTTACTTCACGGGAAGTGGAGAAACGGTGTTTGAAGCCCGGAAACATCCGGAAGAGATCCTCTCCGGAAAGTTCCTTCAAGGTTCCGGAAGGGGAGGGACCGAGTTCGCCCAGGATACGTTCCACGCTTCCGAGTATGGCGGCGACCCTGCCGTACGCAAGGCTCGATGCCAACAGCCCGACGATCTCCCTATCGACCGCTTTCTCATATCTCCACAGGAATTCCAGTGGATCCGGATGGATCAGTTCACGCCTGTTGTACCTGGCATAGATTTCTTCCAGAAGTTTTCTTGCTTCACGAAGATCCTGAATGTCCATCACCTCGCGGATATCTCCGGTATAATCGGTATTACCGTCATCGACGGCACCATCGCATACTTCATGGAATCATCCAACCGGCATCGGGCCGACTCATAGGTAACAACACGGAAGAACACCGGGGAAACACATGGAGAATAACCTCCAGGTTAACCGTGAATGCATTTTCCGGCCTGCGGCCGTTACCGTAAATTCTTCTATTTGAGGGTCTCCATGGAACCAAACTCCCTGTCAGACCTCAATTCACGGAGTATCGTCCGGTCGCTGTCCGTTGAATCACCAACCACGAATCTCGCCATCACTTCGCCGATCCCGGGTCCGAGCATGAAGCCCTGTCCGCACATACCCACGGCGACGTAATGATTTTCCGGCCCTACCCTATCCAGGATTGGCGCCCCGTCCGGGCTCATGGGATAGATACCCCTCCAGACCCTCCTGACCTTCAGGTTTCCCAGTCGGGGATACAGATCAACCATTCTCGGAGCCACCAGCGGCAGAAAATCGGAAGTCTCTCTGGTGTCGGTGCCGGGAATCGGAGGATCCGGTGTGATGCAGAATACCACTTGTCCCGTCTCATGCTGATAGAAGTAGTAGTTGGCGGATCCGGGAGCATTGCGGATATCCACCACCATGGGTTCGAAGAACCTCTGTACCGGCTCCGTAATCCCGGCCTCGTGGCTCTCGGGGTACACCTGCAGTTCCTCACCCGCCATCCTTCCCACCTTAACGGCGGAAGACCCGGCGCAATTGACCACGGCTCCGCAACCGTATGATCCCAAGGTCGTTTTCACGGATACAACCCCGTCACCTTTTATTTCCAGTCCGGTCACCGACTCGTTGAACCGGAAAACGGCCCCCAAGCGAACCGCCCTGTTCCAGAAAGCGTAACAGCTTTTCATGGGGTTGGCGCTTCCATCCCCAGGAGACCATGTCCCCCCCAGAAGTTCCTCATCATTTATTCCGGGAACAAGTTCCCGTATCTTCCCGGGACCCACCAGGCGGATATCCAGTCCCGAGGCCTGCTGCCTGGGAACGTTTCTCCTGAACAGTTCCATGGTATCCCGGTCGTATGCCACGTAGACGTACCCTCCCCGGTACCAGCCTATGTCATCTCCATGCTCTTCACGCCAATGCCGGAATATCTCGAGGGAACGAAGAGCCAGTCCGACTTTGGCAGGTTCGCCGTGAGTCGCCCTGACACCACCTATGGCGCACTTATTGTTACCCTGTCCCGCCGATGCACCGGAATCCACGCACAGAACACTCACACCGTTCTCCGCAAGGCTCATCGCCAGCGGAGTTCCGACGCTGCCGGCACCGATGACTATTACATCATAATTCCCGCTACTCATCATCACCCTCCTTCCCGGCGAACCAGCCCAGCCGGGTTTCCGCGAAGAGTGGTCGTCCCGTCAACGGTGTCACCTCGTCGGGTCCGATACCTTCCTCTCTGAATATTCTTTCCACGAGTCCGGAGCAGGTTTTACCGCCGCAGGCACCGAAACCAACCCTTATGATGGCCTTCAAGTGATTCATGTCACGTATGCCGGACCTCACGCGCTTTCTTATTTCGCCTGCGGTAACCCTTTCGCACCTGCAAACGACGGCCTCGTCCGGAAGCGGTACCGGCAGTGGGTTTCCAAGAGGTTCCGAGTCGAACGGATCCCGGACACGGAAACCGGCGACTCCGGCTGCAATGTCACCTTCGACCTCCAGTTTTACCAGTAGCGTCTTCTCGAAACCGGGAGCTCTCCTCCAACTCTTCACCACTCCCCTGCCCAGTACTCCGCCCTCCCGGTCCGTAACCGTCACTTCCGCGCCCTCGCGGAGCATCCATTCCCCCAGTTCAAACGGCAATGTCACGACGGGAGTATTACCGGATTTTCTGAAGTCCACCAGGGTAACGGCCAGTCCGGGACATACCGCCACACACCTTTCACAACCTATACACCCCTCGGAATACTCGGGAATTCCCATTATCGGATGGCCGGTAGTTTTTATCAATTCATCGGGACACACGGTCATACAGGGATTGCACGGAATTTCCTGCACGCAGTGGAGCACCGGGAAAACTCCTTCCCGGGAATCTACGGGAGGCTCGTAAGGAAACACCCTGCCTCCGGGACTTTTCAATATTTCGGCCTTTTCTCTCAGATCATCGGGAATCTCCACGTCGTCGCAACCCAGTTCACGCGCAATTCGAAGACCCCGGATCTTCCCGTTGAACATCGCCGCGCTCGCCTCGGCTATCTCTTCCGAATCTCCGGCAATCCATGAGCTGATTCCGAATTCCTTCGCCTTTTCATAGAACTCGTTCACGGGATCCAGCCCCACCGCCACCAGCAAGGTATCTACATTCCAACTCTTCTCGGTTCCGGGAACAGGCCTGAATTCCCGATCCACCCGGGCTACGGTAACGGACTCCAGCTTCTCCGAACCGTGCGCCGCAAGAACGGTATGACTTGTATATATGTTTACCCCAAGCCTCTTTATCTTATCCACATGTACCTTGTAACCGCCGCATTCGGACATTCCTTCCGCGAGTCCCACAACGGTCATGCCCGCCTGTATGGCATGGTACGCTCCTATGAGCCCGACGTTGCCGCCCCCCAGTATGAACACTCTGCCGGAACACTTCACGAGGTCCCTGTTCACCAGAGTCTGGAAGGCCCCGGCTCCGAACACCCCCGGCAGAGTGCAACCCGGAAAAGGAAGGGATTTCTCCCTGGCCCCGGTAGTGACCAGGAGATGAACCGGCCGGATGATCCTGTAACCGTCGGGACGGCGGACTCCCACGGTTCCGTCGGAAAAAACGCCCAATACAACACTATCCAGCCACACTTCCACCGACTCCATGGAAGTTACCCTCTCCTGGAGCATCTCCGCTATATGTACTCCGCGGGTACCGGCATGACAGTCTTCCACCGACCCGAAAAACTTGTGGGTCTGAAGTACGAGTTTGCCGCCCAACCTGTTCTTGTCGTCCACCACGATGGTGCGTATTCCACGCTTTCCCAGTTCCACGGCGGCGGCCATTCCCGAAGGTCCGCCACCAAGTACGAGCACCTGTGTCTCGTGCCTCAGAGGTTTCTTCACGGATGGGCCGGGAGCATTCCCCAACTCCGGCAACCCTTCCAGGCTCTCCACGACCATCCCCTCTTCCAGCGGGACTATGCAACTCTTCCTTGGCACACCATCTATTACCATGGTACACTGAGAACACTGGCCGTTCGCGCAAAAAATGCCCTGAGCACCGCCATCCGCGTGGTGGTGTCCGAATATCCTTATCCCGTTGGAAAAAAGGGCCGACGAGACCGCCTCTCCCCGGAAGCCGGTCAACTTTCTGCCGTTGAAAGTAAAAAACACCCTGACGGAATCGTGCACATTCAGGATGGGATGCCTGGAAATTCTGTAATCATCGAAAAACACTTTTCCTCCTCGCGATCGGTATTACGAAATCGGAAATCCATGTCCCGGACACAAGAGCTGCAGCTTGTTCCCCTTTACCTCGTTCTTCCCTTCCTGCGCCAATCCTCCGCGAATTTCGGCTTCCCGGGCTTCTGCGCTTTTACAAAGCCCCTGCAGGAAGGATAGCGGATACAGCGCCACACGATTATATGCGGATACCGGTGGAGCTTAGTAGCGTTTCCGCAAAGAGGACACACGGGAACCATGCCGCCGGCCCTTCTCTCCATGACCTCCTCCTCCGCTTCCTTCTCACGATATCGTTCCTTGTCGATGCCGGGACGAATCCAACTGTTCACCAACTGCCTGATTATGAAATAGAGAAAGCCCGCCCCGATGAGCAGAAGCAAAATACGAACGTTTACCATGCATCCTCCAGTAGTTGACAGAAGGGTCGTTCTTGCGTAAGTAATAAGTTTCGTGTAGTGCGTAACACTAGTAACGTTTTCCCTTTCGAACAAGATCACGAACAGGAGTTTTGCATTGAAGAACTACGATCCCGAAAAACTGAGAACGATCACCGTGGTGGGACACGGTTCTGTGGGAAAAACCAGCCTGTGCGACGCCCTGCTCTTCACGGCCGGAGCCGTTGATCGCCTGGGTAGCGTCGACAAGGGAACCAGCCATTTCGACTACTACCCCGAGAGCAAGGAGAGGAAACACAGTCTTGCTTCAACCTCCGGCATAATCGAGCATGCCGGTCACAAAATCAACGTCATCGACACACCCGGACTGGCGGATTTCTACGGAGCAACCATAGGAGCCGTCTCCGTCTCCGACGCGGTACTCCTGGTGGTGGACGGTACCGACGGTGTCGAAGTGGGCACCCTTAAAACCTGGGATTTCGCCGCAGGTGACGACAAACCCGTACTCATCTGGGTCAACAGGGTGGACCGTGATAACGCCGACTTCGGAAGGATCGTCGAGGACATCCGCAAAAACATAAGCAAGAACGCCGTGCCGGTGACCTTCCCCGTAGAGGAGAACGGATCTTTCATCGGAATAGTCAACGTTCTCACCGGAGAAGCGGTGGATGCACAGGGAAACGAGATGCCTGTCCCCGATTCCGTCAAGGACGAACTGGAAACTTTCAGGGCCATGATAACCGAGGCCGCGGCGGAAGCCGATGAAAAACTCATGGAAGCCTTTTTCGAGAATGATTCTCTTTCTGACGACGAGTTGGAGACGGGTCTGAGGAAAGCGGTGGCTTCCAGGGGTTTCTTCCCGGTATTTTGCGGGCTGTCGGTACCTCCCGTAGGGCAGAATTTTCTTCTCGACGCCATCCCGAGATTTGTGCCGTCTCCCCTGGAAGGTCCTGCCCTTCCCGCTTCCAAGGGCGGAGAAAAAACGGAGATCGCTCCCGATCCGTCGGGACCCTTCGTGGCCAGGGTTTTCAGCAGCAGGATAGATACCCACATGGGTGAAATAGTTTTCATCCGGGTGTACTCCGGGGGAATAGAGGGCACCACCGACGTATTCAACGTCACGAAAAGCTCTTCTGAGAGAATGGGCAACTACTACTTTATGACCGGAAATAACAGGATAACTGCTGATAAATTGGTAACCGGTGACGTAGCCGCGGTGGCGAAGCTGAAAAACACCTCCACGAACGACACACTGGCCCAGAAGGGATACGAAGTACAACTCGACCCGATAGTATTCCCGGAACCGGTTTACAGAGTCGCCATAGCCCCCAAGGAAAGAGGAAACGAGGATAAGATGGGCCAGGGGCTCTCGGTCCTCGCCGCGCAGGATCCCACCCTCATACTGAGAAACGAATCGGAAATAGGCCAAACGACCCTTTCGGGCATGGGAGAACTTCACCTGCAAGTAATGCTCAGCAGGCTCAAGGAAGCCACCGGAGTCGAGACGGTCACCTTCAAGCCGAGGATCGCCTATCATGAAACCATAACCAAGAAGGCGGAAGGCTCCTACAAGCATAAGAAACAGACCGGAGGCAGGGGACAGTACGGTCACGTGTTCCTCAGGCTCGAACCCCTACCCCGTGGGGCGGGTTTCGAGTTCGCGAGCAAAGTCGTGGGCGGCAACGTACCCACAAACTTCATTCCGGCAGTGGAAAAGGGCGTACTGGAGGCTTTGAAGAGCGGCCCCATATCCAAAAGCAAGGTAGTGGATGTGAAAGTGGTGGTCTTCGACGGTTCCTACCATCCGGTGGACTCCTCCGATATGGCATTCAAGATAGCGTCCAACAAGTGCTTTAAAGAAGTGATGCTCAATGCCGGTCCAATCCTGCTGGAACCCATAGTCACGCTGGAGGTGACCGTTCCGGAAGAATTCATGGGTGACGTCATGAGTGACCTAACCTCCAAGAGGGGCCGGATCCAGGGCATCGAGTCCGAAGGAGCATTCCAGGTCATAAAAGCAAGCGTACCGGAGGCGGAGCTTTTCCAGTACACCAGCACCCTGAAATCCCTGACCCAGGCCAGGGGAAGTTTCACGCAGACCTTCGACGGCTACCAGCCCGTACCCAGGGAGATACAGGAAAAGATCATGGAAGAAGCCAGGGCGGAGGAAGATTAGACCGGTGCCCGGCGGACGATCCTTATCGGCGACGGCGGCCCTGTGGGTCGCCGTTTTCGTTTTAGTCTCCATTTCCCGGGCCGATAGCGCGGGAAGACCCTCTCCGAAAAGCGACGGCTCCCCGGACATGACCTACGTGGCCCTGGGCCTGGCGGTTCTCGTGGGTGGATTCATGGTTTATGACGCCGTTACCGATGCGGCCCGGGAAAAGGAACCGGCATCTCACCCTCCGATGACGGTGGATACCGGGGTAGACTGGGACTCCCTGGAGAAGAACACGTCCGACGACCGGCCCCCGCTGGTGGGAGTACACGTGTTCCCCGGTCCCGGGGGGCGCGAAACGGCGCAGCTGCTTCTGGAGGCTATGAAGAAGACGGCTCATGACGATATCATCGTATACGAAGATCCGGTGGATTTCGGAAACGACCCGGGACCGTCCTACGCGAAGCTCGTCGGGGATTACCTTGGATTGGATTACCTGGTATTCGGCGTATTTCGCGATGATTCCTCGGTGGTGGTTCACGTAACCTCGTCCGATTCCCTGCTATGGACATATACTCTCCAGGGGAATAATGTAAATACGGAAGTAAAATTGCTGGCGCCTCTTATCATGGAATACGGGATTCCCCGTTAACCGGGTTCGAGTGCGTAAAGCTTTCGGTAAGCCGGAATCGAGAATCGAGAGACTTGCCGCAAAAAGTTGTTTTTCGATTTGAATGATAAGTCAGGAAAGGAGACACTATGAGACTTTTTGTCGTATTGGTGCTATCACTGTTGGCGGTGGTTTCGGCCACCGCCGGACAACTGTCGGTGACCGTACCTCTGGATCCCTCGGCAATAAACGTCGAGAATGCGGGAATCTACGCCAGGGTCACCGGAATCGGCATGAACCTCATGGAGACCGTGGGTAATCCGGCCATGCCCAAATTCACCGCCAGGGTAGCCCTGCCCACCGGTACCTCGGCCACTTCCATCGAGGTTACCAATGCAACTTATACTCCGCTCAGAGGTCGTTTCAGCATAATTCCCGCGGCCCAGGCCCAGCCCCTTTCGGTAGAGCGGGAATTAAAGCCGGTGGAACCCAACCCAGAGATCTACGGTTCCAGTGAATTCTTCCCGGCTCTTCCCGTAAGGCTGGCGTCATCCAGCGTCATAATGGGAATACCGGTGGCGTACCTCGAGGTTTATCCCGCAAGGTGGAACCCGGCCAGCGGTACCGTCGAGGTACTCACAGACCTTACCGTCAAGGTGCATTACGAGAACGACCCCTCCATGCTCACGGTAAAGAGAAGAAGCCTTCAGAGCGAGCGCAGGTCGCAGAAAATCGTAAGTAATGTAGTGGTGAACCCGGAAGACGTTTCTCCTTCCGGCGCCACGATAGTCGATTCGAAAAGCCTTAAATACGGTGAATACGTGATAATAACCCCCTCGGAATACGAGAACTACGCCAAGGAACTTGCAGAGTGGAAAAGCTCCAAGGGCATTCCCACCAACGTGTATACCACCAGCTGGGTACAGTCTCAGTACTCGTTCGTGGATCTTCAGCAGGAGATAAGGGCTTTCCTTACCGACTGCCGTGACGAGGGAGTGGAATACGTCCTCATATACGGCGACGACGACAAGATCGCCGGAAGGGATGTCAGGATCCATTACTCCTCGTACA
>Ga0256835_1000576_pt1 | contig 26470 bp, 21 predicted proteins | sample PIR30metaG_FD_185972 | JGI IMG/M metagenome (GOLD analysis project Ga0256835, IMG submission 185972) | Hydrothermal vent microbial communities from East Pacific Rise, Pacific Ocean - PIR-30 | ecosystem: Environmental > Aquatic > Marine > Hydrothermal vents | place: Pacific Ocean: East Pacific...
CGCCTGCGTTCGGCGTCCCGACGGCCGTCCCGGGGCTTGCCCTCCCCTCCGTCCCCGGACCGCCCCCGCCCCCACGCCGGCCCGTTCCTCGTGGGGCGCTCGATCGCTGGATGACCGAGGGCTCCGTTGCGGGGACAGTCCCGATCGTGATGGACCTCGTTCTCCGAGGTGCCAACCGGAACATCGCTTCGCTCGTCCCTGGGTGGGCGGATGAGTGGGGTACTCGGTGGGAGCACTTCGTCCGGGCGAAGGGCGAGAGTAGGGGACAGTGTTTTTCTTTCGATCGGGGCGAGCCCGATGGAGCGCGGGCTTCAGCCCGCATCGGACCGGTTGGGGGCCGATCCCGATCGTGAAGGGCCTGGTTCTCCGAGGCGCCAGCCGGAACGTCGCTTCGCTCGTCCCTGGGGATGTGGGTGTGTTGGGCAGTACAGCAGGTTGGAGGGGCTCATTTCGAGCGATGGAGGTGCTGGTCGAGGGGACGGTTCCCATCGCAGACGAAGGGGCACTCCCGTATGGTGGGGAGCCCCGTACCGGGGAAGGCGAGCCGGGACCTCGCTCGGCTCGTTCCCGGGGTTTCCGGAGGGGAGCGCGCTACGGCTGTCCGTGCCCGTGATCCGGTCCGTTGTCGTGCCCTTGCCCGTGACCCGCCGGTGGCCGTGTCGGCGGCCGAGGGCCGTGCGGAGGCCGGTCAGCGGCCGCCGGGGCGGTTCGCGAGGGCGGCGGCGAGGAGTTCCCGGAGCTCCTCCCGGGGATCGGGGTGGAGGATGGCGAGCTCGGGGTCGTTCATCGCCAGGAGGAGGCCGGACGGCGGGTTGAGGAGCGGTTCCACCGCCGTTGCGAGGGTCGTGGCCCGCCGCAGGGCCACCGCCCCGCCGCCCGGCCCGAGGAACGGCCACCGGGCCTCCAGGAACGCGCCGGCCTCCCGGAACCGGGCGAGCCGCCGGTTCTCCATGTCGAGGAGCCGGTCCATCTCGGCGGTCCGCCGTGCCGCCAGGGAGGGGAGGGAGGCCAGGAGGCGGCAGAGGAGGGGGCGGTCGCACAGTGTGTCCGCGAGCAGCTCCGCGAGGGTCTCCGGCCGCCGGGTGGCGTCCTCCTTCGCGGCCAGCTCCTCGACGGTGCCAAGCCAGTCTCCGAGCTCCGCCTCGAACAGGACCGCCACGAGGCCCTCGAGCGACCCGAAGTACATGGACGCCGCCCCCTGGCGGAGGCCGGCCGCCCGGTCGAGCGACTCCAGGGTGAGCTCGGCGGGTGGTCTGGACAGGAGCGCGGTCCTCGCCGCCTCGAGGATCGCCGCCCTGCGCATCTCCCGCTCCGCCCTCGCGCGGCGCCTCTGCCCGTCGTCGATCAGCCGGCCCACGGCGGGATCATACCGCTTCCGTCCCCGGGGTGGACTCCGGACGGATCCGGGACGGCGGGCACGTGCCTTGCAACGTCCCTCGCGGGAGGGACGGGCCGGTGATGCGAGGGAGACCGGAACGGGAGGTTGCGGACGGCGGCAGGGGGCGGGATCGCGAACCGCTTCCGGCACGGCGGGAGCGGGGATCTTCCACCGGGGGCCGCGCGCCCACGGCAGGCCATCACGGGGTTGGGGATCGGCCGTCCGTATCGCCAGCTTCCCGTCCCGTGTTTCCCGGCGGTGTCTCGGGTGTTACGACTCCGTAACCCATGGCGGTGAGCGCCAGGAGGTCGGCGATGGCAGAAGCTGCAGAGCGGCGGAGGGAGCGGGAGGGGGGGCCGGTTCCGGCGGCGGGGGCCCGGTACGAGGTCCTCGCCCGGGAGATCCTCGAACGGTGCCGGGGCGAGGGGCCGCCGAACTGTGTGGCGCGCTGTCCGTTGCACGTCGATGCGCGGGCGTACGTCCAGCTGGCGAAGGAGGGGCGGTTCCGCGAGGCGTTGCAGAAGGTCAGGGAGAAGCTGCCGTTCCCCGGGATCCTCGGGTACGTCTGCGCCCACCCGTGTGAGCTGGCGTGCAAGCGGATCGACGAGGACGAGCCGGTCAGGATCCGGGACATCAAGCGGTTCCTCGCCGAGTGGGAGCCCGGGGAGCCCGAACACGTTCTGGACCGGGAACCGGAGCGCGGCCGTTCCGTCGCGGTGGTCGGGGCGGGCCCTGCGGGGCTGCTGGCCGCCCACGATCTGTGCCGGCGGGGGTACGCCGTCACCGTGTACGAGCGGGAGGACGCCATCGGCGGATGTCTCCGGTACCGGATCCCGGAGTGGCGTCTTCCCCGGCGGGTGGTCGAGCGCGACCTCTCCGTCATCGAGGCGCTGGGGATCGAGGTCCGGACGGGCGTGGAGATCGGCCGGGACGTGACGGTGGAGGCCCTTCGCCGGGACCACGACGCCGTGCTGCTCCTGATCGGCTACGCCGGGGTTCGTCAGCTGGCGGACGGGGGGCCGGGCCGGACGTCCCTGGGCACGCTCGAGGTCGATCCGCTGACCTGCGAGACCGGGATCCCCGGGGTCTTCGCGGGCGGCGACGCGGTCAGCGGACCGGCGACGGTGATCACGGCGCTGGCGCTGGGGCGGCGGGCGGCCGAGTCGGCGCACCGGCACCTTGCCGGGGAGGACCTCCGGGCCGACCGTGAGCCGCCGGTGCCGCCGCGGCTCCTCTGGGGCCTCGAGGTCTCTGGGGAGGAGCGCCGCCGGCGGGTCCGGACGCCGGTCATGATGACGCCCGCCGTACCGGCGATGACCGAGGAGGATGTCCGGACGGAGGGTGAACGGTGCCTGGACTGCGAGTGCGGCCTGTGCGTCACCGACTGCGAGTTCCTGAAGGCATCGTGCCGCTCGCCCAAGGAGCTGGCCCGGCAGGTGCTCGGACGGCTGGACGACCCTGCGACGCTGAAGATGGTCTACTCCTGCAACGTCTGTTCGCTGTGTGAGGCGGTCTGCCCGGAAGGGCTCGACACGGGCGCGATGCTGCTGGAGGCGCGGCGGGAGATGGTGCGGAGAGGGCTCGGGCCGCTGCCGGTCCACAAGGGGATCGTGTCGTACTTCAACGCCGGCGTGGGGAAGACGTTCACGCTGATCCGGTCCGAACCGGGGCGCAGCCGTTCGAGGCGTCTGTTCTTCACGGGGTGCGCGCTGCCCGCCGTCGCGCCCGGGCACACGAGGACGATCTACGAGGTATTGCGGCGCCACTACCCGGGAACGGGGATCATGATGTACTGCTGCGGCGCGCCGGTGGAGCTGCTCGGCATGGACGAGGAGTTCGACCGGGCGCGGCGGGAGATCCTGCGGCAGGCCGAGGAGCTGGGAGCCGAGGAGCTGGTCCCCGCCTGTCCGGACTGCGCCCACACCCTGAAGGAGGCGGTCCCCGAGCTGAAGGTCCGGACGGTCTGGGAGCTGCTGGCGGGGGTCTGGGAGCCCCCACGGCTCCGGGAGGGGGCCACCGTGGCCGTCCACGACTCGTGCAAGGCGCGCCACCAGCTCGATGTCTGCTCCTCCGTCCGCACGCTGCTGGAGGCTGGCGGCGCCGAGGTCGAGGAGATCGAGTACGACGGCGAGAAGGCACGGTGCTGCGGGTTCGGCGGAATGATCTACCCGGTGGACCCGGAGCTGTCCAGGCAGGTCAGCCGGCGCAGGGCGGAGGAGAGCGGCCGGCCCATGATCACCTACTGCGCCGGCTGCCGGATGGCGCTGGCCGGCGTGGGCAAGGAGTCGCTCCACATCCTGGACTTCCTGCTGTCGGAGGACTGGGAGCGCGCGGCCCGGGCCAAGCCGACCGGAGGGCTTGCACGGTACCTCAACCGGCTGCGAACCAAGTGGGCGTTCAAGCGGCTGAAGCCGCTCGGGGAACGGTGAGGGAGGGGCGATGGACCGGAGGATGGTGACCATCACCGTGAACGGCCGGGAGGTGACGGCCCCGGCGGGCGGACGGCTCCTCGACGTGCTCCGGGGGCTCGGCCTGGACATCCCGACGCTGTGCCACGACGACCGGCTGACGCCGTACGGCGGGTGCCGCCTCTGCGTCGTGGAGCGGAAGGACGGCCGGGGCGGCATGGTCCCGGCGTGCTCCACGCCGGTGCAGCGGGGCATGGTGGTCGAGACCCGGACGCCCGCCGTCGTGGCGGCCCGGCAGAACAACCTCCAGCTCCTGCTGCTCGACCACCGGATGGAGTGTCCGGTCTGCGAGCGGAGCGGTGACTGCCGCCTCCAGGAGCTGGTCTACCTGTACGGCACACCGGAGGAGCGGCTTCCGTTCGAGCGGGCCGAGAGGCCGAGGGACGAGTCGTCCCCGGTGATCGTGCGCGACCCGGAGAAGTGCATCCTCTGCGGGAAGTGCGTCCGGCTGTGCGACGAGGTCCAGGGGGTCGCCGAGATCGGGCTCGTCGGCCGTGGCCTGGATGCGGCGGTGACCACGTTGCTGGGCCGCCCCCTGGACTGCGAGTTCTGCGGCCAGTGCGTCAACGCCTGCCCGGTGGGGGCGCTGATCGCCCGCCCGTTCGCGACGGAGGTCCCGGCCTGGCTCCGGGAGCGGCGCACGACGGTCTGCTCGTGGTGTTCCTGCGGGTGTGAGCTCGAGGCGGAACTGTACGAGGGGCGCATCGTCCGGGTGACGGCCCGTCCCGGCTCGGAGCCCAACGACGGGATGCTCTGCGTCAAGGGGTGGCTCGGGTGGGACGTGCTGGAGAGCCCGGAGCGGCTGACGCGTCCGCTCGTCCGGCGGGAGGGGCGGCTCGTGGAGGCCTCCTGGGAGGAGGCGCTCGGGGCCGCGGCGGCGGGTCTCGCCCGGGCGATGGAGACCGGACGCGAGGCGGCCGTCCTGGCGACGCCACGACTCCTGATCGAGGACGCCCTCCTGCTGCGCCGGCTGATGGAGGGCGTCCAGGGGACGGCCCGGACCGGGATCGGCCCGGAGGCCGGCCTGGAGGCGCTGGCCTCCGGCGTGGCGCCGGTGTTCGGTCAGCCGGCCTCCACGGCGACACTGGAGGACGTCGACGCCGCCGACATGGTGCTCGTCCTGCGCGGCGACCCCGGACGCACGCATCCGCTCGTCAAGAACGTGCTCGTCCGGCGGACCCGACAGAGGGGGCTGCCGTTCGCCCTGGCCGCCGCGTTCACGGCGGGGCTCGAACGGCACGCGGCCCCGTTCCTCCACCTGAGGCCCGGGACCGAGACGGCGCTGCTCGCGTTCCTCGGGCGTGCGCTCGACCTGGAGGGGCGTCTGGACCGGACGGTGGAGGGGTTCGGGGCGTGGCGGGAGTCGGTGGAACGGTGCACGGCGGAGTGGGCCGCCGGAGTCACGGGCGTTCCGGAGGCGACCCTCGCGCGGCTGGCGGAGGCGCTCTCTGCGGCCCGGAAGGTGAGCCTGGTCCTGGTGACGGGGCGGGGCATCCCCGGGAACGAGGCGGCCGCGGCCCGGGCGGCGGCGTGCCTGTCCGTGGCGCTCGGCGAGGGGTCTGGGTTGCTCGTGCTGCCCGAGAAGTCCAACCTCGTCGGGTGCCTTCGCACCGGGCTGGCCCGTGACCGGGCGGCGGACGTGCTCGAGGCCGCCCTCGCGGGGCGCGTCGGCTGGCTTTACCTCGTGGGTCAGGACCCGGCCGGCGCGTGGCCCCGCTCCATGCCCGGCCGCGAGGCCCTCGAGAGTGCGGAGTTCGTCGTCGTACAGGACGCCTTCCTGACCGAGACGGCCCGCGCCGCGGACGTGGTCCTGCCAGCGGCGATCCTGATCGAGAGGGAGGGAACGGGGATCGGGCCGGAGGGGACGCTGCGGACGTATCACCGGATCGTGGCTCCCCCCGCTGGGGTCCTCCAGGACGGCGTCATCGTTCGCGAGCTCGCCCGGCTCGCCGGTGTCCGCCTGCCCGGTCCGGAGATCGTTGCGGCGGAGACCGCCGCCCTCGCCGGGGCGCGCGGCGGCCCGGTGCGGCTGGCCGCTCTCGAGGTCACCGTGGCGGAACCGCCCGGAGAGGGGTTCCTCCTGGACCCGTCCCCGCAGGTCTTCCATTCGGGCTCCACCACCACGCACAGCGCCCGGCTCACCGGGCTGTCGCCCGGGATCGCCGTGCGAATGGCGCCGGCCGATGCCGAGGCGGCGGGGCTCGGCAACGGCGACGCGGTCCGGCTGGTGACGGACGGGCGTGAAGTGCTGCTCAGGGCGAGGATCGACCGGCGCGTCAGGCCGGGGACGCTCCTCGTGCCGTGGCGAAACCGTGAGGATGCCGCCTCCCGGCTGGTCGGGGAGGACGGTGTCTGGATCAGCGTCCAGTTGAGGAGGTCGTGATGAGTACGGTCTCGAGCGAGCTCTCGGAGCAGGGCGAACGGGCGTTCTTCGGGGCATGTGTCCAGGGAGGGGGAGAACCGATCGATCCGGAGGCGTACCGGATCGTCGACCGGTGGATCGAACGGAACCCTGGCGGCCGGGAACGGCTGATTCCGCTGCTCCACGCGGTGCAGGAGCACCTCGGGTACCTGCCGTTCCCGGTTCAGGAGTACGTCGCGGAGCGGCTCGGGCTGTCGCCGATCGAGGTGTACGGAGTCGTGAGCTTCTACCACTTCTTCACGACCACGCCCCGGGGGAGATACCAGCTCAAGGTGTGCATGGGGACCGCCTGCTTCGTCAACAACGCCCAGACGATCTGCGACGTGGTCGGGGATCTGCTGGGTATCGGGGTGGGAGAGGTCACCGAGGACAGGCTGTTCAGCCTGGAGCAGGTCCGGTGCATCGGCGCGTGCGGGCTGGCACCGGCCATGATGGTCAACGACGAGGTCCACGGCCATCTGACGCCCAACGCCATCCGGAAGCTCGTCCGCAGGCTCAAGGCTGCGGCCCGGAAGGAGCGGGAGGCCCGGAAGGGGGAGGCTGACGGTGAAAACGAACAGTGAGGCCGCAGGAGACAGCCGCGCGGTGCTGGACCGGGCGGCGCTCGCTGGCATCCGGGAGGCCGTGCGGCCTGTCATCGAGGGACGCCTCGCGGCGCGTCGCGGTGCCGAGCCGGTCCGGCGGGAGGTGCTGGTCTGCCACGGAGGGTCGTGCGTCTCGTGCCACGCCGTCCCGGTCGCCGACGTGATGGAACGGGTCATCGGCGAACGGGGACTCGCCGACCGGGCCCGGGTCGTCCGGGTGGGCTGCATGGGGCTGTGCGACGCGGGCCCCCTCGTGCTGGTCGTTCCGGACGGCGTCTACTACCCCAGGGTCAACGAGTCGCTCGCCCGCCGGATCGTCGAGGAGCACCTGGGGGCCGGGACGGTCCTCGACGAGGCCGAGCTGACCTGGGAGGGGCCCGGGGGGGAGGTCCTCCGGAGCCGCGAGGTGCCGTTCTTCGCACGGCAGCTCAAGATCGCGCTCCGCAACTGCGGGGTGATCGATCCCGGCTCGCTGGAGGAGTACGTCGCCGCCGACGGGTACCGGGCCCTGGAGAAGGTGCTGTTCGAGATGGAGCCCGGAGCAGTACTCGACGAGCTCAAGCGCTCGGGGCTCCGTGGGCGCGGCGGGGCGGGGTTTCCGGCGGGGCTCAAGTGGCAGTTCGTGCGGGACGCCCGGGGCGACGTCAGGTATGTGGTCTGCAACGCCGACGAGGGTGATCCCGGCGCGTTCATGGACCGGAGCATCCTGGAAGGGGACCCCTTCTCGGTGATCGAGGCGATGACCATCGCCGGGCGGGTGATCGGTTCGAACCAGGGGTACGTCTACGTCCGGGCGGAGTACCCCCTGGCCATCGAACGGCTCGGGGCGGCCCTGGACCGCGCCCGGCAGGCGGGTCTGCTGGGGTGCGATATCCTCGGATCGGGGTTCGACTTCGACGTGGAGATCCGGATCGGTGCGGGCGCGTTCGTCTGCGGTGAGGAGACGGCGCTGATGCACTCCATCGAGGGCAAGCGGGGGATGCCGCGTCCCCGGCCGCCGTTCCCAGCACAGAAGGGGCTCTGGAACCGCCCGACCCTGCTCAACAACGTGGAGACCTGGGCCAACGTACCGCCGATCCTCCTGCGCGGGGCCGAGTGGTACGCCGCCATCGGCACGGCGCGCAGCAAGGGGACCAAGGTGTTCGCCCTGGCCGGGGCCGTCCGGAACACGGGGCTCGTGGAGGTCCCCATGGGGATCTCCCTCCGGGAGGTCGTGGAGGAGCTGGGCGGCGGGATCCGTTCGGGGCTGCCGTTCAAGGCGGCCCAGTCCGGCGGTCCGTCGGGGGGGTGTGTGCCGGCGTCGGCCGCGGACGTCCCCGTCGACTACGAATCGCTCCAGGAGCTGGGGGCGATCATGGGTTCCGGCGGGTTGATCGTCATGGACGAGGGCACCTGCATGGTGGAGCTCGCCCGGTTCTTCATGGAGTTCATCGTCGATGAGTCGTGCGGCAAGTGTCCTCCCTGCCGGATCGGGAACAGGGTCATGCTCAACGTGCTCGAGCGGATCACGCGGGGGGAGGGGCGTGAGGAGGATCTGGACCTGCTCGAACGTCTCGGCGACCACATCCGGACGAGCTCCCTGTGCGGGCTCGGCCAGACAGGACCCAATCCCGTGCTGTCCACCCTCCGGCACTTCCGCCAGGAGTACGAGGTCCACGTCCGGGAGCGGCGGTGCCCGGCGGGACAGTGCCGGGCGCTCCTGACCTACACCATCGTCGAGGAGCTATGCAACGGGTGTCATGCGTGCACCAAGGCGTGTCCGGCCGGTGCCATCGCCGGGGAGCTCAAACACGTCCACCGGATCGACCAGGACGTGTGCATCCACTGCGGCGCGTGCCTGAACGCGTGCCCGACGGGCGCCATCGAGGCGCGATGAGGGGGGAGACCATGGCCGAGGAGAGGACGATCCTGCTCGTGGACGACGACGATGTGTTCGTGGAGGCTGTGACGGCGGTCCTGGAGACCCGCTACCGTGTCCGCCGCGCGGCGAACGGGACACAGGCGCTTCAGATGATCGGCGAGGAACGGCCGGACCTGGTGATCCTGGACGTCATGATGGACCATCTCTCCGAGGGGTTCGACGTGGCGCGCAGGCTTCGCAACGATCCGGAGACGGCAGACCTCCCGATCATCATGCTGACCGGTGTCGACCAGGTCTACAACGTCCGGATGGAGGTCGACGAATCGTGGGTGCCGTGCGACCGGTACCTGGAGAAGCCCGTGGCGCCCGGGGACCTCCTCCGGCACGTGGCCGAGGTCCTCGGGAGCTGACGTGGCCCGGGCGGAGTTCGTCTACCTCTTTGCACCGGAGCTGTACGAACGGCTCGTCTGGTTCGGACGCCTCCGGTGGGTCGCCGTCATCGTGCTCGCCGTCTCCTCGGTGCTCGGCCCCGCCGTGGGCGTCGAGGACGTCTGGCCGGCGTTGTTCATCGTCGCAGTGTTCGTTGCGGCGTACAACCTGTACTTCACCATCGTCCTCGGCCGCCGCTCCCGTGAGGGGCACCCGTACGAGCGTCTGCGTGCCTGTGCCGTGCGGCAGATGCTGCTGGACCTCGCGGCGCTGCTCGTGACGGTCCACTTCACGGGCGGTCTCCAGAGTCCCGTGCTCGTGTTCTTCGTCTTCCACATGGCGATCGGAACGATCATGCTGCCCACCAGGGTGATGTACCTGATCGCCGGTGGAACCTCCCTGGCCGTGGCGGCGGTGTACGTGTCCGAGGCGGAGGGGTTGATCGGGTTCCATCCGCTCGACCCGGCGTTCGGCATGTGTGGGAGGATGTGCCACGTCAACATGGTGGCGTTCGCCGTGGCGCTCGTCGGCATCGTCTACCTGACCGATTCGGTGACGAGCCGGTTCAAGGAGCGGAACATCGAACTGTGGGAGGCTACCGAGGCGCTCCGCCGCCGGACCGCCGAGCTTCAGGAGATCCTGCACCAGATGGAGGTCGTGGAGGAGCGCAAGTCCCACTACATGCGGATCTCGGCCCACCAGCTCCGCTCCCCCCTGGCCACCGTGCGGACGTCGCTCCAGGTGCTGACCGAGGGGTACGTGGACCCCGGGTCCGAGCGGGGCCGGAAACTTCTGGCCGGGGCCGTGGAACGGGTCGACGGCCTGCTCGAGATCGTCAACGACCTGCTCGAGCTCGCCAAGATGAGGGAGGGCCGGGCACGGGCCCCGTGGACACGGGAGGTCAACGTCAACCAGCTCCTTGCGGATCTGTTCGATGCCCTGGAACCGTACGCCGAGGACCGGGGTGTCCGGCTCGTTCCCGACTTCGAGGGAGTGGCGATCCTCGACTGGGGGATCCCGCCGGATCTCGTCTACGCCTTCGAGAACCTGATGCAGAACGCCATCAAGTACTCCCATCGGGGTGGCGAGGTCACCGTCCGGCTGCGGGTTGCGGACGGCACGTTGACGGTCCGGGTCGAGGATCACGGGATCGGGATCCCGGAGGAGCTCGTGGAGGACGTCCTGCTCGAGTTCGTCCGGGCGCCGAACGCGAAGAAGCATGCTCCGGAGGGTACCGGGCTGGGCCTCGCCATCGCCCGGGAGGCCGTGGAGGCCCACGGCGGGACGCTCGTCCTCGAGAGCCGAGAGGGCGAGGGCACCACCGCGATCGTCTCGTTGCCGCTCCACCGGGATCCTGCCACGGAGAACGGCGCAGGTTCGATGGGTAGTGAGGGTGACACTTCCGCGGGGGTCACGGACGCGTAACATCTCCGGATCCCGCCGGGAACCACACTGATGGCTCGTCTCGCGACAACTTCGTTCTGTTCAGGGGGTTGTGTTGCTCGCTGCGTGGTACGGAAGTTGCAATCCGCCCCCGCGAGGAGAGCGCGCCCACGGGGCGCCGGAAAGGAGACGAGCATGAGAAGGAGTCTGGTCTGGTCGGTATTCGTCGTGGCGCTGGTCCTGGCGGTCAGTGTGGCCGGGGCCGCCGAGAAGTACAAGGGGTTCGAGCGGGGCGAGGCACTGATCACCGCGAAGGAGCTGAAACAGCTCATGGACGCGAAGGATCCCAAGCTCGTGATCCTCGCTGTGGCCAAGACCGTGGACTACCGGATGGGGCACATCCCCGGGGCGTTCCAGATCTGGCGTCCCGACTACGAGCCGAAGAAGGGCGTGGAGTTCCCGTACGAGGGGATGGCACTCGACCGTGAGGCGTTCCAGGCGTTCGTCCGGAAGTTCGGGATCGACAACGATTCCAAGGTCGTCATCTACGACCACAAGTACGATGCGCCCCGCGTCTGGTGGATGTTCTACCTGTACGGCAAGACCGACTGCCGGATCCTCGACGGCGGCTACCCCGCGTGGAAGAAGGCCGGGTACGACACGGACATCCTGGCGCCCGACCTCCCGAAGAAGCCCGGAAACTTCACGGCGACGACGGCGCTGCCGGGATGGTCGGTCTCCATCTCGACGATCTGGCGCTGCAAGACATCCGGCGACTACCAGCTTTGGGACACCCGGGGCACGAAGGAATGGACGGGCGAGAAGCTCAAGAAGGGCGCGTACGCCAAGGGCCGCATTCCCTGGGCCAAGCGGTGTAACTGGCCGAACTTCAAGAAGCCGGTGACCGAGGGCGGCAAGCCCACGGAGTTCAAGACTGCCGCCGAGATCCAGAAGGTGCTGGATACGTTCGGGTTCGATCGCAGCAAGCAGCAGGTGTTCTACTGCCAGTCCGGTGTCCGGACCACGACCGAGATGTTCGCCCTCTACCTGATGGGGTGGGATCCGGCCCAGCTCCACAACTACGACGGATCGTGGATCGAGTGGAGCTACTACCACAAGAACCTGCCGGGCTCCGGCGCGATTCTGTGCGAGAAGTGCGGCAAGTGACGTGAGGACGACAGGCCCGGGAGAGCCGCCCTGCGCGGCTCTCCCGCGGCCTTCTTCGCCGGGAGATCAGTGGAAGAGGAGGGGAGCATGAGCGAGGAGAGGAAGGGGCCGAGGCCCTGGGTCAAGCTGGTGGTCGTGGTCGCGGTGATCGCCGTCCTGCTGGTCGTCGCGAACCATTTCGGGATCTTCGACATGCTGAAGGAGGGGACGCTCAAGGACCGCGTCCTCCGGCTCGACGCCTTCTTCAAGAGCATGGGCCCCTGGGCGCCGGTGGCGTTCATCGGGATCTGGATCGTGGCGTGTATCCTCCTGTTGCCAGGCCTGCCCATCGCCATCGTCGGCGGGCTGATCTTCGGCGCCGTCTGGGGGACCGTGTGGAGCACCGTGGGCGCGAACCTCGGAGCGGCCGCGGCGTTCCTGATCGGCCGGTACGCGGCCCGCGACATGGTGGAAGGATGGGTGCAGAAGAACCCGACGCTGCGGAAGATCGACGAAGGCGTCCGCAAGCAGGGGTGGCGGATGCTGATGATCACACGGCTCGTGCCGATCTTCCCGTTCAACATCCAGAACTACGTCTACGGCCTGACCGACATCCCGTTCCGGACGTACGTGGCGGTGACCTTTCCGTGCATGCTTCCCGGCACCATCGCCTTCAACTTTGCGGCGGGTTCGGCCCGGGAGGCCATCTGCTCCGGCGGCCAGCCCGAGGCAGTCAAGAAGACCCTGCTCTACCTCGGCATCGCGGCGGTCTTCTTCGTCCTGCTCTCCCTGATCCCCGGATGGGTGAAGAAGCGGTACGCCAAGGACGGACTGATCGAAGAGGCGTGAACCCCCGGGGAACGGCGGGCCATTGCCCGAACGGAGGCGACCGCGGGCGACCTCGCGGAGCGCCGGTCTCCGGGCCCCGAACCGAGTCGTACCTGCAGCGCCACACGGGCGTGGAAACGGACACGGACCAGGGCCATGGCCATGGGGGACGGGCTCGCCGTGAAGCGAACCGGCGGCCGGCCCCCGCGCTTCGCGCGGGCGGCGCGGCCCGGCCTACCGTCGCGGTGGAAGCGAGCTTCCCCCGCGCCGTCCGGCCGTGCCGCTGGCGCCGCCTGCGGCGTCGCTGCCGGCCGCCTGGGCTTCGTTGAAGGGCGTTCGAGTCATCGACTTTGAATGAACGGGGCCGCGAGTCTCGCACCCCGGGACCGTCCCCGCCGCGGTCGCTTCGTCGTCACGATCGCCAGGTCAGTTCCTCCTTGCGCCCTTGCGGGAACGGCCCCGGGGCACGATCCGCGCGGCCCCTCCTCGTCACGGCGAGTGGCGGCCGCAGGCCGGGAGCCGCGTGCGCGGCGCCCCCGGGTCGCTGCGCTCCCCGGGGCCGTGGGGGCGTGTGCGCCCCGGCTCCTCCGGCTCGGGCTGCACCCCGTGGCGACGCACCCGGACGGCGTGTTACTCGCCGCCTTCGGCGTCGGTGACGGTTTGGGAGACCGGACGGTCGTAAGCCGTCCACCCGCCTTCTCCGGCCCTGACGGGCCTGCGACCCCCTCGGCAACGACCGTTCGCCGGTCTCCCCGCACCGTTCGGCATCTTACCCTCCGCCCACCCGGACCCCCTTCCGGGCCAAGATGCCTGCGCTGACCGCCCGGGCACGCCTCCACGAGGCTTGCCCTCGCCTCCGTCGCCAGACCGCCCCCGCCCCCACGCCGGCCCGTTCCTCGTGGGGCGCTCGATCGCTGGATGGCCGAGAACTCCGTTGAGGGGACAGTCCCAATCGTGAAGGCCAGGGTTCTTTGGAGCGCCAGCCGGGACGTTGCTTCGCTCGTCCCTGGGTGGATGGGTAAGTGGGGTACCAGGCGAGGCGGTCTCGTTTCGGCCAGCAGGTCGGTCGGGTTGGGGACAGTCCCGATCGTGACGGCCCTGGATTCTCTGGATTGGCAATCGGGACATCGCTTCGCTTGTCCCTGGGCAAGCGGGTGAGTGGGGTGCCAGGTGGAGCGCCATTCTCTCGGCGAGGATCTCGGCCAGGTTGCGGGGACAGTCTCGATCGTGAAGGGCTGGGGTTCTCTGATGCGCCAATCGGGACATCGCTTCGCTCGTTCCTGGGCGGTTGGGTGAGTGGGGCGCACGTGGGAGGCCTTGAGAGTAGGGTGAGTGGTTCTCGACGCCCCGGGGCGAGGCGGTTGCGGTCATCGCCCGTGCGAAGCCCGGGGCCGGCCGCCGGTTCGCCTCACGGTCCGCTGGTTGCCCACGGCCGGGTTGCGAGCCTCGCCGCGGGGGATTGGTACGGAAGCTGGTCTGGCGTGGCGGATATGTCGGCGTGTTCAGGGGACAACTCCCGAATTTTCGTTCCGGCGGGTACAATGGGTGCGGAGGTCCGAATGATCAAGCTCGTGCAGTGCATCCATGCGAAGCCTGACATGCCGGCGGCCACGTTCCGGGCGGCCTGGAGACAGTACGGTGAACTCCTCGAGGGGCTCCGTGACGTTCTGGGCATCAAGGAGATCGAGCTGACGACGACGCTGTCCGTGGAGGCCAACGTTACGTTGATGCTCAACCGGGCAACGGCGAAGCCGTTCGATGCCATGGCCGAGATCTGGTGGGAGCGGGCGAACATCCTCGAGGATGCGCTGGAGACCCCGGAGGGCCAGGCCGCCGTGGCGCGTCTCAACACGCTCCAGGAGGAGTTCATGGATCTCCCACGCTGTGTCTTCTTCTTCGCGTTCCAGGAGGCCTCGGCGGACTCCTGATCCATCGCGCCGGACGGTGGCTCCGGGTCCGGAGGTGCCGCCAGGCGCCTGAGGTGCGTCCCGGGACCGGTTCGGTGTCCTGGAGTGTGGCGGGGGCGTGTGGGGTACACTTTCCACCGGTCTGGATGGCGCAATGATCCACCGTTTCGGTCCCTTCGCCTTCGATTCACGGACGCGGGAACTGCTGCAGGACGGGGTTCCCGTCGCCCTGCCGTCCCGCCCCGCGCGTGTCCTCGCGGTCCTGCTGGAGCACCATGGCGCCCTCGTGACGAAGGACGAGCTGGTGGAGGCCGCGTGGGACGGGATGTTCGTCACGGACGACGCCGTCTTCCGAGCGGTGGCCGGGCTGCGTCAGGCGTTGGGTGACGACGCCCGGAACCCGCGGTACGTCCGGACCGAGCACGGCAGGGGGTACCGGTTCGTGGCCGAGGTCGCGACGGAGGAGGCGCCGGGACCTCCCGGGGAGGGAGAGCCGGCGGGGGACGCCGGGGCGAGCGGTCCGGTCCGACGCGCCGGGACACGGGTGCGGTGGGCCACCTCCGCTGCGATGGTGTCCCTGATCCTGGCGCTCCTCGGGGTTGTGCTGGTCGGTACGTCCCGGACCGGGGGCGACGGGGCCCGTCTCCATGAGCTGCTCGGCAGGCCCAGGGGACTCTCGAAGCCGGCGTGGAGCCCCGGCGGCGAGCTGCTGGCCGCGGTTGGGCCCGACCGTCGGGCGGGGACGCTCGCGTTGTTCCTGGTTACGCCGGGGAGCGGCCAGGTGGTCCAGCTGACGCACGGCCTCGAGGTCCGGGGGGCGGCGCCGGTATTTTCTCCGGACGGCGGCCGCATCCTGTTCACCGTCTACGGCTCCGGGAACGATGCGCCCGCCGTCTTCGAGGTCCCCGTGCTCGGAGGCCGGCCCCGGCCGTTCCTCCGCGCTGCCTCCGCCGTCACCTTCGACCCGGGTGGTGGGCGGCTGGCGTACGCGGCGGTGACCGAAGCCGGGACCGAGGTCCGCGTCCGGGCGCGCGACGGGTCCGAACGGGTGCTGGCGAGGCCGGCGTACTGGCCGCGGTGGTCGCCCGACGGCGGGTGGATCGCCTGGACCACGAGCGACCCGGAGGGAGGGGACGGCCTGCTGTACGTGGCCCGGCCGGACGGATCGGACCGCCGGCGGCTCTCCTCCCGGCCGGCGCAGCACTACGGCCTGTGCTGGACCGCGGACTCGAGGGCCGTCGTGGTGGCGTCGAACCGGGACGGGACGTTCGATCTCTGGCGGTACCCCATCGACCGTTCGCCGCCAGTCCCCCTGACCGTCGGTGCCGGAAACGCGACCTGTCCCGCCGTGCACCCCGACGGGGACCGGGTCGTCTTCGCGCGGGGGTCGCTGGAGTACGGCGCGGCGGTTCTGGACGATCCGGAGGACGTGCCGGACTGGATCGTCCACCAGGACCGGATCGTCCAGGCGGCGGCCGGGCCGGGCGAGGCGGTCGCGGTGCTCGCGGAACGTCCCGGTCGGCGCGTCCTCAGGCTGTACCGTCCCGGTGCGGAGGACCCGGTGGATCTTGGGAGCGGTCCGCTGGAGTCCATCGCCCCGGCCGGAGCGGGCACGCTCCTCGTGACGGTCCGCGACGGCGCCGGGACCCGGATCGAACTGTGGGGGCCGGGGCCCGGTGACCGGACGGCCGTGCTCGCCGATCAGGAGCATCTGGCGTGGGCCGTCCCGGTGCCGGACGAACGGGGAGTCGTGGCCGTGCGGCGGCTGCCCGACGGCGACCGGCTCGTGGCCATCGCGCCCGGGGAGGGTGAACGGGTCCTGGCGCGATCGGCGCGAATCGTCGCACCACGGATCTCCCCCGAGGGGCGGGTCGTGGCGTTCTCGGGCGGGTACCGGCCGCCCTCCTCCGGGGCGGCGGGGGTGTGGCTGGTCCCGCTGGACGGGAGCGCTCCGCCGCGGCGGCTGACGGCCGACGGCGCCTGGCCGTGCTGGGCGGACGGAGGCCGGGCCCTCGTGTTCGTCCGGTACTTCGAGCGGGAGGGGCTGTGGCGCGTCCCGGCCTCCGGGGGCGAGCCGGTCCGTCTCCGCGGGCCGGTGGAGGGGTTGCCGATCTGGCACCTCGACCGGTTCGGCTCCGGACGGCTCCTCGTGGTTCTCGAGGTGCACCAGCCGACCCTCTGGACCCTGGAGTCGCCCCGGCTCTGACCCCGGTCTGGCTTGGGGCCGTCTCCGAGGGGGTGCGGTGCGCCCCGGGGCTCTCGACGGGGTTCCCGGGAGGGGAACGTTTCACCTCATCAAGAGATTCAAGAGGTTCTTTTCCGAAAAAACAATGTCCTTTTCTACTCGTGGTGCGCCCGAAGGCTCTCGACAGAAAACGCAGTGTCCCTTTCTGCTGGACGTTCGTCACTTGGAAGACAATGTCCCTATTTCCTGAAGAACGATGTCCCCTTCTCGGTCGGGCCGGGTGCGTGGTGTTCGTCCGGGGCGTTCACGGTGGCGGCTCCTGCTCGCGGGGAACGTCAGATTCTCGTCAGAACCTCGTCAGGACTCTCCGCCGGTCGTCCTGCCAGGATCGAGGGCAGGAACGACGGTCCGGAACGGATCGGAAATCGGGGAGGTGGCCATGAGAGCCTTGAGAGACGGGAAGGTCGTTGGACTGGCGGCGGGGCTCGCCGCGTTGCTGGCCGTGGTTCCCGCCGCGGCAGAGGCGCCGCGGGCGGACACGGGGACGGAGTTCACGTACCAGGGGGTGCTCCGGCAGGACGGTGTCCCGTACGAGGGGACGGTGGACCTCCAGTTCTCCCTGTGGAACATGCCGGCGGCCGGCAGCCAGGTCGGGCCCACCATCGAACGGACGGGGGTCGTGGTGGCGGACGGCCTGGTGACGGAGCGGCTCGACTTCGGCGACGTCTACGCAAACGGGGCCCTGTGGCTCCAGATCGTGGTGACGCCGGAGGGCGGGACGGCCACGGTGCTCTCACCCCGGCAGAAGATCACGCCGACGCCCATGGCGACGGAGGCGTTCCGGCTCGAGGGGCACGAGGCGTCGTTCTTCCTGGACACCGGCGGGGACCCCCAGACCAAGACCGGGAACCTGACGGTGGACGTGTGGGACGGTCACGCCCTCTCGGGGAAGACGGCCGGGTACGGCAACGCCGGGGTCTTCGGAAGCAACAACGACCTGGACACCAGCGGGGGCTACGGCGTCTACGGCCAGTCCGAGAAGGGTGTGGGCGTCTACGGCATGTCCAACGCACCGGACCGTCCGGGGGTGCGGGGGCGCGGCCCCTACCGTGGCGTGGAGGGCCTGAGCAGCGCGGGGACCGGCGTGTACGGGTACGCGACGGAGGAGGACAGCATCGGGGTGGAGGCCCGCAACGTGGACGGCTACGGCCTCTACGCGTATTCCCTCCACGGCACGGCGGTGTACGGGAGGTCCAATGCCGACGGCGGCATCGGGATCAGGGGTGTCGGACTGGGTGTCGGAGTGCGAGGTTACTCCTGGGACGGGACCGGCGTACTCGGGGCGACGGAGGACGACACGTCCGCCGGCGTGCACGGTCAGAACCCGAACGGTCCCGGCGTCAAGGCCATCACCGACTGCGAGAACGCGACCTGCGCCGCCCTGGTCGCCTCGGCCCTGAGCCGTGACGCGGTTGGAAACGCGGGTGTCCTCGCGAAGAACTACGGGGACGGGTACGGCGTTCACGGGGTCGAGGAGACGGGAGGAGGCGACACGAGCGCGGGCGTCTTCGGCGAGAACCTGGGGACCGGCTACGGCGTGATCGGCGAGGGCGCCGCCGGCGGCGGCCTGTTCGAGGACCGGGACGACGGGACGGTGACCTCCCTGGCCTCGGGCGCCGCATCCACGGCCGGGACCGGCGCGAAGAACTTCGTCCAGAACCACCCGTACGACCCGGAGGCGGTGGTGGTGTACGCGGCGCTGGAGGGACCCACCGTCGACACCTACACCCGCGGCCGGGCACGGCTCGTGGACGGCCGGGCGCGGGTGGCCCTCGACCCGACCTTCGCCCTGGTGACGAACCCGTCGTTCGGGCTGTCGGCGGTCCTCACACCGGTGGGCGGCGATCCCGGCCTGTACGTGGAGTCCGTGGGGACCTCCGAGCTCGTGGTGGCCTCCCGCGATCCGGAGGCCGACACCGTGTTCGACTACGTGGTGTACGGCCTTCGGATCGGGTTCGAGGACACGCCCTCGATCCGGCCGAAGCCGTTCGACGCGCCCGTCCCATCCATGGCGGCGTTCCGGGCCCTGCTCTCGGAGCGGCCGGACCTCGTCCGGACCACGGCGCGGGAGCGGCTCGGCCGGGAGCTGGTGGAACGCGGTCTCGCCGATCCGCCGGACCCCGACCGGGAGCGGGAGCTTCTGGCCGCCGTGGGCGAATGGACTCCGGAGCGCGGGCCGGCGCACCCGGCGTTCCGGACGGCGCTCCGGCCGGGGGACCCGGACCCGGGTGACGCGGAGCCCGCCGGGGAGCCCGAGGAGGCCGTGCCCGGCCGGGAGATCTCCGGCGCGAGAGCCGATCGTGCTGGCCGCGAGGTCTCCCCGGCGGCCGCGGCGGCCGTGGAGCGGCCTCCGCTGCCGCGGGGCCGGATCGTGGTCCGGCTGGGCGACGGAGCCTCGGCCGCTCCGGGCACCGTGATCGCCTTCGACCCCGCCTCCGGACGGTACGGGCCGGCCACGGAGGGCGCCGCCACCGTGGTGGGGGTCGCCGTGGACGATCCGGAGGAGGGAACGCCCGGCACGCCCGTGGCGGTGGCCGGCGTGGTGGCGTGCCTCGTGGACGCCCGGTACGGACCGGTGCTGCCCGGAGACCTGCTCATGGCCTCGCCCACGCCGGGCCACGCCATGCGCGCCTCGGACCCGCTGCCCGGGACGGTGGTGGCCAAGGCGCTGGAGCCGCTCGAGGACGGGACCGGGACCGTGCGGGTCCTGGTCGCGGCGAGGTGACGCCGTGTCCTGCGCGGTGATGCGAGTCCTGTTCGTGGCGGCGGTCCTCGCCCTGGCCGCCGGCACGGCAAGAGCCCAGAGCCTCGAGATGGACTGGCGCACGGTGGACGGCGGCGGCGCAGTCATGGGCGGAGGGGGGCTGACGGTCTCCGGGACGGCGGGCCAGCCGGACACCGGGGTCTCCACCGGGGGGACGCTGGCCCTGGAGGCCGGGTTCTGGCCCGGCCCGGAGGCCGGCCGGTGCGACGCCGACGGCGATGGGGACTGCGACGCCGTGGACCTGGCGTGGGTGGTCCGGTGCGCCGCGGACCCGGCGAACTGCGGCTGCCCGGGCGACCCGGACCTGGACCGTTCGGGGTCCGTCGACGCGGCGGACGACCTCGCGGTGCTCGCCGGGGCCTTCGGGTGACGGGAGCCGGGAACGGCCGGACGGGGAGGGCCGGGGCCGGGCGCCTCGGCCCTCCCGCTCCCTGCCGGTCTCGCGGGACGCCCGCCCGGAGATGCCGGCACCGGACGGACCGTTCCGGACGGCTCAGGAGCCCGAGCCCGGCCCAAACTGCATCTCGGTGCCGACGGTGACACCCAGGCTTGCGCGGCGAGGCTCCCACGGGTGGCGCCGGATCCAGGAGACGCCGCCCCCGACCTCGGCGAACAGCCACTTCCGGAGGATCCGCCGCCGCCACGTCACGTGGATCCCGTACTCGCCCGTCGGAACGGGGGCGTCCGTGGCTCCGCGGACCCACGCGCGGTAGTACGCCGCGCTGTCCACGGTGAACTCCTGGTAGAGCGTCAGCGACGAGTACCACTCGACGCCCTGGGAGATCTCGGACAGGGTGGCGTCGGCGCCCCACCGGAGCAGGAACCGATCGCCGTACCGGTGTTCGAGGTCGAGGCTCGTGGTGGCGCCGGCGCCGTCCCGGTGGCGCCAGAACACGGTCTGGGAGAACCGCCCGAGGCTCGAGGGTCCGAGGGGGAACAGAAGCCAGTACCGCCCCTTGCCGTAAAGCTGGGGCGAGGTGCTGACCGTGGCACCCCCGCTGACGCGGAAGCGGAACCGCTCGCCGTGCAGCGGCGTGGTCCCGAGCCCCGCGACCCAGTGGTACGGCTCCTCCCGGGAGAGCTCCTTGACGGCGGTACTCTCCGCCCGGTCCGAGAGGTACTCCCCCTCGGATTCCCGGCCGAGGAACCCCTTGAGCTTCCGGCTGAGGTTCGGCAGGTCGAACCTCAGCCGGAACCGGACCCGGGACCAGAACAGCTGATCCTCCGACCAGTGGAGCCGCAGCCCGAGCAGACCGCTGGGGAGCTCCTTGACGTCCTCGGCCTGTGCGTTGCCGAAGAACCCGTCGAACCCGAGGATCGTCGAACAGATGACCCGGGTGGTCCAGTCGTGGACCCGATCGAGCCAGCCCTCACCGCCTTGCTGTACAGCGGCACACGGATCTGCCAGGGAACGGGGACGGCTCTCACCGGCCGTCAGGGAAGAGGCCACGACCGCGGCGAACACGGCGGCCACGGCCACCCTCGCGCTTCCTCGCGGCCGCAGGAAGCTGGACACCGGACCCCCCGGACGCAGGGTGGGCCGGCCTTCCGCCTCAGTTCGCGGCCTGCCGGTGCGTACCGACCATGGGGAGCTCCTTCATCAGTTTGTACTGCACCAGCGTGCGAAGCCGGTTCTCCACCTGGGCGAACGCCACGGCCTTGCGAACGCCAACGGCGCTGGCGACCTCGTCGAAGGTCCGTTCCTGGATCTCGAGCCACTTCTTCTGCACGGCGACCAGCTCGTGGAACGCCTTCTTGAGCGTCTCGTCGTCCATGGTCGCACTGTCGCGGGCGAAGCTCCGGACAAGGTTCGCATACCGGTTGCGGAGCTCGGAGATCTCGGCCATGTACCGGTAATAGATCGGCCAGAACGCCTCGGCCTCCTCTGGCGTCAGGCCCATGGCATCGGCCACGAGTTTCTGGCGCTCGCCCTGGATCGCCTGGAGGGTCATGGTCATCTCGTCGCTGACCTGGGCCGATGCCGGGACCACCGTCATCACACCGAACAGCACGACCAGCGCAACCTGCATCACACGCCTCATCGTCGGACTCCTTTCCCCCGAACGCCGGTCGCCGGGCCGGGGAACCACACTCCGATCGTACCCCATCCCAATCACCACGCGCCAGGCCGGCCGCCGGTTCACCACAGGGCGATCAGCGCCCCACGGTCACAACCAGCCGGGAGAGACGACAAACAGCGTCCCTTTCTCTCTGTCCCCGTTCTTCCCCCGCGCGTGCTACGATTCGGACGGGAGATCCAGATGCACCATATGAAACATCGGTTCCATGCTTTCCTGACCGTCGCCGTTCTGATCCTGGCAGCGTCAGCCTGTACGACCCTGGGCGGCCTGGAGCCACCCGAACTCAACCTCGCGAACCTTGAGCTCGCCGACGCCACCGTGTTCGAGACGTCGCTGCACGCCACCGTCCGGATCGTCAACCCCAACCCCGAGCCGCTCGAAGTGGACGGGATGGCGTTTCGTCTGTATGTCGACGGAATCAAGGTTGGCAAGGCGGTCTCCGCCACGCGGGTGACGGTTCCGCGGCTCGGCTCGGTGACGATCCCACTTGAGCTCTACGTCAGCAACGTCGCCCTGTTGACTCGCCTGAAACCGGTTCTCGAGTCCCATTCGCTGCGCTGGGCGATGCGAGGTAAGTTGTACCTCGTCACCGACTGGGGCACGCGGAGACTTTCTCTGTCAGGTGAGGGAATGCTGCAACCACCCACGGAACCGGATGAGGAGCCGGCGGCGGCCGCCGCCGGAGGAGGTGACGCATGAAGACGCTTCGGATCATCGGAACCGCGACCCTTGCGCTGGTCATCACCATCCCTGCCGGAGCGCAGACATGGCGCGACGTCATCGGTCAGGTGACCGGACAGGGCCAGGAGGAGAAGGCAGCGGAGGCCGGAGCCGTCACGGAGGAGGAGGCATCGAAGGGGTTGGAGGAGGCGCTCGAGATCGGCGTGCAGAAGGCGGTCGAGCTGGCCTCGGCACGGGACGGCTTCCTCGGCAACGACGCGATCAGGATCCCCCTTCCGAAACCGCTCCGCCCCGTGGCCTCCACGCTACGCAAGATCGGGATGGGCGACATGGCGGACGCCTTCGAGGAGACGCTCAACAGGGCCGCCGAGAAAGCTGCGGCCGAAGCGATGCCGATCCTGACCGACGCCGTCCGGGGCCTGACGTTCGAGGACGCCATGGCGATCCTGCGGGGAGGCGACACTGCAGCGACGGACTATCTCCGGAAGGCGACGGAGGAGAAGCTGACGAAGGTGTTCACACCCATCGTCGAGAAGGCGATGGCAGACACGGGCGTGACGTCGGCGTACCAGAGCCTGGTCCGGCAGGCCGGGCCGTATCTTGCCATGGCCGGGCAGCAGCAGGATGAGGACCTGACGCCGTACGTGACGAAAAAGACGCTGGACGGCCTGTTTACCTTGGTCGCCCAGCAGGAGAAGGCGATCCGGGAGGATCCCGTGAAGCGGACGACCGACCTCCTGAAGAAGGTCTTCGGCACATTGACAGGAAGCGGAGCGTAGGGGTCTGGGGAGTGGTCCACCGGTCCATCCTCCCCGTCCTCACTCTCCTTACCCTCCTGGTTCCCGCCGGGATGGAGGCCCGTGAGCTCCACTGGGACCGGATCTCGGTGGAGCTCGAGCTCGACCGGAACGGGGATCTCCATGTCACCGAGCACCTCGGGTATGTGTTCGACGGCGCCTGGAACGGTGGTTACCGCGAGCTTCCGCTGGACTGGGTCGAATCGTACACGGACATCTCGCTTTCCCAGGAGGGGTATGGGCCGTACCGGCGGGGCAGCGTGGCTCATGCGGGTGGGTACATCGTGGAGACTCGCGGGAACACCGTCCGCGTCAAGTGGCGTTCCCGCGAGCCGTCGGCCCCGCCGTACGAAAACGCCCATGTGGTCTTCGTCTTCTCCTACGTTGCCCGGGGGGCGGTCCGGTACGGCACGAAACACGACACCCTCCGCTGGAACTGTGTCTTCCCGGACCGGACCAGCCGGATCGACACGGCGGAGGCCGTCCTCCGGGTACCGGACGGCATCCCCGCCGACGCGCTCCGCGCCCGGCTCGCCACCCTCGGCCGGGACACCCGGGTCGTCGTGGAGCCCGGCGGCACGGTGCGGGCGACGGCCCACGGCCTCGAGCCGGGTGACGCCATGCAGCTCCAGGTCACGTTCCCTTCGGGGATTCTCGTCCGACACGCCCACCCCCGCCAGTGGATGAACCGCGTCGGGGTCGCGTGGATCGGTCTTCTCTTTCTCGTTGCCGGCGCCGTCTTCCACACCGTCCGGTTCCTTCGCCACGGCCACGATCCCGATGCTCCGTTCCGGATCGAGTACCTGACCGAGCCACCCGAGGAGCTCGACCCGGCTCTGGCTGGCGCCCTGGACGCCCGGGTCGGGATGCCCGAGATCCTTGGAACGATCCTCGAGCTCGGCAGGAAAGGTGTGCTCCGAATCGAGGAGGAGACTGAACGTACGCTTGGGATCTTCCAGCACACCAAGGTCACCATCTCCCGTGTCGGGGCAGGGAAGAACCGCACACCCTGGGAACAAGTCGTCCTCAACGGGCTCAGGCTCTACGCCACCGGTCAATCGGTGACGACAGAGGATCTCCGCAACAAGTTCTACACGACGATCTCCACTTTCCAGTCGAAGGTCGCAGAGGCGCTGGTCGCCCGGAACCTCTACCACGAGCGGCCCGCCACGGCTCAGGGCCGGCAGATCGGCATCGCCTTCCTCGTTGCAGGTACGATGGTGCTCGCTGCGATGCCGCCGATCCCGTGGGGGCCCGGCCTGGCCGTCGCCGCCACCACCCTCGTCGCGCTGGCCACCGTGCTGGCCGTGACGAGAACGAAGCTCCTCCGCCCCCCCAGGAGCTCGTGGGGCGTCCCGTTACTCCTCGCGCTCATCATGGCCACGCTCTGGGGATTTCGGCTCAGTCCCGGCGCGCTGATCCCGATCCGCATCCCGGCGCTTCCCATCGCCGGCGCCGTGGGGGCCCTCGTGATCGGTCTCGCCTTCGCCCCGTTCATGCCCCGCCGGACCCGGGCCGGAGCCGAAGCATACGCCAGAGTCCGCGCCTTCGCCCGCTACCTCAAGCATCTCCAGGAGCTGGGAAACCTCGAGGAAGCCCGGGAACGCCTGGAGCTCTTTCTTCCGTGGGCGACGGCGCTCGGCCTTGACCGGACCTTCCTGGCCCAGCTCGAACCGCTCGGCGAGGTCCCCGCCCCGTTGTGGTACACCGTCTCGTCCAGCACCGGGAGCAGCGGTACCGCGACGGCCGGCCTCTCGGGCGGCGCCGGGACCATCTCCCTCCAATCGCTCTCGAACTCGCTCTCCTCGACGCTGTCCAGCCTTTCCTCGACGCTGTCCTCTTCGCCCGGAGGTTCGGGTGGGGGCGGAGGCGGAGGGGGAGGCGGAGGCGGTGGAGGGGGAGGCGGCTGGTGAGCGCCCGGGGACTCAAGACGCTCGGCTGGGCCCTGGCCATGAGCGGGGCGGCGTGGGCCGCGCTGTGGGCGCTCTGGCTACTGGCTCAACATCGGGCCGGGCAGCTCGACACCGGAGGCGCCATCCTCGGCCTGCTGCTGTTTGCGTTCCTTCCCGCAGCGGTGGCAGGCGCCGGTGCGGCGGTGGTGCTCGTACGGGCCTCACGCGCCGCCCGGCTCGAGGCCGAGGCGGCGCTGGAGAGCCGGGTCGCCGAGGCCGTGCGGACCCGTGGGATCGTCCGTCTGGCCACCCTGGCCGCCGAATGGGGGACCCCCGAGCCCGACCTCCGCCGCGCGGTGGAACGGCTCGTGGGCCTCGGCCTCTTCCCGGGACAGGTGGACTGGCCCCGCGGCGAGCTCACCGCCCCGTACGCCCGGCTCGGCGACGCCTGCCCCCGGTGCGGCGGCGAGCTCGAGCCCGCCGGGAAAGGACTCCTCGTCTGCCGCTACTGCGGCTCCCGCTTCCCCGTCGCGGAGTGACCCGGCCCGGCTCCGGCCACCTTCCCGTGCCCGTTCCGGCGGCCACCGCCCAAGCCCGCGGAAGGGACAGACAGCGAAAGGCCGATCTCGGAGGTCTCGGAGTCACCGGCGGGAGGCTCCGCAGCCCGGAACATCTCCCGGCATGACAGCGGATGCCCTATCGCCGTGCGAACGGATCATCGTCCGGGTGCGTAGGTGCGTGGTCGAAACCATCACGCGACGTGGGACCTGGAGAAGAGTTCGTTCGGGTCGCCCCGAGGCCCCGGCCAATCACGACCCCAGAGTTCCGTCGGGCCGAAAAATGCAGTGTCCTTTTGTCTTGCGTCGGGCCGAGTAATAAATAGTGTCCCTTTTTCATGGCACGCCAGGCATGGCGCGAAGCGGCATGCCTGGCGCACGAAATGAAAAGGCCCCCTCCGCGGAGGGGGCCCGATCGGCGTCGATCGCCGGCCTACCAGCGGCTGTGGTAGCCGCCGCCACCGCCACGGTTGTCGCGGCGGGCCTGGGCCTCGTTGACCCGGATGTTCCGGCCGTCGAGCTCCGAACCGTCCAGCGCGGCGCTGGCCGCCTCGGCCGACGACTCGTCGGCGAAGGTCACGAACCCGAATCCGCGGGAGCGGCCCGTGTCCCTGTCGGTGATCACGGTGGCCTCGACCACCTCACCGAAGGCGGAGAAAGCCTGGTTCAGGCTCTCGCTCGTGGTGTTCCAGCTCAGGTTTCCGACGAAAAGCTTCTTGTTCACTCGATCTCTCCCTCTCGGCTCTCGCGTCCTCGCGGCAAGCCTTCTGTTCGCGCCGGAACCCCGCGATCTCCGCGTTCTCCGGCTTTGGTTCCGGGCGGCTCCCCGCCCCTCGTTCTCCGGCCCACCACACTGGCGCGACCTCGAATGACCGGACAATACAGGAGTGGAGCGCGAAAAGCAAGCAGCCCGGCGGAGACACCAGAATCCACCGCTAAGGGTTCGTCGATGGTGTGTAGGGGTTCCAGCCGTGGGGGGGGCGGGGTTTGAAAGGGTGGTCAGTGGTTCAGAGGGCCTGGAGCGGTTGCATCTTGGGATTGTGTCGC
>Ga0256835_1000577_pt1 | contig 26442 bp, 22 predicted proteins | sample PIR30metaG_FD_185972 | JGI IMG/M metagenome (GOLD analysis project Ga0256835, IMG submission 185972) | Hydrothermal vent microbial communities from East Pacific Rise, Pacific Ocean - PIR-30 | ecosystem: Environmental > Aquatic > Marine > Hydrothermal vents | place: Pacific Ocean: East Pacific...
CCCAGGAGGGTGGCGAGGAAGAGGGGCAAGCCGGGGGCGTCGAGGGGGGTGGGCAGGAGGGCGGGCAGACCGTAGATGGAAAGGAAGTAGACTGGCAGGCCTATGAACATCGTGAAGTAGAAGACGTAAAGGGCGAGGGTGGTCTGGATGGGTTTGCGGTGGCGGAGGTAGAAACCAACCAGCCGGTTTAACAAGCCAGCCAGAGGGTTTGGTTTTTGGTCAGGGGGGCGGGGGCTGGAGGGGTTCATAGGTTGCGATTGGGCGCTGCTACGAGGCCTGTTACAGGCCCGGCCCGCGCCAGGCGGGCGAAAAAGAGAAGAAGGCCGTTTTAAAAAATATATCATAAACAACAAATAGTGGAGCGCCGGCTCCTTTATAAGACTATTTTCGACCTTTGGTCTCCTTGTTTGTAAAAAAATGTTATATATTACTAAAATTAAAAATTATCCATTATGCTTTTAGACTCTAGATTCCCGCTCACGCAGGCTCGCAGCCTGCTTGGCTGGAACGACGAAAGACTTGTCAAATTGATAGATATCCGTTTCCCCAGCGAAAGCCAAAGGTAGCGCTGCGCCCCTACCTCGCCGGCGGCAGCCCCGGAAGCCCGTAGCGCGTTCTTAGGTAGGCGAATGTGCACGAGGGCGGCGCCTGCGAGATCCCGGATCTCGCTTCGCTCGTCCGGGATGACGGGAAAGAGCGGGCTCGTTTGGGATGACAAAGAGCAGGATCGTTCGGTATGACGGAAAGTAACAAACTAACTCCCGTCGTTCCGGACAAGGGAGCCGCAGGCCCGCGCGATCCCTGAATCGAGTTCAGGACAGGCCCTGAATCAAGTTCAGGACAGGCCCTGAATCAAGTTCAGGACAGGCTCCTGAATCAAGTTCAGGACAGGCCCCGGATCAGGTCCGGGGCGGGCTCCGGGGTGACGAGGGAATGGAAACCCAGCGTTGCAAAAGCGGGAGGCGCAAAGGCCCCATGTTGGCGGATGGCGTTCGGGGTCCATGATGCCTCCAGAGTCTGCGGTTCGGTTGCCGCTATATCACTGCCCGGGGGGCGGCTAAAAACGGCTTGCGGTGGGTGGTTTGCGGCAGACCGGTAGACGGAAAATCAGGTTGTAGAAAGTGGAGCAATTAAGAAAAGTTTAAAACATGCATCCGGGGTTTAGCGCAGCATACCAAGTACGAGTTGGACATTATTTGATTTTTTCCTGCCCCCATTCCCCAGCGAAACAGACTAACCGGGCCCATGCCGCGTTTCTATTTTGCGCCCGACATGACACTGAGTCGAGTTCCGCATGGATGCGTGCAGAAGAAACCATTACACCAGTTCATGGCCGTTTTCGAAGCTCATATTCTTACCGCGGTAACACATCCGGCTCGGGCCTCGGGTCTGGCGTATGTTGGTCCGGAAAAGTATCAGTGATCAAGTAAGCCAAGATGCGGCCTACAGTGCGTTCGCTTAGCGAATATCCTTTTTCTTGCAAAATCAACCAAATGGTCTTACGGCCCCAGGTAGGGTGCTGCTTCTTTAGAAATTTGATTAAGGATAGGAGTTCGGGAGTCCAGTGGACCTTCTGCCGCAGGCGCTTGGGCCTTCTGCTTCTTGGCCTCAGGCCTTTGAGCCCTCCTTCGTCGAGTCTTTGCTTCCAGCGGTAATAGGTGGCCCTGCTTATGCCTACCAAGGACTGGATTTCGGACCAGCTTCGCCCGTCTTTGCGGAAGGCTTCAATTAATTTAATTTTTTGCAGACGATCTTCGACCATAACCTTTTCGCTCCAATCATAGCCAGCCAATCAGCTTTGTAATTTTTTTTATCACTTAGAACACGCTGCATCTGGAAGGATTTTTACTGTTCGTCTTTTTGTTAAATTATATATTTAAACGAATCACCCGCCAACCGCGCGCACGGGCCAGCTCGAAGAGGCGTCGGTCTGGGTAGACGGCCACGGGCTCGCGGGCGAGCTCGAGTAAGGGCAGGTCACTCACGGTGTCTCCGTAGGCGCGGTCGGGCGGCCGACCCAGAAGCTCCAGCACGCGCCGGGCCTTTTCCCGGCCGACGTTGACCTCGCCAGCAGGACGCGGCGGGCAGACCCCGCCCTGACAGGCGAGCGGCGTGCCCAGCGTCTGCACGCCCTCCCCTATCCGCCGCGCGAAGGCCTCGAGCACCGGGGCGTAGGTGCCCGAAGCCAGCACCACCCGCACACCCGCTTCGAGCCCCGCGCGCAGCTCGGCCAGCACCTCTTCGCGGCGGCGAGCCCAGAGCTCCTCTTCGGCCACCCACGCGGCCATGCGCTCGACCTCTTCCCGTGTCATGCCCGCGAAGAGCCCCGCGAGGTCCTGCATCCACTTGTTCTGGTAGCGGCGCTTGTTGATCAACCCCGCCTTGGCCAGCAGCGCCCCCGGCAGGTGCGCCAGGAAGAAACGGCGGTAGGCGGCGCGGCGGCCGTTTTGCTCGAGCCAGCGGCCCACGCCCTGCCAGGTCTCCCCGGAGGTGAGGGTGCCCTCGACGTCGAAGACCCAGACCTCTTCAGGCACCGGCTACCCTTTCGGGATGAACCTTGCGCCAATACCGCACCAGGCCCGGCACGCTCATCCAGGCGGGGTCTGCGATCTCATACTCGGCCAGCGCCTCCTCGTCCAGCCCCGCCGCGCGTAGCTCTTCGGCCACCAGCTCCTCGAAGCGCGGGATTAGCGCCTCCTCGTCCAGCCCCTCGCGCATCCACCCGAGCACCCGCTCGGCCCAGCGGAACATACGGTCTTCCAGGTCGTCCAGGTGCGCCGTCACGTCGGCGTAGGCGCCGAAGTGGGTGGGGCGGATCTCGGCTGCCTCCAGGCTGCGCAGGCGGTCCAGCGAGGCACGCCACAGCTCCAGGTGGATCTCCGGCGGGGGAAGGGGCGGCACCACCGGTCCGCCGCCGATGCGCACCCCACCCACGTCACCGGAGAAGATTACCCCATCGGTAACCCAGGCATGGTGATGCCCTGCGTGCCCGGGGGTGTCGAGAGCGAGGAAGCGGGAAGCGCCTATGGCAATCTCCTCACCGTCCTGCACGGCGCGCACCCGCTCCTCGGGAATTGGGCCCGGCCGCCCCCAAAGGGTCTCCATCTGCTCGCCGTAGATACGGCTCGCGCTCTCCCACAGCCGCGTGGGGTCGATCAGGTGGGGGGCGCCCTTGGGGTGGACGTATACGACCGGCGCCCCGTCGGCCATGAGCCGCCAGGCGGCCCCGGCGTGGTCGAGGTGGATGTGGGATACGAAGACCGCCCGCAAGTCGGCGGGCGTGACGCCGTGCTCGGCCAGGGCCGCTTTTAAGCGCGGGTAGGTAGACTCGGGCCCGGTCTCGACGAGCACGGGCCCGACGGAGGTTTCCACCAGGTAGGCCGCGATGGTGCGCGGCCGATGAAACTTCAGGTCCAGGGTGTTGATCATGCCCCCAGTTTATCCCGTCGTAACAAGGTAAATCCCGCCCGATGCAAAGTCCCGGCTAAGCTAGACGCTTGTCGTCGCCCGCACCACCAGGCTGGGCTCGAAGCGCTCGTGGCGCACCCCGCCCGTATGCCCCTGGAGGCGCTCGATCAACATCCGCGCCGCCGTATGGCCCATCTTTTCCACCGGCTGCTCCAGGGTGGAGATGCCGCGCGCGGCCGTCCAGGGCTGGCCGTCGAAGCCCAGCACCCGCACGTCCCGCCCCACCGCAAGACCCCGGCGCACGGCCTCCTCCATCACCCCGAGCGCCACCACGTCGGCGGCGGCGAAGACGTTGATCGGGGGCGACTCGATCTCCAGGAAGCGCTGCAGCGCCATCTGCCCGCCTTCTGCGGAAAGCCGGGTGCGGAATACGTGTCGTTCGGGCAGCGGCGCCCCCGCCTGGGCGAGCGCCGCGCGAAAACCGCCGATCCGCGCTGAAAAGACGGTGCTCGCGAAGGCCCGGTCCAGCTCCTCTTCGATCTGCACCGCGAAGATCGGGCCCCCCAGGCCCAGCAGGTGTTCCGCGGCCATGCGCCCGCCCAGAGCGTTGTCGAGGAAGACCGAGTCGTAGGCCCGGCTGCGAGCGTCGACCATCACCACCGGCCGGTCGGTGGGGAGCCGGCCGCCGGGGAAGCGTTCGGCCAGGTCGTAGCTGGCGACGATAAGGCCGTCGGTGTGGTAGGCCAGCGCCGAGGAGTTGAGGAAGCGCTCGAGCCGCCGTTTGGAGAGCAACGGGAAGAGCGCCAGGTCGTAGCGCCGCTCCCCTAGCTCGGCTTCGATGCCCTCGAGCAGGCGCAGGTAGAACTCGGTGCCCACGAAAGGCAGCAGCACCGAGACCGTGTAGCTGCGTCCCCCGGCGATGCGGCGGGCGTGCGGGTTGGGCACGTAGCCCAGCTCCTCCATGACCGCCTGCACCTTTGCGCGGGTTTCGGGCCGCACCGCGGGCGAGTTGTTGATCACCCGGCTTACCGTGCCGATCCCCACCCCCGCGCGCTCGGCCACGTCTGCGATCGTCGGAGCGCCACGACCATGCCTGGGTGTTCTGGAACCGCTTCCCACGTTGTCCTTAGTGTATCCTGGGCCAGGACGCGGTGGGAAGCTCACCATGAACGTTTACGACCTGCTTTGGATTCTGCTCGCATACCTGATCGGATCGGTCAGCTGGGGACTGTTATTCGGCTTCGCCCACGGCCTCGACCTGCGCCGGCGCGACCTGCCCGGGGGCTCGGGTGTCTTCCGCCAGCTCGGACCCGTCTGGGGCGTTCTCACCGCCCTGCTCGACGCCGCCAAAGGGGCGATAGTCGCCTATCTGGCCGCGCTGGCGCCAGAGGGTCTGGCTCCCTGGATGGCGACCGCAGTGGTCGCGGGGCACTGCTGGCCGGTCTTCTTCGGCTTTTCGGGCGGGGGCGGCCTCGCGCCCAGCCTGGGCTTCTTCCTGGTCTTCAGGCCCCAGGTGACGCTGGCCGCGCTGCTGGTCGTGGTCGTGGTGGCGCTGCTCTACTACCCCTGGTGGAAGCGCACGGGCGGGGTGCTGGGCATCTACCCGATTCCCTTCGCCGCCCTCTTTGGATACGCCCACGCGCTCTGGGCGCTGCGCGCCGACCGCGAAGGCTTCCTGGCCGTACTCGGGGCGACCCTCGTGGTCCTCGTGCGGGGCCTGAGGCTGTTGCAAGGCAAACGCTAGCCATGCGCCTGGTTCGCGCGGAACGCCTTACCTACGCCCTGGGAGGACGGGACCTGCTGGACGGGGTGGACTTCGAGCTGCGCACCGGTGACCGGGTCGCGCTGGTGGGGCGCAATGGCTCGGGCAAGACGACGCTGCTGCGACTCATGGCGGGCGAGCTCGAACCCCACGCTGGACGCATACTCTACGGATCGGGCGTCACCCTGGCGCTGACCCGGCAGGAACCCGGTTTTGACGGGGCCACGGTGCGCGCGGTGCTGCGGCAGGGCTTCGACCGGCTGGCGCAAATGGAGGCGCGGCTGGCCAAGCTGGAAGAGCGCCTCGACGACCCCGAGGCCTACGGCGAGTGGGAAGAGCTGCACGCCCGCTTCGAGGCCGCCGGCGGCTACACCCGCGAGGCCCGCTACCGGGCGGTGCTCAGGGGGCTGCGCTTCGAGGGGCGCGAAGAAGAGCCTGCCGCCCGGCTCTCCGGCGGCGAGGCGCGGCGGCTGGAGCTGGGGCGGGCGCTCTTAGCCGCGGCCGACGGGCTGCTGCTCGACGAGCCGACCAACCACCTGGACGCCGAAATGCGAGCCTGGCTGGCGGGGTTCTTGAGCGAGTACCGCGGCGGGCTGCTCTTCGTGAGCCACGACCGCTGGTTCATGAACCGCCTGGCCACCGCCGTGGCCCACCTGGAACGGGGGCGGCTGGCGGTCTACCCGGGCGATTACGACGCCTTTCGAAAGGCCCACGCCGAACGCGAAGCCCTTCGGCTCCGCGCCTGGCAGAACTGGGAGAACCGCCGCCGCGAACTCGAGACCAGCCTGGAGCAGGCGCGCCGCTGGGCGCACTCGAGCGAGAAGCAGGCGGTGCGCAAGCGGGCGCTGGAGACCCGCTACGAAAAGCTGCTGACCGGGGAGCCGCCGCGGCCCGAGCGCGCGGAGCGCAGCGTACGCATCCGCTTTGCGGCAGCGCCCGGGCCCGAGCGGGTGCTCGAGGCGGCGGCGCTGGAAAAGCGCTTCGGCGACCGGCGGCTCTTCCGGGTGGAGAGCCTGACCGTGCGCCGCGGCGAGCGCATCGCCCTGGTGGGGCCGAATGGCGCGGGCAAGAGCACCCTGCTACGCATGCTCCTGGGCCAGCTCGCCTCCGACGATCCGGCCGGCTTCGTGCGTACCGGGCCGGGGGTGCGGGTGGGCTACTACGATCAGAAGCTGAGCGGCTTCGATGAGAACCTGACCCTCTTCGAGACCCTGCACCGGCTGGTGGGCGACAAGGAAGCCCACAACCTGCTGGGGGCCTGGCTCTTCCCCTACGACGCCCAGTTCAAGAAGGTGGGCGACCTCTCGGGCGGCGAACGGGCGCGGCTGGCCCTCCTCAACCTCGCCCTGGCCGAGGCCAACCTGCTCGTCCTCGACGAGCCCACCAACCACCTCGACCTGGAGACTATCGAGGCTCTGGAAGCGGCGCTGAAGCGCTACCAGGGCACGCTGATCGTCGTCAGCCACGACCTTGCCTTCCTGCAAAACCTCACCACCCGCACCTGGCGGGTGCAGGACGGCGCGTTCACCGACACCCCCCGCCCGCCCGACGTTCCCGGCATCGCGGCCGACCCGGCGAAAACGGCCCCCGCGTCCGCGCCCAAACCCAAGCCGTCCGGTCGGCCGCGGCGCAGGAAGAGCCGCTGGCATACCGAGCGGCTCATCGAAAAGCTGGAGGTGGAGATCGAAGACCTGCACGCCCGGCTCGAGGCGCTGCACGCCCGCGCCGCCAAACCGGGCCTGGTCCCGGACGACTACGCTGCCATCGCCCGCGAGGAAGCGGAGCTGAAGGAAGCGCTGGCCGCGCGCGAGGCCGAGTGGGAACGGGCGGTGGAGGAGCTGGAGGCGGAATGAGGGATACGGGGTGCAAGGTATGGGTTGGCGATGATTCTGATGGCGGACGTTTGGCTCCGTCGGCGCCAACAACCCCCACCACGGCCCTCCCCCAGGGGAGGGCGTTTCATGGCGCGGCAATCAAACCGTGGACTTTGAAGGCATCATGGACCCCGAACGCCATCCGCCAACATGGGCCTTTGCGCCTCCCGCTTTTGCAACGCTGGGTTTCCATTCCCTCGTCACCCCGGAGCCCGCCCCGGACTTGATCCGGGGCCTGTCCTGAACTTGATTCAGGAGCCTGTCCTGAACTTGATTCAGGGCCTGTCCCGGACTTGATCCGGGAGCCTGCGCAACATGATGATAATTCGTCACCCCGGGCAAGCGCCCGAAGGGCGCGCGACCCGGGGTCTCGCGGGTGTTGGAACAAGCTCCGAGACGGATAAGATCCGGGGGCTTGTCCTGAACTTGATTCAGGAGCCTGTCCTGAACTTGATTCAGGGCCTGTCCTGAACTTGATTCAGGGCCTCTCCCGGATGCCATGCGTGACATTCGGTTTTTTCAGCGCGCGCGTCGAGGTTCCGGATCTCGGTAACCTTCGGTTCCCTCGTCCGGAACGACGAAACTTTTTTTCTTCGTCATCCCGGACGAGCGAAGCGAGATCCGGGATCTCGCAGGCGCCGCCCTCGTGCACATTCGCCTACCTAAGAACGCGCTACGGGCTTCCGGGGCCATCGCAGGCAAGGGTAGGGGCGCAGCGCGCTGCGCCCCTACCCTTGCGCCGCCGTTCCACGGGCCGCATGCCGGGCGGATACACGGGTCCGCCCCTACGACGCACTGCTCACTGCGCACCTCCCTCTGTTACCATCGAAGCCATGAAGATGCTTCGTTTCCGTAAAGACGGCCGGGTGCAGTGGGGCTGGCTGATGGGCGAGGACCACGTGACCCCCATGCGCAAGCTGGACGGCGAGGCCGCCAGCGAGGTATACCCCATCCGCGAGCTGGAAGTGCTGCCGCCCGCCGAGCCCAGCAAGATCGTCTGCGTGGGCCGCAACTACGCGGACCACATCAAGGAGATGGGGCACAGCTTCGGCGAGGACCTGCCCGCCGAGCCCGGCCTCTTCCTCAAGGCCCCCAACACCCTGGTGCCCTCGGGGGCCGAGGTGGACTACCCCGACTGGACGAGCGAGCTCCACTACGAGGGCGAGCTGGCCGCGGTCGTCGGCCAGACCACCAGGAACGTGAGCGAGGAAGAGGCGCTCGGCTACGTGCTGGGCTACACCAACGCCCTCGACCTGACCGCACGCGACAAGCAAAAGAGCGACCTGCAGTGGATCCGCGCCAAGAGCGCGGACGGCTTCTTGCCGCTGGGGCCGGTGCTGGAGACCGAGCTGGACCCGAACGCCACGGTGGTGCGCACCTGGGTGAACGACGAGCTGCGCCAGGAGGCGAGCACCGAGCTGATGATCTTCCCGCTGGCGCGCGTGATCAGCTACGTTTCGCGGTTCATGACGCTCGAGCCCGGCGACGTCGTCCTTACCGGCACGCCCAGCGGGGTAGGCCCGCTCGCGCGCGGCGACCGCGTTCGCGTCGAGGTGGAGGGCGTGGGCATGCCGCTCGAAATCAAGATCGTTTGACGCATACGCAGTACGCCCAGGCGGACTAGCCCGCCTGGGCGTACTGCAGTTCGTAAAGCCTGGCGTAGTAGCCCCCGGCGGCCAGCAGCTCGGCGTGGCTGCCTTCCTCGGCGATGCGGCCCTTGCGGAAGACGAGGATGCGGTCCACGCCCTGAATGGTGGAAAGCCGGTGGGCGATGATGATCGAGGTGCGCCCCTCCATGACCCGCGCCATCGCCCGCTGGATCTGACGCTCGGTCTCGGTATCCACGCTGGCGGTGGCCTCGTCGAGGATGAGCAGAATGTCGGGGTTGTGCAGCACCGCCCGGGCCAGCGCGATCAGCTGCTTCTGCCCGGTGGAGAGCCCGCCGCCGCGCTCGGTGAGCACGGTCTGGTAGCCCTGCGGAAGTTGTTCGATGAACTCGTGCGCCCCCACGAACTTGCAGACCTCGATAATGCGCTCCATGGGGATTTCTTCGTCGCCCAGGCGCAGGTTGAACTCGATCGTGCCTGAGAAGAGGAAGGGGTCTTGCAGCACGATGCCGATGGCGCGACGCAGGTCGCGCTGGCGGTAGTCGCGCACGTCGTGGCCGTCGATCATGACCCGGCCCTGCTGCACGTCGTAGAAGCGGGCGATGAGGCTGACCGTGCTCGTCTTGCCGGCCCCGGTGGCCCCCACCAGCGCCACCTTCTCTCCGGGACGAACGTGAAAGTTTACGTCGCGCAAGACCCAGTCTTCGTCGGCCACCTCCTCGCCGGGGGACTTGTAGGCGAACCAGACGTGCTCGAAGCGGATGTCGCCCGCGAAACGTTCCACCGGCAGGGCGTCGGGCTTGTCGGTGACCTCTTCCGGGGTGTCGAGGAGGTTGAAGATGCGCTCGGCCGAGGCCATGGCCGCCTGGAAGATGTTGAACTTGTCGGACATGTCCTGGATGGGCTGGAAGAAGTTGCGCACGTAGTCCAGGAAGGCGACGAGCAGCCCGAAGGTGATCGCGCCCTGGATCACCGCCCCACCCCCGAACCAGATCACCGCGGCGACGGTGGCCTCGCCCAGGAAGCTGACGATCGGGTAGAACATCGAGAACCACCAGATCACCAGGATCCAGGCGTCGCGCAGCTCGCGGTTGACCGCGTCGAAGCGGCGTTCCTGGCGCGCTTCCTGGGCGAAGAGCTGGGTGGTCTCGACCCCGGAGAGATTTTCCTGCAGCGCGGCGTTGACCCGCGCCAGCTTGAGGCGCATGAGCCGGTAGGCGTCGCGCATGCCGATGCGGATGCGGGTGGTGGCCCACAGTAGCAGAGGCATCACCGCGAAGGTGATGAGCGCCATCTTCCAGTCGAGGTAGAGCATGAAGCCCATGATGCCGACGAGCATGAAGAAGTCGGCCAGGAAACCCACGAGTCCGCCGGTGATGAACTGGTTGATGGCGTCCACGTCGGAGGTGATGCGGGTGAGGAGACGGCCCACCGGGGTACGGTCGAAAAAGCCCAGGTGCAGCCGCTGGATCTTTTGAAAGATGTCGCTGCGCAGGTCGAAGAGAACGTGCTGCCCCAGCCAGGCCAGGGCGTAGGTCTGGGTGTAGCGGGCGGCGAAGTCCAGGAAACGCACCCCCAGGAAGAGGGCGCTGGCCGTGAGCAGCACCCGGTAGCGCGCGGCCAGCTCGGCCGCCCGGGTGGGGACCAGGGCGTGGTCGATGGCGTACTTGAGGATGAGCGGGAAGACGTTGGCGGTCAGGGTGGTGACGATCAGGGCCGCGAGCGCGACGAGCACGACCTTCCAGTAGGGGAAGGTATAGCGCAGGATGCGGCGGGCCAGGCGCGGGTCGAAGGATTTTCTGAAGGCCTCGTCTTCGTGCACTAGCCCACCTCCGCTTCCAGGCGCTGCATCTTCTCCAGCTCGGCGTAGTGCCCCCCGGCGGCGAGCAGCTGTTCGTGGGTGCCCTCCTCGACGATGCGGCCGCCGTCGAGCACCACGATCCAGTCCGCGTGCGCCAGGGTGGAGACGCGGTGGCTGATGAGCACCGTGGTCTGCTGGCCCAGGACCTCGCGCAGGCCCTGGAGTATGCGCGCCTCGGTTTCGGTGTCCACCGCGCTCATGGCGTCGTCGAGGATGAGGACGTCGGGCTTCTTGGCGAGCGCCCGCGCCAGCGCCACCCGCTGGCGCTGGCCGCCCGAGAGCGTCACGCCGCGCTCGCCCAGGAGGGTATGGTAGCCGTCGGGGAAGGCCATAATGTCGTCGTGGACGCCCGCCAGCTTGGCGGCCCAGACGACCCGCTCCATGTCCAGCTCGGGCAGGCCGAAGGCGATGTTTTCGGCGATGGTTTCGGAAAAGAGAAAGGGTTCCTGCTGCACCCCGCCCATGCGCCCGCGCAGCACCGCCAGCGGAATCCGCTCAATCGGGTGGCCGCCGACGAGGACGCGGCCGCGGGTGGGCTCGAGGATGCGGGGGATCAGGCGCGCGAGCATCGTCTTGCCGCTGCCGGTGCGGCCGGTGACGCCCAGGGTGCGGCCCGCGGGGATCGTGAGGCTGAGGCCCGAGAGCACCTCGCGCCCGTCCAGCTCGAGGTGGACGTCTTCAAAACGAACCTCGGGCGCGTAGCTGCGAATGCCGAAGTCGGTCCCGGGGCCGTCGGCGATCCGCGGCTCGGCCTGGAAGAGCTCGTCTAAGCGCACCCAGCTGGTGAACCCTCGCTGCACCAGACCCATCACCCAGCCCAAGCCCAGCATCGGCCAGGCCAGCTGCAGCAGGTAGGTGTTGAACTGCACGAACTCGCCCAGCGTCATCTGCCCGCGCACCACCATGCCGCCGCCCAACCAGAGCACCAGCACCGCGGCGAAGCCCATGAGCAGGCTCATCATCGCGTGCAGCGGCCCTTCTACGCGCGCCAGCGCCAGGCTTTTGGCGATGTAGCGACGGTTCAGCTCCTGGAAACGCGCGGTTTCGCGGTCCTCGATGGCGAAGCCCTTGACCACGCGGATCCCGGAAAAGTTCTCCTGGGCGAAGGTGCTGATCTTGTCGAAGACCTCCTGGGCCGCACGGTAACGGCGGTGGATGAGCGAGAGCAGGTAGCGCAGCACGAAAAAGACGGGCGGCACCGCGACCAGCATCCAGGCGGCGAGGGTGGCGTTGACCAGGAACATGGCCACCGAGGTCATGGTTAAAAACCAGGCGATGCGCCAGCCCATGTTGAGGCCGGGACCCAGGAGCTCGCGCACGGCGTTCAGGTCGGTGTTGAGCTTGTTCATCAGGTCCCCCACGCGTTCGCGCGCGTGGAAGTAGAAGTCGAGGTGGATCAGCTTGTGAAATAGCGCCTTGCGGATCTCGTACTCGATCTCGCGGCTGGCCACGACGCTGAGGCGGCGCTGCGCCCAGCTGAGCAGGGAGACGACGGCCCACAGCCCCACGAGCGCCGCCGCCCAGGAGGCGTACTCTCCGCTAGCGGCGCCTATGGCGTCTATGGCCCGGCGGATGAAGTAGGGACCCAGGATGACGCCGAACTGCACGAGCAGGCCGAAGGTGAGACCGACCGCGTACTTCCACAAATAGGGGCGCGCGAACGGCAGGACGCCGCGCACGAACGAGAGTACTGACCGGTCAGTTTTCACGTCCGCCATTCTACGCTCTTTTCCGCCCGGCTGGCTAGGATGCGGCTTTTTCGATGCGCTCGAGCGCCGTTTCCGGGGCTTCGCCCAGGACGTGCACGGCCACCGGCTTTGGCGTGGCGGCGGCGAGCTTGCGCGCCAGGCGCTCGACCGGGGGGCAGTGGTCGCAGGCGAGGAGGAGCAGCCCCTGGACGCGACCCAGGCGGCCCAGGTAGTGGGCCGCGCCCGCGAACTCCAGGTCGGTTGGCAGGTCTATGTTGAGCCCCGTGCGCGCGCCCTCCTCGCGCAGCCGCTCGGGGCTGACGTCAGGCCGCGCCGGCGTCCAGCCCGCCGCTTCGGCGGCGCTCAGCACCTCGGGGTAGAGGCGCGGATCGTCTAGCAGGTAGGGCATCGCCGCCAGGCCCAGGAGCCGCTCACCCCGGGGCATCGCCGGGGGCTTGTAGGGCCTGAGCAGCCGCCGGGTGCGGTCGAGGGCGCGGCGGACCTCCTGGGGATTCTGCACCAGTTCCTGACCTATGCGCGCCGCCAGACCAAGCACCCCTTCCGAAAGCTCAGGGGGGACGCGCACCAGCGGCGGCAGGCCGGGAAGGACGCGCTCGAGCATACTCGCCGGGTCCACCGCCCAGGCGCAGGGGCCGCTGCCGCGCGGACTATCCCCCACTCCCTCGGGCAGCACGATGGCCTCGGCCCCGCGCGCCTTCAGCTCGAGCGCCCGCGCCGCCAGCAACCGCGCGGGCCGGGGCCAGGGTTCCTCGAGCCGCGCCAGCGCCTCGCTGACCGGGAGCCGCGGTTCTATCAGCTCGGCCCCCAGCTCGCGCAGGTATGCCCGCCAGAAAGGCAGGTAGCGTTCGCTCAACCAGGTATCGACCAGTCCCAGGCGCATCGAACCCCCAGCCTAACACACCCGAAGGCGGCTAAGAAATCTCGTCGGGCCTCAGCAGCCAGCCCTCGCCGGTCTCCAGGTCCACGTCCAGCACGAGCCCCGCGAGCTCGCCGGGAAAGGCCTCGAAGACCTCGGCGAGCACCGGGTGCCAGTGGACCCGCCCGCCCACGGCCTCGGCGAGCGGGCGGGCGGCCTCGGCGGTCGAGAAGGCGTACATGAAGAGCTCGCCGTCCAGTTCCACGGTGGCGTAGCTCACGCCCTCGGCGTCGTCCACCTGGGCGACGTAATAGACGCCGTCCTCTTGCAGCTTACGGGGCAGCGCGTTCACGGTAGCACCTCCAGAAGGCGCGCAGCAGGGCCGCCCCCGCCTCGAGGGAGGCGGGGTCCACCCATTCGGCCTCGGTGTGGGCGCCGCCTCCGCGGTAGACCCCCAGGGTAATCGCAGGCACGCCGGCCTCGACGGCCGCGGCCATGTCGGTCGAGCCCACGCCCTCCTCGGCGGCGACGTTCGCAGCCAGCGCCGCCTCCATGGCGCAGTCCTTGAGTTCAGGGGTAGCCGTCGCCCCCGCGGGTCGGCGGCCCAGCAGGGTGATCTCGGCCTGCACCTGCTCGGCCTGGGCCGCCTCCATGGCGCGCTCGCGCACCGTCTGCTCGGACCGGGACAGCATCGCCCCCTCGACGGCGCGCACGTCCAGCGCGAGACCTACCTCGCGGGGAATGGCGTTGATGGCCTCGCCGCCCCAGACCCGCGCCACGCTGCGGCTCGCGCCTTCGCAGCAGGGCAGCGCCTGCACCGCGCGAACGAGCCGACCCAGCGCCCAGGCAGGGTTGGGGGCGCTGCGGTCGCCCCAGGAGTGTCCGCCAGGCCCGCTGAAGCGCACCTCGAAGCGCACCGAGCCCAGCGCCCGGGTGACGACGTTGCCCAGGTAGCCATCCACGGCCACGAAGGCCCGCGGCCGGTAGGCGTGCACGAAGGCGCGGGCGCCGCGCAGGTTACCCAGACCTTCCTCGCCCACGGTGAAGACGAGCACGGCGCCGTCGGGAACCCGCTCCCAGGCCGTCGCCAGCACGGCTACGCCGCTGGAGTTGTCGCCCACGGCCGGCCCCCACCAACGGTCCTCTTCGAGGGTGAGCGGCTTCGGCGCGAGCACGGTATCCAGGTGAGCGGCGAAGGCTACGGTACCCTCCCCCACCCAGAGGTTGCCTACCTCGTCGCTGTGCACCGCTTCACCGCGCGCTTCAAAGAAGCGGGCCAGGAACCCGGCCCTGGCCTCGTCGCCGGCCACCTCTCCGAAGCGGCGTAAGAAGTCTTGCGGCGTCATTCTTCGATATCGGCCAGCCCCTCGCGAATGGCGTAGAGCGCGGCCTGGGTACGGTTGTTGATATGTAATTTTGAAAATATTTCGGAAAGTCGGTTACGTACCGTCTTCTCGGAGATGCCCAGCTCGTCGGCGATCTCCTGGTTCGTCGCCCCCTGCGCCAGCAGGCGCAGGATCTGCACCTCGCGGTCGGTAAGGTCGGCGTGATGGGCCTGCGGCAGCACGTCGCGCTTGGCCCGGAAGTCGTGGATGATCTGCTCGGCCAGCTCGGCGTCGAGCAGCACCTCTCCTTCGCTGACGCGGCGCACTGCGTCGACCAGAGCCTCGGCGTCCACGTCCTTGAGCAGGTAGCCGCGCGCCCCGGCCTTGACCGCTTCGAATACGTAGGCATCCTGACGGTACATGGTAAGCATGATCACCCGGGCCTCGGGGAACTCCTTGAGGATCTCCTTGGTGGCTTCCACGCCGTCCAGCCCGGGCATCTGAATGTCCATGAGTATGATGTCGGGTCGGGTTTCGAGGGCGGCGCGCAAGGCCTCGCGACCGCTCGCGGCTTCGCCGATCACTCGCAGGTCCCCTTCGGCTTCGAGCAGCGAACGTAGCCCCTGACGAAAGAGGGAATGGTCGTCGGCAATCAGGATTCGAATCATCCCGCTCATTCTAAAACGAAAACGTCCCGCGCGGCGCGTGCTAGAATACGTTCGGCCGCCCGGTGGGGCGGAGACTCCACGCCAACGAGGTTTACCGTGACGCATCCCAAATCCGCCTTGAACGCCTACTGCCAGAGCAAAAACCTGCCGCTGCCCAAGTTCGAGACCCGGGGCACCGGCACCGAAGACGACCCCTTATTCATCAGCGACGTTTCCCTGAACGGCGAGCTGCTCGCCACCGGTCAGGGACGCAGCAAGCGCGAAGCGGAGAAGGTGGCCGCGGAACTGGCGCTCGAACTCTTGAAGCGCACCCACGGCGAGCCGCAGACGAAGAGCCGCAAACGGCGGCGCAAACCCCGCGTCGGCGGCGGCGAGGGCGAACGGAACGCGGCGGAGCCCGAAGCGGCGGCGCCCGCCGAGGTCGCGTCCGGCGGCTGGCCCGTCTACCCCGAGGTGCTGGCCGAGGCGCTGCGCATCGCCGACGCGCGGCTGCCGCAGTCGCTCAAAGGGCGCGACGTGCGCGAGGAGCTGGCGCGTTTCGCCGGCGACGTCTACAAGGCCCTGCTCGAGGAACTGGGCCAGGAAGCGAGGTAGGACCGGTCATGTTTCTACGCGTAGGCCTGCTGGTGGCGTCGGTGGTGCTGATGGTGACCGGCCTCTGGGCCGGCGTGGTGCGGCTGGGCTGGGCGTTGCCCGCGGGCGGCCTGGCGGGGCTGCACGGGCCCTTGATGGTGGCCGCCTTCTTTGGAACGCTGATCGCGCTCGAGCGCGCCGTGGGTCTCGGCAAGGCCTGGACCTACGCCGGTCCGTTATTGATGGCGCTGGGCGGGGTGGGCCTTTTGGCGGGGGTGGACCTGCGCTGGGTGCAGCTCATGCTCACCGTGGGCGCGGCCTTCTACGTAGCCGTGGCCGCCTACATCTATAAGCTGCAGCCCGCCGACTTCACTTTGGTGATGGGGTTGGGGGCGCTGGCGCTCTTCGTGGGCGACCTCCACTGGGTCCTGGGCTCGCCGCCCGCGGCGACCAGCCTCTGGTGGATGGCCTTCATCGTCTTCATCGTGGCCGGCGAGCGGCTCGAGCTCTCCCGCTTCGTGCCCAAACCCCTCGCCGCCATCCGCGGCTTCATCGCGGTCACCCTGCTCGCGCTGTTTGGCCTCGTCCTCGCTACCCTGGGCGTGCACCACGCCGATCGCTTGGTGGGACTGGGCTTTCTGCTCCAGGGCGTCTGGCTCCTCAAGTTCGACATCGCCTGGGTCAACCTGAAACGCGAGGGGGTGCACAAGTTTATGGGCGTGAGCCTGCTCACCGGCTACGTCTGGCTGCTGGTGGGCGGGGTCTGGATGCTGCTCGCGGGTCTGGCCCCGGCGGGTCCGGGGTACGACGGCCCCCTGCACGCCGTCTTCGTGGGCTTCACCTTCGCAATGGTCTTCGGCCACGCGCCCGTCATCTTTCCCGCGGTGCTGCGCCTCAAAATTCGCTTCCACCCCGCCATGTACCTGCCGCTGTGGCTGCTGCACGCGGCGCTGGTGGCGCGCATTCTCGGCGACTACCTGCTGGCGGGGCCGCCGCGCCTTTGGGGCGGCATGCTCAACGCCGTGGCGGTGGTGATCTACTTCGCCCTGGCCATGGGCGTAACCCTCTTCGGCAAGGACGAAGCTCAGTAGATGAACTCGCGGATGTCGTAACGCGCCGCGCGCACGCCCAGCCGGCGCACCGCCGTGGCGAGGCGCGCGGTCTCGGCCTCGATCTCGTCGGGGCTCATCTGCGTCAGTCCCGCCGCGGCGCGCTCGCGGGCGTAGGCCGAGCCCGCGTGCTCGACGAAGGGCGAAAGGTAGACTAGGTCGCCGCGGTCTAGCGGCATCCGCGCCAGCGCCGCGAGCGTCGCCCGGGCGTGAGCCTCGCGGTAGTCCCGGCCCCCCACCCCCACCATCACGATCAGCCCCGCGCGCACCCCCGCGGCCTTGAGCTCGCGCACGAAGGCGACCAGCTCGTCCGCCGAGCCCGGCTTGTTGAGGAAGGCCAGCAGCTCGTCGTGCCCCGTTTCCATGCCCACGTAGACGCGCTCGAGCCCCAGCCGGGCGAGCTCGCCCCAGTCGGCGGGGTCGTGCCGTTCGCCGCTGTAGAGGTCCACGAAGCCGTAGACCGCGCGACCCGGAAAGACCTCGCGCACCGCCTCGAAGATGGGCAGCAGGCGGGCGCGCGAAAGCGCCAGAGCGTTGCCGTCGGCCAGGAAGACGCCGCGGCGCAGCAGTAGCTGACGGCCCAGGAAGTCGCGCACCGCCTCGGCGTGGTCCCGGAGCTGCTCGGGCGTCTTGGCGTGGAAGGGGCGGCCCTGGTAGAAGCTGCAGAAGGTGCACTTGTTCCAGGTGCAACCCTCGGTGGCCTGGACGACGATGGAAAAGTACTGGTCGGGCGGCAGGATGGCGATGGGGCGGTAGACGGCGGAAAATCGCTCGCGCTCGGCGGCGAGCCGCTCGGGCGACCAGGGCAGGATCTCGCGCTCTACGCGCGCGGCGCAACCTGGTTCGAGGAGCTCGGCGGCGCGGCGGGCGTGCGCCTGCACCCGGGCGAAGACCTCGAGCGCCTCCTCCGGGTCCAGCACGCCGCGCTCGCGCGGCCCTCCCGGCGCACGCCGGCGCCAGTGGAGGGTGCTGTCGAGGGCGCGCTTGTAGAGGGTGCCGTCGTCGTAGAAGGTGTAGAGCCGCCCCTCGCGGTCGAAGCTGAGGACGTGCTGCGGGTCGGGGTGGATCAGGGTGGAGGCCTCGCGGCACTCGGCGCGCATACCGCCGTATTGTATTCCCGCCTGCGGCCGCGTTTATGATGGGCAGGTGGCCACGCTGCACGTGCCCCGCGCCGTCACCCGAGCGATCGAACAGCGCCTCGGCACCTCGCTGCGCCCTGCGCTCGAAGGCCAGGAGGCGCGCGTTTTCTTGGGCGACGGCTACGTGGTCAAGGTCTACGGTCCCCACGAGGTCCACCTGCCCCGTCTCGAGGCCAGGAACCTCGCCCGCGCCGGCCTTAGCGCCTGGCTCGTCGACGTCTGGAACCCGGAAGCGCTGAACGGCTACGCCGCTTTGGTGCTGCGGCGTTTTCCGGGCCGTCCCTTCGCACCGGAGCGCTTCGATGGCCGCTCCCTGGCCCGGCTGGCGGGCTTCGTGCTGCGGCTGCACCGGCTTCCCGAACCGGGCAGGACCTCGGCGGAGCCGGTGCGGCGACGGCTGGAGCGCTTTCGTGAGAGCCTGGCCGACGTGCCCGCCGCGCTCGAGGCAATCGCCGCGCTCGAGCCGCGGCTGCAGCCGCTGGGCGGCGTGCCCCACGCCTTCGTCCACCACGACCTCTGGGCCGGCAACGTGCTGCTGGCCGAGGGCGGGGCGGTGCTGGTGGTGGACTGGAGCCGCGCCGGACCCGGCGACCCGGCGCGCGACCTCGCCATCCTGACGACCGGCAGCCTCAGCTTGCTGCCGCACGAACGCTGCCTGGAGGCCCTGGGCAAGATCGTGCGCTGCTACCCCAAGCCGCTGGACGTGTGGCGGCGGCTGGCACTGTGGATCCCTATCACTTTCTTGCACGACCTCCACTGGTTCCGCGAAAAGGAGCCCGAGGGCTTCGAGGCGGCGCTGGCCGACAAGCTGCCGCGCATCGAGCGCGCCTTACACGAGTTTCCCAGAACCCCGTGGTAGCGTGATGGGGATGAAGGTAACCACGGTCGATCACCCCCTGGTGCAGCACAAGCTGGCCCTCATCCGCGACAAAAACACCGGCAGCAAGGATTTCCGCGAGCTCATGGCGGAGGTCAGCATGCTCATGGCTTACGAGGCTACCCGCGACCTCGAACTCGAGGAGACCGTCGTCGAGACGCCTGTGGCCCCGGCTAAGGTCAAGGTGCTGGCGGGAAAGAAGCTGGCGCTGGTGGCCATCCTGCGCGCGGGGCTGGTAATGGTGGACGGCATCCTCCGCCTCATCCCCGCAGCGCGCGTAGGGCACATCGGCCTCTACCGCGATCCAAAGACGCTCGAGCCCACTCAGTACTACGCCAAGCTGCCGCCAGACATCGCCGAGCGCCGCATCTTCCTCACCGACCCCATGCTCGCCACCGGCGGCTCGGCGGCCCGCGCCCTCGACGTCCTCAAAGAAAAAGGGGCGACGCAGATCAAGCTGATGAGCATCATCGCCGCCCCCGAGGGCATCGAGCGGGTGATGAAGGCCCACCCCGACGTGGACATTTGCGTCGCTGCGGTGGACGAGCGCCTCAACGAGAAGGGTTACATCGTCCCCGGCCTGGGCGACGCCGGCGATCGGATTTATGGAACGAAATGAGCACGTGGTACGTGGTGCGTAATACGTAGTCCAACCCAAACCACGCACCACGAACCACGCACCGCGCACTGCCCATGCCCACCTTCCTCCGCCACTACCTCGAGTCCTTGGGAATCGCCGACCCCACGGGCAGCGGCTGGTGGACCGTGGTTCTCACCTTCCTGGTGGCAGCGGTGGTCACCTGGCGCAGCGTGCCGGGGCTGGTGCGCTTCGCGCTCAGGGTCGGCTGGGCCGACCAGCCGGGCGAGCGCCGCATCAACACCGCGCCGCTGCCGAACGTGGGCGGCCTGGCCGTCTTTGGCGGCGTGGTGCTCGCCCTCACCGCGGCGCTGCTGTTGCGCCCCACCGTGCTGGACGACGTACTGCTCAAGCTGCTCGTCATCCTCTTCGGCGGCTCGCTGATGGTCCTCCTGGGCTTCATCGACGACCAGTACGAGCTGCCCGCCTTCTTCCGCCTGGTGGTGCAGGTCGCCGTGGCGCTGCTGCTATACGCCGGCGGCGTGCGCATCGACGCCACCTTTGGCTCGCCCGTGGACCCCGCCTTCTCGCTGGGCTTGACCGTGCTCTGGATAGTGGGCATCACCAACGCGGTCAATCTGCTCGACGGGGTGGACGGCCTCGCCGGCGGCGTGAGCTTGATAACCGCGGTCTTCCTGCTCGCCGCCAGCGCCCAGTTCGAAACCCGCGCCGCGGCCACGCTGCTGCTCGCTGCGGTGGCGGGGGCGGTACTGGGCTTCTTGCGCCACAACCTACACCCCAGCCGCATCATCCTCGGCGACGCCGGGGCCTACTTCCTGGGCTATGTGCTCGCCGCCACCGCGATTTTGGGCAACCTCAAGATCAGCACCGTCTGGGCCCTTGTGCCCACGGCGCTCTTCCTGGCCATCCCCATCCTCGATACCACCCAGGTGGTGCTGCGGCGGCTGGCGGTGCGCAAGAACCCGCTGGCCCACCCCGGCAAGGACCACCTGCACCACTGGCTGCTCGCGCGCGGCCTCGACCAGCACCGCGTCGCCGTGGTGCTCTGGGGGCTGACGCTGGCGAGCGGCACCGCGGCCATGCGCGCCCAGGGAATGAGCTGGACCGTCACGCTCACCAGCGCCGCGGGGGCGGCGCTGCTGCTCGCCTTCGCCAGCTGGCGCCGCCGCCGCGCGGCCAGGAGGGGTTCGTGAAGACCGTCACCCTCGCCTTCGGCACCCGGCCCGAAGCCATCAAGATGGCCCCCGTGCACCGCGCCCTCGCCGCCCGCGGCGACCTGCGGGTACGAGTGCTGCTCACCGGTCAGCACCGCCAGCAGCTAAAGCAGGCGCTGGCGGTCTTCGGGATCGCGGCCGACCGTGACCTCGAGGCGATGACCGAGCGCCAGCGGCTGCCCGACCTCTTCGGACGCATCGTTCCCGCGGCGGCGCGGGCGCTGGAGGAGCTGGAGAGCGACTACGTCCTCGTCCACGGCGACACCCTCACCACCTTCGCGGTCGCCTGGGCCGCCTTTCTGGAGGGGATCCCCGTGGGCCACGTCGAGGCGGGGCTGCGCAGCGGGCGGCTGAACGAGCCCTTTCCCGAGGAGGCCAACCGCCGCCTCACCGACGTCCTCACCGACCTCGCCCTCGCCCCCACGCCCACCGCGGCGGCCAACCTGCGGGCCGAAGGCCACGACCCCGAGCGCGTCGTCGTCACCGGCCAGACAGGCGTCGACGCGGTGCGCTTCGCCGCCGCCCGCGGCCGCCTGCCCGGGGACCTGCCCCCCGGGCCCTACGTGACCGTGACGCTGCACCGGCGCGAGAACTGGCCCCGGCTCGCCGGCCTGGCGGCGGCGCTGGCGCGGGTGGCGCGGGCGCACCCGCAGTTCACCTTCGTCTACCCGGTGCACAAGAACCCGGTGGTGCGCGAGGCGGTGCGGCCGGCGCTCGCGGGTCAGCCGAACTTCGTGCTGCTCGAGCCACTGGAGTTTTCCGAAATGGCCGCGCTGCTAGCGGCAAGCGAGCTGATCGTCACCGACTCCGGCGGCCTCCAGGAGGAGGGGGCGGCCCTGGGCGTGCCGGTGGCGGTGGCGCGCAACGTCACCGAGAGGCCGGAGGGGGTGGAAGCGGGGATCCTGCGGCTCGCCGGCAACGACCCCGAAAAGCTCGCGCACGCGGTGGACGCGCTGCTGAACGACGCCGACCTGCGCGCCCGCATGGCCGCCGCCCCCAACCCCTACGGCGACGGCCGCGCGAGCGGCCGTGTCGCCGCGGCGGTGGCCTGGCGGCTGGGGCTGGGGCCGCGGCCGGAGGACTGGACGCCTAGCGCAGCGGCCGGCCCAGACGCTGGGTGAGTCGCCCCACGCCGTCAATCTCGGCGGCTACCTCCGCGCCCGGCTGGGGCCAGCGCTCGCACTCGAGCGCCGAGCAGCCCGGGAAGGTGCCGGTGGCCAGCACCGCGCCGGCCTCGAGCGGCTCGCCAAACGAGGCGTAGGCCACGGCCTCGCCCAGGTCGAAGCGGGGCCCGGCCGCCGAACCCTCGCAGACGACCTCGCCATCGAGCCGCACCCGCCCCCCTAGCCGCTGCCAGTCGGGCAGCACCTCGTCGGGCGTCACCACCTCGGCGGCTATGCCGGTGGCGAAGTTCTTGGCCTTGCCGGGACCGAAGCCCGAGCGCATCTCGGCAGCCTGAACGTCGCGGGCGGAGTAGTCCTTGATCACGAAGAAGCCGCCTATGGCCGCGAGGGCCTGGTCCGGGTCCGCATTGCGCAGCGGCTGCGCCAGCACGAAGCCGAGCTTGAGCTCGTAGTCGAGCGCGCGGGTGTAGGCGGGCCAGGGCACCTCGGCTCCCTCGGTTAGGAAGGCGCGGGGGTTGCCCAGGTAGTGGATCGGCCGCCGGTACCACAGCGCCGAGGGCCGCACCTTGGCGTGGGGGCGGCCGGTGACGCGCTCGTAGAGCTGGACGAAGCGGTGGGCCCGGGGCATGAAGCGCTTGAGCCAGCCCTTGGTGGCGCCGATCGCGTGGGCCTCGTAGAGCATGAAGTCGCGAAAGCTCGTCGGTTCGAAGGGCAGCAGCGCCCCCTCGCGAACCGGCCCGGGCGGCCGGCCTTCACCGTAAGCCCGGTCGAGCAGCTCGGCCGTGCGCTCCCGCAGGGCCGCCCCTTCCGCCAGGAAGGTGAGCAGGTCGCGGGCGGCCCGACCCAAGGCGTCCTCGAAGGGGGCGAGGGGGTACCAGGCGCCCGCGTGCCAGGCGGCCACGCTGGCCTCGCCGGTTTTCATCCGCAAACGTTTCAGCCGCATCGCCCGCCCCCTAGTCGAGGATGGCCACGACCCGCGCTGGCCCGGCGCTGGCGCGCTCGATCTTGAGCGGGAAGGCGGCCACCTTGAAGCCGAAGGGCGGGAGCGCGTCCAGATTCACCAGCCGTTCGATCTGGGCGTAGGGCAGGTCGGCCTGGTGCGCCGCCCAGAAGACGCCGGGGCGTTTTTCCCGCAGCGCCGCCTCCGCCTGCAGGTCCAAGGGCGCGTCCCAGCCCCAGGCGTCGATGCCCATCACCCGCACGCCCCGGTCGAAGAGCCAGCGGGTGGCCCCGGGGCTGACGCCGGGGCCCATCAAAAAGTAGTCGGGGTGGCCGTAGAAGGCGTCCATGCCGGTGCGCACGAGCACGATGTCGAGCGGCTTGAGGGTGTAGCCGATGCGCTCGAGCTCCGCCTCGAGGTCGGCCGCCTCGACCACCTGGCCGCGCTCGCGGCCCGTCATGTCGAGCACCACGCCGTCTGCGAAGAACCACTCGAGCGGCAGCCGGTCCACCGTGGCCGCGGGCTCGCCGGCGACGCGGCTGTTGTAGTGGTAGGGCGCGTCCACGTGGGTGGCGTCGTGGGTGCCGAGCCGGGTGATCGTCTCGACGGCCCAGCCTTCGCCGTCGCGCAGCAGCTCGGGCGGCACCCCGAAGAGGGCCTGGATCTGCCCGGCGCCGGTGGCGTGTGCGGCATAGACGATCTCGGTCTTGAAGAACTCGGGCGTTTCCTCGGGGCTGTTCGCGATCGTCGCGGACAGATCGATGAAGCGTGGCATTTGAGGGCAGCCTACCACGAAGCGCGGGCCCGGCGCGCCGCCCACGTGCGCACCCCGGCCCAGCCCGCGAAGGCCAGCAGGCCCAGCACCCCCGCGGCGGCGCGGCCGCCCAGCACGTCCATGAGCCAGCCCGTGAGGTACGACCCCGGAGGCCCGGAGCCTAGCAGCGCCAGCATGTAGATCGAGATCACCCGGCCCCGCAGCTCGTCGGGAACCGCGGTTTGGATCAGGGTGTTAGTGCCCACCAGGGTGAGCACCATCCCCAGACCCGCGAGCCCCATCACCGCCGCCGCCGCCCAGGGGCCGAGCGGCAGGGAGAGCAGCAGGTGGGCGGCCACCAGCACGCCCACCCCGTAGTCGATGCGCCGGGGATGGAAACCGCGCGCCAGCGCCTGCCCCAGCGCGCCCACCAGCGCTCCTGCCCCCATGGCGCTCATGATGCCGCCGTAGCCCTCGGCGCCCAGACCCAGCACCAGGCGCGCGTAGGCCGGCACCAGGGTCTGGAAGTTGATGGCGAAGGTGCCCACCCAGAAGATCAGCACGATCGCCGAGAGCACCTCGGGGGTGCGGCGCACATAGGCGAGGCCCGCGGCCAGCTGCGCCAGCGGGTTGCCCCGCGTTCCGGCCGCGGCCAGTCCCACCGGCACCACGCCGAGGAAGGCGAGCATGGGAAAGAAGGACAGCCCGTTGATCAGGAAGGCCCAGCCCATCCCCAGACGCGCGATCAGCAGGCCGGCGATCGCGGGGCCCGCCAGGCGCGCGACGTTGAAGCTGAAGGAGTTGAGGGCGATCGCGCCGGGGTAGCGCTCGCGGCTCGCCAGCTCCACCGTGAAGGCCTGGCGCGTGGGCAGGTCGAAGACGTTGGCCAGCCCGTAGAGGGTGGCGAAAACGAGCACCCAGCCGTAGGTGATCTGACCGGTGAAGAGCAGCGCCGCCATCGCCAGCGCCAGCAGGGCCATGCTGCCCTGGGTGATGCGCAGCAGGGTGCGGCGCGGCCAGTGGTCGGCCAGTACCCCCGCGGGCAGGCTGAAGAGCAGCGAAGGAGCGAACTGCAAGGCCACCACCAGGCCCAGCCGCTCGGCCGAACCGGTGAGCTCGATTACCAGCCAGGCCTGGGCGGCCGACTGCATCCAGGTGCCCAGCTGGCTGACGAAGAGGCTGATCCAGTAGTTACGGTAGTGGGGGTCGCGAAGCAGCTCGAGCGCCGACACCCCTCCAGCCTACCGTAAAACTGACCGACCGGTCATTCTTCGTTCGAAAGCGCCAGTACAATAGTTGCGGCGCGGCTCGATACCAGCAGACTAAGGCTTCCGCCGCCCCAGCGCCACCGCCAGGGCCAGCAGCGCGAACCCGGCCAGGCTGACCTCGAAGACGGGCCAGAACAACCCCACGCCCGCGGCCGCGAGCAGCAGCCGCTCGTATGGCCTCGCCTCGCGGAACAGATAGCCTTCCAGCGCCGCCGCGAAGGCCCAGAGCCCCAGAAGCCCCCGCACCAGATCAAAGGCGATCTCTCCGGGCGAGCCCGTAAACATGATGCCGGGGGCGTAGACCATGAGCAGAGGGATCAGGTAGAGGCCCTTGGCGAACTTCCACGCCTGCACCCCGGCGCGCATGGCGTCGGTGCCCGCGAGGCCGGAGGCGGCGTAGGCGGCCAGGGCCACCGGCGGGGTGACGTTCGAGTCCTGGCTGTACCAGAAGACGATCAGGTGGGCGATAATGAGCGGCACACCCAGGTCCTGCAGCGCCGGCCCGGCGAGGACTACGAGGACGATGTAGGAGGCCGTGACCGGCAGCCCCATCCCCAGCACCAGGCTGGCGAGCGCCACCAGCAGCAGCGCCAGCAGCAGGTGGCCGCCCGAGGCCGAGACGACCAGGTGGCTGAACTTGAGGCCCACCCCGGTCAGGCCCACGACCCCAACGACGATTCCTGCGGCGGCCGTGGCCACCGAGACCGGGATGGCGGCGATGGCGCCGGAGATCAGGCCCTCGAGCAACCTGGGGAGGTTGAGCGGGCTGTAAGGGCTGAGGCTGCTCGCGAAGACCATTCCCACCACCAGGTAGAACTGCCAGCGCGCGAAGCCGTGGCTCGGCTGGAAGCCGATGTAGAGCAGATAGCCCATGGCGGCGAGGTGTAGCGCCAGGTGCAAAAGCCGGCCCGCGGGGCCGCCCGGCCGCGGCCGCAGGTTGCTGGCCAGGACGATGGCCAGCACGCCGATGAAGCCCACCTTCATCGCGCTCACGCCCTTGAAGAGGTAGTAGACAAGGATAAAGAGCGGGATCAGGTAGTGCCACCCCCCTGCCAAAACCTTGCGCGCCGGCGGCAGCTCGCTGGCAGGCAGGCCCCGCATGCCGCGTTTGGCGGCGATCAGGTCCACGAAGAGGTAGACGGTGAGGAAGTAGAGGATCGCAGGGACGATCGAGAGCTTGACGACGGTCAGGTAGGGGGTCTGGGTGTACTCGGCGATCAGGAAGGCCCCCGCCCCCATGATTGGCGGCATGATCTGCCCGCCGGTGCTGGCGGCGGCCTCCACACCCGCGGCCTCCTCGGGCCTGTAGCCCAGCTTCTTCATCAGGGGGATGGTGAAGGCGCCGGTGGTGACCACGTTGGCGATGGCCGAGCCCGAGAGCGAGCCCATGAAGGCGCTGGCGACCACGCTGGCCTTCGCCGGGCCGCCGCGGCTCTTGCCGGCGAGGGCGTAGGCCAGGTCTATGAAGAACTTGCCCGCGCCGGTGGCCTCGAGCAGCGAACCGAAGAGGATGAAGATGAAGACGAAGGTCGCGGCCACCCCCAGGGGCACGCCGAAGATTCCCTCGGTGGTCAGGTAAAGCTGCCCCACCAGCCGCTCGGTACCGTATCCCTTGTGCGCCAGCACCCCGGGCATGTGGGGGCCGTAGTAGGCGTAGGCGATGAAAAGGGCGGCGATGATCGTCATCGGCCAGCCGATGGCGCGCCGCGTCGCCTCGAGCACGAGCAGTACCGCCAGCACTCCCATGTAGACGTCCGAGGGCTCCCACCAGCCGAA
>Ga0256835_1000578_pt1 | contig 26398 bp, 23 predicted proteins | sample PIR30metaG_FD_185972 | JGI IMG/M metagenome (GOLD analysis project Ga0256835, IMG submission 185972) | Hydrothermal vent microbial communities from East Pacific Rise, Pacific Ocean - PIR-30 | ecosystem: Environmental > Aquatic > Marine > Hydrothermal vents | place: Pacific Ocean: East Pacific...
TACTAATATTCACGTTTATTCCATTATGTAGTTATGCTGAAGATTCTTCTTATCCCTCATACTACTATTTGCTTTCATCTGTTCCAGTTACAATCAATATATCCCAAAGCCAAGACAATACTTATCAAAAATTTATGCCTTACCCTAAAATAACGCTTCATAAAGGGCAATTATTAGCATTAGAAATCAAGGTATCTCATACCACAAAAATTAGGCTTACAACTTCAAAATTAGGTCTTATAACAGAGGAGTTAATTCTGCCTGAAAAAATATTCTTTTGCCCATTGACGCAGTGGGAAAAAAAAGACATCAATTTAGACGTAATCATAGAAGTAATGTCAATAGAAATTTCTACTATCGAATTAGTCCTAAAAACGTTTCAAATAGTATATTCTTCTCAACCCAAAGGGACCATTACTGCATTATCATTTTATGAAGGAGTAAAAGATCAATTCTCAGTAATAGGAGTAATTCTTCCCCCAATAGAAATCCAAGCAGTTCTTCAATTAACTATTAGTCCGGTCCCCAAAAATATTACTCTGAATAATATTCCTTTACAAAAATCTCCTGATGGGAAAATTAGAGTTCAACTTTCAAAAAATGCTTTGTACATGGAATTTTTGGTCAATGGAAGTGTGTCTTGGGTATTGGCTGTTGTCCGGTACTTTTACTCTTTAACGCCTTCCACTGAAAAACAAAACTCCGATGTATTATTGGGAACGCTTAGTGTTTTATTATTCTTGATTCCTTTAGTTTTAAGACACCATTCTATACAAAAAGCTAGTAATAAAAGAGTCAACAACTTTTCTGAGAAACATAAATAAATAAAATAATAAAAAAAAGGTAAGAATCTTTTTTATTTTTTACTTGTTGGCTTTGATCCCATTTTTCTTCTGGGACAGAGGGAATAGTAGTTGGAAGCCAATACTGGCACAATATGCTAAGAGTTTTTTGTAGTAGTATTGATACAGGGCTAGAAAAGCTCGTCTTATAGTAATTGTGAATTTGTCCTATAAAATCCACTCTAAACCATACAAAAAATTGGTTTTTGGGATAATTGGGATAAGTCCTCTATAAGAAGCAGAAAACCACTTGCGAAAGCAATGTGTAGTTTACTTGAACATAGCGTATCAAACCAATTGATTAGTGATATCTTGATTATTAAACGAATCTACTCTCTTTATAAATAAGAACAATGGCTTTCTGTGAACTCTCCTAGCTTACGCGGGGGGCTTTCCGGCCGTGCTTTCACAGTGTTAAGGCAATCCCACGCGGGTCTATCAGTCCCAGAAGAAAAAGGGGATCAAAGCCAACAAGTAAAATTTCAGGAGATATTAAGAAAAATTAAGTTTATACTTGTAAATAGGTGTTAAGAATGGTGGCTCCTATATTTGATTTCCTCTTAGAATTAATTGTTTCCAGCTCAAGACTTATTATCCTCTTAATATTAGTTACCGCTGTAATATCAATTATTATACATGTTCTATTATTAATAATTGAACGCATAATAAAAATTTCTGTCCGCCCTATTGTTGACACCATTACGTTTCCAGGAGTATTAATGAAAAATGCATGGATCAAACTAATCGCACTTTTTTTTGGATACAATATTAACATGCCTATCCATTCAAGAAGTAATCAAAAAAGAATTGAAATGATATTATATCCTGTTGTTAGATCTCCTCTACATCTCTTTACTATTATTTTCTCACCATATCTAAATTTAGTATTTGCAGCTATATTAATTGCTACAAGGCATTTCATTATTAATTTATTACCACAAACAATTATTGCCGCATATAATATAGCTATAATTTATTTGTCTTTATCCATTGTAGTTTCCGGTACACCCACCGCACAAGATGTGTACTTATTCATAAGCACAATTGTACAAAATTCTCCTTGGTTCTTTATCTTAACCGTTTGGGGAATAATTGCAACGACCTTTATGAAACAAATCTTAGGGTTATTTCCTGCTATAACATTCATGACGTTCTATGAAATTTTATTAATACTTTTAGAGCTGAAAAATGATAATATCATAATTCATAGACCTAAAAAACAAAATTTCACCGCTAATAACTTCTATAATTATCTTCAAAATATTAAAGATAATAATTCAAAAATTATGATGATTATTATAGATCCAGAAAAAGAACGTGAAAATTAATTTAAAAAAGCGCTTCTCTCGATTTATAACTAAAATTCTTCTTTTTTTTATGAAAAAACAATTAAGTCGTAAAGTGAGTGAATTGTGATGAGACCGAAAGCCCGGTTGTTGGTTAGTATTACCTTGACCATACTGACTTATTTGATAGTTCCCCCTCCCGACATACTAAAAATGTTTACTTCAATAATGATTGGGCTTTCTTCATATTTCTTACTAAATACCTCCTCAGAATTAAAAGAAAATAATTTTTCTAAAAAGATTGTTTATGAAAAAATAAATTCTTCTTATAAAAGAAATTATAGTATAGTTTCAGATAATGAGAAATTAAGAATAGAGGGCATTCCAATTACATTTTTTGATAACGGAGAAGATTGCTTATTAGTAGTTAACGATGATAAAAAAATAGTATTTTCATTTTTCTTTACAGAGAATAACAAAAGCCCATCTAAAAACGTCATTGTTATTCCTGAGGAAGAAGAAAAAACGGAATTAGAGTCTCTGTTAGATTAATGTTAGAAAAACACCAGAACTAAAGGGCGCAAATAATTAAAATAATTAATATATTTTCGAATAATTGCATATATTTGTGGGACTTATAATACTTTTTTCATGAAATAACAAATACTTTTTCAATCAAATGCACTAATTTGTTTTTGATGTTTATGGCTGGTTCCCAAGAATGCATGAAATATAAAAGAATCATTGGTTTTGCATGGGCGGGATGGATCTTTGATTTTTATGACCTAATACTCTATTCTTTTTTATTGATACATATAAAGACTGATTTTAATTTGACAAAAATTGAACTTGGTTTAGTATATTCTGCGTCCTTAGCAATAACTGCTGTTGGTGGAATTGTTTTAGGATGGGTCGGTGATAAAATTGGTAGAAAACCTGCAATAATATTATCAGTGTTAGTATTCACAATTGGGACTGTTTTCTCTGCAATTTCATGGGATCTTTATAGTTTGTTAATATTTAGAATTATTACTGGCTTCGGGATAGGTGGTGAATGGGCTGCGGGACATACTTTGGTTAATGAAACTCTATCAAAAGGCCAAAGGGGGAAAGCCAGTGCAATCATTCAGTCAGGTGCTCCTATTGGGGTAGCATTGGCTTCTATAACTGGGGGATTTATTACCCCTACAATTGGTTGGAGAGCGAGTTTTCTATTAGCCGCAGTTCCATCACTATTGTTAGTTATTTTGATGGTGTTATATCTCCCTGAATCACCAAAATTCTTAATATTTAAAGCGGAAGCGAGAGATAAGCATTTTATTGAGGGTAGAAAAATTCCTTCTGGAACTAGTTATGTTAGAGAAGCTACAAAGCACTCTTTACATTATCTGTGGGAAGTAAGGAAACCTCTCTTTTATGGAACTATATTATCTTTATGGGGCATGTTAGCTTACTGGGTAATTTTTTCGTGGACACCAGAGTATCTCGGGCAGATTGGCTTTACTGATGCAGAAATTGGTTATTGGATGTTATTATCACAGATTGGGGCGTTCATAGGATATCTTTCTTTTGGTTTTGTAGCTGATAAAACAGATAATTTCAAAATTACTTTTGCAGGATATGCGTTAACATTTTCTTTTGGAGTGCTAATTTTTATTCAAGCATTACTTAACAATAATCTCGAGATTTCCTTGATGGGCATATTCATAACGGGACTAGGAACTGGGTTTTTCTCAGGTTATGGTCCCCTTTATTCTAAAATATTTCCAACAAGGATTAGAAATACTTCTGCAAGCTTTTGTTTTAATACTGGTAGATTAGGTGCGTTCATAGCACCAATATTAGTCACATTCGCTTCAGAGATAATTGGGTTTGGTTATGCGATCGCCTTGGGTTCAATTTTTGGATTACTAGTTGCATTATGGGTATTAATTATCCCCATTAAAAAAGAACATTTGGACACTGAATTTCAAGAAGAAACATTATTCTTAACTCAATCAATTATCTCATAAATTTCTCTTCTGTTATTAGTAGCTATTTCCCGCATATTCTACTTAAATTATCACTGGCTTACGCACTGGTTTTTATTATTCATTTAGAAAAGTTGCTCGGTATTCTCCTATTTTCCTTGTAGAGTATGATGGGTTAGAAGTAAGTATCGGTTATCTTTTCCCCTTCACTATTTACCTCCCCATGAATCTAGCATATTTAGGGATTCTATAACTTTATCGTCTTCTAATTTGTATTTATATTAAGTCTTGGGATAGATAATTGTTTTTGATACCTCTTACCTCTTAGAAAGGATTTTATGCAGAGTGAGTTAAAAAGTAATGACTAGTAATTATTGTATGAATTGCTCTTGCTGCTAAAAAAGAGGTGATCTCTGAAACATCATATTTAGGTATATATTCAGAAATCTCCATGCCAATAGTTTTACCTGCTAACTCATTTAAAAAGAAAAATACTTGTTGAGGAATTAATCCCATTGGTTCAGGATTTCCAACACCAGGTGCAACAGAAGGATCAAAGACATCTAAGTCGATACTTACAAAAATCGCATTGGACTCTTCGGCGATCTTTATACCTAAGTCTCTTATTTCTGAAATACTTTGTTTTAAAATGTCTTTGGCCCAGAAAATGGTGGTATTTAATGCTTCTATGGATTTTTTTTCTTCTATGGAAATTGCTCTTAGGCCAAATATTATTATTTTTTCAAATTCATTATTCATAATAGCCCTTTTAACCGCACATGCATGAGAATAAGCATTTCCTTCATATTCATTACGGAGGTCTGCATGTGCGTCCAGTACCACTAAAGTGCTTTTTGGAGGTAATGCTTTGCTATTAGCTGCAAGTATACTATGTTCTCCTCCAATTATAATTGGGTACATGTTTTTTCTTAATATATTATTGGTTGTTTTGGAAATAGTATTTATTTTACTTTTTATGTTTTCCTTTTCCCAATTTAAGTCTCCTGCATCATAAATAAGTAATTCTGCAATATCTTGGTGGTTAAATATGTTCAGAGTTTCGATGTTTGCATTGGCTTTTCTAATTGCCCGAGGAGCATCTTTATACCCATTTCTATAAGAACCGGTTTCATCTAATGGAGCACCAAATACAAAGTATTCAGCTTTTTCTATTTTTGCTTGAAACCCACCGAATGGATATTTAGTTGGGATAAAAGAAGTCATTGTTTTTCTTTTAGATTTTGATCATTTAAACATACGGTTATTTTCTTCACGGCATAAATCCTTGCCTTTTCCTTCTCCATAATAAGATCCTACCCCTCTGATTATTACTACAGGAATCGCTTCGTCGCTTTCACCCATTATTATCTCTGCAGCGCTAGCCAGTTCGTCCCCAATAGCTATTTGAGTAACTCTTAAAACATAATCAAACAGATCTTTTTTTCCGATCTCCGTTTTAATTGAAAAAACATTATATGTACCAATAGCGACGTTTATTGCTCCTTTTCTCAAAGTCCTTCCTAGCGTATCACTAATGATGATTCGTGGTTCAAAACCAAGTATTTTGCCGATTTTTTTTCCTACTTGTTCGGCTAATTCATCAGGGTCTCTAGGAAGTAAAATTACAGTTCCTGGCTCAGCATTAGAACGATCAACACCAGCATTTGCAGCAACATGGGAGTAATAATTTTCAGTAATCATTATTCCTCTTTGTAACTTGATCAATTTTGCCTGGTCAAGTACTACCTGTACATGTCGAGGGTCTTTATCATAAGATTTTGCAATCGCAAGAGCTAAGGGAGTCGGCTCGATTTTTTTAAGGTCTGCAACATATCCTTTTGCACGAGACAGAATAGTGTGTGCAATAACTATTATGTCCTGAGAATTGATATCGGGTAATTCTTCTAAAATTTTTTTAGCAATTATTTCTTCAACAGCATCTCCAAGCTTAATTATCGGTATTCCCGTTATCCCTATTATCTCAATTTTGTTGTTAGTCAAGCGATGACACTCCAAATTATTTATTTTTAATTGGATTCTTTTTTCTATTCTATTTATATAGGTAGATTTTTACAAAATGCATTTCTTATAATTTTATATTGTGTATATCTATGCGACTATATTAACTCTATCGACAGAAAATCTTCTTTCAATGTAAAAAGAAGTGACAAAAACTTACCGTCTCACATTGTTGTATTTATTAGACATACATATTTAATGTATGACTGAACCAACTCATTTTGTAGGACTTGTAAAAGATAATAAAATCCATAAACTATTTCAGATAATTTCTTCCTCACAAGATAAAGAAGCGATTCTGAGGACAAGTGCTATTGATAAAAAAGAAAACCATTTGCGAAAGTCATGGTAGGTTATTTAGAAATATATGTTAAGGTTCATGTCACTTATTTTTTCATGATAAGAAAAGATTTGATAAACCTATTATTAGACCGGCCGACGAGGTTGTCCGATTTAGCGCAGATATTAGACGTTTCGCCCAAGGACTTGGCTAACGACCTCGATCATTTGTTTAAGTCTTTAAAACGATCGGACTATAAGATCGTTGTTAAACCTGCTACTTGTTTAAAATGTGGTTTTATCTTCTCAAAAAATAAACTTACTAAGCCTAGTAAATGTCCTAAATGCAAATCCACTTGGATTGATGATCCATTAGTTAAAATAGTCAGAAAATGAGATTGTTAACCCCGTTGCAGTTATAAGGATGGACTAGTAATTTCAGTACATGTTACTTGCAGGAATATTATCTATAATAATTGGTTATTTTTTGGGATCTATCCCAACAGCTTATTTAGTAAGTAAGTATGGCTATGGAATAGACATTAGAAAAGTAGGATCTGGTAATGTAGGAGGTGCAAATGCCCTTAGAACAATGGGTACCAAAGCTGGCCTTATAGTAGTTATTGTAGATGTCGGAAAGGGGACCGTAGCTGTTTTAATTGCTAAATATTTACTAAAATTACCCACCTTGAATAATTTTAATTATTTTGATTTGTCTTATTGGGGGTGGTTAGGACTAGTAGGCATTGCTGCGGTCTTGGGGCATTGTTATCCCGTATGGTTGAAATTCCAAGGTGGAAAAGGTTGGGCAACAACTATTGGTTTTACCTTAGGTTTAGGATGGCTTCCTTTCTTGTTAGTATTTATCCCCTGGGTTTTTATCGTGCTTATTTCGGGTTTTACTTCCTTGGCAAACATTTTAATTGTGATACTACTTCCTTTTGCCTTAAGAGTAGCAATTCCTGATAACACATTATTTGCAGTAAGCTTATTATTTATGCCAATTATCTGGTGGAGGCATAGAGAAAATATTTCTCGTTTATTAGAGGGTAATGAAAGGAGAATATGGAAAAAAGAGCTGGCAATTAAAAAAAATGGTGAACAAGAAAAACAAGGAGAAAATAAAACTACGGAGGAGAAGAAGTAATTAGCTTAAAAATTTAAAAATAAGCCGTTTTTTCAATATAAATTTATAGTTAAAGAATTACTACTACGTGATTTTTACGTTTTTATTTTAATACGTCTAATTTTATCGGGGCTATTTTTTTATATGTGTTTACTATGTCTGAAAAGGTTTCGTATTCATTAAGTTCTAAAAGATTTATTCCAAATAATTGTTGATTCTTCTTTAGAAAGCAGTTAATAAGTTTTTTATCTTCTTCTCGGAGATCGAATATATCTCCACCGTTTAATTGATCTTTCTCGATCATGTTTTTAGGATCTCTTATGTAAATCGCTCCTCCTGAAGCTAAAGAAAACAAATTACTGCCGTGATATGGTGTAGGTATTTGTCTTACTTCTCCATTTTCATCGAAGAATACCGCATTAACAATAACAAAACCTCCTCCTTTTAGAGGATCTCCTGCCATAAACGACTCCGCCAAATAATCTAAACTTGTGCCATTAATGACAACTTTAGGTTTACCTACAGCATTAATAAGTGGCCTTCCGGCAGTATTTCCTAAAACATAGATCTCACCTCCTTTAGCACCATATAAAAATGCTTGTCCTACATCACCATAAATAACTAGTTTTCCTCTCCGCATGATTTGTCCTACTTGATCTTGTGTTGAACAATGAACATAGACTTCTGCCCCATCTAAACCAGATCCTAAATAATCCCCTGGATTCCCATAGACATCAACCCTCAAGTCTTCAGTATTTGGCCCCAGTCCTGAACAGCAAAATCTTTGGCCTCTCCAGTCAAAAGTATATATCCTTTTCCATCCTTTTTTATATGCCTCTATAATTATTCTTGCTGCGGAACTGTTTCCCTCAGCTGGAAAATCTCGGATGTCAATTGCCAAAGAAGCGTCCATTTGTTTTGGAGGTTCCAGTTTGTTTTTAATATCCCAGTTAAGTAAATAGATCCTACTTTTTTCTTCGGAGTTTATTAAGGGAAGACTTCGAAAGAATGAAAATAATTCTTGTTCTATTTTTGCTCGTGCCCATCCTACGTTATTATATTTTGATAAATGAAGACGATCTAGTAGAAAAGTATAGTACGTGATAATCTCTTCGATGTTAATATGTTTCCCACGGATGAGTGTTAACAACTGGTCTAAATTATTTGCTTTGCTAATAATTTTATTGAGCCTCTCTGAAAAATCATTTACATTTTCAAAAGCCTTCGCTGGTACTAACTCGTCTTTAGCAGGCTTCCTTACTTTTATTTTTTCTCCAAACTTATTTTTGCATATTAATTGAATATTTTTTTCATTAAACGTGTTTTCTAAACTGAAAACAAAAGCTCCTCCATCGGTATGACTTCCTCCACGAGCTACCCAATATTTATCGGCTTTAGCATAGAATCTCTTATCTTCATTAGATAGGCTTGCTAAGAATGCATCTATCGCTTGTCTTTCTGAAGCTACTAAACCAATTGTGGCGTAGTCATTTTGCTGTATGGCAAATACCTGTGGTCTTAACATTGAAGTGTCAGTGATTCCGATTAATTCTATATTAGTATTTTTAGTATTAGAATATCCAATTATAAAAAACCATGGGCCGTCAGGAGATCCATGAAAATGTTTTGTTTGTATTGCTTGATACTTAAGTTGTTTATCTCCGGGTAGTAATTTAAAGTCCCTTTCTGTAGTTGGTGCCATAGCTTCTATTACAGACTCTAAGGTATATCCATATACTCTTTTCCAAAGGTCAAACAAGTAAATAGCGACTTCTGTGTCTGTAAGAAATAACGGTTCAATTTGTTTTTGTTTTAGATATTGAGTTATTGAATAATAATTTGAAAAATCCCCGTTATGCACTAAAGCAGAGTTAACAGATACAAATGGATGTGCTCCACCAGGATGCCAAACTCTTCCTTTTGTTGGATAACGATGATGACCGATCCAGATATTTCCCTCAAAATCTTCTAATTTATAATATCTTATTACGTCATGAGCATATCCTACAAGTTTGAAAACAACAATATTTTTTCCAGCAGATAACACAAAAGCTTTTTTTTCACCTAAAGACGCATAAAACTGATTATTTAATTTATATGTGACTTGAAATATTATTTCATCATCTATTTCTTTGATATCAATATCATGTAATTTATTATTTTCAATGAATTTTTTTCTCCAATTATTCTTAACAGAACAAAAGTATCGTTTTATTTTAGGAGGGCTCGTTTCTAGACCTAAAGATTCATAGTTATCTAGTGTATCAACCCAATATTCTTTAGATATTTCTAAAAAGGGCTTAATATTTTCGTTCTCTAATGTTTCTACTATTGTGTCATCTAGAAAAGCAATTTGTAGAATATATTTTTCTTTTAATTCCTCTTGTGAAACACCTAACTGTCTTGGATTTAACCCTAAAACAGCAACGCCTCCGCCTTTACCGTTACCACGATTTTTCATCTGGATTAAAGCATCAAAAAAATATTTTCCTTTTAGTTTTTGTGTGCTAGCCACACCAATAACACCACAGCCGCCTTCTGCGGCTTCCAATCTATGAGATGACAAATTATTACTTGTTTTAATAAGGTGTTTTCTAGAAAAAATGAGTTTTCTTATTTTTTCTTCTTGCATTTTTAGAACACCTGCTTCTTATAATAAAGAACTTCATTTTTTCCGACTAATTCTCTTATTGAACTTAGACCTAAAGCCGCCAAAATTTTTCGCCATTGTATTATCCAAGATTTATACATGTTGATTATCCTTTTTGAACCCCAAATTGGGTCTATAAATAAGGATAGCTCCGGATCTGTGGTTGTTATTCCTATTTGACAGCCTCTACCTCTCTCACAATTACCACAATGAGTACAACCTACTGCAACTGCTTCACTAGTGCCTATCACGACCCCATCTGCTCCAAGAGCAATTGCTTTCGCCGCGTCAAAAGCAGTTCTTATTCCTCCACTTGCTATTAATGTAACGTCATCCCGAACTCCTTCTTTAATTAAGTATTTATGGACAATAGGAATCGCATATTCTATGGGCATAGCAATATTCTTCTTAGCAATTTCCGGAGCAGCACCAGTACCTCCATATGCTCCATCAATATGTATTATTTCTGCCCCTGCATAATAACTACCAATTGCGACCATATCTACATCTCGAGGCGTAGATACTTTCACAGATACCAATGCGTAGGGATTGATAGTTTTAACCCAATCTACATGTTTTTTGTGATCTTCTACAGAATATACACTATGGAATGGAAATGGAGAATATAAACTTGTAAATTCTGTTGACTCACGCATTTTGGCTACTGCTGCAGTAACTTTGTCAGCAAGTAAGTGCCCACCAAGTCCTGGCTTAGCACCTTGAGCATATTTGAATTCTATAACTGGTGCTATTTGTAACGTTTCTTCTCTAACACCAAACATGCCAGTCGCCAACTGGACTATTATATGATCTTTAAACTTCATTAGAGGTTCAGGGTATCCCCCTTCACCGGTACATGTTAATGTCCCCAATTCTTTAGCGGCCATAGCTCTTGAAATCATGAAATTCAAGCTAACAGAACCAAAGGACATTCCCCCGCCATATGCTGGAATTTTAATATCAAGTTTTCTCCCGACTTTTTTCTTATTTAACGAGATACTTAGATCAATATTCTTTTCATCTGTCCTACTAATCTCGGTCTCAAGGATTTCTTTTTCTCTTTTAAAATGTATACAATCAAAACCACCTTTAGAAGCGCCAGTTAAGTAATTTAAACCATTATTGGGAGGGTTCCCGTTTTTTGCTTGATAATAAGTTGAAAGAATCAGGTCTGAAGTCCATCGGACATTTCCCATGCCTGATGGAACGCCATATTTAAGACTCGGTAAGACATCTAATCCATTTCTTATGTTATTACTATGTTTAGCAACTTTTTTCGCTAAAATTTTATCATTAACGCCATTCAAGGTCTCCAAACGCCTCCTGTTCTAATTCATAATGAAACATGGCTCTGCCAATATCCCCCCTTAATCTTCTTACGTCTTTCATTCCCATTGCACTAAGAATTTCTATTAGTTGACTGTGCCAAGAAGAAATTAAATTTAATAATCGTTTTTTTCCCCATGAAATGTCTATTTTCTCTTCTTTAAGCTGGTCATGATCTCTGTTTATTACTTCTCCTACAAATTCAAGCTGAAGTGCAACCGCTACAGAAGTGTCTATAGATATTGCATCTGCACCCATAATAATCGCTTTTGGGACATGTTCAGCCATAGTTATCCCCCCACCAGCAATAATAGTAATTTCTTCCCTAATCGAATTATTAACAAGCAAAGAATGTAAATCATAAATCACGTTTTTGATAAATTGCTTCTTTCCACTCTTTGAGAATATCCCATGATAATTTGACACTATATGTACGCCATCAATTATTTTTTCTCTAAAATTTTCTACAATATCATCAAAATTGTTACTTTTAGTAATTCTATAAAATACAATACTTTTATTGAACTGCTCTCTGATTTCTGGCAATAATGTCTCAATTTCAGGGTTAATTTCGATCATTAGTGGGGTGTATCTTAAATTTATTAATTTTTCAAAGTCATTTTTGGATTTTAGCAAGGGGACCCATAAACGGCGGTCACATGATGTTTTCAACTTTGAAAAAGCATCAATTGTTTCAATAAAAAGAGTTGGTATCTGCATACTTGCTAAGAGTATACTCTGTAACACTGTAACTTCTTTAATTAGTGGGGACATTGTGTCAAAGATTATAGGTACTGGGATTTTTACTATTCTAAAACTATTTTTTGCAATGTCTTGTTCTATTTTAGCCGAAAATTCTGCTTTTCGGCCTAGATCAATGGTAGTTGAAATGTATTCCCTACCATGTACACCATCTCTCGTTGGCCTAACTATTTCAGACATATCTGTCCACATTGAGTCCCAGCCATCACCAGCAAACGCACCTTTATAACCCATGCCCTTAATCGGGATTTTACCAGTTTTTGCCTCGTAATTAACAACGTACATTGGACTGGAATAAGCAGTACTTGGTGCTTTGGGAATCCAATAGCTATCTCCAAACTTCAAGAACTCAGGATTCCGGTCAACAGTGCAAATATTAGGGTATTCAAGAACACAACGCATGCAACCAGTACAATATTCCCTTCGGGGAGCTAATCCTCCTAAAGGCCCTCCGAAGACACCATAAATACAAGGTCTACTGAAAATTACTTTTCGTTCTTCTTTGGTGAAAAATTTGAGCCCTGCTTTTAAAGATTCTTTAGTTATCATAGTAATTAGCTTTAGCTTTTTAATTTTAGGATAATACGGATTAGGGATTTTTTTACGGTCTTCAACTGTGCGAGTTTTTAAGTGAAATTTTTCATGAGGAAGAATTAAGGGTGTAATTCCTATCTTTGTTAAGTTTTCTTTAATAGATTCAGACACTTGTCATTCCACGTTTCTCGCTTTGTATGGATGCACAAAATCTGCATTAATAAAGTTCACGTTTTTTTAAAAAATTTTTAACTATTTTTGAGTAGGATAAAATGAAAAAAGCATTTTAACTGGTAAAACCGATAATATTTACGTTTTCGGCCCATAATACTTTTCTTTGCCTCGGATAAAATACTGCAGCGGGACTACGCATGAACTCTACTACAGTGTAATCAATACTACCCCATTGGACCACATTAATTGCTCTTTCGAAAACATCAACAATAGTCCCTAAAACTAACATAATTTTATCTTTAGCGTCATTGTCTTGCCCCTTAGCTTGTGCCCATGTTTCATGTGGAATTGGCTTCTTTGGTTTACTGATAGATGCAATGATTATTTTACGTGTCCATTCAAACTGGAACACATATCCTGCAGAACAATAAACAAAGAATCTCTCAACTAAATCAATTTGTCTTGATATTGGTGCCCATACTGCTTTTGCGGTTTCTACCATTAATGGTCCTAGCAAAGCAGCAACATTTTCCTTTTGATGTTGACTAATTATCGGTGTGTCCATACATTCTTCAAGAATTATGTCATAACTCTTATTAAAAATGGTAATACCTAATGTCGAAGGTGATGATGCTAACCTCTCAATAATTGAATAACCGTATTCTTTGAATATCTTATCTAAATCTACAGAAAATTTTTCATACTTATTAGTTTCAATAATTCCTCTTTTCAAGTCCTCAATGAAAATCTCTTCGAATTTTTTACCAATTTCTTTAGCGATGATTCTAAGAAAAGGAAATAACTTAGTTTTTCGAGATCTTAACGCAACATATACATATTCGCCTTGCTCAATAAGATATTCAGAATTCTGTAATTCAACACTTTTAACTTCTTCTTCCGTGGTCTCCACAATTAGGTTTTGAATTGCTGTGAGTGCACCAGCAAAAAGGATGTTGTCATTGTCATTATCATAAACGTAATCTCTCATGAATAATGGTACGCCAGTCTTTGTAACGACGAGCAGTGCATCGATTAGTTTTTCCACCACAAAAAATATTCTGCAGAGGTAGATTAAAAATATGGTCTAATTAGACTGCGAATAAATATATTTTTTCTTGAAAACAAATTGAAAACTAATACATATTTTTATGTTCTTTAATACTAATTTTCTAAGAGTTGTTTTTACGTTGAATTTAACTTTTTCTATTTTTTAGAGAGAATAACTGTAAATATTAGTTCTTAGATATATTACTTAATATGACACCCACAGAAATTCATGACCGGGAAATAATATATTCAGAAAATGCACCTAAAGCAATTGGACCTTATTCCCAAGCAGTGAGGGTAGGAGGAATGGTATTTACTGCAGGGCAATTAGGGATAGACCCCAAGACAGGAGAATTAGTTTCTGGGGGAATAGAAGCGGAGACTAGACAAGCATTAGAGAACATTAAAAACATTCTTTCTCAATGTTCTTGTTCGTTAAAGGGAGTAATCAAAACAACTGTTTTCTTGAAAGATCTTGGAGACTTCCAAAAATTCAACAAGGTATATGCCGAATTTTTCCCCGAAGAACCACCTGCAAGGACAACAGTACAAGTTGCTGCTTTACCTAAAGGAGCAAGCATAGAAATTGAGGCAATTGCAGTTCAACCGCAGTTATTACTCCCTGAAGAAAAAGAAGGTGAAGCAAGACCAGACTATGCATAAAAAAGAGTTAAAAGATTATAATTAGATAAATAAAAACAATTTTAATGCCTTTTAGCACTATGGTTTAAATTGTTTTCTAGCTTTTACTGCTTCAAAAACAAGATTCTCTATTTTAGTATTGATCTTTTCTATGTTTTGTAACGAAAATTCTTGTAACTCGTCAAAACTTAGTCCTTCCCGGACTAATAATTCTTTTTTAGCATATTTTGCTTGTTGCATGGTTTTGACTATTCTTGGGGCTACTTCTAGACCACTTATTATTGCTCTTAATGCTCTTTCTCCGACTTCTTCCTCAGAAATAAATTTTAGATATGGTCTTGTATATTCAAAGGACGAAGAAAGTTTCTTTGCTTCAAAATTGGTTTGAAAGTCTAACTCAACATTAAACCACGCAATATAAGCACCTTTTGCTTTATAGATCTCTTCTTTTTTAATTTTAGTAACATAGTGCACAGAATCAATAATAAGATCATTTACTCTAACAGCTTTTTGTTTTTCATTTAACTTTCCAATGGTTCTAGAGACTATTATAGATAATCCTTTGATAGTTAGGACTTCAACTAAGTTGTTAAGAGTTGCTTTATAGTCTTCAGAAATAGATGGAAGATATGAACTAATAATCAAATCTCTGAGAGTAATTGCTAGTAAGTTGTTTTTTTTGGCTACGAATTCTTCAAAACTCAAACTTTTTTCTTCTTCTCCTGGGCTACTGTCATACAGTATGACTGGTAAGTTCAACGCTTTTTCAGAGTATAGTGCGTAGAATAAAAATTCAGAGCTATTAAGTAAGGCCGTTGCGGGTTCTGAAAGGTCAGGATAAATATAGAGCACCACAGGAACTATGCCAAACTTTTCTTTTAAGTAATTAGCGTACCAAAGTCCTACACCAGAGCTAAAAGTGCCACTACTAACTAAGATCATAGTGAATTTATTTTCTTTTTTAATAATTTTCTGCGTATTTTTTCTTATTTTCTCTTCTAGTTCTGTGTCTATGTTATTTTTATAGTCATCTACTCTTTTTGGTCTTCTCTCAAGATCTTCTTCAAAAGATACTTCGTTGTCAAATTTTTTGGATAAAAGGTTTTTTTGTTTTGTGCGTCTTAGCCATAAAGAATGAACTTTTGCATCATATTCTTTCATGGAATTAATGATATCAACTCCCATCTTTCCAGCGAAGTCTCCAATGGCGATTAATGAAAATTCCATTTCTATTTTACCAAATAGTCTTTTGAACATTTTTTATCAACTCCCGAATAACTTTACCTTAGCCTCCTGCAATCTTTGGTAAGAATTTGAATAGATATCCAATGTATACTAAGATCATCTGCGTTAGTTTAACAGGATCTACGGGTGATGTTTTCATTTGATAGATGTACTGCCTCAAAGAAAATAGGACTAATGTTTCATGTTCCATTCGTTCTTTTCTTCCTAATGCAGTGTCTTGTATTTCATCAAAAATATACGGATCGAGCTCTTTTAGTGCTTTTATTCGGAATTTGCGGATTACCCACCATAATTTAAATAGAGGAATAATTATCCGTGATAAAGAGAAGAAAACAGTGATCAATAATAAAATTAAGAATAGGAACCCGACGGGAGAGAAATACGTAACTAATGCACCGAGAACTGGCGTATTATTATTTTTGGCGGCATTAAGGAAGCTGTTTACTTCACCAAGCACTGGAATTAACATATTATATATGAATGAATTGAGTACCAATACTAAAGATCCAAGTCCTAACAATGGGATGTCTCCTAATTCTCTTAAAGAATGCCCTGGAGTATTTCCTAAGATCATTACTACTTCATAATTATTCTTAGTCAAAATACTTTCAAATCCCTCGTTATAACCCACAACACGGTTTTTAATGGGTTCAATTAGTTTATCATAAATCTTTGTATTGTTTTGGATAGTGATTAGTGAAAGTATTAAAATGGACTGTACTGGTAAAACGAAAAGTAACGCAATACTGCTAAGCACTAAACCAATTGTTGCATTCATTGGACTTACTCCCTGGGAAACAATTTGATGAACTGCTTTGTAAATGAAGAGTATAAATGGAATCATCATGGAAGCTAAAGCATATCCAAATACTTTCTTTGTATAAGATTTCCTATAAGCTTCTGAGAAAGGTGCTTTAACTGCTTCTGCTATCCATGGAAACCTTGTTGTTTGTAATAAGTTTGAAAATAGTCCATATGTTAATTTAATTGCACCAATCGCCGCCCAATATCCAATTACTCCAATTACTGCAGTAATTACTAATGGGCCTGTAGGCATTTTCATTAGTGAAAAACCGATTGGTAACAATATGAATGCGGGAATATATCCTAAAAATAATATTCCTGATATAATCAGATATGGTTTCCAAGGCACCGAGAGAATAACACTTAATGGTAATTTTCTTAGTGCATTAGGGATTCTAAATACATTATGCAAGGGATCTTTTAACTGCTCGAGTAAATGAACTTGTTCGGGTTCAATATCTTTAGGTAAATTTTTCTCGTATTCCTCCAAGAACTGGTCGAAAACGAAGTGAATTTCTTCCGGCCGACGAGGAATTGTTAAAGGCACGTTTTTCATAATTCTCACCCTATCTAAGTTTACTCCTTCATTTCTTCAACACTAAAATCTGCATCCGCCGGGGAAATACCTTCTAGCTTGTCAATATTATGGACAGGTTTTCCTTGTATAAATGTATCTGCCTCTCTTTCTTTCATCCTAACAGTTAGTTTTTCAGTATTCTCCATCCACTCTTTGATGTATTTCTGGGCACCAAGTCCTGTTAATAATCCACGAAAAACAAATTGGTCATCTTCTCTAGTTGTGAAGTGCCAGTATATATCCGCATTAGAAAATAATTGTTGTGCGTTTAGGTAATCTTCTGCAAGGACTGAGTTCTTAGGAACTTGAAAAACAACGTATCCTCTTGTTGATTTAAATGGATCTAAAGGAGCGGAAACGCTTTCTACTAAGTATTCACTGACGAACTCTGAAAGATTGTTTTTTAGTTCTTTAAACATGCCGTTTAATGAAAATAAGACTGATGGTCCACGTAGATAGTAAAATAATGAAGAAAACTCTGGATACCCCACATCAAATCCTTCTGTAGGACTATACAATGAACTAATTATATCATCAATAACTGACGCTATCTTATCTGGGTATATCCTTAATATTTGATCGGCGGGAACTTTTTGTCCTTCATAAAAGCGATTTGTATCAATTATTATAAATGGAATATTTAAAGAGGAATCAATAGGTGCAAGCCCTAATTTATACATAGCAACTGCTGCATTAAACTTGTTTGTAAGTGGTGCGCCTTTTTCTGGAAGCATAATTACTGGTATTGGCATGATATCCATTTCTAAAAGTGTTTGACAGATATAAAGTCCGCCTCCAACGCCTATTGAGTCAGAACCAAAAAGTACAAGTGCTGTTTTTCCAAAGCCTTTTTTAGAAATTAACTCATGGACTTTCTCATTAACACCGGCACTGTTTTTCTCTATTAAATCATAAGCATTCAAGTAGTTTCGAAGTTCATCTCCTTGCTTTTCACCTAAGCTAATGAACAGTTCAGTTTCTTTGGGATTATTTGTACCTAAATATCCAATTCCAAAATGAAATATCTTTATTTTCTTCTCTGACAGCTTCTCAAATACTTGTCGGGCAATAGCGCCGCCCATCGAACCTATACCAAAAATAAATATTCCGGGAGCATCTTTATCTTTTGTTTCATGAACCAAAAAATTTGGTTCCTTTCCTTCAATAAACGCTTTTAAATCATGAAAAACATGAATGTTTGCTTTCTTTTTTTGAAATATTCCTAATAATCCTTTTTTCTTTGTCATTTTACATCGCACTCGTCCTATGAATTAAATGATAGAACCAATATATAACCGTAGTTTTCTCTCTTCATTCAAAAATTAGTTCCATCTAAAATAATTCATTTCTAAAAAGAAAAGATTCAAAACTAATAATCAATACCTAATAATTATAGTTTCTTTTAACAAAAACTTACTTTATAAAAAACAATAATTCAATCAATAAATAGGGAAAAAGAAAAGAAAGCAAAAGTAAAATTAGAAGATAATATAAAAATAATTTTTTATTTAAGGGGTCTGGTAGGGGCATGTTCCATTATTTTGTCCTTGCCCATTTTGCCCGTGGTATTGATTACCAGTACCATCTTGTGGAGCATCTCCTCTCATGTATTGATGGCCATTTCCTTGGCCATGTGGTCCAGTTCCATCGCATACATCAGTTTGTGTTCCAATTGTCATGTCATCTGCGAATGCATACATTACCATCCCAGAGACAATTAATACTGCAAAAAACGCAGTTATGAGTGCTGTTCTGCGGTTCATGTTACTCACCAATAATCTCTACTAAAAAGACTGCCTTAAAAACGCCGAAATAGAAAAGCTTTTCAAACCATTTCTGGCCTTTTCAAAACTAAAAATAGGTTTTTTACATATAAAGAACATAACAATTTTTTACTATTTTTAAAGATGGTACTTAACGTGAACTACCCCTTGCTTTTGCGAGGGGCTTTCTACTTCACAGAGAAGACTCTCTCCACAGGCGCTACGGGCCGTCCCAGCCCTGCAAGAAAAAATATACAAAAAAACATATGATATTTTCGGCTTTCATCCCCTCCCTTGCGGAAGGGAGAGGATTTCCCGCCGAGAAAGTTAAAAAAGAAACAATCCTAAACATTTTTTGCTACAAAAAATAACTAATTTTTGTGATAAAAAAAACAAAAATAGTTGCTACAATTGGTCCTAGTTCAGAGTCTGAAGATACTCTTTTGAAATTATTTGATGCTGGTATGAATGTTGCCCGTTTAAATCTTTCTCATGGCACTCTTGATCATCATAAAAAATTATTTGATAAAATTCGTGCATTAAATGATGAAATTGCTATTCTGTTAGACATAAGTGGTCCTAAAATACGGGTGGGTAAACTCAAAGAACCGATAGAGTTAAAGAAAGGACAAAAATTCATTTTAACTAAGAAGGACATAGTTGGAGATGAAACAAAAGCTTCTGTTACCTACCCTGCGTTGATTGATGACTTAGAAATAGGTTCAATTATTTATCTAAATGATGGCCTAATTTCTTTAAAAGTAATAGAAAAGCATCCTGATTACTTGGTTACTGAAGTATTAGTTGGAGGAGTTCTGACATCAAACAAAGGAATTAATGTGCCTGGAAGTAATATTTCAGCATATACTCCAACCAAAAAAGATGAAAAAGACATTCTAGAAACTGCTAAGTGGGAACCAGATTTTTACTCCGTTTCTTTTGTTAGAAGAGTAAAAGATCTAGAAAATGTAAGAAAACTTATCTCGCAAGTTACAAGTGATAATATTCCTCTGATAAGCAAAATTGAGCATTTAGACGGATTAAAAAATTATGATTCCATTGCAAAGGCTTCTCAAGGTATAATGGTTGCTCGTGGAGATTTAGGTGTAGAAATACCTTTAGAAAAAGTACCTCTCGTTCAAAAGGACTTAGTACGGAAAGCCAATTACATGGGGATACCAGTGATCGTAGCTACTCAAATGTTAGAATCAATGATTGTGAGTCCTCGTCCCACTAGAGCAGAAGCAACTGATGTTGCTAATGCAATTTTAGATGGTGCTGATGCAGTAATGCTTTCTGCAGAAACTGCAACTGGAAAATATCCTATAAAAGCAGTACAAACGATGTCTAAAATTTGTGTGGAAGCTGAAAATAATTATTATCCTTCATATGAAAGAAGAGAAGTTTCTTCTGGCGCTAGGATACCTATGAATATTGGGCGTGCAGCAGTAAAACTCGCCAAAGACATAGAAACAGAAGCGATTTTAGCTATGACACAAACCGGAACAACAACTGCAATGGTCTCCACTTTTAGACCCCATCAAATTATTCTCGGTTTTGCTACAAATAAAAAAACGCTTAGAAGATTAGCTCTTCAATGGGGAGTACAACCAGTTCTTTTTGAGTTTATACCAGATACTGATGATATGATTTTACAAGCAGCAATAAAAGCATATGAGGAGGGATACATTAAACGTAATCAGTCTTTTATTGTTGTAGCAGGTTCATTACTAGGACTTCCTGCATCTACAAATTTGATACAATATCATACAATGGATGAGATTCTTCGTTCGGTAGAAGCCCAAAAAGAGTTCATTAAAGCATATTCTCTTTAAATACTTTGTTTTACAAACTCCTAGAAAAACAGCGTTACAAGTCGTGATAACTTTTTTTTCTAATTTACTTGGTCGTATGAGCAAAACTTAAAATCTTGCATACATAAGCCAACATAGAATTCCTTGAGGGAATAATATGGCAAGTGACAAGTTTATCGGATTTATTATGACGATAATTGGGATAGCGGTAATTTTTGTAGAAGCTTATTATCTCATTTACCAACCCATTATGGATACTCAATTGATCGCGGGATTCGCTGCTCAGTATTGGGCCTTAGCCATTCCCGTGTTCTTAGCAATACTCGGCCTGTTTCTTATTGTCATCTGGATTGGCTACACCATGATGACAACGCCTCCACCGGAAGAATTTGATTTCGAAGAATTCGAAAAAGAAATCAAAAAGGAAGAAGAGAAAAAAGAGTAAAGAAAGTTAAGTAAGTTATTTTTTGCAACTTTTTGCACATTTTTAATGATTCTTGTTAAAAAAAAATTGTTTTTTACTGTTTCTTAAGGATTTCATAATTCGGAGAGTTTTAGTAATATTAATCATATGCCTTAATCATGACTGATTACTGGAAATGTCCAGAATGTGGGCACTTAAATGAGTCAAGTCTTAAATTTTGTGAAGAATGTGGTACATCTAAAGATGTAATTATTGAAAAAGTATCAAAACAAAAAAAACAAAGAATTATTGAAGAAAAAATGAATTTTTGTCCGTTCTGTGGAAAAAAAATAAGATTTGATGAGATTAAATGTCCTCACTGCGGGGCAGATTTAACTGTTTCTTCTGTAGAGACGAATACAAAGGTAGATGTAATTATGAAACCAGAAAAAGTAACGTATCTTTCTTCATTAAAATTTGCGTTTCTTTCAGTTGGAATTAGTTTTCCCTTAGTAATTGTGATTACTTCATTAATGTACTTCTTTGCGACTATGTTATATTTAGGATCAACAGTAGTTGGAACAATTACTTATTTCTTGACTTTAATAGTAATCGGACTGGGATTCTCAGTAATTACTTATTTTGTTACATATGTCTTGGTCAGAGAACTATTTATTGGGACAACTACTATGGTACCTGATTTCTTTTTCGAATTCAAAACACATATCAAACTAGCTTTTCCCTTCGTATTATTAACTATCTTCTTTTTGGGTTTTAATTCTAAGATTTTTATATTATTATCAATGATTTCAGGTTTAATTGCAATGTTCTTTCCAATGATACACATTTCTAGGCTTTATATTGAAAAACTTAAAGAACTCTATGTTTATCCCGCTGAAAAAACCAAAGAATAGTAAATCATTTTTATTTTTATGAACAATAACCCAGGCAATTTTTATTACTAAGAGTCTCTATTTCTATATTATTTAAAGATTTAATTTTTTATGGGAGAATGCTTTTTAAAACAAAAAATAAATTATTTCTCGTATGTTCAGTACTCCTTCACAACCAACAAGAAGTTTTTCTTCATTGGTGACATTTGGGATCCCCCAGTTAGACCAGTCATTAGGGGGAGGAATTGAGAGAGGAAGCGTTTTTGTTATTGAGGACACTTTAGCGGCCGATGCTCAGCCTTTTGTAAGTCAATTTTTGGTTCAAGGGCTAAAAACAACAGATTATGTTTATGTAATGAATACTGATCTACCATACGAGTATTATGAAGAAAATTTCAAAAGATTAGGCGTAAATCCTGATATGCATGTGCGTACCGGTAGGCTAAAATTTGTAGATGCTTTCTCTAATCCTTACGGATATGAGGCAAAAATAGCTGAATATTCTGAGCCACTAAGAGACATTTCTTCTTCTAGAGATGCGAATGAAGCAATTAGAAGAGCAATGCTCCATACAAGAGGACAAAACATTGGTGTAAGAGGTGCAGTGCTCACTATGTCCTCTATAATTCACGCCGCAGAATCAATTAGGCACGTGTTTTCATTTGTAAGACAACGCTTAGCTGCAGATCACTATGAAAAATGGGTGTCTTTATTACTGATCCATGCAGATGCCCATGATCCAATGTTAATAAGATCAATCGAGCACTTAGTTGATGGAGTATTAAGAGTCTCCCAAACAAAGAGAGAAACAGGAGAACAAGTAATAATGGCAGAAGTTGTCCATGTAAGAGGAAAACCAGAGTTAACAGGAAATACTACTTATTATACGGTAAATGGAGGAATTTTATCTCCTTATAATCAATAAAAATACATTTTCGTAACTTTTAACCAGCTTATTTTATTTATTTACAGTAAGAAGAGATCTGGGACAAGACTTTTCTAATAAACATGAAATATCTTTAAAAAGAGAACCAGGGTGAGTTCAAAAATGCTCTAAGTTTCCCTCTATTTTTTTATCTTTCAAATTTTATAAAATAATTAAACGCATTTTGAAGAATCTTTTTTTAGAAAACAAACATAAAGATGAAAGATGTATCTATTCACAGAATAACTTTCCAAAGGGGATAAATTTGGCAGAAACAATAGTCCAACTATACTTGAAACTAGTGCAGATGGTAGTAATAACCCTCATACTTGTCCTCTTAATTTATAGAAAAAGGCAGTATAAAATAAACGCTTTGTATTGGTTGATAACAATTTTTGCTCTTGCTGAGTTGCAAGGATTAACTGAGATTTTAATTTTCATGTACAAAGTTTACTTTTTGAAACTACCAGAACCATCATTATTCCGCTTTAATGAACTTCATTCGATTCCCTATAGCCTGGCACTTTTTGCTCTTTATTTAATGGGTGAATATATGAGTCGTCTTCGTCCAAACCCTCAAAGACTAATAACTGTTTCCAGTATGTGGGGGGCGTATTTTGGACTATTAATGTACGATTCTTTTCATGGATTTAACTGGAATTTTACTCCAGAAAACTTAGTTCTTGATTCTCCTCAATATCTACATGAGTTTAACACATGGTTTAATGTTTACCAATTTACGATTATGGCTTTTGTAACGTTGATCTTTTGGCAGTCTTATAGGACGTCCTATAGTGAAGCTAACAAAAGGGTTTCGTTGTTAATGTTTATTGGAGTGTTAATATATACAGTAGTTGCTTTTGAGGAATTAGTAGAAAGCTTGATTAGTTTTACTGGAACTGGTTTGTTATCCTATAAAGCCATTTACTATAGTATTACTTTCTTAGTATTAGCATATGTCTTTGTGAAATATCCTTATTACGTTTTTAACGTTCCAACATATGTTTACAGGATCGTGTTATCAACCCGTGAAGGTGTTTTTATTTACGGGGCGCAAATAGAACTTCCCTTTTTCAAAAATGCAGATGAAGCGTCTGATGAACTTTTAGCAAGTGCAATTAGTGCATTAACTCAATTCATGGAGGAAGCTGCAGACAGTAAAGGAACATTAAGATTAGTAGAACTAGAAGACCGTGCATTGCTGGTAAGAAAAGAAAAGAGTTTAATGGGAATGGTTATTTCGCAATCTGCAACGAGAATGTTAAGTTCTGCACTAGGACAATTTGTAAGAGAATTTAACCAAAAATTTAAAGTTAGTTTTGACAATGCTTGGGATAGTGATTCCTTTGCAGGTGCAGAATCCATAATTGCACGTTGTTTTCCATTTGTAGAAGCAAAAGACATTATACAAACTAAGTTAAAAACATGGAAAGCATAAACAAAGTACTTCTTATAAGTTGATCCCTAAATCGTTTTTCTTTTTATTACTTAATTTAAACAAAAAACCTAAAGAACCATAAAGACCTGTCTTTTAACCTTTATTTTTAAAAAATTTTAACAATATGATTTCCCTTTTTTTACATAATGGGTGAAATGGAAATAGTTATCGGGCAAATAAATGTTAAACTTGGGTTAGTCAACAAAAACTTGGAAACTGCAAAAGAAGTTTTTGAAATGGTTTATACATTGGAAAATAATACTAACCATTCTTTAGTTGTCTTGCCTGAGCTTTTTACTACAGGCTATGAATTTAATGTGATAAAAGAAACAGCTTCAGAAATACCTGGAGGCAAAGTCTATGAACAGATATCAAAGATGGTTCAAGAATATGGTTTATGGTTTTATGGTTCGATTCCTGAAAAAGACGGAAAAAAATTATATAACACTGGGATCTTGTTAAATTCTAAAGGGGAGTTAGTAGCTAAATACCGAAAAATCCACCTTTTCGGGCCTCTTGGCGAAAAAAATGTTTTTGACCATGGAACTACTCTATCTGTTGCAGAGACACCGGTTGGAAAAATGGGCTTAGCAATTTGTTTTGACTTGAGATTTCCAGAACAATTCGGACAAATGTTAAAAGAAGATCCGGTAGGATTTATTATCTCCGCAGAATGGCCTCTTTCAAGAATCGATCACTGGAAAACCCTTTTAAGAGCAAGAGCAATAGAAAATCAAGTATTTGTTATTGGTGTAAACCGTGTAGGAACTGATATATCAACTGAATACGGTGGGAATTCTGCAGTATATGGCCCAACAGGAGAAACGATTGTACAATTAGGTCAAGATGTTAACATAATACGTGGAAAAATAAATACAAAAAAAATCAAAGAGACCAAAATGCTCTTTGATATTAGAAAAGAAAAAATAAATTTTTATGATACTATAAAATTTGAAAGATAAAAAAATAGAGGGAAACTTAGAGCATTTTTGAACTCACCCTGGTTCTCTTTTTAAAGATATTTCATGTTTATTAGAAAAGTCTTGTCCCAGATCTCTTCTTACTGTAAATAAATAAAATAAGCTGGTTAAAAGTGGATTTTATGGGGGGCCATCCACGCTCTCTATAGGTCGTCTCAGCCTTTTATTTGTATACAAGCCCATCAAAAAGACTAAAAAAAGACTGTTAATATTCTATCATACCTACCTTGTGGAAGGGGCCCCTACTCCAACAGATTTGAAATTGAATATTTTTTATAGCATTAGTTTTTTATACCTGGCCATGAAGTATATAAAGTGATACCCTTATCGGAGATCTGCGACCCTCTCCCCTTCTAATAAGTTCTAAAACCCCCAAAAAACAACAAAATAACAACGGTTTGAGAAGAACCCTAGAGGTCTGGAAACTAAATTCCACCCAAAAACCAGCAGGGGCTAATTTATCGTTTGAGAAGAACCCTAGAGGTCTGGAAACTATGAAAGCAATACCCGTTGCCAATTCTATATTTCTGGTTTGAGAAGAACCCTAGAGGTCTGGAAACTAGTGCGCCCCAAGTATTTCGCAACCCTGCTTTTATGTTTGAGAAGAACCCTAGAGGTCTGGAAACTTGATGTAAAGAAAACATGTTCCTCAGTGTCTGAAAGTTTGAGAAGAACCCTAGAGGTCTGGAAACAGCATTATACAGAGAAAAAAGGGATTCCCACGGTAAGTTTGAGAAGAACCCTAGAGGTCTGGAAACCTATTCTTTACGAGGCAATACAGTACTTACAAGAAGTTTGAGAAGAACCCTAGAGGTCTGGAAACATGCCCCTCAAATTGTGATCTTCAGAAAAAAAGGGGGTTTGAGAAGAACCCTAGAGGTCTGGAAACCTATTCTTTA
>Ga0256835_1000579_pt1 | contig 26389 bp, 24 predicted proteins | sample PIR30metaG_FD_185972 | JGI IMG/M metagenome (GOLD analysis project Ga0256835, IMG submission 185972) | Hydrothermal vent microbial communities from East Pacific Rise, Pacific Ocean - PIR-30 | ecosystem: Environmental > Aquatic > Marine > Hydrothermal vents | place: Pacific Ocean: East Pacific...
TATAAGAGTGAATATATGGAACATAATCCTCAACACACTGATAGTTGCTCTCGGAGTATCCTTCCTAGTAACCCTTGTCGGGAGCATGACGGGCTACGCTGTATCAAGACTCAAGTTCAGCGGCAGGAAGAGGTTCATGGCCCTCCTAATGCTTCTCCACGCATTCCCGGGAAGCGTGATGGTTGTCGGTATCTATTTCCTCTACCTAATGTTCCTGCCATCTTATCAGCTCGTCAGGTTCTACAGCTTCTTCTTCGTCATAGTAGCCCGTGCAAGCCTAGAGATACCTATGGCTACATGGCTTATGAAAGGATTTTTCGACATGATACCGTGGGAGGTTGAGTGGGCCGCACTAGTAGACGGCGCCTCAAGGCTCAAGGTGTGGAGGAAAGTGATCCTACCAATGGTTAAGCCGGGAGTAGCCGCTGTGATGCTGTTCGGCTTCCTGGCCGGATGGATGGACATAATATACGTGAGGACATTCCTCGTAGACCAGACGCTCGCCACATGGATAGAGGCCAACATAAACGCCGAGTACAGCTACCTACCACTAGTAGCTGCTGCAGGCACATTCTATCTCCTCCCAACCATAATCTTCTTCCTCCTAGCCCAGAGACTCATCTTCACCATTAGCGCAACAGGTGTTAAGGGGTGACCGGGTAGAATGGTCGTCGTGAGACTCGTGAACGTAACAAAGATATTCAAGACAGGAGTCGTAGGTGTCAAAGACATAAACCTCACGGTAAACCATAAGGAGTTCATGGCCCTCCTAGGGCCGAGCGGTAGCGGTAAATCAACAACACTATACCTGATAGCAGGGATCTACAAGCCTAGCTCTGGAAAGATTTTCTTTGACGACCGAGACGTAACGAATCTACCGCCTAAAGACAGGAATATAGGCTTAGTGTTCCAGAACTGGGCATTATATCCTCACATGAGGGTCTACGACAACATAGCGTTCCCGCTGAGGATTAAGAAGCTGCCAGAGAACGAGATAAGGAAGAAAGTACTGGAGACAGCCAAGATGCTCAGGATAGACAAGTTCCTCAACAGGTATCCATGGCAGTTATCCGGAGGCCAGCAGCAGAGAGTGGCTATTGCGAGAGCCCTCGTCAAGGAGCCAGACGTCCTCCTACTCGACGAGCCATTATCGAATCTGGACGCTCAGCTAAGGATTAGTGTTAGGGCGGAGCTCAAGAGGCTGCAGAAACGCCTCGGAATAACAACTATCTACGTAACCCACGACCAGGCCGAGGCTCTCGCCATGGCTGACCGTATCGCAGTCATAAATAATGGTATGATCATACAGATAGGTACTCCGGAGCAAGTCTATAGTAAGCCAGCAACAATATTTGTAGGTGGCTTCTTAGGCAATCCGCCCATGAACTTCGTCGAGGCGGAGATCGCTGAGGATAAACAAGGGCTATACATGCTATTATCTGGACAGAAACTCGTGGTGCCAAAACACTATGAACCGCTGATCAGAAAAGCAGGGCTGAGAAAAGTAGTTGTAGGCTTTAGGCCGGAGGATACAGCGGTTATACCCGAGTGCAGAGAGACAGGGGAATGCGTTAAGGGAAGGGTCTATACGGTAGAGCCAATGGGTAGAGAATACATTGTCGTGATTGACCTAGGAGGAGTTCTTGTTAAAGCCATAGTTCCCAGATCACTTGTCCTGATCGAAGATCAGGAGGTATGCGTGTGCCCATCACTAGAGAAGATAGTATTGTTCGATCCGAAGACCGAGAAGAGCCTCGAAACACTACTTGCGGAGAAAACATAGCCAGACATTATTTCTTATAACCAAACCTTATTCTAGCCCATATTCTCTCGAACAAGTAGTAAGCGGGGATCTTAACTATTACTTCTAGCACACCGAATTTCAGGCCTAGCAGAGGATTACCCGTTAACCCCCATATTATCAATGGAGATATTATGAATGACTGGTATAGCCTATACGATACTGCTTTTAACAAGCTCCTCTTGCTGTTCTCATGTGGTTTGACAATGAATCTAGAGCCATTTCCGTCATCCTCTACCATTTTTACGTCTAGGCCTAGTTTCTCCGCGTATTGCCTTAGTTTCTCGAGTTTATCCCTCGATGTATTCTCGACTAGTATTGTTGCCGCCATTTCTATCATCCCATTAATTAATTATAATTAACACGCATCGTTAATTAAGTTTAATTAAAACCGTATTTAAAACCTATGCCCCCTCAGAAAACAAGTAGAAACAATACACTATCCTTTATACCCATGATAAAGATAAGAGAAAGTAGGAAAGCGGTGCATTTAATGATAGGTGATCGATCAGCTCTGTACATGTTATTATTTTGTGTGGCACTAGCCGCACTCGCGATGGGATTACTCGCATACAATTCTCCGGCACAAATAACGAATAACGAGGAAGAAACTGTATCGTCAACGCATCAGGACCTTTCCGGCCCGTGGCATGGAAGATATAGTAGTGGGCTTGGAAGCGGTGAATGGGTTTCAAACCTAACAAGGATTAATGAGACAATGTATGTAGGAGACCTCATGGCTAACGGGCCCTACTCGACGAATGGTGAGAGAATACCTATCAAAGTCAGTATAATGGGTGAGACACTCATCATCCGTGTCCCACAGAACACCATTATTATAGAGGGAAGACTTGTCGGTGAAGAACTCCGAGGTGTATGGTGGCTCCTAAACGGGACTGATCAGGGAGAATGGAGAGGTGTGAGAGGAACAGTATTTCTAGTCAATGATAAAACATAAGCGAGGAGAAATAGAGTGTGCTCATAGCTTATTCTCCGAGTTTGAGGCCGACCCTGTATTCCTTACCCCTATACCTAACAATGAATCCTCCGGGTATTTCCTCGACTTCGACAGGTTTCTCTACACCGCCTACACTAACCTTTAGTTTAGCCTTGAACGATACTCCGGCGATATATATTATGTTCTCGAGGCCGGGGAGCTCCCTGAATAACTCGATCTTCTCCAGTTTCTTCTTCTTATACTCGATGAACCCGAGTACGGCGGCGGTCAATACGCTGATCTCTTCTGGGCTCAGACCCGGTGGTAGGTTGAGCTCTTCTGCTCCAGCTACTCTGGGCTTTTCTTCAACGGGTTTCTTTTCTTCCTTCACGACAGTCTTGGGCTTCGTAGGCCTTGCTCTCTTGTAGAATAGTGGTTTAAAGCCAGCCATTATCGCTGCTAGTATGCTTAGTATGACGAATACTACTGTTACTCCTATCACTGTTATCTTGAGGCCTTCGAGAACTTCTGCCAATATGTTCATTATCACCGCCTATCACCCTCCGAGCAAGCTTAGGAATACTCCTGCGACCACAGCCGTGCCTATTACTCCTGCGACATTGGGCCCCATGGCATGCATCAATATATGGTTTTCAGGGTCTTCTTCAAGCGCTAGTCTCTGCACTACTCTCGCGCTCATAGGTACAGCTGATACTCCCGCCGCACCTATCATCGGGTTGATCTTCTCTTTGCTGAACAAGTTCATGAGCTTCGCGAACAATACACCTCCAGCGGTGGCGGATGCGAAAGCAACTATTCCTAGGCCGAGCACCATGAGTGTCTTGGGTGTTAGGAATGTCTGGGCCTGCATAGTGCTTCCGACACCTATGCCTAGGAATATCGTGACTATATTCATTAGCTCCTCGCTAGCCGCTTTCCTCAGCCTCTCAACGACTCCTGATTCTCTGAAGAGGTTTCCTATCATAATCATACCTATTAGTGGAGCCGCGCTCGGAACTAGTAGGCCGACAACGATCATCGTTATGATCGGGAATATTATCTTCTCCTTCTTAGACACTGGGCGGAGCTGTTTCATCCTTATCATTCTCTCCTTCTTAGTGGTCAAGAGCTTTATGACGGGCGGCTGTATGAGGGGTACTAGGCTCATATAGCTATAGGCGGCGACAGCCGTTGCTGCCAGGAGGTGAGGGGCTAGCTTGATCGTGAGGTAGATTGTTGTAGGGCCATCAGCCCCTCCTATAATGCCTATGCTGGCGGCTTCCTTAACATTGAAGCCCAGGAGCAACGCTAATAGCATGGCGACGAAGACACCGATCTGCGCCGCTGCTCCCAACAATAAGCTCTTCGGATTCGCTATTAGGGGCCCGAAATCAATCATTGCTCCAAGGCCTAAGAATATCAGTAGTGGTACGACCTCGGTGTCTATCAAGTAGTGCTTGACGAGATAGAGGAAGCCAGTAGGTGGTTGCGTGAGCCCTGTTAGGGGAAGGTTTACAAGCACCGCCGTTATACCTATTGGTAGGAGGATCAGTGGCTCGTAGTTCTTCTTCACAGCCAAGTAGACAAGCCCTAATCCTATCAGGATCATCACTATGTTGCCGACTGTGATATGAAGGACACCAATGTTCTGTGTGAGGGCCGAGAAAACATCCACAGCGATCACCATTCAACAAGGCGTTGAACATTAATTGAATATATTACGGAGGAATTAAAGCTTTGAGCCCCTGGGTGGTGATCAAGAATAGGTTTATCGTGTACAAAACATATTCTCATACCTGGACAGCGGAGACGGTGATCTGCTTATGTTCGACCCTAAAGAGATAAGGAAGGATTTCCCGATCCTCGAGAGAAAAATACATGGTAAGCCCCTAATCTACTTCGACAACACGGCTACGACTCAGAAGCCAAGACAGGTCATCGAGGCGATAGTTGATTTCTACACGAAGCATTACGCCAATGTGCATCGAGGCCTCCACACGCTCAGCCAGGAGGCCAGCCAGCTCTACGAGGAGGCCCACGAAGTGATTGCGAAGTTCATCAACGCCTATAGCTGGGAAGAAGTAATATTCTGTAACAATACGACCGATGCTATAAACATACTAGCCTATGCATGGGGCTTCAAACACCTCAATGAGGGAGACGAGATAGTATTAACTGTGATGGATCACCATAGCAATATGCTTCCATGGAGAAACGTGGCCAGGCTAACTGGTGCCAAGATAAAGTATGTCGATATCACCGATGACGGCTACCTAGACTACAAGGATCTAGAGGAGAAGATAACCGAGAAGACCAAGGTCGTAGCGTTTCCGGTGATGAGCAACGTTCTAGGAACAATCAATGATGTTAAACGAATAGTGAAACTAGCACATAGCGTCGGAGCAATAGTTGTTGCGGATGGAGCACAGAGTGTTCCCCACATGCCGACAGACGTCAGGGCGATGGGGGTCGACTTCCTGGCTTTCAGCGGCCACAAAATGCTCGGTCCTACCGGAACAGGTGTTCTCTGGGGGAGGAAAGACCTGTTAGAAGACATGATGCCGTTCAAGGTAGGGGGAGACACTATAAAAGACGTTACACTCGACGATGTTGTATGGCATGATCTACCCTGGAGGTTCGAGGCCGGAACACCAAATATTGCTGGCGGAATAGGATTAGCCGCGGCCGCTAAGTATTTGATGAAGCTTGGAATGGAGAACGTCAGGGCCCACGAGAAGGAATTAGTTGCTTATACATTGAAGCGCTTCGAAGAGCTAGGAGACGAGATAATCCTTGCAGGCCCAAGGGATCCGGAGCATCGTGGCGGGGTGATAAGCTTCAATATCAGAGACCTGCACCACCACGTGGTTGGCCAGGCCCTCGACTTGTTCGGAATAGCTGTTAGAACGGGAATGCATTGTGCACACCCACTCCACTATAGGCTTGGGCTGAAAGGCACTGTCAGGGCTAGCTACTACATCTACAACACGAAGGAGGAGATCGATGTCTTCATAGATGCGTTGAAAGAGATCATTAAGATGAAGCCCAGCCTCAAGAAGATGGAGGAGGGAATGACCGAACTAATATGTACTGGTACGTGATGAACAATTATTCCATTTAAAACACGATTGTTTTTTAAGGGAGACATATTACTCCTGCTTAATATAGAGTATCGGCTGCCCCGACTCCAGGTTCTCTCCCTCCTTAGCCACTACAGCCGATACAACACCGCTTACCGGGGCGAGTATATCTGTCTCCATCTTCATGGATTCGAGAACGGCTACTTTCTGGCCCTTCTTGACGTGGTCACCGGGCTTAACAAGTATTTTCAATACTTTTCCAGCCATAGGTGATGATACTGGTTCTCCCTCCGGCTTGCCGGTAGGGGCAGACTCTTTCTTGCCGGGCCCTGTCTCTACGGGTAGCGCCCCTGTTGCTTGTGCTGGGAGCTGTAGGACTGGCAGACTTGTTTTAATCGTCTCGAGCTCTACTCCTTCCACGCCCACCCTGTATTCTTTACCGTCTATGACGACAGCTATTACTTTGCCGTAGAGCTTGGGTTTCTCGGGAACCTCTATCTTGCCTTTCTTGCGGAGCTCGAAGAATTCTTTCGCTACTTCTGGGAATAGACAATATGTTAGTATGTCTTCTTCTTTCTCTAGGTAGCCATGGCTCTCTACCCATTCACGGCACTTGTCAAGCATGGGTTCTAATAGGTCTGCAGGCCTTACAGTTATGGGTTCTTCGTCTCCCAGGATCAGCTTCTTGATCTCGGGCTTAATCGGTGCTGGTGGACGACCATATAGTCCTTTAACATATTTCTTAGTCTCTTCCGGTATGACCTTGTATCTTCCCATGAGGACGTTGAGCACTGCCTGCGTACCTACGATCTGGCTTAGAGGCGTCACCAGCGGGGGCCATCCAAGTTCTTCTCTAACCCTTGGGACTTCTTCGAGGACCTTGTCCAGTTTGTCCAACGCGTTCTGTTCACGTAGCTGCGCTATTAGGTTGCTAAACATTCCTCCGGGTATCTGGTGTATTATGAAGTCGGGGTTGGGGAGGAGTATTCTCGGGTTGAGGAGGTGGCTGTAGTGCTTATCGATTACTTCCCTCAAGTACTTGGATATCTTGTTGATAACCTTCATATTGATGCTCGGCCTGTGCTCCGGCGGTAACGCGTAGTAGACCGACTGAATGCCAGGTTGGGCTGTTCCGAAAGCCAACGGGCTTATGGCTGTGTCTATGAAGTCTGCGCCAGCCTTAACGCTCATAAGGTATGTTGCAACGGCTAGTCCGCCCGTTGCATGTGTGTGTACGTTGACCGGTACTTTGAATCCCTTCTTGAGCTCGCTTACGAGCTCATAGGCTATGTGGGGCTCTAGGATCCCGGCCATGTCCTTAATCGTTATAATATCAACCTCAAGAGCTAGTAGTTCTTCTGCGAGTTTGAGATAGTATTCCACGTTGTGTACGGGGCTTATCGTATAGCACATCGCTCCCTGAACGATGGCTCCTAGCTTCTTAGCGGTCTTAATGCTGACCTTCATGTTCCTGACATCGTTGAGGGCGTCGAATACCCTGAATATGTCGATGCCGTTCTTATAGGCTAGCTCCACGAATTTCACTACTACATCGTCCGGATAGTGCCTGTAGCCTACGAGGTTTTGGCCTCTGAGAAGCATTTGTAGCTTGGCTCTCCTGACACGTTCACGTATTAATCGGAGCCTTATCCATGGATCCTCCTTGAGGAATCTGAGAGGTGCGTCGAATGTTGCTCCTCCCCATACCTCTAGGCTGTAGAAGCCAGCGTCATCGATCATCTCGGCTATTGGTAGTAGGTCGCGTGTTCTAAACCTTGTCGCTAGGAGTGATTGGTGAGCATCACGCATAGTGGTATCTATGATCATGACCAAAACTTCTTCATCCCCATAACCCTGTTATGGTTAAAGCACGTTATTCAACATAATACACTAAGGATTTTATAATTTATTAATTGAATACATAAACCTCTTAGCGTACCCCATAGGTTTATTTGGGCCTTGATACAAAGGAATAGGCATACTCGCCACGTATGTATTTGGGTGCAGAAAGATATGCGTAAAGAACTTGTTGGATCAGTACTTGTGTTCTCGCTAGCACTAATGCTTATCTCGCTCGGAGCAGTGTTCTCATCTCCTCCCAGCTGGGCTAAACCGGGAGCCTTCATTGAGTATAGGCTGACAGGAACTGTTGAGGCTAATCCCCCAACGAAGGATCTACCGCCAGAGTACTCGGCATACAGTATTGTCAGGTTCGAGATTATAAGCTATAACGACACGATGGCTAAAGGCCACTTCTCCGTACTAGAAAACAATGATACACGACGTATATTCAAGTCGTTCATGGGATACGAGGGCATGGAGACTACTGGTTATATTAGATGGGACGAGAATTTCTCGATAAGGTTTCCACCACTATATCTCTCCCCAGAGAAGCTCCCGAAGGACGGCCATGTACGTCTGCAACGCATAATAACGGGTAACACTTCGGTTACCCTCCAGCTCAACGATGCATGGTACGATACGAGCACTGGTGTTCTCCTACACGCTAACTACATAATAGACACTAATGTTACGGGCGGTGAACAGACAGGTAGATACTTTACAAAGATAACCTTCCAGCTAGTAGGAAGCAATTTCGTACCGGGATACATTAAGAACTATACTGTGACAAGCTCGACAACCCAGCCACAGCCGACACATGAGACACAGAGCCAGACAACGACGACACAGGGTAGTTCCTCAACATACTATGCTGCAGCGGGTATTCTAGGCATAGTGCTTGTAGGCCTTGCAGTATACTTTGTTGTTGGTAGAGGACGTGGGAAGAAACGATAATATTGAGTCTTAATCGAATATATCAATAATAACATGATATTACATCTATATATCCAAGAATTTTTATTTCAAGAAACACATCAATACTAAATAGACACGCAGGTATATTTCTCAGCATTTCCACGTATTAAAACCGGCTGAAAGGTGTCCTATCATGAAAGCACTAGTGCTCAGCCTGGCGAGTCGTCTCCACAGCAAGGAGTATTATTCCCAGCTCTACGAGAGCTTCAAGAGGTTCTTCAGGAGCATTGAGGGCACAACCATTATTGAAGAACCACAATATGATGTGCCTGAGATACTTAGAGATGATTATGACCTAGTATTTATGGTTATACTGACAGGGGGAACCAGTAGACTAGCTGAGCGAGTGGCTAAGAAGCTGAACATACCCGTCGTACTAATTGCTCATAACAAGCATAATAGTCTCGCCTCGGCTCTTAGCGCTAGAGAGAGGATCAGGAAGCTGGGGATCAAAGTACTTCTTGTTCTCGCCAACGACGAGTATACTCTGGCCACGAAGCTAACACCTATAATTAAGGGTATTAGGACAGCTATAGCCTTGTCAAAGCTACGTGTCCTCGAGATCAACAGGGAGGGTGTGCCGAGCCCGCGTGCAAAATACTTCATGGATGTAACGGGGACAAAGGTTGAGGCCATAAGTTACAAGGAAGTTCTTGAGAGAGCAGAGAAGGCTTCAGAAGAAGAGCTTGAAAATCTCAGGGAGGCAGTTGGTCTGAACATTGATACCTCCGGTGTTGACCCCGTATATCTGGATAAGACTCTCCGCATATACTATGCTTTGAGGAGTATCGTTCTAGAGAAAGGGTATAATGCGGTATCGATTGATTGTTTCCCATTCATAGTGGAGTATGGTGTGACACCCTGCCTTGCCGTGGCGCTACTTAATAATGACGGTATACCTACTGCTTGTGAAGACGACTATTACAGCTTGATAATGTTGTTCATAAGCTTGATCTTTACTGGTAGGCCTGGATGGATAGCTAATCCGAGCGGCGCCACGGATGAGGGCTACTTGAGGTTCGCCCACTGCACTATAGCTCCGGGGCTCGGCAAGAACTGCTACCTGGTACTGCATTTCGAGACCGGGAAGCCCTATGCTGTCACGTGCAGGTTGAGGAACAAGAGATACGTGTTCGGAAGGATAACGACGAACTATACCGGCATAGTCCTCTATCGTGGCAAGAAGGTTAGGAGCGGCTTGTTAGAGCCAGGCTACTGTAGAACACAATTAATCATTGATACCGGGCCTCTCGACGTGGATAAGTTTATAGAAGGAGCGGTGGGTAACCATCACGTGTTCATGGAGTGGACTAATGATATACTTGACGCTTTCAAGGCGCTCGCATGGTGGCTGAATTGGCGGCTAGAGATAAGAAACTAGCAGGGATCGGTGAGGACGAACTAGTAGAGATTATACTGAAGTATCTCGACCCGTCTAAGCCCTATGAGCATCTTCCCCCGGGGGATGATGCTCGGGATTTTTTGCCCCGGGGCCCTAAACAGGTTTTCTCCAGTGACGCTTACAGTTTCTCTTCCCTGAAGCTTCCGTGGAGGACGTGGCGTGATGCTGGATGGGCCGGGGTAGTTGGGTGTATAAGTGATCATTTCTCCAAGGGGTCGATACCGGATATAGCCATGGTTAGCCTTGGTCTAAGCCCATCTATGAGTCTGGGTGATTTCGTCGAGCTTATTGAGGGGATAAGGGAAGTACTGACATATTATCGTGTCGTCTATGGCGGTGGAGACCTGAATAGCTCGAGTGATCCATGGATATCAGCTAGTATAGTCGGGTTTACAACGGCTAAGAAGCCTCCGAGACGATATGGTGCGAGACCCGGGGATAAAATAGTTGTTACGGGGAAATACGGTGCTATGGGCATAGTCTCCATTGACGGAGTCGAAGAGGCCTCCAGATATAAATGGGTCGTAGAAGCAACTCGTAGGCCGAAACCCCAGGTTGAGACAAGCATAGTTATAGCTGCCCATTATAGATGGATAGATGCATCAATGGATGTTAGTGATGGACTATCCTACACAATACACTTGATGGCCAAGGGCTCAGGGTTATCGGCTAGGATTGATTCACCGCCGCTCCACTATGAAGAACTAGATGAGTTCTGTAGAGACAAGAAAGACCCTAAGAGATGCGTTATCGAGAGATGCCTTGCTGGGGGAGAAGAGTACGGTGTGGTCCTAGCTCTGCCCGAAAAATATGTGGGTGAGGTAACGAGCTATATGGATATGTATGGTGTCTCCTACAAGGTTATAGGAGAGTTCATCGATGGTGGTGAGCCTGGGAAGATCTACTGGCGTGGGAGAGAAATAAGTGTTGTTGGATGGGATCAGTTTAGGGGCTGGAGTTCTCATTCCTAGCTCGTCAACAGCAATAGGTCTTCGAGACCAGTATTGCTGAATAGTCTTGGGCATAGACCGCATTTTGAAGGATCTACATCGTCTATCTCCGCGTGTAGGCTACAAACATATCTTTTGCCTAATACATACATTGTGAGACCAGATAGTACGAGAACAGCTTCCTCAGCGCCTATTCTGCCCGATAAAAGGGTGTCGGCTAGACTATCTAATACACTAACGACGTCTTTATACATTGTAAAGTCTATGTATTTTCCACGTTCACCCTTGAGGTATCGTGTCACAAGGGATCTAGATAGTCCGAGGAGACGAGCTATCTCGGCCGGCCTCGCACCCTTGGATCTGAGCCTTAGGACTAGGAGGCGGCGTAGGCTGGGGTAGACGTATTTGTCGGCGATGTAGAATACGCTCTTCAAGCTTATAGCACCATTATCTTCTCCTTGATCTTCTCGGGATGCTCAACTATGTTCGTCATGTCCTCGACTATCTCTAGTGTTCCCAGGTACTCTCCCTTATCGTTTCTGACGCCCACGATAAGTACCCGTATAATTCTCCCGCCCATACGTGTCCAGAACTCTCTGCTTAGTAGGCCTTGTTTCTTCAGCATTTCCACGTTCTTCATAACGTATTTCTCTAGGCGTGGCGGGTGGCAGTAGCCTATTTTTCTACCTATGATTGTCTTGCTCCTAGGGAATCCCTTGGCTAGTTTGCTCGTTGTGAAGAATCTCACTCTATCGTTATTGTCGGCGTAGGTCATTTCTAGGGGTAGGTGTTTGAATATGCTTATGATCTCTTCTCTTTTTAGGAATCCTGTACCGAGATCTATGTCGTCGTGCCTGGCAACCCTGTAGTTGTCCGGCTTTATCTCTCCAACGGCCTTCCTGATCTCTGGTGGTAGTTTCTCGAGCTTGTCCCCGGGTATTTCCCCGGTGATCATGTATGGGTAGACGGGCTTCTCTTTAGGCACCCATTCCTTCTCGACCGGGACTATGTAGCCGAACTCTTTGGCCAGCTCATGTATAGCGGCCCGATCTCCCTCGCTTAGAAGCGTCCATGCTGCTGGATAGAGTATCTTGTTCTCCCTAAACCCTATGTCGGCTATATCCATGGCTATCTTGGCTAGTCTATCGGCTAGTTTATCCATTTCCTCGGGAGTAGATGGTTTTTCTCCCAGTATCTTCCTTATCTCGACTATAACCTGGTCCTCACGCCCCCAGAGGACTCTCGGTACTGCGTCGATGCCGCGTTTCTCGAGATAGGGGAATAGGAGCATCTGGTTCTTCCTATAGTGTCTTCTGATCATGTCTTTGAGCTTAACTAGTATCTTGAGGGCTATGTCTAGGTGCCGCTTCTTCTCCTCGGGCTTCTCAGCGTTCTTGACTGCCGAGGCGTAGAGTGATAGTGCTTCCGCTGTCTTCATGATCTCCATGTTTTCCCTTATGAGGAGATCGAGTGGGTGGCCTTCGGGGACTCCCTCGATCTCCTGTCCTTTCAGGTATTCTCTGAACATGTCCACGTGAATATCGCATACTTTGAGTATATCTTCGGGCTTTATTCCTTCTCTTATGAGCTGTTGCTCGATCACTGCTATTTCGAAGGGGCTTATCTCTCTGAGTATTGGGCCGTATTTCTTCTTGAGCTTGTCAGGGTCTGCACCCATGGTTATTTCTTTGAGTATTTGTTTTACTAGGTTGATCTTTTCTTCCCTGGTCATAGTTGACATGTGTCAACACCACTTATACAGGTTGGATATAACCCCTATTAAACATAGCCCATAGAGAATAGGGTTAGAAGAGCGAAGCTTCCCCGGGGCTCGGTAGCTCCCGCCGAGCGTTCTCCAAGAGCTCTAAGTAGTATTCACGATCATATGATCCGCTGTATTCTCTCGTAGGTATAAGTCTCCTTCCCGGACCCACGATATATGCTACGTCGAGAGCCTGTCCAGCCATGAGCACAGCTAAACTGCCCGATTGTGTCGAGTGCTTCTTGGACGGCTTTGATATTCTACGTCTTATCACTAGCTTCCATGGCTCAACGTCACCCATCCTTATCTTCTCACTGTACCCATCGATTATCCCATGGGCTTCTCGGAGGAGCTCCCTGAAGGATTGTGGATCCTCTGCCTTGCTCAGAGTCTTTATGGCTTCTTCCTGTGCTTCCCTAACTATGGGTGGTGTGTCTTTGCGGGCCGCCATTACACCCTTGATCTTAACTCCTCCACCCCTTAGAGCACCGTAATACCTGTTGGCCGCGCCCAGGCCTTTCTTCGTCACTGGTATGTATAGCCATTTATAGTCTGCTTCCACCTTAGCCTTGAACCCCGTCGCCCCGACTATGAGATCTCTTAGTTCCTCACAGGTGGTCTCTTCCGGGTGCTTAATGAACAAACTATCTACGAGTACGTGTATGACGCTACAATCCCTCTTCTCAACGACTCTACGCGCCGTGTCTATAATGTATCGGTCTATACTAGTTACCGTCTCGTGAGCCATTATTGAGCCGAACATGCTTTTCCGGTAGCCTAGATAGCCGAAGCTCGCTACGAGTATCCATTTGATCGATGATTGTTTCTCGTCGAGAACTGCCTTCATGAACGGATCGCTTGTCTCCATTAATTGTTTCTTCAGCTTCTCCCTCAGGTTCACCAGTCTCTCCAGGACCTGGGAGACTATTCCGCGTCGCTCGAAGCATATCCTATGACCAGTGCCGGGGAGCCTCACAGCGTCACGGCATGAAGGGTCATCGACTGTTTCACCGCTTATATTGTACTTCGCTATTATGCTGGGGTAAAGGCTGTTGAAATCTATCTGGCATATCCTCCAGTATAGACCGGGCCGTGGAGAATAGACTGCTCCCCCACGATCGTATCTTAGGAGCTCGCGCAACGGCCTCCAGGGCTCGATTCTTCCATGTCCTGGTACGGCCAGGTATTTCTTCTTCCGGGCCTCCAGTGCCTCGATGGTTGTTAGTACCTTGCCTATACTGGCTCCGCTGAGCATTCTGAGCGGTGTGTAGCTCAGCCTGCTCCACATGATCAGCCCATATATCCCGGTGAATGCTGTTGACCTATCGATCCTAACCCACGATATCCTAGAGGGATCATATCCTCTGGAGACAAGGGAGGCGAGAGTAGACTGAGAAGCTATTAGTACGTCGTAGTGTTTACCGCTCAGGTACACGGGTAGTTCTTCAGCGGCTACCCTGTCCTCTCCCCAGTCACCCCTCATGATTACATGGGAGGCGAACTCTAGGCCTGGAACCTCTATTTCTCCATAAACCTCTGTTATCTCGGCCCACGTGAAGGGAGGAATGGATTCATCATCGATGATCCTGGCTCTCCTATCCACGATGTCTATGAGGCTGGTTGGCTTGGCTCTAAGCCTCCACAATGTCTCGATCAAGGGATCCGGCACGGTGTTTACGGGCTCGCCAGCCCCGAGTCTGGGGGCTTGGGAGAGCATCTTCTTTAATACGTAGTAGTCGCTTGTCTCGAAAACAACTATGTCGACGCCCCTACGATAGTATGGGGGTTCGAGCCATTCTTCAACCCATGCTTTCCTTACATGCCTAGAGCTCATGAGGTCTCGGGCGAGGCTCTCCGCGGGAACCCATGGCTTTATGTATCCGCGGAACCCGGGGTCAACCCTGTGATGTATTATCTTGTCTCCGGTCTTCAGGACTAGGTCTAAGCCGCCCCCGTGGAGGGGGATTGCGTCGAGTAGCCAGCCCCGGGGCAAAGCCTTATTTCCTCAAATATATAGTTGATCAATCCATCTATTATTGTTTTTCATCAACCATGTTAAAACACCTCGTCGCAAAAGCTCTGCGGAGCATATGGAGAACTATGACCTCGAAGGGATCCGGGGGCGGGGATACGTGGAGATAAGCAGTAATGGTTTCCTCAATACCCTCTAAGAGACTTTCAAAATACTCTGCCTCCCCACGAGGCAAATACCTGATGATCCTCCTGATCCTCTCTAGCTCCCTATAGACAGCCATTCTGTAAGACGGCGTTGTACGCCCCACGGCCCCCACCCCTCGAGAAGCTCTAATGGGAAAGAAGAGACTAGCCCTTCACGTGGCCCAGGATATTTTCTCAGAACCAGATAACCCCTCTCACCCCTCCTCCTAAGCTCCGCTATCACGTGGACGCTGTGGCTATGGTATTTTCCGCCCTCAGCTATTCTTCCGAGCCTGCTCCTAGTGTTAAACAATACGATCCTGAGCCCCCGTGTTAGCCTGCGGAGAACACCGACTATACGGGCTGCTTCACGGTATCCGCCTAGGCTCTGGGGTATGAATGTGAACGGGTACTTGACCACGAGCGTCCCATGAGCATTCTCGAGGGTCTCAAGAACACTTATCAAGTCGTTGATACGGAAAGCCCTTGAAACCATAATGTTATCTATACTTCCCCCGAGCCTCCTGGCCAGCCTGGAGACTAGATAGGGGTCTAGGCCGCCGAAATCAGTGTTGATCACAAGGTACACGGTGTCGTACCTGCTCCTATAAGCCACGGTGTAATGCATCACTAGATCAACTAGTCTCTCATCACCGTAGAACTCGACCATCCAGTGCCTCGGCACAGGCCCCAAAGCATCATCGATGATACTGATCCCTGTAATCACCGCTTATCCCTCAATAATCATTAAAACACTATAATAAGGAGAGAGCCCGCCGAAACTAAAGTAAACAACAATTAAATTCAACACATAGCCGCAGGGATAACAGATATACAATAATAGATTATGATAAAAAACAATAGTATTATGGAATCCTCACCAGCTTGGGATAGCTACCACCACTAGCAGTATGTATCTTAATATCTATCATCTGGCCATGCGAGAACTTGTTATGCGGCAACAACACTATCAGTGTACAGCTCTCACCAGGCTTCAAAGTATGGGTAAGACCAGGAGATGTCACGATATTAGCATACACTGTTGTATTACTGTATGATAGGTATTGAAGCGCGAATTGGAATAAACTAACTATCGTTCGGTGATATAATGGTGTACGTGCACCTGTACCTGATGATACGGGTGCGCCTATGCTTGCAGTTTCGAAATCAATTAAGCCAGTCCTAGTAAATACGCGCGGTGTTGCGTATGAAACATTAAATGTTGCCCTGTAATAGACATTATCTTCATAAATGTCAAAATCAGCTGCGCCGCCTGTTACTTGTGCATGTGCTGCTATATAGAAATTTTCAAGTATTCTCTGTGTAGCATTAGTTATCACTGTACTATATATAGGCCTTCCATCATAATACCACTTAGCCATTATATCATAAGTGTTATATGTTGTATTGTCTTTAACCGCAATTTCTATCATGTAGTTATGCCACTTGTTATCATATGCTATTTTATGGTTTAAGATCTCATCAACATTTATAGGGTTCCAATTTTCGTCATAATAGATTATTCTCGGAAACACATAACTACCGTTCCAAGCCCAGGAGAAATCGACATAGCACAAGCTAGTGTTACCATTGATGCTTTCAGTTTTCATCTCAACATATAGTATGTCGACACGCGTTGGATAGACGGGATTCAATTGGAAAGTAGATGGAACATACTCGGGATGCGGTTTATAGTTTTCCATAAGCGCGTCTTCGCTGATCATGGCATATATCGTATTATAGTTTTCTGTGGGTATACCTACCCAGAACTGGTTTGATTGATTGAATCCGTTGAGGTTGTGGCTGTATACGTGTAGTACTTTGTTTTCATATGGTTTTCCGTTTATAAATAGCTGGTCTATTGTCGCAGTACGTGTCCCTGTGTTCTTGACGAGTATTACAACGTGGTAGCTGCTAGGGTATTCTTGGACGTAGGCGTTGACTATTTCTAGTTTTTCTACGCCTGTGAATGATGTTGTAACGCCGGTTATCCATAATGCGACCGCGATCGTTATAGCAATTGTGACTGCGACGATTATTACCGTCGCGATAACGGGGGAAATAGCTTTCACTTCTTATACCCCTCCTATGGGATTTATGATATTGGAAATTAATATCATCTTTAAGGATACCTGTTTGTTTAGTTATTGGTTATTGTAAAATAATTAGAACAATGTAAGTAATGTATTAGGAAGGATATCCCGGCTCTGATCTGTCTCTGTGTTTTAAATATTCAACCGACATGTAAGAATTATTTACTCCGGTAATGCGTACATGATATCATATTAATATTCATATTTAAACTTTCTTATAATAAAAAACTGATTTATTGTAAATAATAAATTTAAATCTATTTAATATAAACCAGATTATGACCGTGTCGATTTCAATTAGTAGACTAGAGGTATATTATGGGGGTAATATTATGGCTTACTTAGTGTGTGCCCTCAAAAATTATGTTCCTACGCTCCTTCTTTTTCTAATAACTATATCTATTGTCTCATCTCTAACCATATTGCATTCTTCTCTAATATCAAATAATATTCAATCAGACAGAAACAGTATACAACAATACCCAGATAGGAGCACTAATCAATATCATAAGCTAGATATTAATGAACATATCCACGTGTACATCATAGGTAGTTATGATGTTGAAAAACAATTATCGATAATAAGTTCTTACAAATCTAAATTCAATGTGCCTATTGTAGTTTCGGTAGTACCAGTAATTAACAAAAGCTATGGAAAAGGCATATACATTATAACAAGATGTATATATTCCAACGAACTTGAATATATCAAACAGATCATGCTTCAAGGATGCCCGGTTATATCCCTTGATGATAAAGCTACTCACGAAATAATGGATAAAATATTATCAAAATATGCACCGTTCTACGCTATATTCAACGGTACACATATATACTTGTTCAAATTGTATCCCCATCTTAAAGTAATAGACAACAAATATGCGGTATTGGTGAAAGGTTATGCGGACCGTAAACTTAACTATCTAATCATCAGTGACGCCATTAAAGTACTTACAGAATATCAAAGTGGATGGAAAGTTTTAGGATGGATCGAATGGTCCAGTGGTGATGCATGGAAGCCTTACGGAAGACTGAATTTGGAACATGAAATACTGTATTATAAAGTCAATGATAATACAATGCTGTACTCAGTAAAATGTATAACCCAAATAATATCAGGAGTTAAATTGGGATGGAACAAGGACAATGATGCATGGTGGAATGATTATATTGTACAAAAATATTATTTGAATGCGTATACGAATATTTACGATCTAAGAGATTATGATCCGACTTCAATAAATAATGAAGTACCCAGTATAAGTATATCACTAACATGGCCTCCTTCCCCAACACTTTCATGGACGTATTCCGGAAACTATATCATGAGCGTCGATGATAACTCAGATCTATGGACTAATGTAGCTGCCTGGAAGCACGATCTAGGTACACCCCTTGTATTTGATTATGCTACGAAAGAAACCGTTAAGATCGAGCCTGGATTCTTGTTTACGGAATCACCCATACAAGGCGGAAGACAAAAATGGGTCATCACAGGCGGCTGGGTAGTACCTGCGAGATATTATCCATATAAGCCGTTCAGCGGGACAATTGTTATATGCGTGGTATTCACGACCTAATGAAAATAAAGCAACAGTTTTGAAAATATACAGGGTATTCCTCATAGTATTTTTATAAATATTGAGCCCACCTCGATATAGTCGGCTCAAGTTTTCTTAAGATATTCTTCTCTGACCTAGCCTTAATACTACGCGTAGGCCTCCCTTGGCTCCAAAACTCCGATCCCCTTATTACCATAATCTATGCTTAAAAACGAGGATTATAGGACAGAATGCAAAAGGGCCCTAGTTGATGATGGGTTGGGCTTACATAATGTTAATCTGAAAAAAGGTTTAATTACTGCATACGGAGGATGGATAGGATCTTCTGGTTCGTACGCACCCGTTATCTAGGCCGACCAAGGCATAGGTGTCATGAGCATTCAGATATTGTCGAATAATAGTAGATACTCATACATCGAAAGACTAGCGATAGTTCAACAAAGCCTTAAAATCACCATCCTTCCCAGAATATGTCTTAAAACATATAAGTAATCTTAAATTAAAGAACCAATTACTTAAGGTCAAAAGCGAATTATCAGGAGATATTGCGACAAAAAAGATAAAATTATCCCCATTAATCACAAATGAAATCATAATTAGCAGTTCATCAACTATAAAGGTTACAGTAAAGATATACTTTAAAGTCGACTGTAGAATAAGAACAGCTACAGGCTCTGATCCTCTGCCTATTGTTCCAGGACCTGCTTATGCTCATGCAAAAACTAAACTCATACATCCATTATTTATATAATATCGATACTGGCAAGACCTACAGGAAACAGTAACAGTAGCGGAATTAACCTCTCAAAGCTATAGATTTGCAACTTATGTTGATTTAAAAGATAAAACGTTCAAGGACGAAACATATACAGCGACACTAGAATACTATGTAGAGACGGATGGATGGCTCGGAGGAATAGCATCAGCAGGGGAGGCTTTAACTTCTATAACTTCGATAGTGATTCTGGAATATGGATTAATGCCATTGAGGTGAGTATTGGGTGAAATATAGAAAACTAGTTAGTTATCTTATAGCTTTTTCTTCCTTTGTGGCTATTCTATTCCTGTTATGTAGTTTGTTTAAGTATCCTATGAATACTGGGAGGGCTTTGTTATATGTATCATTATTGATTGCACTGATACTTATAATGATAGATCTAGGATTTAATGAGGATCTATCCCGATGGATTAATAAGCGTTTATCATATCGGTGGTCACTAGTAGTATCATCCCTGATAATAGTGGTTGCATTCCCCGCTATAACATTCTGGGCTATGAACTATGCAAACATGGTTCTGAAGACAGGTAATACGCAAAACTGTATCGGAGAAATGTATCCATCAGACATAGGAGCGTTATATGTAGCTTGGGTACCCATAATGTTATATGGAATTTATTATCTCGCATTATGTATATACAGCTACATTACACGAAGGCGATTCAGCCGCCAATTATGAAGCAGAGATAATTCCATGAGAAGATATTGTTCTCTCGAACTTTTAACCATTATATTTCTCATAGAGATCTTTATCCCGGTACTTCTTGAACCGCATGCTCATATATTTTTCATATACTATCCTGGATAGTCTTGGAAAGGACTTTTTACTCCCTAGGCGAAATCATGCATTCCCTTTACATGAAAAGTGATATAATGATGAGCGGAGCAATATGGTAAAACCGCATAAAAAGGTTTTTACCACTTTATAGTACTACATATATATTATATTATTGAGGATTGAACGGGGCGCCTGCCTGGTCCCCGTAATGGGGGGCGGGTGGTCCCGGATGATATAACTCACACATTTTCTATAGATTCAATGATCTGGCAGAAGCAATCTTTCTAGGTCTTCTTCACTTCAAAAGTCTTGATAGTCTAAATAATCTAATTATCTTAGATAATAGTGATCGTATGGACTACTTCAGCGTTACCAGATATAGTTTTCCACATGTTTGTCCTGGGGTTGGTGGTTGTAGTCCTTTTGCTGGGTTGTAGCATAGTGTTTGTGCTTCTCTGTAGCCTGCTGTTTTTGCTGCTAGGACTAGTTCTTGCGCCGTGTATATTCTCAGCTTGTCGCTCATGAGGTATGTCTTGGCTGTGCGTCGGGTTTTACTATGCGAATTTCTCTCTTGAACAGTATTACTGGCTTTATCCAGTCCTCTATTTCTTTCCAATCATTCATCACCAGTGTCTCACCATCCGGTCCTTCAGCTGTCCATGTTATGGCTCTGCGTATTCCTATGTTGCCCAAGCTGTACATGTAGTGGTGTGGATTTGGTGCGTCCGCATAGAAGAACCCGCCGTCTCTGAGCACGTAATGTACTGATCTGAGGAGTTTGATAAGGTCTTCCCATTCAACCATATAGGCTAAAGAGGTGAAGAACATGGTGACAGCATCGAATGATTCTGGCTCGAAGACTCTGTCAAGTTCTCTCGCATCGCACTCGATGAACTCTATATTGTAGCCTTCTCTACGAGCCTTCTCCCTAGCAATCTTGAGCATCTCGCCGTGAAGATCAACGCCTGTAACCCTATAGCCTCTCCTAGCAAGCTCAAGAGTAGACCCACCAGTGCCACAAGCAATATCAAGAACTTGTTTAACCTTTCTTCTCGCAAACCTGTTGAAAGCCTCAACTGCTAGATCAACATTTTTTGGAGCGATCTTCTCTAGATAACCAGCATATATGTAATCGTAGTAACGGGCAAGCACAGTATAAAGAACATGCTCACCCATTATAGACACCTATACAAAAATAGGAACTAAGCACTTTTATTCAATAATTTTGTTACTGTTCTGTTCAAACCACATAGGAATAATAAATGTCTTTGCCGATTGGATAAATTGGGAAATGATCTTAAAGCCTGGTTGAATAGTCTAAAGAAATTACCGGCCGATACAATAGACATAGTAGCAATCGATCACTATCCGGAAACATGGTCATATATGCTCAGAGGATCTCGTGACTGGTCTCCACCAAACGCTATAATGAGAATAGCGGATCAGTACAATAAGAAACCAGCTATAATGGAAACAAGCTATCCGTAAAGTGGTTGGGATCATAATGAGGAATAACAAGTAGAATATATTAACACAGCGTTCGACGAGATTATAAAAAGAGCTCGGAATCATGATGTTGAATTATTATCGTAGTATATGTTGTGGGATAAGCCGGGATCAGAGAAGCCTGGGTATAGTGGTTGGGTGTGTGCTCAGAAGAGACTACTTTAGTAAGAAGCCTGGGCAGTATAAACTTAGAAAATTGGTTTATAAACAAACTTAGGACACTATAACGCAAAAACGTAATGCCCTGTTTTTCAGAAATTGTTTACTAAACCGCACTGGAGGAGAGGATGACCTGCTTGATCCATATAAGATCCATGTTTATATATAGATTTTTCTTTACGTCTATACTACTTGGTCATATCTTATGTGTTAGTGGTTTCACTATCTATGATTCCCCTGTACTACCTAGGCATCTCCTTATCCTATTACTACGTCGTCATAACTATTTATGCCCCGGTAGGACCTCTACCACTCGGCTTACTACCTAATTATTTCTTCCCCTACCTCAACACGGTAATCCAGGATCTTCTTAGAAGCAGTAGCGGCGCCGTAATTGCCTGTATTATAGTATTGGCGTTGCTCATAATGAAGATCCTGGTCTTTCACCTATCTAGAAACATACATTTATTCCGAACCAGGCTCATATACATCGAGCTAGCTGTCCTCCTAGTAGGACTAGGAGAACTCATAATGTATTACTTTACAGAGCATTACGTACTGAAAACCACGGTCGAAACACTAATCCTCTACACCTACTGGCTAATAGGATCCACACTACCAGCAGACATAACGCTCCTAAGCTATACATTCTACCGAGACACCATAACCCAGACAGGCAGAACAAGTACGAAACACCTATTAGCAACACCCCTCCTATGGCTAACAACCCTATGGCTAAGCATACTCCCAAACCCAGAAATACTTCTTAAAGCACTCCTACAACCACAACACAACATCCCACCGACAATAATGTTCACAATATGGACCATAATAACAATAACAGAACCTTTGCTGTACATAAAAAGCACTGCCAAACCAAAATAGAACAGACCATTAGCGATACATCTATTCAATCAAATTAACAGCGTGACGTATTCGTTCTTTCATATAACTATTATTCACTATCCGGAACCTAAGCTAAGACCAGGGCTGATTGTATAATTAGCTACCTTTCAATTCTATTATTGTTGTTACTTGAGCACGAGGAACGTAAGCCTGAAGCTTACGTAACAACCTTTCAATTCTATTATTGTTGTTACAGAGCTTGCAGATAGGTATGGCCACATATATGTGATAATGGACTTTCAATTCTATTATTGTTGTTACCAAATCAAGATAATATCGGTTAAAGGCTTAACGTTATATAACTTTCAATTCTATTATTGTTGTTACACTGGTCGAAGTTTCTCTAGGTCTGGATCCTATTTTATCCGCACTGTATTTAAGCCTTGATGACCCATGCGCCTGCCCTCGAACCGGGTTCGACCAATATCTCACAACCCGAATAGTTACTGTACACTACTGGTTTTTGTATAATGTTGATCACTTCGAGTAGTATACGAAAAAAGTAATTGGGTTTGAGTAGCTGGATGTAAAAAGTTACCGTAGATTATCATCACTTACATAGATGACAGTCTAATATACAAGAAACTCGAAGCTAACAATTCTCGAGCCACACGTCATTCCCGCAGGGATCTCTATGGTTCTAGCATTAATGATTCACGGCCCCATGTTATCTTGAGGTTTTCCTCGGCCTTCCTGGTGAGTAGCTCTATTTCTTTTCTGCTGGCGTCTAGCAATTTCATCGTCTTGAATACAAGGCTTAGGAGACGGCACCCATGATTATCATGGCTATAAAGAATAAAGCAATGCCTATAACAGCCGCCTGGCCCCTCATATATTTAACACCTATAAAGGGTGTGGATGAAACAGCGTAGGTACGGATCGATACTGAAGTGCTAGTTAATCAGCCAGGTTTATTGAGCCCGGAACAACGATTACACGACCGTTTATATGGTATTCTCTCATACATAATGATCTAGCAAAACACTGATGGGGGATGCAGATACAGCGATGTTCCTCGTCTTCATCGACGAGAGCGGTAAGCCCGACAGAGTAGATGACCCTTACGTGGTATGTGCACTCATGATACATGATAGTAATTTCATATTCATAGAGGATGAGATAGACCGCATAGTCTCCGATACATTAGGCATAGACAGGCCCAGAATTGCTGAGATACATGGGAAAGATATTTTCCAGAACAAGGGAGTTTACAAGAAAATGTTCACAATGGAGCAACAGAGAGAACTAGTAGAAAACATAACGAGGTTCATAGAAAACGAGCTCGCAGATAAGGCGCAGGCCATATTAGTGGTTTTCGATAAGAACCGAGTACTTAGAATACGTGATGATGACTATATTAGGAAATATATGGTCAATACAGTCTACAAGCTACTCATGGAAAGAATCGCCTGGATGATATATGAACAAGGCCCCGAACCAACCCTTCTACTAAGCGATCAAAGCGAGCTAGACGCAGACATAATAGACATTGTCAGACACGAGATCAGAGAAGGGATCTACACGTCAAGCATACTCGACAGCAAATACTTCATAAAAACACCGCTCTTCGTAAACTCGAAAGAATACAGATGCCTCCAACTAGCAGATCTGATCGCATACATATATGGAAGAATACACAAGGGAAAAACAACTATCGCCCGCGGATTCTTCGACCTAGAAAGCTACTTCAGAAGAATAAGCAGAATCATAAGGAAAGGCCCAAACGGAAGAATAGACGGCTATGGGATAAAGATATGGAGAGAATAACCGTAGGCCCACGGGCCGGCGCTGCGACCGTCCCGTGGGCGGGGGCCCTGAGACCCCCTTTGGCAACATCGCTGAATAGCTATCGCATCCTCGTTAACTCTGTTTTACTGAGTTCCTTAAAAAACGTTCGCTCACACTGTATAAATATACTAGACACTATAATATTCATAAATAAATACATAACTTGAATTCTCGACAAAAATCTATACAAACATTTTTTACAGTCATACGCTTTCCCTAGAAATAATAATAATCAATAATATGAGAAGTATCGTAACCCTAGCTATGACTAGGATAACCTCTTTAACACTAATTAGGATTCCGCTTGGCAGAGTGTAGTTTAACAACACGCCGTATTATTCTGATCATTATTTCCGCCTAAGCCTCTTCCCAATAATGAAAAATCTTTATTGCATAAATTTTCAAATACTGTATTTAGGTAAAAGGACAAGAATTAATTCTAACACTAATTAATATTGGGTAATATATTGTTTATTATGAAGCTTTGTACATATACATAAAAATCTTCGCTTTATATAGACACCTATCTTAAGTAATGATTGAGTAAAGATCATTAATTATATTGTAATTTTGTATAACAGAAATAAAAATCGATGTGAAATTGATAAATTAAGATAGTTTAAAACAATTTCAATCAGCCCTTACACGGTTCTTCATGGCCTTGTTTGTGGGGCTCTGTCTGGGGTCTTCATCATTCTGTGTAGTGTATTGTGTTGTAGCAGGTTTTATTGTTGTTGTGGTTTGTAGTCGGGTATTTTTCTGGTAGTCCTGTTTTTCTGGCTGTTATTTTGTTGAGCGTGTAGTGTGCTGCTACTAGTATTGCTATTCCTATTGGTAGTAGTATTGCTGGGTTTGTTATTCCTGCTGCGAAGAGTATGTAGAGGATTATTCCTGTTGTGGCGGCTGTTATTGCGTATGGTATTTGTGTGTTTACGTGGTCTATGTGGTCTGCTCCGCTGAACATTGATGACATTATCGTTGTGTCGCTGATCGGGCTGCAGTGGTCTCCGAAGATTCCTCCGCTGAAGACCGCTGCTATTGATGCGTAGACGATCGTCATTACGAGGGGGTTTCCGGCGTCCATTTGCTGGGTTGCGAGCTCGTAGGCCATTGTTATCGCGATGGGCATCATTATGCCGAATGTGCCCCAGCTAGTCCCTGTTGTGAATGATATGAACATTGAGACCAGGAAGACTACTAGTGGTACTAGGAGTGCTGGGAAAGCAATACTCTTAGCCAGGCCTACCACGTATGATGCCGTGCCCACGGCGTCGACCCCGCTCTTAATACTCCATGCCAGTAGTAGGATCGCATTGGCGTATACCATGAGGTACATTCCCTTCAGAGTATACTCCATTGCTTTCTCGAAGCTGAGGCTTTTGTAGAATAGGCTCGCCGCTAATGCTAGGATGTAGGCTTCAAAACTACCCCATAGGAGTGCTGTGGCGCTATCGCTCTCCATCAGTGCTTTGTTGAAGCTTATTGTCCACCATGGAACGCTCAGTTTTGAGGCAGAGATGATTGATGTTGCACCTGTATACCATATGCCTAGGAGCGTCACTGACACCAATACTATTATTGAGGCTATGAAGACCCATCCAGGAGTATACTTCTTGCTCGGAACAACCTTTAATACTTCCTCGGTGGGCATCAAGGGCTTAGCCCCATCCCTCAACACCTTCCCCGTAGTAACGGCCCTGTGCTCCGCCTTGTGCATTGGGCCTATATGTCTCCTGGTCCAGACGGCTAGGAAGACGAGTATTATGGCGAGGATACTGTAGAATCTGAAGGGGACTGATTGTAGCCACGCGGCATAAGCGGCCATGCTAGAACCTATGCTTGATAATCCATCCTTGATCAAGCCTACCTCGTAGCCTATCCATGTCGAGACCAATGCTATACCTGCAACAGGG